>Ga0209518_1000456_pt1 | contig 53939 bp, 41 predicted proteins | sample RifGroB1_FD_183993 | JGI IMG/M metagenome (GOLD analysis project Ga0209518, IMG submission 183993) | Groundwater microbial communities from Rifle, Colorado, USA - Groundwater B1 (SPAdes) (version 2) | ecosystem: Environmental > Aquatic > Deep subsurface > Groundwater | place: Rifle, Colorado...
TTTCTATCAAAAATGACCGATTCAGGCACAAAAAAATTCAAGCTTGACGCAACTTATCTAGCTATTATTGGCTCAATTGCTACAATTGTAGATACCATGATTAATTTAAGTAATACATTAAATAGTTTTAACGACTTGGATCCTTCAAAGATGACTCCTCAGGATGCCATCACTGTTGTTGAATCAATGGCAGGCGCTGTTGGTATTGATGTAGCTGACATTGAAATCCCAACCGTAGATGGAAGCGGAAACACTTCTACCAGTTTTGGAAGTGGGACAGTCTATCGTTTTAAAAATTTTCCACCTCTCAACTCTACTCTACAATTAAATTACAGCACATCAAAATGGAATGATGTTAAAACAGCCGTAGAAGCCGCTAAAAATGCTGGAAGTATCAATTATACACCAACAGACGGGACACTTGATTCTTCAACTGGAAAACCTAAAAATTCAACTCCAACTGGAGACTCAGGTATAAATCTTCAATCAGTAGCCTTACTTGGTGTAACTGATGTTGATTCAGGTGTAAAAACAAGTGAAATCTGGTGGGATGTAGCCAAACAAGAATATGTTCTTTTCGCAGATTCTCCAGCAGATGGAAAAGCAATGAATGACCTGATGAAAGCTAATGCAAACGGTGGCGCAGGGATGAATGCAATTGAAGAACAAATAATGGAAGCTATGATTGAACAGCTCTTTAAACAGTAAGGGGGAAACCAATGAAAAACTTAAAAATAAATATTTTACTCACTTTTCTCTTGATGATTATTTCATCAATTATTTTTTCTGCTGAAAGACCTTCCGCCAAACCTTTTAGTGCAAGATATATGGCAATGGGTGATGGTGGAGTGGCTGTGGCTAATGATTCCTATTTGTTTTATCAGAATCCGGCAGGTCTTGGAATCAATAAAGAAGGAGTTTCTGAAGAAAACGGTATTTTCACTATTCTTTCAATCGGCTTAAGAACAGATGTTAAAATGGCATTAGATATTTTCGACACTGTAAAAAAAGTTGGTGACAGTCCATTTATCAATTCAGACCCTTTAAAGGCAATTTATGATAACAAAGAAGATGTTAATAAAATAATTGGAAAAAATATTGGGTTAGGATTAACTGGTCCAATCTATTTAGGCTATGTTGGGAATGGTTGGGGATTTATGCTCGCCGATGCCTTAGATTTATCCATTTCTGTTTCCCGACATGCTATTCCCAGAATAAAGGTTATTGGAAATGGTGTTGTGGATTTCAAATTTGGTCTTGCTTTCAATTTTGATCTTTTTGATAAGAATGATCTTAGTATCGGTATTGCTCCAAAAGTTTTTTATCGAGGAGATGTCGATCTAGATAAAGGTCTTACAGAAATGATTGATATGGCGGATTCTATTCAAGATTCTATTGGATATGGATTAGGATTTGGATTAGATACAGGAGTTCTTTTAAAAATACCATTTATGAAAGAATCCCGATTTGGTTTTGCAATTGACGATATTTATTCCATTTACGAAAAAAAATCTAAAAACTCAAGTGGCAAAACTATAAATCTAGGAACTAAAAAGATTAAACCAGTCCTTAAATTTGGTTTTTATTTTGAGTTTTCAGACTTTACCAGAGACCTTATAGGAGACTGGCTGGGACTCAAAGTTATAGCTGATATTGACCATCTTTTTGATCAAGATTTTCCAGGTCTTGGAAAAAAACTTCACATGGGTGGTGAATTTTCACTCTTCAGCTTTCTTTATTTTAGAGCAGGAATCAATCAAGGATACATGACCGGCGGACTGGGGCTGGATCTTTTTATTCTCAGAGTTGATTACGCTTACTATCAAAGAGAAGTAGGTCCTTATGCGGGAAATAAAGTGGAATCCACCCACGCCGCTTCCATTTCAATCGCATTTTAATCAACAGATTTTATAAAAATAAGCGGAGGATTTATCCTCCGCTTTTTCAATCAACAATTGTTTCAATTTTCCAGCTTTTTTATTTCTTCTCTTACCATATCTGCAAAAGACCCTTTCACTTGAATCTTTAAAATTTCTTCATAATAATAGAGCGCTTTTTTTCTGTCTCCTGTTTTATCCGCGCTCACAGCCGCCATAAATAAAAGATCAGGCTCGTTTTTGAAATCTTTGGAAGACTCAAAGAGAGAAAGCGCATTCTGAAAATCATTTTTAGAAAAATAAGCGCATAAAAGAACCGATAAAACTTCTTTTCTCTGATTGTTATTTAAATTTTCCTCTTTTTTCAGATAAAGAAGGTATAAAAGAGCTGAATCATAATTCCCGGTCTGAAAATAAGAATAAGAGAGCAAGATTACAATCTGAATCTTGTTTTCCGGGATTCTGATATAATCAAGCTTACTTTCCAGAAAAGAAATCACTTCCTGATAATTTGACTCCGCAAACATGCTTTTGGATGTTTCTAAAATCATCGACTCGTTTTTTGAAGCGGCTTCATTTTCATTTTCTATCCAGCCGTCTTCTTCCTGGTTCAGATTTTCAGCTCTGACTCCAGCTGACTGGGCAATTTGATACTGAGAAGATATTTTATGGAATATTTTGTCCTTCGACTCAAGGGCTTTGAGATAAAGCTCGGGGTTTTCAAGATGAGTCATCAATTCTTGAATAGAAAGAAAACGGTTTTCGGATATTTTAATTCTTTTTTCACCAATCAAAAGAGTGATCAGAGATTTTGACTCAATTTTTAAAATATCATTTTCTTTTAAAACATCCTTTTTAGATAATATTTTCCATTCGTTTTTATCTTTTTTATAAACTTTCCCTAAAATAAACTCAATTTGAATTGCTTCAGAGAAAAGTACTGAAGTTGAAAACAATAAAGACAGAAAAAAGATCCATTTTATTTTCATTCTGCTTCTCCTTTATCTTAAATTTACAATAAATAATAAATGATTCATTAATAAAGAATAAATAACTAATTCATAAAAAGAAAATCTTGAATAGATGGTCATTGAGGGGTGTCAAACGGACACTGAGCGAAGCCGAAGTGTCCGTTTTAACACATTTGCTGTTTTATGTGTAAAATTAAATATTTTTTGGAGCGTATTGAAATTTTGCTCTTTTCACTTGCTGCTCTTTAATTTTATCTTTTATCTCAGAAAACTGCTCAACTGTTTCAAATTTGCGGGTCATCATTGTATCAACGCAAGCTCTTTCCAATTTATTCATTTCTTTTCTGGATTTATTGATAATCTTGCTTTTTAAAACATCGTCAGAAAGCATTTTTTCTACCAGAGCCAATTTTTTGGTTACAAAAGATTCTCTGAATTTAATTTGACCATCTAAAAATTTTTTATAATTTTCTCTTCTGTGTTCTTTACCTTTTTTACTCATTGCCTACCTCATTCGTCAGTTTTGATAAATCATACTTTTAAGTATTGAAATTTATAAAAAACTTCCCTGTTTTCAAAATTTTTTTTACTTTCTCTTTTCTGAAACGGGAAGAATTTTTTTGTGCGACAGTATTTTTCAGGTTATTGTATTTGCAAGTTTTTCTAACCTATCGCTGTCCGAGTTAATTTCAATAATAATCGACAGCCTGATTAATTCATTTCTCGTTTTAATCGAATATTCCTTATTTCAGATTTTCCTGAGGGTGGCAAATCCAAACTCCCTAACACTTTTATCCTTAAAACTTTAAGGACAACGGGGAAGTCCTGCGGGGGGAAAAAGTTTTTTTGACTAAAAAACAACTCATTGTTTTTCAATTTTTTCTCCCCTTCTTTTTCTAAGAGAAGGGGTCGGGGGTTGAGTTCCCTGCAAATTACGATGATTTGCAGACCCTATTTCCAAACACAAAACCATTTTCCCGACTTCCGGCAGGCGTGCACTGAGCGGAGCCGAAGTGACGCCGGACGGAGGGGTAGATTAAATTGAAAAACAATAATCTGATTCCTAACACTCCTCCTTGTCTTCCTCTGGGAAATAAGGGGCAGCGGTTTGCGGGCTGTATTATTTTGAAAAATTGAGGCTCTCGAATGTTCGAAATTGATTCATTCAAGAACCTCAATGATTGTTGGAAAAAAATTAAGCTTCGATCAATTTTTCCAGATACATATCGGGCGGCATGGCGCCTTCAAAGGAAGTGGTCTCGTTCATGACGACTTTTGGGACTGCGCGGACTTTATATTGGTTTGAGAGATCAGGAAACTCTGATGCTTCCACCATTTCAGTAGTGATAAATTCAGGGTTGACCAAAGCCAGCTGGAACCCGGTCAATACAGCGCCGCTGCAGTAAGGGCACTGGGTAGTGACAAAGACTTTCACATTTTTGGGCGCTTTGATTTCTTTTGCGCGGGCAATCACCTGATCGGGCAGATCCACTTTTCCGGTTCCGACAAAACGGATGGTTTCGATAAAAGCGGAAAACTCATATCCTGCCGGAATCCCGTAAAACCGGATCGGGTTGGTTTTTTCAGGAAGGTCGATTAAGATTGCCGGCGTATGGGTTATCTGGTACTGTTTTTTCATCTCAGGATTTTTATCCAGATCATAGTGAACCACTTCTGTAAAATCAGACAGTTCGGCAACCGATTCTGATAAAGCCAGGGTATCTTTACAAAAATCACAGTTTTCCTGCGAAGTGAATACTTTGATAACTACTTTGCGGTCAATGGGAGCGAAAACCTCTTTGACCTGTTTTTGAATATCTTCTGGTATCTGCATGCTATCCTCCTATTTTATTGATTCTGCAAATATCTGAACGCTGACAGAGCAGCTTTGGCGCCTTCTCCGGCAGCGATTACAATCTGTTTTTCAGGAATATCGGTGACATCTCCGGCGGCAAAGAGCCCTTTGATATTGGTTTCACCTTTATTATTGACTCTAATTTCTTTCTGGTCGTTTATTGTCAAGGAAGGGACACACTCAAAAGAAGTATTGGGAACTAGTCCGATTTCCACAAAAACAGCGTCTGTCTCAAGTGTTTTTACTTCATTCGTGTCTTTTTTCTGAATCATTACTTTTTCTACAAATTCATTTCCGCTAATTTCTTGAATGGAATGATTGAATAAAATTTCAATGTTTTTTGTTTCTTCTATTTTTTGAATCAGAACCGGATCAGCTCTAAAATGCTCTTTGCGGATAACAGCGTAAACTTTTGATGCGATTTTTGAAAGCTCCAAAAGAGCTTCTGCTGCGGCATTTCCTCCGCCTGCCACGACTGTGGTTTTATTTTTAAAAAGAGGGGCATCGCAGGTAGAACAATAAGATACGCCTTTTCCCGTAAACTTTTTTTCTCCCTTGACTCCCAGTTCCTGATATTTTTTTCCTAAAGCTAAAATCACGGTTTTTGATTTTAACACCTTCCCATTGTCCAGATGAGCTTCAAAGACTGATTTCTTTTCCAGTTTCACTAAAGACACCCCTTCGTCTAAGGCGATTGGAAACTGGGTTATCTGTTCCTCCATTTTTTTGGAAAGATCGTAGCCCCCGATTTTTTTAAATCCCGGATAGTTTTCCACATCCCAGGTAGTGATCACCTGTCCGCCGATATCTTTTGAAATCAAGGCTGTTTTCATGTTTTTACGAAGAGTATAAAGCGCTGCTGAAAGCCCGGCAGGACCCGCCCCGTAAATCGCCGTATCGTAAATCTTTTCATAATTGACTGATTCTTTTAGATCTGCTTTTGTCTCAGGTTTGTTGTTAAAAAAAAGTTCCATAACTGCTCCAATATATAACAATATATATATTTATATTATATAAATATAATACTGTTTTTTGATTTTTTGAAAGGGAAAATAAAATTAAAAATACTCTTTGGAAGGCTTTTTTTAAAATTTTTTATAAAAAAATTAAAAAACACCTGTCTTTATCTACGATAATAGAAAAACCGCCATAGAAACAAGGATGTTTAAGATGAAAAAAGTATTTATTTTTTCCCTGATTTTTTTTTCTGCCTGTGCTCAAAATCCAAAAACTGAAAAAACTTTTGTCTCTGATTATTCAAGCGATAAAAAAGAATCGATTCGCAAAGACTACGCTGGCAAGGAAGAAGTATTTCAGGAAATCTCTTTCCAAATCATCGACATCAAAAACCCTGCCTTCGTTTCTTTAAATCACTCCTTTCAAAATCTTCAAAATCTTTATAACGATTTTATTGTTCAGTCTGCCCGTCTGGAAAATCTTTTAAGCAGTGAATCCAGCGGACAATTGGAAGGAAGTCAGGAAACTATTTATCAGGAGACGCAAAAAAGAATTTCTGTCCTGATGAGAGATTATCTTGCCCAGTCTGAAAGCTATCAGAAGGAATTAAGCGATCAAAAATGGGTTAAAACTGAAGTTCAAAAAACTTATGCGCCTCTTTCACAGCTTATCAAAGATTATGACAGCGCCGCCAATAAAATCAGGATCAGAATGGCTGAAAACAAACGGAAAAACCAGGATGACGGCAATTATGACGATCAAAAGAAAGATATCCGCACTCTGGAAAAAAACAGCTCCCAGCTCAGAGAAATCAAAGACCTTTTTGAAAACAGGCTTCTAAAAAAAGGGTATTGCTGGAAAGGTGAAAATTTAACAGATTATGAAAAAATCATAACAGAACTGAAATCTTTATCAGATGAAATTATTTCTAAATACAGTGAAAATCTTTAAACATGAGGGGAGATCTAAAAATAGAGAAATCTTATTTAATATAAATATCTTAAGATTTCTCACTTTGTTCGAAATACGATGACAAAAAAATTAATTTTTAGAACTTGCCATGAGTACTTTTGAATAACATTGAATTGATTATCTTATTTTATAGATTCCCCGGTCAAGCCGTGGAATGACTTGGATGGTTCAATTTTTACTATTTTTAAAACTTCTCATAACAATTTTTTCCTTTTTTTCATTCCTGATTTTTGAAAATTTCTTTTTGATTAATCAGTATTCGCCCTTTTTTAGGAATCTTTCGATAGATTGACAAAAAAAATTAAAAAAGTGAAAAAAATTAAAAATTCTTTCTTTGCATAAAAAATGAAAATTGGTTTTAAATTTAAAGGCAGAGATTTTTTACCAAAATTGGGAGGATTTTTTGGATATTATCGCAAAGATATCAATTGAAACCAGCATTCTGCCTCGACAGGTGCAGGCAGTCGCCACTCTATTGGACGAAGACAATACGGTTCCTTTTATAGCCCGATACCGTAAGGAATGGACAGGAAATCTGGATGAGGTCCAGATCCGGGACATTGAAAGAAAGCTGAAATACTACAGGGTATTGGAAGAAAGAAAAACCGCCATCCTTGAAAGCATTGAAAAACAAGGAAAAATGACAGAAGAACTGAAAGAAAAAATTATTGAAACTGAAAAACTTCAGGAATTGGAAGACCTTTATCTTCCCTATAAACCCAAAAAAAGAACCCGGGCAACCATTGCAAAAGAAAAAGGACTTGAGCCTCTGGCTGAAAAAATTCTGGATGAAGCGCACCCTGAAACTTTTGCCGCTTTCTATGTGAGCGAGGAAAAAGGCGTCAAAAATGTGATTGAAGCCCTTCAGGGAGCTATGGATATTGTGGCTGAGCAGGTAGCCGAAGACGCTGAAGTCAGAAGTTTTACCCGAAAAGCAGTCTTAGCGGAAGGAATCATGGTGGTCAAAGCAAAAGAGTTGAAAGCCAATAGTGATTTTGAAATGTATAAAGACTACAAAGAACCGATTGCGCAGATCAAGCATCACCGGGTACTGGCGGTCAACCGGGGAGAGAAAGTAAATGAACTGTCGGCCAAAATCGAGTTTCCGGATGAATTGATCATTTCTAACATTAAAGAGTATTTTATTATTGAAGACAACCGGTTTATCAATGAAGCGATTGAAGACAGCTATAAAAGGCTGATTAAACCCAGCATTGAACGGGAAATCAGAAATATTTTAACTGAAAAAGCTGAAGAACAGGCGATTACTGTTTTTTCTCAAAACCTGAGTAAGCTCCTGATGCAGGCTCCGCTTAAGGGTCATGTTATTCTTGGAGTTGATCCCGGAATCAGGACAGGAACCAAAATCGCCGCTATCAGCCGCCACGGAGAGTATCTGGCCTATGGGCTTTTTTATCAGGAAAACCTGGAAGGTTCTGCCAGAATTATTAAAGAATTTGTGGATAAATATAAAATTGAAATCATTGCTATTGGAAACGGTACCGGATTTCGCGATGTAGAAAAAGTAGTGGCATCTACTATTAAAGCCTATCAGCTTCCCGCTAAATACACAGTTGTGCCTGAAACGGGCGCCAGCGTTTATTCAGCCAGCGATATTGCCAGAGAAGAGTTTCCTGATCTGGATTTGACCATCCGGGGGGCTATCTCGATCGGAAGACGGATTCAGGATCCGATTTCAGAACTGGTTAAAATTGAGCCGAAATCTCTTGGAGTGGGTCAGTATCAGCATGATGTGGAACAGGGAAGGCTTTCGGAAGAACTGGATAAAGTGGTGGAAGACTGCGTGAATAAAGTGGGGGTCAATTTAAACACCGCTTCTTATTCTTTATTAAAATATGTCTCAGGAATCACCAGCGCAACCGCTAAAAAAATCGTGACTTACCGGAAAATGAAAGAGGCTTTTAAAAGCCGGGAAGAGTTTAAAAAAGCCTTAAAAATTTCAGAAAAAGTCTATGAACAGGCCGCGGGATTCTTAAAACTGCCCGAAGGCGAAGACCCTCTGGACAATACCTGGGTACACCCGGAAAGCTATCCTCTGGCAAGAGAAATCCTGAACTACAAAAAAGAAAACAGGATTGTACTGGACCAAAAAACTCAGGCAGAACTGATGAGAAAATTTAATGTAGGAGCGGCAACGGTTCAAGATATTATTACCACTCTTGAAAAACCCAACCTCGACCCTCGGGACGATGTGGAAAAACCAATTTTAAGGGAAGAAATATTATCCATCAAAGACCTTGCCAACGGAATGATTTTAAAAGGCACGGTCAGAAATGTCGTGGATTTCGGAGCTTTTGTGGATATTGGAATCAAAAACGACGGACTGGTGCATATCAGTGAAATCGGCGGAAAATACATCAAACACCCTCTGGAAGCGCTCCAGCTGGGTGATATTATCGAAGTAATGGTCATCGGAGTGGATTATGAAAGAGAAAGAGTTTCATTATCCATCAAAAAAATTGCTGAAATGAAACAGGAAACAGCAGTAAAAAAGAAATAAAAGGGTCGATCGACCTTTGACAGGGGTGAGGCATGCCTCACCCCTATTGGCAATCCTGCGAAAATATTTTTTCTGTTTTTTAATTCGAGTTTATTGAATTAATATTTTAATATTCAATCTTCTATAATTTATGGTTCTATTGAGGTTCTATTCTGTTTTTTCAAAATTCACCCTAGGTTCTATTGCTTTTTTTTCCTATTTTGTTAATTTTATATTTATCATTTAATTATTTTAAGGAGAAAAAAAATGAAAAAAATCTTATCGCTTTTCCTCTTGCTTTTTGTTTTGATCGGGACTGCCTGCAGTAAAAATAACGAACCCAGTTCTGATCCTGTTATTACTCCAAAAGCACCGTCAGTAATCCCTGAAAAGATGATTGTCACTGTACCGGCAACCATAGCCAATAAAAGCAGATCAAGTTCATCGTTTTATCAATTCTTTGAACTCATTCTCTTGAGTCAGAAGATTATGCTTCAAGTTACTATCGCTAATGCTGTGATGATTGATGAAATTATTGAACAAAACAATCTTGTGATTTCGGATCAGCCTTATCTGGGAAAAAGCTTTACTGTTACTCTTGACTTTTACAACAAACTGAGATACTACGATTTAGGAGCGCTTGAAATTGACCAGAATACGCTGCCGATAGGAGCGGTTTTTCCAATTCAGACTTGCACCTATAAAAACTCGACTGATTCAAACTACGCCTATTATTTTGAATTTACAGCTAGTAATGATGGAGTTAATTTCACAACAGGACTTTTCTGGTCGGCTGACAAGAAAAAAACAAAAATTGTTTTCAATACAGTTATAGAAACAACTACAAGTACCGGAACAACGACTTCGACCGGCATTATTTCAGTGACTTATGACGATACATTGAAACAATCCGCTGTTGCTATTTTAGATGTAGCAAAAAATAAAGAAACAGTGATGAAATTAACGGAAGATCTTCAAAACACTTCCAATAAAGGAGTTTATCTTTCTTACGGCTATACAGGCTCAAGTCCTTTTATCAAATCATATGTTGATAATAACGGCGGTATCGTACAAGCCTATTATTTTTTCAGTTATTATAAAGAAATTTTTAACCAAGCCGGACAAATTGTCAAATCACTGGAATCAAGCAATGGAACAACATGGACAGTTAATACAGATATTACGACAGTAACAGGTGAAACTGTTTTTTATGAAAACAAATTTGATAATGGACAGTCTTATTTTCAATAGGCTTTAAATTCGAAAATTGAAATTGTATTGAGGGGCAGGGTTGAGGCATGCTTCAACCCTGCCAAACATATTTCTTTAAAAATAAATCTCATATTCTTTGATTTTCTGAAAAAGCCTCTGGGCAATCTCTGAATCCGCTTCTTTCAAGGTTTCATAGATCAAAAAAGCTTCTTTTTGATATTCTGTTTTTTTTGCTTTATCCCAGTGAAATGGGGGAATCCCGAGATTGATGATCCGATCTGCCATTTTTACAATCCAGATTTCTTTCGGCTGTTTTTTGATCCGCTCCAGGCTGTCTCTCATCCGCTCTTCTTTTGGCAGTTTTTCATTTTTTGAAAGCGCCAGAACCCCGTCGGCGGTTTCTTTTCCAAAAACCTCTTTCACTTTTTCATACCCGGCTTTTGTGTCTTCGATTGTATCGTGAAGGAGCGCTGCTGTGATCAATAAGTCCAGATTTAATTCTTTGGATGAATGAAATACCGCCAAGGCTTCAAAAAAAACCTTCACAGGATGAAGGACATAGGGCTGTCCCCCGGCTGTTTTCTGACCCTGATGGGCCAGGGCTGCAAAATCCAGGGCTTTTTGAAAGAGATCAGGATTAACCATTTTTTTGACTCTTTTTCGTTTCCCAGCAGGTTTTAATAAAATCAGAAAAAAGAGGATGCGGTTCATAAGGTTTTGATTTGTATTCAGGGTGAAACTGCACACCGACTGCCCAGAGATGGTTTTTAATCTCAACTGATTCCACAAGCCCGCCTTCTTCGGACACAGCCGCAACTTTTAAGCCTTTTGCTTCCAGATCCGCCTGAAATTCACCGTTAAACTCAAACCGATGCCGGTGTCTTTCACAGACCGTCTCAGACTGATAAATCTGATAGAGTTTTGTTTTTTTATCCAAAACAGCTTTATATTCCCCGAGTCTCATACTGCCGCCCAGATTTAAGACTTCTTTCTGTTCTTCCATTAAAGCGATTACCGGGTAGGCTGTATTGGAATTAAACTCTTCCGAGTTGGCATCCTGCCAGCCTAAAATGCTTCTGGCAAACTCAACCACCATCAGCTGCATTCCTAAACAGATTCCGAAAAGAGGTTTTTGATGGGTTCTGGCAAAACGAATCGCATCAATTTTTCCTTCTATCCCCCGGTTTCCAAATCCTCCGGGGATCAAAATTCCGTCCACAGTTTCCAGATCTTTTTCAGAAAACTCTTCTGGGTTTATTTTGATCAGATTGACTTTGACTTGATTGGCTATCCCGCCGTGGTGCAGAGCTTCAAAAAGGCTTTTGTAAGCATCGGAAAGCTCCAGATACTTGCCCACAATCCCGATATTGACTTCTCCCAGGGGGTTTTTAATAATATCGACAATTTTTTTCCATCGGGAAAGATCAATGGGTTTCGTTTTCAGTTTCAGTTTTTCCACGACTAAAGAATCCAGACCTTCTTCACTGTATTTGATCGGAATCTCGTAAATCGAGCTTGAAATATCCATAGCCTCTATCACCGATTTCTTGTCAATATTACAAAAAAGAGCGATTTTCTCGCGGTTTTCCTTGCCGAGCGGCTGGCTGGTCCGGCACATGATAATATCGGGAGCAATTCCCATGCTTCCCAGTTCTTTCACGCTGTGCTGGGTCGGCTTGGTTTTAATTTCTTTTGAGACCCCGATATAAGGAATCAAAGTGAGGTGGATATATAAAACATTTTCTTTTCCCACATCAATGGAAAACTGGCGGATGGCTTCCAGAAAAGGAATGCTTTCAATATCTCCCACAGTTCCGCCCACTTCAATAATCAAAACATCACAGCGGGTTTTCTTCGCCGACTGTTTGATCATACTCTTGATTTCATTGGTGATATGAGGAATCACCTGAACCGTTTTGCCAAGGTATTCACCTTTTCTTTCTTTTGAAATAACATTCTGATAAACCTGACCGGTGGTAATGCTATTAATCCGGCTGGTTTCAGAGTTGGTAAACCTTTCATAATTTCCAAGATCCAGATCCGTCTCCGCTCCGTCATCGGTGACAAAGACTTCACCATGCTGATAGGGAGACATGGTGCCGGCATCTACATTTAAATAAGGGTCAATTTTCTGGAGAGTCACTTTTAATCCCCGAAGCTCCAATAAAGAACCTAAAGAAGCCGCGGCCACTCCTTTCCCTAAAGAAGAACAAACCCCCCCTGTCACAAAAATAAACTTGGTGTCTTTTCGTAGATCCTGCATAACTACCTCTTTATTAAACTTGTTCCAGTCATTTCAACCGGTTTTTCTATTTTTAAAATCTCCAGAAGAGTCGGAGCAATGTCTGCCAGCACTCCGTCATTTCTGAGTAAAATATTTTTATTATCTGAAACCAGGATAAAAGGCACCCGGTTGGTGGTGTGAGCCGTCATGGGGTTTCCGTCTTTATCGTACATTTCATCGGCATTGCCGTGATCGGCTGTGATAAGAACCGGAATCCCTTTTGACAGAAATTTTTCCACTGATTTTAAAAGACAGCCGTCCACGGTTTTCAAAGCTGCCACCGCCGCGTCCATTTTCCCCGTATGACCTACCATATCGGGATTGGCGTAGTTGACAATAATCACATCATAAATATCTTCATCGATTTTTTTTAAAAGACTTTCTGTGACTTCATAAGCGCTCATCTCAGGCTGGAGGTCATAAGTCGGTACTTTTGGAGAAGGAATCAGGATTCTTTCCTCTTTCGGGAAAGGAGACTCGATTTGACCGTTGAAGAAAAAAGTCACATGAGCGTATTTTTCGGTTTCAGCCGTCCGAAGCTGGGAAAAATGGTTTTCCGAAAGCACTTTTGAAAGAATGTTTTCCATATTTTCCGGTCTGTAGGCTACCGGGAAAGGAAAAGACGCATCATATTCTGCCATAGTGCAGTAATGAATCTCAGGAAATGTTTTTCTTTCAAAACCGGTAAAATCTTTTAATCCCAGAGCCTGAGAAATCTCTCTTGCCCGATCCGGCCTGAAATTCATAAATAAAACCGAGTCTTTATCTTCAATTTTTCCAACCGGTTTCCCGTTTTCAATTATCACACACGGAGAAACAAATTCATCGGTTTCCCCTTTTTTGAAAGCCTCATCCACAGCCTCAACTGCCGATAAAACAAATCTTCCTTCGCCGTCCACCATGGCTTGATAGGCTTTTTCCACTCTTTCCCACCGGTTGTCCCGATCCATGCCGTAGTATCGCCCTATTACGGTCGCAATTTTTCCGATCCCGATTTTCAGTGTTTCTTTTTCAAATTCCTGAATATATTTTTTCCCCGAACTAGGGGGGACATCCCGCCCGTCCAGAAGAGCATGAATAAAAACTTTTTTAATTCCCTTGGATTTTGCCAGCTCCAATAAAGCGTAAAAATGCCGGATATGGCTGTGCACCCCTCCGTCGGATAAAAGCCCGATCAGGTGAAGGCTGCTTTGATGATCGAGTGCGTGCTGGACAGCATTGATAAAAACAGGGTTATGAAAAAACGATTTTTCTTCAATCGCTTTATCGATGCGTGTATAAGTCTGATAAACAATCCTGCCTGCCCCGATATTCAGGTGCCCTACCTCAGAATTTCCCATCTGTCCGTCGGGGAGCCCCACAGCCAGACCCGATGCCCCCAGAGTGGTATGGGGGTAATTTTTCCAGAGTTTCTGATAAGTTTTCATTTCTGCCTGAGCAATCGCGTTCCCGTAGGATTCCTCCCGGTACCCGAACCCATCCAATATGATTAAAGCCGCTTTTTGTTTCATCTTCTGTCCTCAATTTTTAAACCTAAAATTTAAAAAATTTCCGCCTCTTTTCATAGCGGTTTCCAAAATAGAAAAATTTTATTTTTGGATTTCAAAAAAAATAATTTAAAATAATTAAAATTTTAGGCATTGAAAATCAATGAATTTTAAAAATAGAACCTGAGGTTCTATTGCCTTTTTTTGGAAATTTGGAGATATTTAAGTTAAATTAAAATAAAATTTCAAGGAGAAAAAAATGAAAAAAGCTTTAATTGTTTTCTTTCTTTTTTTTGTCATGGCAAACTGCAGTACAAAAACCAGCGAGCCGACAGCCGGGACAACTTCCCCTACAACGGTTACCACAACACCGACAACATTACCCTATGAAAATGAATTTACAGGGACAGTAAAAGATATTACTGTTTCAGGACTGACACAGGGAAATCAGGTTTATCTGATGATTCATAATACAGGCACAAGTACAAGTACGACTTTGTATGATCCTATTACTCTTTACGGAGAAAATATTGAAAGTCTGAGTTCTGCTGATACTTTTAGATCAAACACAACTCAGCCTGTCTTAAAAGACAAGGTTATGCCGAAAATCAGCGATATTTATCCTGATAAATCGGTTTTAAAACAACCTGTCACCCGTTCTGCTGCTCCTTCCTATGACTATGGTCAGAGCCCGGATGATTACATCATTGGTCAAAAAAAACTTGGGTTCTGGGCAATGGATGGAGACGGAAATAATATCCAGATTCAGGCAACTTTAAAAGCAGTGGGAAAAAATACAACTGCCGGAACACACTCTGCTTCTGAAACAGACGGATACGCCTATATCTTTGTAGAGGATACAGAACTCCAGAGCGGAAGAATCAGCGATGCAACTATTCAGCAGATTGCAAATGCCTATAATGGTGCAACTGGAATCTACCAGCAGATGACCCAGATGATTGGATATGAATGGGGCGGAGGAACTTCAGGAAATGGAGGAATTGATGGGAATAAAAATGTTTATATTCTTCTGGCTGACTTAAAAGAGCTGAATATTGGAGGATACTTTTTTTCAATCGACAGTCTTGATGAATCAGAGGAAATCCTTCGATCAGGCTATCATTCCAATGAAAAACAGATGCTTTATATTAATACTAAGTCCAATTTTGATGCAAATCAAATTTTAACCCCTCAAACAGCTATTACAATTCTTATTCACGAATTTCAACATATGATTAATCTGAATCAGAAATTTGCAAATGACGGCGCGTTTGACAGAGCCTACGAAGAAGATGAAGTCTGGCTCAATGAAGCCTGCGCCATGGCAATGCAGGATATTTTTACTAAAAAATTTGTCACCGACCAGGATTACGAAGTGTACCGCACCCGGGTTCCTTCTTATTTAAATTATCCTGAAATGCCTCTATTGATGACAGGATCAGATTATGCTCAATACTATCTCTTTATCGCTTATTTAATGAGAAATATTTCTCCTCAAATCGCTAAAGAAATTATTACCGGCGCTGGAAGAGACTATACAGGAAAAACAGCACTGGTGAAAGCTTTGAATGCTGTCGGCAATACAGAAGGGTTTGATGTTCTTTATAAAAAATGGAAAGAAACCATTATTTATGATGACAATACAACTGCATGGAAAGGATACCCCGCAAAAGCCGAGGGAGATATTTCTTTAGATGGTTTTACGCTTCAAAGTCTTTTAAATATAGACTCCTCCTTTAGTTCCAGAACCTATCCGAATTATTCCTATTTCAGGACAAGTTATACCACTCATAATGTGATCAGGGATTATTCTACCCGTATTTTTGCGGGGAAGGTGACATCTTCAGGGGCGATTAAAATCCATATTATCAATGGAAGCGCTAACTTTTCGTATAAATTAATTGTAAAAGGGTAACAAGATGAAAATGAAAATAATTTTACTCACCGTAATTTCTCTCCTCGTTTTTTCTTTCGGATGTAAAAAACAGGACGAACCAAAAATAACAGAATACTCGACTCAGACTCCAAGAGCAGGAGAAATAGAGATTCCAGATTCCAGCATGAATACTTGGATTTCAGGAAGTTTTGCGGTGGGAGAGGTAAAATGGTATTACATTAATGCTACAGCGGGAATTAGCTATACAATCCAATGGGATGATTCTTATTCAGGATCTGGAACTTATACAGGAGACATTAAAGTTTCTGCATACAAAGAAGACAAAACAACAAGTTATTTTCTGAGTGCTGACACAGGTTATTCCAGTACAGTTCAAAAAGTTATTACCCCCAGTACAACAGAAAAAATATTTCTTAAAGTAGAAGGTTATTATACAACAAAAACTGGAACTTATGGTCTAAAAATAACAAGAGGCTGCGCTGTTTCTTACCCTCTCAATCTTTCTGCTTCAACAGGACTTTACCTCAACAAAGTTACACTTACTTGGGGAGCGGTAACGAATGCCTCAGGGTATAATATTTATCGGGCAGTCGATTCCTCAGCAGGAACTTATACTAAGCTGAATACTAATGGAGTGATTACGGCAAATTCTTATGATGATTTAACTGTGAGCAGTGTCTCAACTTATTATTATAAAGTAACCGCCTTAGATAATCTTGGATCTGAAAGTGCTCAAAGTTCTTATATAATGGGATACCCTCAAAGATCTTCTGCAACGGTTCCTTCTACTCCTACTGCTTCAGATGGGCTTTACTCTGACAAAATTGTCATTTCATGGAGTGCTTCTTCTAATGCGACAAAATATAATATCTATCGATCAACAAGTTATTCTGGTACTTATACCAAGATTAATTCTACTCCTCTTTCCGCAACTTCTTACGATGATAACAGTGTGCAGACAGGAACTTATTATTATAAACTTTCTGCTGTTGATAGCAATCTGCTGGAAACAACTCTCAGTTACCCTGATTCAGGATATCTTTCTGTTCCTGCTCCTACTTCTTTAACCGCAACTCAGGGTACACGCTATAGTTATGTTTTCCTTCAGTGGGAAGGGACACCAGGAACCACAGGATATCAGGTTTATTATAACACAATAAATGACCCTGCAACAGCCACCTTTCTTGGGTCAAGCACAAAAAATTTCTACACCCATACAAGCCCTGTTAAAGAAACGACCTACTATTATTGGGTCACAGCAAAAGATGCCAGTTCTCACTACAGTGTCAAATCTACTGGTGCTTCAGGTTATGCTTCTACGCTTACAGGCGATAGTTTCGAATCAGATAACACTCTGGCAGAAGCAAAAATATTGAATCCAATTATTCCCCTTCAATTTCATTCTATTCACAATTCTACAGATGAAGACTGGGTCAAGTTCCGGGCTGAAAGCGGAAAGACCTATGTTATTGGAACTGATTCAATCAATGCTACAGGAGTTTCAGGTGTAACTGATGTAAATACTGAAATGTTCCTCTATCAGGCTGACAATACTCTGATATCTTCAAATAATGACTCAAGCCTTAATACTGCGGGTTTTTCCATTATAGAGTTCACCTGTCAGACATCCGGCTGGTACTATGTGAAAATTAAAGGCTATAATGGTTCTCTGGGAGATTATGTTTTCGGAGTCATCCCTCAATAAAAAAATGGAGTTTAAAAATGAATTCTTTAAAAACAGTTCTGACTGCAAAGTTTAAAGCTTTAAAAGGATTTGAAAAAGAACTGGAAAAAGTTTTAAAATCCCTGCTGCTTCCTACCCGCAATGAGAAAGGATGTATTCTCTACAACCTTCATAAAGTTGCCGGACAGGAAGATGAGTTTCTCTTCTATGAAATCTGGGAAGACAGGGATTCGCTTCAGAAACATCAGAATTCAGACCACTTCATCAATGCTCTGCCGGAAATCAAGAAATTTTCCTCTCAACCGGCAGAGGTTGTTTTTATGATTCTATCGGATTGAAAAGGAGAATCAAATATGAGAAGAAAAATTCTTATTTTACTGACATTATTCATGCTCTGGTTTATTCTTACAGCTTCTAATGGGTGTGTTACAGAAAAAGGTGCATGCGCTTCTTATACATATTATTACTCCCAAAAAATATGTTCTTCCTGTGATGATACTGTTAAGCTCTACTGCGCTGGAGAAAACCAGGAATTTCATGAAAATACAACATGCGCTCAGTTAGGGTGTCCTAATAATTAAGTTTTAAGAAAACGAAATATATAAAAGAGAGGTTAAAAACCATGAAAAGAATTTTATTGGCTATTTTTTTTGTATTCATAATCAATTTATCGGTTTTTTCTGAGGAAAATCCTTCTGAAGAAAAACTCAGTTTAGGTTTTTACTTCGGATTGGGAGCAGGAAGCTGGGCAGATGTAAATTACGATAATCTGCCTTCTAATTTAGAAGTTTCTAGCCGGTGGACATCAGTTCATATGGTTATCGGAACAAGATTGAACTATATTCTTACAGATTATTTTTCCCTAAATGCAGGTTTTTCATATACAAAGAAAATGATTGGCTATGCGCTTATGACAATTCCTTCGGAATATACTTATTCTGAAAATGAGTTTTCTATTAATTATTTTGAAATTCCTTTTGGACTTCGTTTGGGAGATGTTTTTTTTGTGGGAACTGGTGGATATATTGGTTTTCAACTTGGAGATTCAGAAGGAAAAATCAATGATATTACAGGAACAGTTAAAAAAGAGTATCAGAAAAAACTAGATTATGGTCTTGGATTTGAAACTGGACTTAAAGGAAACGGACTTGAATTTTATATTCGATGGGAACTTGGACTTGCAAATGTAATTCAAAAAGATTTAGATACTGCAGGTTCTGGAATCAGTATGAAAAACAACAGTATTTTGTTTATTTTTGGATTTGATTTTGATTTATAAATCTATTTTCTAAAAACTAAAGACATACCACTGGTCGCATTTTTCGCAGAGGCCGGGGTAGTCTTTTTTCCAATGAGACTGGTAGATCACAGAAGACTTTTTCCAGAGTTCCTGAATATCATCTTTCAAGACATTTCCGAGAATATTTTTCCGGTTAAAATCCTGAGAGCAAAAACTCAGCGCCCCATCCGAATGGATAAAAATTTCTCTTTGAAGCTTCCAACAGGGGAAACGAACCAAGGGGGAAAGATCCACCGATTTTTCATCGGGCAGAAGGCGGCAGAAATCGTTAAATTTATTGATAATAATTTTATCCTGATAGACTCTCCAGCGGGAAAGAAAGGATTCGATCCAGTTTTCATTCGCTTTCATGCGCGTATAAGCAATGAAAGTTTTTTCAGGGCACTGGGTCAGAAAAAGATCCAGATTTTCTTCCGCTTTTTCAAAATCATCTGTTCCGTAAAATGCTTTGAAAGATTCCCTGTCGGGAACATCCAGTTTGAAAAACACGGAAAGACCGGGAATAGACTTGATCTGCTCAAGATAAGGCTTGATTAAAATGCCGTTGGTTTCAATAATGAATTGAAAATCAGGGTATTGCGGCAGGATATCCAGAATCTCTTTCATTTCAGAATTGAGAAAAGGTTCTCCAAAACCGGAGAGTTCTACCCATCCTGTTTTAACCCATTCTTTTAAAGACTGCATTATCTTTTTAAAATCAGAAGCTTTTATACAGTCTTCAATTTCAGACTGATATGGAAAATAAACAGGTTTTAAATTATTTTTCCTGCAAAGCTCAATGATCACATAAGAGGGCATAATTCTGAGGATAGAAGGATTGGCGGCAAAAAATGAAGAAAGAGACTCTGCATTGAATGAGTGTCCTGAGGATTCTTCTACCAGCCTGAAACTCCGTTCGTTTTCAAGCACAAAAGAATCCCGGATAAACCTGAAGTCTTCAGGAGCGATCACAATTTCCACATCATAGGAATTAAGATCATTATGAATCAGTTTTTCAAAAGATTTATAAGTATAAGTTTCATTGTTGCCGGAAGATAAAAGCTGAATTTTTTTAAAAGTAGCGCGGCTGACCATAAAAGGGGCAAACCCCGGCGGATAATGCTCCGCAAAGGTGTAATCCGCTATATTGTCATTATGGGTATCGATTATTTTTTTTGTCAGCGCCAAATCGATTAAAGGCATATTGGAGTGAAAAAAAATCAGGTGTTCATAGGAAGAGAGTTTTTGTTCAACCGCGTTTAAAAGTGAAAACAAGTCTCCTTGAAAGCTTGTGGAATCTTCTTCCTTTTCAGGGGAAGAAGAAAAAATGGAAACAGGCAGCTCAAGAGAATGAGCTTTCTCAAGAGCCAGAGTATAGGAATTTTTATTTAAAGCAGTCAGTTCACGCCGGGTGAAAGAATATTCATAATCAACAAAAACAACTGCTGTTTTTTCCATTTATTTTTCCATTTGACAGGTTCCGTTTAAAACCGCCCCTTTTTCTACCATAATCGATTTTACTTTAATTTTTCCATCTATTTTGCTGCCGGAAAACAAAGTACAGTCTTTATAAATTTCAGCGTCTCCTTTGAACAATCCATGGTTTTCAAATACTTCGGATTTCATCATTCCTTCAATACTGCCTTCATTTTCGACTATTACTTTTCCATTCTGGCTTTCAACCACTCCTTCTATCTTGCCTTTGACAGAAAGAATCGTGTCTTTAAACTTCAGTTTCCCTTTAAAAAGAACATCCTGTTCTAAATTAGTAATGGACATTTTCTCTTCTTTCATTATTGTTTTCCGACCTCAATTCCAAAAAGTTTATTGATATTTTCCCAGTTAAATTGAGTTTCCTTTGCTTTGATTTCATCTGTCAGAAAGTCATAATAACTGCCTTCTTTTTCTCTTTGCTCAAGAGACTGTATAATTTCCTCTTTTTTCTTGGCAGGAATTGGAAATACAGGCTTGGTGATTTTGACAACTTTCACTCTGTATAAAACATCTTCCCATTCTAAGATTCCGCTGAATGTCCCTTCTTTCTGGAAAGCGGCTTTAAAAAAGGCTTTGTTTTTGGCAGGGAAAAGGTCAATCGGTTTCTCAGTTTTTGAATCTTTCGGGTTGCTATCCGCCTCAATTGAGAAATCAAGGGTTTTTCCATAGACCCATTTTTCTTTTTTAGCAATTTCAGAAAGATTGTCTTCCGCTTTTAAAGATTCCAGTTTTTTGGTCAGGTTTTCTTTATACTCTTTTAAAAGCTTTTCTTTTTCCTGAGCCAGTGCGGATTCTTTTAATTGGTTCAATTCTTCTTTCTTAAGTTTTTCAAAAGGAATATAGTTGTTTTTTTCGATCTGGGCAATTGCGAATTTTCCATTGATTTCAAAAGGTTCGCTGACACCGCCCATAGCGGCGGCGGCAATCATATAATATTGATCGATTTCAGAAGATTTAAAAACTTTTGGTTGAGCGTCTTTAAAAGAAATTTTCTGGACTTCAGGATTTTTTCTGGCTTTTTCAAGTTCTTTTTCAGCCTTTTCTTTTGTTTTAAATTCCAGAATTTTAGTTTCAATAGAATCTAAAAACATTTCTTTTCCTTTATCATAGGCTTCTTTCAGTTTTGCAGGATCAACATTGACATCTTTTAACTGGTCTTTATAATTGACTGCGACAAATTCCACCTGGGAGAAAAAGTTTTTAAAAGAATATTCTCTGGCAATCGAAACTTCGTCAATAAAATTAGCGGTTCGAAGGCTTAATTCTGTAACCTCTTTCTGATACTGGGCTTCATTCTGCTCAACGAAGCTTTTGAAAGAATAAGGGAAAATTTCATTTTTCTCCGCTTCATAGGCTCTTTTTTCCTGATCATATTTAGGCTGGAAATAGGCAATCAGACCGTTCAAATCAGGCTGCAATTTCTGCTCTCTTGCCTTTGTAATAAAAACTTCCTGATTAATCAGGCTCTGAACAATTCTCATCACACTGTACTGTCTTTCATAAGGATTTTTCAAATCCTTGATCTGCTCGGCAATATAACCTGCAATATTATTATTTAAAACTTCATTTCCGTTAAATTTTACATAACTCCTCTCATCGCCCCCAAACATTGCAGGGACGCCTCCGATCATGGATAATACAAAAAATGACACCATACCGAATGCGATCACCATAAACATGATCTTGCCTTGTCTTGCAGTTTTTTTATTCAAAGTCCAACCCCTTTTTTTTATTCCAAAAATCATTCTAAACCATATAAAATTAACAATGTTTTATCCCAATAACAAATCGATTTCTTTCTTTTTTAAAGAAATTTCAGGCAGTAATTTTTTTTGCGGCAATGATTAGGAATCTTCGTTCTATCAATCAGTGCGGAGTCAATTCTGTAAAACTCTCATTTCAAATCAAAAAACTCTCTCCTAAAGGAAAGTTTAGAAATTTCGATTTTTTTTAAGGATTTCAGTCATAACTTCAATTGTTTTGAAGGCATCATAGACAGAAGAGACAGGTTTTTTCTTTTTATCTTGAAATACCTTGACTGCGTCTTTCATCATGCCGGAAAAATAATTGGTTTTTTCGAAAACAGGAGACTCGGTTTTTGAAAGTGAGTTGAAATTTTCATAATAGGGGCTTTTGCCGCTTTTATATTCTTCATAAATTCCATTGCCGATTTTAATCAGACCTTTTGAAAAATTAAGCTCCATTTCAAACGAAAGGTAATCTTTATTTGAGGCAATTTCGATGAATAAAGGGATTTCACCCAATAAAGCATGAACAGAAATAAAACTGGATTTCTTATCAGGATATCCAAAAGACTTTATCCTGCAAAAATCTCTTCCGGTCAAAAACCTCAAAATATCAAACATGTGGGTAGCATCATCCCAGAGAACATCTCGAGGTATTCTATTTTTCCCCATATAAACTTTTGCCTGAATAGAATTGAGGATTCCAAAATCGCAAGCCTCTATTTTTTTTTTAGCATGAATATAATCTAAAGAATAACGCCTTTCATGATTGACAAGAATAATCGAATCAAATTTTGATGCAAGACGGGTGATTTTTTTTGCGGTTTTGAGGTTTTCTGCAAGGGGTTTTTCACAAATAATGACAGGAATTTTAAATTTGAGGGCTTTTTCTATAATTTGAAAATGTGTTTCAGGCGGAGTGGCAATGTGTAGAATATCGGGAAGTGTTTTTTGAAAAAGCTCTTCTGGATTTTCAGAAACGAGAGGACAGTTCCAGCGCTTTTGAAAAATTTCCCGTTTTGTTTGATCAATATCGCATCCTCCAGCTAAAACACAATCCGGATTAGAAGTAATGGCTCCTGTATGAGAAGCGGGTTTTTCACGGAGTTTATCGTCTTCCAAAGATGATCCGATTCTCCCAAGTCCGATAATCGCGCATTTTATTTTATTCATGATAAACCCTATTATAAAAAAAGAACAAGAGCTTTAAGCTCTTGTTCTTAAAAATCAATTAGATTATTTTGATTCTTCTTTGATTTTAATATCTCGGTAATCAAAGTATTCTTTTCTGATTGGTTTTAAATCAGGAGTTACAAAAATGACGATTCTGTAATATCCTTTGGATTTTAATACTTTGTTGGTGTAAACTGATTCTACTTTATAAACTTCATTGTCACGATAGAAAGTCATCCGTTTATAGTAGCCTTTCTTATCGGCAAATTCATCTGAATAAAGAGTTTCAAGTTTCAGCTTTTTATCAAAACTTCCCGCATAATAGGTGATTCTGATATTGTAGCCTTCCTTTTTAGCAAAGCCGTCTGTGTAGTATCTTTCAGCCTGTGTTACACCGCCGTCTGTGTTATAGTAAACAATTGTCTTATAGTATCCTGTATTCTGAATCGCTTCTTCAGCCAGATAAAACTCATCCTTAATTTTTTTACCTTTAGAATCTTTAAAAGGAATGATTTTTTTATAGGTTCCCTTGCTTTTAAAGTCAGAAGAAACATAATCAGTAGCGCCTTCTTTATAGCTGTTTTCAGAAACTTTCTGTGATTTTGATTTTTTAGTGTCGCTTGCCATACTGCTTGCGTTTCCGTTTTTATAGTCGGTGTATTCGCTGAATCCGGCTATATTCGCAGAGCAGAGGATGTAATAGTAGCTGGTATCTGGAATAACATTTTTATCTGTGAAAGTGTTTTGTTTTGTATTCACCAGTTCTTCCCAGACCTGAGCATCGGCATTCCATTTTAAAACCCAGTAAGATTCCGCATTGGGAGCAGAAGCCCATTTGATTTCTACTTTATCGGTGAAATCGCCCTGAGAAACTTCAAAATCTTTAGGCGTTTCGGGTAAAACTTCTTTTTTGCTTTCAGGAATATCCACGCTCACACCATCGCTGGTCGGGCTGATTTTTTTACCGCTGACGGCAAAAACAACATACCAGTAATTCTCGCCGGATTTTACTTTACTGTCAGTAAAAGTACTTGATTTGCTGGAGCCTATTTTTTCATAGTCTTTTGCATTTTCGTCAAATTTCATAACTGAATAATTATCAGCTCCGTCCACTAAATTCCATGAAAGAACAACTTTCCCGCTGTCATAAGAAGCGCTCAGGTTTTGAGGCTGTCCAAGATTGTCGCTTTTTTTACTTTCTTCTTTCAAAAATCCTTCTGCAATATCACTGTAATCGCTTTCTCCGCTTCTATTGACGGCTTTGACAGCGTAGCGGTAAGATTTTCCGGATTTGATTTCTGTGTCAATGTATTCATTGTCAGCAGAATCTGAAATTTTCTTAAAATTATCGCTTTCTGCGTCTGCTCTATAAATAATATACGAATCAATATTTTCTACTTTAGCCCACATAATACGAATTTGATCTGTATAAGTTCCCTGAGAAGCGGAAACATTTTGAGGAATTTCAGCTTTTTTCTCTTCAGGCTGATTGGCAATGTCATCATACATAACATAAACAGCATTGCAGTCTTTTTCAAAAAGACTATAGTCGAGCCAGAGAAATCCTTTTTCTCCCCAGTTGGTTCCCCATGAATTCATGACTTTATAGGCTTTTTTAGAGTCGTCATATCCGACCAGAAGCATCGCGTGCCCGCCAAGGTATCCGCCGCTTTGAGTCTTATAAACTCCGCCGCTGTAGTTATAAAAGCTTTCTTTGAGGTTTAATCCGAAGACAACAGGATTTTCCCCTGCCAGTTCTTTTTTAATCGCTTCTGAATCTGAAGAACGGAGCTGTTTCCAGTCTTTTGCCTTGTACTGGGATGCTTCCTGTCTTGCTTTTGCGCTTGGCTGGGTATTGTCTCTCTCTATATTTGGATTATAAGACATGGTTGATAAAGTAGCCGCGCCTTGATTTTTGAGCACATCCAAAGCTTCGTGGAAATAAGAACCTCCTCCCGGAAGCTGAATTTGATTATAAACGAAAGCGGGAGAAAAAAGGTGTTTTTCTGTATCAATGTCCCATTTCCGCTCTACTTTTTCATGGTAGCTTTTATAAGCATAAGTTGTTGCCCATGCAACGCAGCTTCCCTGATACCCCTGATTGCCGGGTTTCGGAAGATTGGCGGAAAGATCAGCCTTATCAGGGAGACCGGAAGCTTTCATAGGAGTGGAAGTCCTGAAAGTCTTTTTTAAATTTGGATTTGTTTCTTCAAGCCCTGTATTCAGTTTCTTGCCTTTTTTTGATTCAGCTGTGTTGGTCAGGCTGAAGCTGAAAAAGACAGCCAGTATTAATACGATTGTATAGATTCTTTGATTCATTTTTTCGTCCTCCTTTAGGATCTTTAATCAATTTTAATTTTAAACTCTTTTACATCGACAGCAGATTTTTCTCCTTCCCAATCACGGTAGTATTTAAAAGAAATAACTGCTTCGCCTTTTGTTAATGCCTTGAATTTCCAGAGAGCTTTGACAGGATAACCTACTTTTTGAATATTTTCAGGTTTATCTTTTTCTAAATCAAATATCTTCTCTTCTTCCAAGGCAATGACGGCGGGATCTGAAATTTTGTAAAACCATTTAAATCCAGTAGATGCATTTAAATCTAAATCAACAATCAGCAGAGAGCCTGCCGCAAATTTATTTTCTTTGTCAGCAGACAAAAGGCTTCCTGTTTTTCTGTAATTATCGTACTGTACAATAGCAGAAGGATTTTTGGAAGCAGCATAAGAGTCAGGTTTTGACTGTTCTTCCGAGCAAGAGGCAAAAACAAGTGAAATAATAAGAAAACAAAATAAAGATAATGCTTTTTTCATATTTTCTCCTTATTCTTCTTCGTCAAAAAGAGCGTCAACTTTCTTTTCAAGTTCTTCTTCTTTAACAGCTTGTTCTTCCATAGAATTTAATTTCTTTTTATCCCAGAATTCAATTTCAAAACCGGGTTCAGTGCCTTGAAATCCTGTGATTTCTCCCTGGTCATTGTAAATTACTTTTAGTTTACCGATTTTAGAAACTTTTCCTGCCAGAGGAACTCCTTTAACATCTTTTTTAAAGTATTCAATTCTTATTTTTCCGATATGAGAGAGTTTTCCATAATAGGGAAGGGTCTGGTAAGCATGATATCTTAAAATAGTATTTCCGATTCTCATTACTTTTCCGTAGCCTGCTTTGTTTTCAGATTTATCGTAATATTTAATTGGAATACCGCCGATTGTTCGGGGTTGTCCCATGAGTACCGGGTGGTCAACGGCGTATCGGTCAATTTTAATATCACCGATTTTAGAGATTTTCCCTTCAAAGACTTTGTGCATGTATTCAGGGATTTTTTTTAGGTTTACAAACTTAACTTCAGCATTTTGCGGATCCTTGATCTGAAGATCCCATTTCCCGATTTCGTCGAGAACTGCCATAAGCCCCATCTTTTCAGATGAGAAATCTATGACAAGCGAAATTTGACCATAATATAAAACGGCAAGGTATATTTTACCTTTTGTTTTTTCTGCGTGAAGGGGTCGTGCAGAAAAAAATAAAACTGTTAAGAGAGAAAGAGCAGCGATAAAAATATTTTTTTTCATAAATCATCCTCCTGATGTTTTTAAACAAAGTTATTTAAATTATAATAATGAATAATTTTTTTTTGTCAAAAACAATTTATATTATTTTTAATCAGAGTAAAAAAAAATTTCTTTTGGCAGAGTATTTCGTTTTTTCGGTTTTTGAATATTAACTTTTATAAAATAAATTTCAATTTTAAAATAAAGGAGTTTCAAAGTTGAAAAAATCATTCATTATTTTCTTTTTTTTCCTTCTGAATCAATTTTTGTTTTCGTATGAATTTTTTTATCAAAATGATTTTGAAGCGGGCGCGGATATTTTTTTAAACTCAAGTGAATGTCACGCTATTAATGGAGAATATCATGTCTATAAGGCAGTGAATGCTTATTATTGCTGGGAGTCGGGAAAAATTCCTGAAAAAAACAATTATATTATCAGGGCGAAATTGATTTCAGTCGATCCTACGCTCAATGCAAAGGATAAAGAAAACGGGATACTTTTTCGTCTGACGGATGTGGATAATACAATGATAGCTTCAGTCTATCCTGAGTTAAACAAGGTTGAGATTTCCAGATGGAAAAATGAAAAACAGCGCTTTATCAAGAAAAGCAAATGGAAGCTGATTCAAGAAGCAAAGGTGACGAATATACATCCGGATGTCAATTATCTGGATGTTCTTGTTCAGGAGACGAAAACAACGCTTTATTTAAACGGAGTAAAAGTAGTAGAAGGCATAGAAGAAGATGTTTTGGGACTCCCTTTATCAGGAAAGATAGGGTTTCACAGCTCGAAGAATTTTCATTCACATTTTGATAATCTTGAAATTGCGTATGTGGATGAAAATTTTCAGTACACACCGCCGGAAAAAATGGATTTTAAACTGAAAGAACCAGTTGAAGATATTCCTGAAGCCTTGCCCGATTATGTAAATCCAGGTGAAAAAACAGCTTCTTTTTCTTTTAATTCTTCGATCGACAGTCCTTTTAGTTCGCATGAATATTATGTTCATACCGAAAGAGGGCAGTTTGTGATATGGGACGATGAAACTGGACGGCGTTTATGGTCTGAGGATCTGGAAGTATCTGATTTTGTTCTTGAAACGGCTGTGGAAAAAATAACACAGGATAATTTGTGGGCAGGTTTGATGGTCAGAGCGGACAAGAATAATTATTATGCTTTTGAAATCAATCCCAAGTCAAGCCGGATCAGGCTGGTGAAAGTTGAAAACAGAAAAGAAACGCTTCTTCTTGAAAACTTTAGTCCCTTAATTAAAACAGAGTTAAAAAGTAAAAATACGCTTGTTTTGAAGATAAAGGAAAATAAATTAAATTTGTTTGTTAATGGTCAACATTATCAGGATTATACGATTGACAATACTTTTTATTCCAATACTTATGGATTGATCCTGGATAACAAAGGCGCTATTGCTTTCGACTTTATCAGGGTTTTTAAAGTGAAGGTGGGTTTATGGGAAAGGATGAAAGGTTTCTTTATATTCGGAGTACTGGTATTTGCGGCGGTTGTATTGGTTCGGTATAAAAAAAGAAAAAAAGCGGTTGAAAATACGACTCTTTTTGTCAGCAAGATGGTGAAAGAAGTGTTGAAGGAAATGAAGCAGGATAAAAAGAAAAAAGTATTTGAAACAGATCTGATTCTCCGTTATCAGATTACAAAAAAAGAAGCGAATGAAATAATGGACAGCCTGGTTTTAAAATATGGGGCGGAATTGACTTCGGATGACGAAGGGCGTCTTTTTGTTCAGTACCGGTAATTTTTTAAACTAAATTGGACACCGAGCGAAGCCGAGGTGTCACTTCGGCTTTCCTCAGTGACCGTACCCCTCTAATGAATAACCAAAACAAAGCGATGAAAGATTGCATCAGAAAAGACAACTACCTTTTCTAATAAACTTACAAATATCAATGATAATAAAGTATAGTTTTCAATAATCACCACCCTGATTAAAAAATAAAATTAATTTTTAAAATTTTGTCAAACCATATGTAGGAAAATAGGTACATTTAATATTTTAAAGGCGATTAAAAGTTTTGTTTTTAAAGGGATTCCTCTGTTATTAGTAAATTGGCACGCAAATTGCTTTTTAATTAGTGGGTTAAGAAAAGGAGGACGCTATGATAAAAAAAATACTCGCAGTGGTTTTTGCAGGATTATTCGCACTGGCATGTGCAAAACAGCAGTTGGGAGATATGGAAAGCGCGGACGCTTCAAAAAATGGAAAGCCTTTGACTAAAAGCTGTACAGCGACTGATCCTGGTGTAGGTTCAGACGGGGCAGCAGCCTATGGAAGCGATTTTGCTTCATGGCTCAATAATAACGGTTATTCAGCTTTGGCTTCTACTGAAGGCTGGGGTGGAAAACAGTATTCTTCAGATTGCGCGGCATACTGGGAACCGGTTATCTTTATCCACGGAAATGCGGACTATGCTCAGGGATGGAGCGATATCAGAGATGATTTTATTACTTACGGATATTATCCTTCTGAGGTTTATGCAATCGGTTATGGTCTGAAAGGAACTTTAAACGCTTCCTATAATCACCATAAAGCGGAATATATGCAGAGAATCAGAAGCTTTATCACAGCTGTGAAAGCTTATACTGGAAAATCTAAAGTAGATGTGATTGCTCATTCTCTGGGAGTAACTTTGAGCAGAAAAGCAATTAAAGGCGGAAATGCCTATAATACAGCAGATCGAAGCGGTGCAGCCGTTGCTCTGGGATCAAGCATGCAGTCCAGCGTGGATACTTTTGTGGGAATCGCAGGAGGAAACAGAGGTCTTTTGTCATGCGGATGGTATCCTAATAATATGCCTGCTGACACTTGCCGTGCAAACGGGCTTTCTGTTGATAATCCATTTATTAACGATCTTGGATGGGGAGGAGACGAGGGAAGCTATACCTATGCTATTTACAGCTGGGTGGATGAGGTAGTCTGTTCCACTGGAACCTGTTATGTCTGGTATTCTCACAGCAGTTATATCAGCGGACAGGATGGATCCAGCCAGTATTACAGTGTGCCTTACGGACACTTTGGCGTAAGAAATTATACTGCTTCTACTCAGATCGATATGGTTCTAAACCACACCTATTAACATAAAAATCGCCTGAAAGGGAAGAGGATTCTTCTTCTTCCCTTTTAAAATCAAAATGATCTTTTCTCTGTTCAAATAATATAAAATTTCTTACAAACCATCTATCAGAAAATAAAAACTATTTTTAATAAATATTGATCCAGAATATACTGAAATTTAATTTTTTAATGACACGGCAATCTATCCGATAGTTTAGTATATATATTAAATTAATTATTTAAAATAATCTTGAAAAATTTTCAATTTTTATTTTATTTAATCATGGAAAATCTTGTTTCATGAGCTTTGGAGGAAGTATGGAAGTAAAAAGAATCGGAAAATATCAAATTGCTGATAAAATTGCTGAAGGAGGGATGGGGGTTATTTATAAATCCATAGACCTGGATACTGAAAAAGTAGTGGCAATTAAGACTTTAAAAGACAGCATTGATATCCATAATGAAACATTTATCCGATTTAAAAAAGAAGCGGAATTATTAGAAAGCCTCCACCATCCCAATATTCTCCACTTTATCGATTTTATCGAAAAAGACGCTCAGGTTTTTATTGTAACAGAGTATCTTCAGGGAAGCAACCTGAAACAGATTATTCAATCTGACACACTTTCTTTAGATCAGAAAATTGAAATTGTGAAAGAAATTGCCGAGGCTTTGGATTATGTCCATTCCCAGGGAATCATTCACAGAGATATCAAGCCGAGCAATATTATTGTGACTGAAGTGAATAAACCGAAAATACTCGATTTCGGTGTGGCAAATCTGATTGATTTTCAGAAAATTTTCTCAAATAAAGAAGGCGTGGTCGGAAGTTTTGCCTATATGTCTCCGGAGCAAAGCGGAATTTTAAAAAGAAACATTGATAACCGTTCTGATCTTTATTCGCTGGGCATTTTATTTTATGAACTCATGACAGGGATTCTTCCTTATCAGGCAAAAGAAGTAGGCGAGCTAATCCACCAGCATATCGCGAAAATGCCGGACGAACCGATCGATATCAATAAAAACATTTCTCCTATTGTCAATAAAATCATCTTGAAACTGATTAAAAAAGACCCGGATGACCGTTATCAGACCGCATACGGACTTGCAGAAGATTTGAAAATCTACCTTTCTCTTTCGGAAGAACAAAAAAATACTTTTTATCTGGAACTGGGAAAAAAAGACAGGCTGAAAAACCTGAACTATCGAACCAGCCTGATTGGAAGAAAAACTGAACTCAAGGCGCTTTTAAATAATCTCAATAATACTGTGCTAGGAAAAGGCTCTCTTGCAGTCTTAATAGGAAAATCAGGACTTGGCAAAAGCAGATTGATGGCTGAGGTGCAAAAATACACCAACAGTAAAAATGCTTTTTATACCGGAGTGGTTTCCAGTGAAAGATCTCAAAACCAGCCCTATTTTCCGTTTAGTGAAACAGTTAAAAAAATTCTTGATTTTCTTTCTAAATATCCGGAAAGAATCAAAAAAGAAATCTATTCTAAAATCAAGAAAACTCTGGGTGAGGAAGGAAAAATTCTTTCTAAAGTAATCCCCGAGCTTTCTTTTATTTTAGGAAAATTTGATCCGGCGATGAAGTTTTCAAGAAAAGAAAATGAGGTGTTTTTTGAAAAACTGAAAGATTTTTTTGTTTCCATCGCCTCTCCTTCTACTCCTCTTGTGATGACTTTAGATGATGTTCATTTCTGGGATCAGGGAAGTGTTCAGTTTTTAAGTTATCTTTTAAAATGTATTGATTCTGAAAGTATTTTTCTCCTTCTGGCAATGAGGGAGGAAGAAACGCAAAACCAGAAAGAGCTTTATAATCTTTTCGTTTCAGCAGCCAAAGATGGAAAAATCAATATCATCAATCTTGGAAATCTCAATTCGGAAGAAGTGGAAGACCTGATTCTGGAAATATTCGGGACCATTTATACAGGAGTGAAAGAAATTTCAGCGAGAATCAATGAGGCGACCCAGGGAAATCCTCTTTTGATTATTGAAAATGTGAAAACTCTGGTGGAAGAAGGAATTATTGTCCAGAAAAATGAAGGCTGGAGCGTCAATTTAGATAAACTGACTCTTTTTAAATTTTCCTCTTCCATTGTGGATAGAATTTTAAACCGTTTGTCAAAAATCAAACCGGAAACACGGAATATTTTAAGCTTTGCCGCTGTTCTTGGAAAAGATTTTGAATTTCATATTTTATTCAAAGTGATTGAAAAAAATGAACATTCTTTTAAAAAAGAGCTTCTGCTTGAACAGCTTCGGGAAGGGATTGAAGCGCAGCTGGTTTTAGAAAGCCTTTCGGAAAAGGGAGAGATCCGTTATTCGTTTGCCCACGACAAAGTGATTGAAACCCTTCTTTCTCAGCTTTCTGACAAACAGCTGAAAGAGACTCACCGGAATGCGGCTGAAATTATTGAAAAAGAGTACAAGGAGCAGGATAAGGTTTATAAACTGGCTTATCATTACCTGATGGGAGACAGGCGGAATAAGGCTTATGCCTATAATAATATGGCGGGAAAAAAGGCGATTGAAAGTTTTTCTTATAAACTGGCGGTCTCATTTTTTTATAAATCCTTGAGTATTATCAGGAAATTCGCTCAAAAAACACATAAAGCAGTCAAAGAAAGAATCAAGCTTTCCATGGAAATTGTTACCCTGAATTTTCAATTGGGGGATCTTCAGGAAAACATTCTCCTGCTGGATGAAATTGCAAACCTTGCCGATGAGATGGATATGAAGGAAGATCTGGCATCTATTTATTACTGGACAGCTAAAACCTATTATTTTCTGGGGAACCAGCCGAAAGCTATGGAATATTATTATAAAGTCATTCCTATTGCGGAATCTCTTAATATGCCCGAACTTTTAGCAATCCCATACGCTGCGATCGGAAGGGCAAACTGTTTTATCGCCAATTTTACGGAAGCAGTGGACTATATTCAGAAAGGTCTTGCTATTCTTCCAAAAACAGAGGTTCTTGAATATATCTATTCTGTCGGTATTTTATCCCAGGCTCTTGCCGCTTTAGGATACAGGGAAGAAGCCCTGCATGCAGTTGATCAGCTGAAAACCGATTTCGGGGAAATAGAAAATGAAATGTTCAAGCTTTATGTCCAGTTTTTTTATGCCTGTGTTTACGCGATGATCGGAGAGCCTGAAATCGGACTGAAGGAATGTCAAAAATCCTATGATATGGCGCGTGAATTAAAAAACCCATCTATTGAATTCAATGCACTTTTCAATATGGGAAGGGCGTATGCCGCAATGGGGAAAATTGAAGAGGCAATTAAAAATGTTTCCAAAGCGGTTAATATTTCAAAAGAACACAATATTTCAGTCGGGCTTGCCATGATTATCTTTAATCTGGCCGAGTATTATGCCTTGATCGGAAATGTCCGGATGGCACGGGATACTTTGATTGATGGCGAAAAATATGTCGGTATCAGCAATCCTGACCTGATGCAGCAGTGGAAACTCAGACTGGAAGCGCTTTTTGAGCTTTTTTCACATACTCCTACGCTTTTCAATGCCTTGTCTCTGATCGATACAGCTCTCGAAATTACAGACAAAATGGGAGACGGGTATTATTATTTCACAATCAATAACAAACTTGTGAAAGCGGCTATTCTCTGGAAAATGGATAGAATTTCAGAAGGAGATGAGTTGTTTCAGGAAGTGATGAAATATTTTAATGAGCATGCGCTTCAAAATGATATCCGCTATGCTGAAAGACTTGAGGGGCATTTTTCTCCTCATGTCCAGAGAACAGAAAATAAATCCGGTCATGATAAAATTTTTGACGCTTCTTCTACTTTTACCATGACTTCAACTCAGACTGAATTTTCGTATCAAAGACAGTTGAAGTATCTTTTAAAACTTTCCGAGCAGATTTCAAAAGTCCATGAAATGGATACTCTTCTTCCAAAGATCATGTCATTGGCAATTGAAGTATCGGGAGCGGAAAGAGGGATTCTCTTCTTATATGAAAATCCGGATGATTCAGCCAGCGAACTTTTTATCCGTGCAAAAAAATCTGTGGACTCTAAAGAAGAAAAAGGAGAAATCATTTATTCAGAGGCGATTGTCCGAAAAACCCTTGAAACTAAAAACGGCGAGCTGATCATTGATGCCGAGAAAGAGCTGGAAGGCGATGAATTGGTTCAAAAATACAATATGAAATCGATCATAACCGTTCCCCTGATTACTTCAGGAAAAACCCTGGGAGTGATCTACTTGGACAACCGCCAGGTAAAAGGGCTTTTTACAGAAGAAAATTTTGAGCTTTTAAAAGCCTTTGCCACTCAATCAGCGATTTCGATTGAAAACGCAAAACTCTATCTTCAGGTTCAGGAAAAAGCAAGGGCTGAGCAGGAAATGGAAATCGCAAAAGATATCCAGCTTTCTATCCTTCCCTTTGTGAAAGATACAGATTTTTATGAAATCGCCGCTTTTATGCAGACTGCGACCGAGGTAGGGGGAGATTATTACGACCTCTTTTTAAAAGAAGCTCCCTATTTCGGAGTTTTTGGAGATGTTTCAGGGCACGGGCTGAAATCGGGTCTGATCATGATGATGGCGGAAGTGGCCTTCAATGCATTAATGAAAGATGATTACAGCAGAAAAAAACCGATTCAAAATATTTATCAGCAGATTAACGAAACCCTGTATGAAAATATTCAGGAAAGGCTGTCTTTAAAAAGCAGTATCGGAAATCAATACAGTCATATGTATATGACTTTCAGAATGTTTCGTTTTGATGATGATGGAAACTTTGAAATGTTTGGAAACGATCACGCAGAGCCTTTTGTTTTTAGGTCTAAAACAAATGAAGTGGAAGAAATCTCATCCAGCGGTTTTCTTATCGGGATGATGAAAGACGCGATTATGGGGAATGACAGCTATTCTTTCCATCTGGAGACGGGGGATATGCTGATTCTTTATTCAGACGGAATCACTGAAGCAAAAAATGAAGCAAAAAAGAAGATATCCAGAAAGAATGAAGAGCGGCTGATGTATGGTGAAGAAAGGCTCTATGATGTGATCCGGGAAAACAAAGATAAAAAACCCGAAGAAATTATTCAGGCTGTCATTGCCTCTGTTGATCAATGGATGATGGAACAGGAAGATGATATCACGATTATGATTTTAAAGAAAAAGTAAGAGGTTTGGATTCATTCTTTTCTTATATAATGAAATGAATTTAAATTGCAAAAAAACGACTCCTTTCTGTCATTCCCGCGAAAACGGAAATCTATTGACAATAAGTATTTTAAATTACAGATTCCGGTCTTTTGCAAGCAAAAACCGGAATGACAAATTTTGCAATTTATATTCAGTTGTGTATAGATAAATTCAATTAAACTTAAATCAAGATAAAAGGATTTCAAATGAAAACAAAACTGATCTTATTTTCTTTTCTCCTTGTGCTTTTTTCCTGTTCTTCCGGTGGTGAAAAATTAATTCAGGCAGCGAAAGAAGGAAACATGGGGGAACTTGAAAAACTTTTTCAAAAAGGCTATGATCTGAATTACAAGGATGAAGCGAAATTAACACCCCTTCTTTGGGCAGTGATCTCTATCCGCAACGATGCAGCCGCTTTTTTGATTGAAAAAGGCGCTGATATCCGTGTGAAATCACCCGATGGAAAAACACCGATTCTCTGGGCAGCTTACCACGGACAGACTGGAATTGTGGATCTTTTGATTACCAAGGGGGCTTCTCCCGATGAGCAGAATAATGATGGAATGACCGCCCTCATGTTTGCGGCTCAGAAAGACAATCAGGAAACACTCCGTCTTTTAATCAGCCGGGGCGCCGATCTCAATTTAAAAAACAAGCAGGGACTGACTGCTTTGAAACTGGCAGAGGGGAACACAAGAAATGAAATAGTTAAAATCTTAAAAGAATCTGGAGCGGAAGAATAAACACTAGGGCAGACAAGTGGCGCTGACCCATGCGCTGTATTCGGTCAGCTCCGGCGTTTCCCAGCTTCCGCTGCATTCACAATAACTGGAACAGGTTTCAGAAGTTGTAGAACAGGTACAATCCGATGAACAGTTCCATGTTTTTTTTGCTTTTGCAGCCCGGTAGTAATAAGTTTTTTGCCGGGCAATCTCATCTGCGGTGCAAAGATCGTCCAGAGTATGCACTCCAAGGGAAACCGGTGTATAGACCTCTACGCTTCCGCCGGTAATCTGCCTCTTGAAGCCTGAAAAAGTATCTGTGGAAGTGAAAAGAGACAGGCTGATATTGGAACGGGCGTTAAAACCTCTCATCTCATGGTCTTCATAAGGGCTTTTACTCCGGTAAATATAATACCCCCAATCATATTTATATTCAGTAATTTCTGTTTTTTCAAGAGTTTTTGTAGTTTTACCCGAACTGTCTGTTTCTTCTTTATAAGTATGGTCATATTTAGGACTTCTGCCACCGGAAGTTTTCCGGTCGGGGTCATTTACTGTGATTCTGATTTTCCCCCCGCTTAAAGAAGCAGCTTCAATATTAAATTCAGGACGGCTGCCGGTTGTAAAATAAACATCCAGAAGAGAAGAACAGCCGATTAAAAACAAAATGAAAGGCAGGATTTTTTTTATCTTCATCATTTACCTCTTTCTCAATAACTCAGGCTGACAGAAAACTCATAATCGCTTTTATCCACCGATTCAATCAGTGTTTCCAGTTTCGAAGCGTAATTATAATAATAATGAAAATCAAAAGACAACCCTAAATATTCCCACGACCAGAGGAAACGGAAGCCCAGCATAAAGCCTGTCATTCCGGATTCGTCATTTCCAAAGGAAAGGCTTCTTGAACTGTTGAAATAACTTGCCCCAAAAGAAAAAATAAAATAATAGGAAAAAATGCTTTGCTCATTTTTTTTCATCAGAGGGGAAGGATTGCCCAGAATATAATCCGCTTCAACTATTATTTGGTCAACAATTTTGTTTTGATCTGCTTTTTTTTCAGACTCCAGAAAAAAAGAAAATTTATTCCGCAGGGTAAAAGGGAACAAATCAGTTTCTGTTTCCAGAAAAAGGGTTTGTTTCGGTCTGATTTTTTCAAAAAAAGCGTATTGCGAGACAGTGCTTCGGCTCAAGGCATAACCAAGAGCCAGTTCAGGAAAAGTCTTTTTCCATAAAGGATAACCCGCAAGAGCAAGCAATGAGGAAAAATTAATTTTTTCGTTCAGGGTTTCCGCTTCGCTTGTTTCAGAATTAAAGATGAAACGGCTGAATAAAAATCCTCCCGCTTCGGCGTGAAACATAAAACGGCTTTTCAATTTCCGGTTGATATCATTACCATCCCCGATAATTCCATTGACAGGGTCTACTTCTTCATTGATAAAAATACCCGCATGAACCACAAACCACGGTTTAGAGTAAACTGAAAACAAAACTAGATCATCATAGATTTGAGTGAAAAAAGTATCCGTCATCGAGCTGTTATCCGGGAACCCGTCTTCTATCTGAGAAGATCCTGAAAGATCAAATTCTTTATAAAGACCGTAGCGGGCGCCTGAAAGACTGAAGACAAAGTGAAGATCCGGTTCTTCAATATCCAGAAACTGGAAGATAAAAACTCCATAGCGCTTTCTCAAATTCATGTTCGAAACACCGAAAGGCGTGCGGACAGAAAAATCCAAAATAGTTTCCTGATTAAAGTAAAGATCGACACACTGAACAAACTCGCCTTTTTCCAGATTCTGATAAAGGTCTTTTTTCAGCACCTTGTCCTGTTTAATATATGAATGCTGGTATCTTTCCTCTCCCTTGGGACTCTGATAAAGCTTTTCCCAGCGTTCCAGAAAAACTTCCATAATGCTTTTGCTTCTTTTGGCGGAATCAATCAAGTCTCCGGGATCATAGTCTGCAAAAACAGTATGAGAGAAAAAAAAAATAAAAAAGAAAAGGAAAAACTTATGACGCACAAAATTACTCTTTAATCAAATTTTAAATAACAAAGATTTCATTATAAATATAACGAAGGATTTTTTAATTGCCAAAAAAAATATCGGCACTCTGATTTTTCACTTCTTCCAGTGTTTTAACACAAGCCCTGCCTATAGGATAAAGCATTTTCCCTTTATTAAAAAGAAGATAATAAAGCCTGTTTTCTTTTTTTTCAAAGTTATCCTGATAAAAATAGACCTGTGTTTTTCTCAGTATTTTATGATTTGTCACAATATGGCGGGTCGTGATTTCTTTTCTAAATTCCAGTTTTTCCTCAGATAATTCTTTTGGAATGCCGGCAGGCAGATCATAAAGCCCTTTTCTCCATTCTTTTTCTGTTTTTTTTTCCAGCAGGACGGAATTGGACGCATCAATCATACAAAAAAGAATTTCTTCTGTTTTTTCCCATTGTTTTGTGTTTTTTCCTGGAAAAAACTTTGTTTTAGCATTTTTTTTCGATTTGCAGACAAAAGAAAGAGGGCAAGTCTCACAGATTGGATTTTGAGGGGTGCAGACCAAAGCTCCCAGTTCCATCAAGGCTTGGTTTATACCAGATGGAGGAAAATGAAAATAACAGGCTTTTTGGATTAAAAATCGGGATAAATTCCAGAGTCTTTTCTTGAAACGGGGTGCGGATTTGTGAATCATGCGGATTCTTGCAAAAACCCTCTCAACATTGCCGTCTAAAATCGCTTCACACTGGTTTAAAGCAATGGAACAGACTGCCCCGGCAGTATAAGAACCCACTCCGGGAAGAGACTCCCATCCTTTACGGTCTATCGGGAATCCTTTCTTTTGAACAATGATTTTTGCCGCTTTCAAAAGATTGGCCGCTCTGGTGTAATACCCCAGCCCTGCCCAATAAGAAAAAACCTCTTCTTCATCTGCCTCTGAAAGGATTTTGACATCTGGAAATCTTTTGATAAAGCGGTTGAAATAGGGAAGAACTGTTTTAATCTGCGTCTGCTGAAGCATGATTTCTGAAATCCAGACAGCATAGATTTCCGGATTTTCCCTCCAGGGAAGGCTTCTTTTCTGCACATGAAACCAACTTAAAAGCCTGTCGAAAAAATCAGGAAACAACTGTTTTTACCAGTAAATTATCAATCAGCCTGACCTGTTTGATAAAAACAGCAAGGGCAATCAAAGTGGATGAAGGATCGATGATTTCCCTTTCTTCTAGAGTTTGGGCATCTGCAATGGATATATAGTCGATTTTCGCATTTTTTGATTTTAAAATTTCTTTTTCAATCAATTGATAGATTGTTTTTCTGTCTCTTTCTCCGTTTTTCACCCTGTCTCCAGCCAGTTTCAAGGCTCTGGAAAGACAAAGCGCCTCAAGACGGTCTTCTGGAGAAAGGTATTTATTTCTGGAACTCATGGCAAGTCCGTCTTCTTCCCGGATAATCGGCATAGGCACTACCTCTACCGGGAAACGGAGGTCTTTCACCATTTTTTTAATCACCAGCACCTGCTGATAATCCTTTAAACCGAAATAAGCCCTATCGGGCTGAAAAAGGTGAAAAAGCATTCCGACTACGGTAGAGACTCCTTTAAAGTGTCCCGGTCTTTTGGCACCGCAGAGTTTATCTGTAAAATTATTTTCCACATTGATATAGGTTCCGTATCCTTCAGGGTAGATGGAAGACGCTTCAGGAAAAAAAAGAATATCTGTTTTTTCTTTTTCCAGTTTTTCACAATCCGCCTCAAAAGTCCTCGGATATTTTGCCAGATCTTCATTCGGTCCAAACTGAATCGGGTTCACAAAAATAGATGCCGCTGCCACATCGTTCTCTTCCCTTGCTTTTTTCACCAGTGAAAGATGCCCTTCATGAAGAGCGCCCATGGTCGGTACCAGCCCTATCTTTTTTCCTTGAGCCTTTAATTTGAATATTTCATTTTGAAGTTCTTTTTCATCTCGAATAATCTTCATTTTTTCTCCCTGTTAAAAAAATCCGTTTTGTTTTAAAAACTCCAGACTCAGCCCTTTTTTTTCCTGATTCTGTCTTTTTAAAAAACTCACCACATATTTTCCCAGCATATCGGTTTCCAGATTGACTAAATCTCCCGGCTTCCTGTCTTTTAAAGTAGTGCGTTCAAACGAAAAAGGAATCACGGAAACGGTAGCCTCATTCTCTTTTAAATCATAAACCGTAAAACTGATCCCGTCCACTGCGATAGAACCTTTTAAAACAACAGTTTCCAATAGATTTTCAGGTATTTGGAAAGAAAAAAGATACCCTTCACTCTGTCTTTCTACTTTTATCACCTTCCCCGTTCCATCCACATGACCTGAAACAAGATGCCCGTCCAGTCTTGCGCCAAACGAAAGCGCTTTTTCTAAGTTTACCTTTGCCTGGTTTTTTAACAAATTCAGATTAGTGAGCGAAAGTGTCTGGCGGGACGAGAAAAAAAGAAAAGACTTGGAATCCAGTTTTGTGACTGTTTCGCAAGCCCCATTGACCGCAATGCTGTCTCCCGGTTTCACTCCTTTCATGAAAGTTTCGGAAGCAGAAATTAGAAATTCCCTTCCCTCGCCTTTCTGACTCACTCTCTCTATCTTTCCAAGCTCTTCGATAATCCCTGTAAACATTTTTTTCCCTGAAAATTATTATAGGCGGGTTCTAAAAATTAAATTTCCCGTCATTTCGAACAAAGTGAGAAATCTTAAAATATTGATATTAAAGAAGATTTTTCTTCGCTTTACTCATCGAAATGACGATTTTCTCTATTTTTAAAACTTTTCTCTCTCTAAATTTAAGCCCAATTCAGAAAAAGATTTATATTTTTTCTCGGGATTGAGTTGAAATTCATTAAATTTTATACCGACAGATTAAGAGGCAATAGAACATGGTTATAGATATTACTTGGTACGGGATTATTATTTTTTTCTTCACAGCATTTGCTTTCTCTATGGTTGGTCTGGGAGGCGGCAGCGTTTACGCCCCTATTTTAAACATGATGGGTCATGATATCAAAGCAGTAGGTGTGCCAGGAGGTAATTTTCTGGTTTTTATCACTGCATTTTCTTCTTCTATCAATTATATTAGGAAAAAATTGGTTAATTACAAAATGGCTTTTGCCATTCTTTTAGGTACTATTCCTACTTCTTTTCTGGTTCAAAATTTATTTTACCAAAAAGCTTCATTTGAATTTATATGGATTCTTTTAGTGTCTGTTGTTTTGATTTCTGGAGTCAAATCACTTCTTTTTTCTGATTTTTTTTCTGATTTTAAACTTAAAAAAGAATTCTATGAATGGTTGGTTGGATTTTTTACGGGAATAGTAGCAGGATTTATTTCTTTTGTAACTTCCATAGGGGGAGGCTTTCTTATGGTGCCTGTCCTCATGCAAATTTCCTATGAACCTAAAAAAGCAGGAGGCACTTCAGCTTTTGTCATTCTCTTTACTTCAGGAATTAATTCGATTATTCATTTTGTTTATAATTTTAATCAAGATTACACTTCAAATATTTTAGTTTATTCCATTGCAGCCTTTGCGGGTGGACTTTTCGGTTCTCATGTTTCGATAGATAAATTTCAGTCGCACCATGTCAAAAAATTAATTGGAATTATTTTAACAATTATTGGGGGCTATCTTTTTATCAAAAAATTTCTTATTGGAGGATAAACTATGAAAAATATTTTTAACACTTTTTTTACAATTTCTATGATTCTGTTTTTGAGCCAGTGTTCAAAAACTTCTGTTGATGACCAGCTTATCGGGAAATGGCAGATTGTACAGGTAGAGCTTGCCAACGGGCAGATTCAGGACACCTCATCTTTGAATAATTTCTATGTTCTTTCAAAAGATAAAAACTATGAACTGATTTTTCAGGGCGGTAAAATGTCTTCCGGAAAATGGGAAGCGAAAGACGGGAATTTTATTCTGACAGAGACTACTGGCGAAGTCGTGAGCTTTAAAATCAAAGAGTTAAAAGATAAAAAAATGACGCTTGCCACTGAAAAATCTTTTGCCGTATTAGAAAAAATTCAAAATTAATTGTCTGACAGAGTAAAATTTACTCAGGCTTTCGATTGTTATTCAATTAACACAGACACCGAGAGCGGAGCCGAGGTGTCACTTCGGCTTCGCTCGGTGTCCAAAATAAAGCTATGAAAGATTTTATCTGTAATCCTGATTTTTTTTCAGTAAATTTAAATCGGCAGGAAAAAAAGCTTGCTTCTTCCTGAAAAAGAGAAGAAGAGGAAAGTCCGGACTTTACGGGATAGAGAGCCGGGTAATACCCGGGGGTTTTATTTTAAAACCACGGAAAGTGCAACAGAAAAAAAACCGCCTGAAAAATTTTTCAGGTAAGGGTGAAATGGCGGGGTAAGAGCCCACCGGGCAGCCGGGCAACCGGAAGCCGCAAGGTAAACCCCTCTTAAAAGCAATGCCGAAAGCGCAATACGCCCGTTAATTTGCCAGGTAGGCAGCTAGAAAAAAGAATGTAAATTCTTTTTCCAGAGAAATAGCTTATAAACAGAATCCGGCTTATTTTCCTGCCTTAGACTTGATGAATAATCAATGATTTCACGCCCATGTAATCGGATTTATAAAAAATTGCGATAAATTCAGTCATTTCATCCTGTTTGATATTAATAATCAAGTTGTCTATAATATTTTTCATCAGAAAAAAGCCCCGTCCGTGTTCCAGAGGAAGCTTATCGTCATCTTCCAGTCGTTTGGAAAGCCAGTACATGATAATATCACGGTTTAAAGACCCTTTTTTATCGGTGACAGAAAAAAGAATTTTTTCACTGTCCTCGGCAAAGGAAATATAAATCGGATCTTTAATATAGGCTTCTTTTCCTTTTTCAATATTATGGCTGTGAAAAAAAGCGTTTGAGACGATTTCGGCAAAAGCCAGTTTCAGCATAATCAGCCTTTCTTTTTTCAGGAAGGGGAATAAAAAATTAAGTTTGAAATTGAGTTTTCTCATTTCAGAGGAATAATGAAGAGGAACTGTTTCTAAAAAAATAGGATATTCCATATAGTGATTGATGCCGAAAACTTTATTTTTACAGAGATTTGAAATGAGTTTAACAGAAGTCAGATAATCTTCAATGAGAAGCCCTTTCGGAAAAACATTGGATATTTCATTATTTTTTAAATGTTCAATATATTCAGTATATTCAGCATCAGTAATAAAGACAAACCGGAATTTATTTTTAAATTCCTGATAAATCTGTATCACTTCATTTTCCTGTCCATCCAGATCACAGATAATTAATTGATAATCTGAGTTAGAAAGACATTCTGATTTGAGAAAAGAAATATCTTTTATCACCAAATCAATATTTTTAAGAAGCGGAGCATACTTCTTCTTAAAAAGATTTTTAATAATTTCGTCTTTAATGATCACCAATGCTTTCATTGTTAATATCCATTCGAAGAATTGATTTTTTCAATCCCCCGTAGGATCTCCCTCCAAAAATATAAATACTGTTCTTATCCGCTACCGCTCCGAAATTTGCCAGAGGATAGGGAAGAGATTTTAATTTTTTCATCGCTTTTGCATAAATCAAATAAATATAAACATCGTCATAGTAGTTTGAACCGCTTAAATTTTTAAAACCCCCTACAATAATAATACTATTTTTATAGCTTAATGCAAAGAAACCAAAACGGTTTATTTCACTTCGATCATAAATTGACCATGTATAAAAGGGAGAACTTAAGACCTCAATCGTATTTGTCATGCTCAGGCTGCTTTTTCCTCCGATCACAATGATTTTTTGACCTGAATGAACTGCAGAAAAAGAATCTCTTCCTTCATTCAGCTCCGGTCCGTCTTTCCATCCGTTCCCGTTTGGCTCTAAAAATTCAGTACTCGTTTTTCCCACTCCCCCGATCGCATAGATCCGGTTATTTAAAATTACGGTTTCGTGTTGAAACCTTTCTGTTTTTAAATCAGGACCTTTTTCCCATTTTTTTTGGGAAAAATCATAAATGTCCACTGCTTTTAAAGCGCCTTCCTGATTAATCCCCCCGATCGCATAAATCTTTCCGAAAAAAAATACAGCGCTGAACCCGGCTCTTTTTCTGGGCATGGGAGGAAGTTTTTCCCATTTATTGGTAGAAAGATCATATTCCCAAAAACTATCTGCATAGCTTTTTCCTGTAAAGCCGCCAAGAATATAAACTTTTTTTTCTATCTTGATAATAGCGAAAGCGTTGTTGGTTTCAGGCATTTCTCCGATTTCGCTCCAGTTGGAAAGATATTTGAAGTATTCTTTTCCTTCCAGATCAATTTCCAATTCCCTGTCTTTCAGGTTGTTTTCTTCATTTTTTTTCTTTTCTTCTTCGCTTTGCACTGTATTATCAGTTTTTTTAGAAGGATTATCCGTCATAGGGGTTTCATTTTCTTTTTTTCCGGTTTTTGGGTCAGTGTCCTGCTCAGAGCCTTGTTTGTCTTTTTTTTCAGAAGTTTCAGATTCTGTGTTGCTTTTCTTTTGTTCAAAAGTATTGTTTTTTGAGTTTTTCAAGTCTTTTTTTTCGTTATTGTCCTGATCTTTAGGATTTTTTAGATTTGAATCGCTGTCTTGTGTTCCTGATTTTCGGGTTTTTGAAGACTCCGAACCGTCTTTTCCCTGATTTTTGTCTTTTTCTTCTTCCAGCTTGTTTTTTTGATTATCTTGTAAAAATGGATTCTTTTTATCGTTTTCCGACTGATTTTCCAGACTTTTCTTTTCCTCAGAAGCATTTTCTTCTGTTTTAGACAAAGAGGATGAAGAACAGGAAAATAAAAAAAGAAGTATCAGAAGAGAAGCAATTTTTTTCATCATTCACCCGAATTTATTGTCTATGCAGCTAGATGCAGAATATAGCCGCGTCATTAATTTGTATCTTAAACACTTATTGCAAATAGATTCCCGCCTTCGCAGGAATGACGGAAAGTTGTTTTTGCAATCAGGCTGTCGATTATTGAAAACTATTTCCATCAATCTTCTTCTTATCATTGATATTTGTAAGGTGATCAGAAGGTGTCATTGTCTTTTCTGATACAATCTTTCATAGCTTTTTTTTGTTCATTCATCGAAGCCGTGCGGTCACTGAGCACAGCCGAAGTGACACCTCGACTCCGCTCGGTGTCCGAGTTAATTTCAATAATAATCGACAGCCTGAATATAAAATCATTTCATGATAAGAATCGACTGAAACGCTTGGATTCTTTATGAGCTTTGATGAATTTTTATGAAAGGGCAGGCAGATCAAAATCTGCCTGCCTGATTGTTCAGTTTTGTTAATTGTTGAGCCTGATAAATTTAGCTGTAGGAGAGTTATGATAAGTGCTGAAATCCCCCTCCGGTTTTTCCAGAGAGGGGGATTTTGGATCAGGGTTATTGAAAAAAACGAACAATATGGTAAGGCGAGAATTGTCCTCCGATTAAGATTTTGCCGTCAGCCTGGACAGCTATGGAATAGAGGGACTGATTAAACCCTTCGCCGGAATTGAAAGAAGTATCCAGAGACCCATCTGTATTGAGCCGGGCGATGCGTGCTAGTGTATTGTTGTTATAGGAGGTGAGGCTTCCTCCGATTAGGATTTTGCTGTCAGTTTGGAGAGCTATGGAATAGATAATATTGTCCGCCCCTGCCCCGCCGGAATTGAAAGCGGTGTCCAAAGTCCCGTCTGTATTGAGCCGGGCGATTCGCATTTGAGAAGTAGCGTTATAAGAGTAGAATCCTCCTCCGATCAAGATTTTACCGTCAGACTGAAGAACTATAGAATTGATATCGCCGTTTGCCCCTGCCCCGCCGGAATTGAAAGCGGTATCCAGAGTCCCGTCTGTATTGAGCCGGGCGATGTATCCTTGAGAAGTAGCGTTATAAGAGCTGAATCCTCCTCCGATCAAGATTTTGCCGTCTGTCTGAACAGCTATGAATCTGACATTATTGCCTGCTCCTGCTCCTCCGCTATTGAAAGAGGCATCCAGAGTCCCGTCTGCATTGAGCCGGGCAATGCGTCCTTGAGAAGTCCCGTTAAAAGTGGTGAAATCTCCTCCGATTAAGATTTTGCTGTCAGCCTGGACAGCTATGGAATAGATATAACCGTTTGCTCCTGCCCCGCCGGAATTGAAAGCGGTGTCCAAAGTCCCGTCTGTATTGAGCCGGGCGATTCGCATTTGAGAAGTAGCGTTATAAGAGTTGAATTCTCCTCCGATCAAGATTTTGCTGTCAGCTTGGAGAGCTATGGAATAGACAGTATTACTCGCCCCTGCCCCGCCGGAATTGAAAGCGGTATCCAGAGTTCCGTCTGTATTGAGTCGGATGATGCGTTCTTGAAAAGTCTCGTTATAAGAGGTGAAGTATCCTCCGACTAAGATTTTGCCGTCTGTCTGGACAGCTATGGAATTAACAGTGCCGCCCGTGCCGCTCCCGCCGGAATTAAAAGAGGTGTCTATACCGCCGGATGAGGCAGAAGAAGTGGTTACTGAGTTTTTGGTATAAATACTTTTATTCCCCGCTGAGTCTTTGACGATAACAGTATAATAATAAGTGGTAGAGGCTGTAAGCCCGGTAATGGTTTTAGAGGTAATGCCGGGCTCATAGCTTCCGAAAGCAGTTCCGTTGGCTTCGGCATCGGCTACAGTGGAAATATTGTCGCTGGTGGAGGTATAGACCAGATACTGGAGGTTTGTATCGGTATCGGTCGCCGCTGTCCAGCTTACGGTAAATCCGGTTGAGCTTACGCTGGATGAGGAAAGGGTAGAAGTAGAAATGACAGGAGCTGTGGTATCGGTCGATACGGGAGTGGTTATTTTTTTAGTCTGGTAAATCGATTTGTTTGCGCTTGAATCTTTGGCAATCACGGCAAAATAATAGTCGGTAGAGTGATTAAGACCGGTTGCGGTTGCACTTGTTGTTCCTGCGGTGTAGTCCATCACAAGATCCGTACCGGTAATAGCGTCTGCTTCTGCTACCGTATCAATCAATCCTGCCGAAGCCGCTTTCACTACTTTGTAAGAAATTTGAGCCGCTGTATTAGCGTTGTCGGTTGCCGGGCTCCATGAAATCTCGGCTGATGAAGAAGTGACCGTCCCTTCGGTCAGAGTGGAGACGGCAGGAAGAACCGGTGCAGTCGTGTCGGTTTTGGTGGTGAGAGTCTGGGTAGTGTAAACGGTTTCATTGCCTCCCTCATCCCTTGCGACTACAGTGATATAATATTGTGCGCCGGGTAAAAGACCTGTTACGGGATAACTGGTGATTCCCGCCACCCACTCGCTCATGGCCGGGGTTCCGTTTTGTTTTGCGTCTGCGGAAGTGGTCATATTATTGCTGGTGGAATAATAGACCTTGTATTTGAGATTGGAAGCAGCGGTTTCCGTATCCGTTGCGGCAGTCCATGAGACGGTTACATTGGTTTCTGTAGGAGTGGTTGTTCCGAGGGTTGGGGTGGAAACAACCGGTGCGGTCGAATCAGAGGTCAGGGTTTTCACTTCTTTGACCGTATAAAGACTTTCATTCCCGTCTGTGTCTTTGACCACAACTGCATAATAATACGAGGTTCCGGCTGAAAGGCCTGAATCTGAGAAAGTAGTGGTATTGGCGGTATAGGTCATCACTTCTGTTCCGCTTGAAAGGTCAGAAAGTCCTGTAATCGGGATAGCGGATCGGATGACTTTATATGAGAGGGTTGCAGAATTTGTTGTTTCTGTATCGGCAGCGGCTGTCCAATTGAGAGTCAGGGCTGTTTGTGTCAGGGTGCTGTCGGGAATGGTTGGAACTGAATTCGATAGACTCGGAGAATAGCCTGCCGCAGTAGAACCCAGAGTCTTGACCTTCGATTTCTGGTAAATCGATTTATTGCCCGACTGGTCTTTGACCAAAACATTGGCATAATAAGAGGTGTCAGCTTCAAGCCCTGTGATCTCAGCCGAGGTGATCCCTGCTGTCCAGTCTTTTTTCACGGTTCCGTACTGTTCGGAGTTTAAAACTGTATTCAGGTTGTCGGCAGTGGAAACGACTACTTTGTAAAGCATATTTCCGCTGAAAGAAAGGTTGTCTAAAGCCGCCTGCCAGCTTAAAGTGAAACCGGTGGTGCTGATTTTAAACCCTGAAAGCCTGGGAATAGCGGGAAGGGTGGGACCGGTTGTATCGCTTCCTTTAATATAGTCTGTGTTTTGTTTATTGATACAGCCGAATAAGCTTATAATTAAAACTAATCCTAAAAGTGTTTTTTTCATTTTTCTGCTCCTTGGTTAAAGTTCGATCCGGTAGGTGATACCGAAAATTAAGGTCAGTAATTGAGTGTTGAGTTTTTCTAAAGAAGAATCGTTGATCCCGTCCCCAATGGTCATGGATTTCAAGTTCGGGTTATCATAAATCTGGGTGAAAGCAAAATGAACTCTTATTCCTCCGAATAAATCAAGCATCTCGTCAATGGGAAGCCTGACCCCGAAGTCTCCGTAAAGCCCGATCTCGTTTTTAAAGTTTGCAGAATCAACCGTTTTATCCAAAATCTTGGGTTTGGAAACCGGCATCCCGATAAAAAGCCCGCCGCCGGCATAAAAGATTTCCATGAAATGGTATTGACTACCAAGACTTGCATTGAGAAAACCGAATCCGGCTGAAGAAGAAAAGGTTGAACCTGCATATTCTTTATCGATTTGAACGGATTTATTCAAATAAAGAAGATCCAGATTCAAAGAAATATCGGGCATCAGATAGTATCCGCCGGTGATGCCGAACTGCCAGGAAGCGCCTGCTTTCACATCCAGTTTGCTGGAAGCAAATTCATTATCGATAAGGATATCATTGATCTGGTACTGAAAGAGGCTTATTCCTCCTGTAATACCGGCTTCAATACTGTTTGTTTTTTCAGCTGCAAAGAGCTCTGCTGAAAGTAAAAAAAGAAAAGCTGAGATTATTTTTTTCATGGTTTCTCCATATCTTTTTAAAGATGTTTAAAAAATAATATATTTTGATAGAGCAAACAAAAAAAATAAAGCAATAAGATATGGAAACTTACAATAATTAATAAAAATGTTATGAGAATATAAAAAATAAAGCAACTTATTGAATTTGAAATAATTATGTTTGAAAATTAGTTTTTTAATTTTTCCTTTGTTGATATGTAATGAAATGATTTTAAATTGCAAAAAAACGAACAATATGGTTCGGGGGGGGGGGGATCCAAAAAAACATTGACATTTTTCATAAAAATGATTATTTATATTAATAAAGAAAAGTGTAATTCTTCGGTGATTAGCTGAGCAGAGCCGAAGTATGACCGGGGAATCCATTAAGAAGATAATCAATTCAATGGTTTGTCCAGTTAAGCGGGATAATGAAAATTTTGGGTTGAAAAAAATTGCAATTTATATTCAGTTGCGTATAAAATGACAAGGGAGTAAATGATGTCGGTGAAAAAAAAAGCAGCAGTTTTTATTAAAGGGTTGATTTTAATATTACTTGCAGGTTGTATGCCGGCTCAGGATAATTTTATCTCGGGTTCGTATTCGGTTAAAAACCTGCCTGTCAATTTTACAGTGCCGAGACCAAACTCTATTACCCGTGTGACGAGGATAACCCGTGTTACAAGAATTACAAGAGTGACCCGAATCACCCGTGTCACCAGAGTGACTCGGGTTACAAGAAATACAAATCTGGTTTCCAATCCGATTTACGATAAACTCTGCGATATGAACGATGCCGTCACTTTAAAGCAGGGGCTTGCGGCAAAATGGTATATTTTAATTGATGCAATGATTTATGAGAATGAACTCTCTCCCTCAAGCGGGAAACAAAAAGGTAAAATATTGAACCTCAATAATGCTCTTATTAAAAAGCTTGAAGAATTGACTCCCGAACTTGTCAATCCTGATAATCAAATTGAATCTTACAATCAAAGAGGCTATTCTTTTGTGACCTTAAGTTATCCAAGCTCTCTTTTCTTTCCTGATTTTATTTATGAAATCGTGACAGGCGATGCTCTCTACAACCGCAAGTTTGAAATCACCGTTGTTGAAAAAGATATTGAGGAAAAAGACCGGAGTTTTTTAATCAAAGTTTTTTGGCACACGGAATTAAAAAATGTCAAAACCGAGATCAAAGACCTCGCAAATAACGATATTTACGAGTTTGGTTTAAATGGAACCACCGGAAAAGCGTTTCTCAATTTTAGAAAAGCAGACGGAAGTGAAACTGGAGCACTGGACATCAAACCTCAACCCGATAAAACGGCGAATACCTCACTGATTGTTTTAGACTATGAGACCCCTCAAGCAAAAATGACGGTTCAAAGCGTGTCTGACAATACCGGAGGTTATGCCGAAGCAAGCTATAAACCTGCCGGAGGAGAATCGGTGTCAATTCAAATCGGTTTTTCCAAACCCGATGAAACAGGCACTCAGGAAATCACTTATCAGGCAGGTGAGGGATTGGCTCTTTTGAACCTGACCCCAAAAATCGATACTCCTCCTACAACTTATCAAACCATTTATAATGAAAAAGAAACAGAAATACTCACCCTCAATCAGCCGGAAACAGGAGAAACCCCTGTTCTTTCTTCAAACGCTCTTTTAAGCGAATTAACGGTTTCAGCCGGCACACTGACTCCTTTTTTTTCTAGCTCGGTTATTGCCTATACAATGACTGTTCCATACACAGTATCTGAAATCAGCCTCACCCCTGTCAAAGCTGACTCAAATGCATCGGTTCAATTAAAAATCAATTCCGGGACTTGGTCAACCGTACAAGGCTCGGTCGCTCAAACCATTAGTCTCGCTGAAGGATTAAACACAGTTTCTCTCAAAGTCACGGCAGAAAATACTCTGACTGTCAAGACTTATACCCTTGCAATCACGCGCGAAGCCCCTACAATCCTTTCTTTTTCCTTGAGTTATGACAGCAACGGAGGAAACGGAACAATGAATCCTCAAACTTTAGCTCAGGGACAAACCATCACTCTTGCTGAAAACACTTTTACCAAAGAAGGATTTCTTTTCGGAGGCTGGTCGGTTGTCCAAAACGGTTCTGTAGTTTATTTAGACAAAGCTTCTTTTACAATGGGCGCCTCCAATCTGACTTTATATGCGGTATGGGGAATTCAACAAAGTATTACAGCAGTGATTCAAACCGAAGGGGAAGAGCCGATCACTTTTACGCCTAATCCTGCCACAGTTTCAAAAGGCACAAGCCTAAGTATTGGAGTCGAAACAGGCTATGATTCTTATCAATGGTATCTGGACGGAGTGCTTCAAAATAACCAAACCTCAAATACTCTCAATATCAATACGGTTAACATGACGGCTAAACAGTATGAAATCTTTTTAATCATTACTCAAAACGGCGTCAGCACTTCGGGAAGATGTTTATTCACGGTTACAAACTGAGGGGGATGAAATGAAAAAACTTAAAATCTTGTTAGCTTTATCTGTATTTTTTCTCTTGAGCTGTCAAAATTCTTTTGAGCCTTCAGAAAATCTTCTCTCTTCAAAAGTTACTCTTCAAATCAAAGCAGATTTGACTGAAAAATCCCGAACCGTTTTACCGGATGATATTTTGCCTCAAATTACAGGTTACGAGCTTTATGGAACTTGCAGCAGTGCAGCTTCCAATTTGCTAGGGAGTTTTAATAGTCTTACCAATGCTTTTGTTACTCTTGAAACAGGTGTTTGGTCATTGACTCTCCAAGCCAAAAATTCAGAAGGCATGGTTTTGGTTGAAGGCAGTCTGTCCTCTGTTTCGATCACAGCCCTCTCTGTTGATCCTCTCAGTTTTATTCTCACTCCTCTTTCTTCAGGGACGGGTGAAATAGATATAGCCGTCACACTTCCTTCAGGACACCCGGCAGTTTCAGTAGAAACTGTCTTTGGAGGGGAAACCATCTCTCCTGAGCTCTCTATTTCAAACAACCAAGTTGTTTTTCAAAAAAATGGAGTCAATGCAGGCGAATCCATTCTCTCATTTCGATTCAAAGACACAGCTGACCAAACTCTTTTAATTGTCTCAGAACTTGTCCGAATCAAACCCAATTTAAAAAGCTCCAAGGTCTTGATTCTGTCATTGACTGATTTCAATCAGCCGCCTTCTCTTCCCGCGACGCTTTCAGCCGTCTATCAGCCAGGTTATGCCAATACAGGCAGTATCTTACTGACCTGGACGGATACATCAAACAATGAAACCGGTTTTGTGATTACCCATACAGGCGGCACAATCACAGTGGAACCGGGAGTCCAGTCCTATCTTTTTTCAGAAGCTGTCCGGGGTACTTCTTATTTGTTTCAAATCAGATCGGTCAATGAGTTTGGAGCTTCAGATGACACTTCCCCTGCCTCTTCGATCCCCGTTCCTTACCTCGTGGAATTTAATTCAAACGGCGGCTCCGCTGTCAGCTCTCAAGAAATTGCTCCTGGATCGCTTATCGCTCAACCCGCAAACCCTTCCAAATCAGGCTATACCTTTGACGGATGGTATCAAGAAGCCGGATTGACAACGCAATGGAATTTTAATAATCCGGTCACAAGTAATAAAATTTTGTATGCAAAGTGGACGCTACCTCCTTTTTCAACATCTCAGACAATTGGTACTGCAACTTCAGGGAATTTTGGAGCAGGGGATTTAAATAATGATGGAAACACTGATTTTATCAGTTATCAAGGAACTGCAAACGGAATCAAAGTGTATCATCAGTCTCCTATCGGTACTTTTACAATCAACCAATCTCTCAGTACAGAGGTAGATTCAATTGCAAAAGAGATTTATGGAGCTGATCTAGGAGATCTCAATAATGACGGATATCCAGATTTTGTGACAGCTGGTCCGAATGGAGCAACTACGAGTTTGAATGCTGTTTTTAAAAATACTACAGGCACTTTTGATCCAACTGGAACAACTACCTATACCTCAAACTCGGTCTTTTTTTATGGAAGCAGAGTCAAAACAGGTTTATTAGATGGAGATTCTTTTACAGATGTAGTATGGTTTACATCAGATAAAATTTATGTTGGAATCAGTAATGGAAGCGGAGGATTTACAGCTATTACTCCCTATACAGTAGTATCGGGCAGTATATATGGAGTAGATATCGCGGATGTCAATAATAACGGAAACTTAGATATTGTAAGCTCAAGATCGGCAGCGGCTGGAAGTGATGGGACACTTGTTATTTTAATAAATGATGGATCAGGTGTTTTTACATCTTTTAATATTGTAAAATCAGATTATTCAAGCAATTTTCCAGTAAATTTTAATCCTTTAGGTGTTGTAGTAGAGGATTTTAACAATGATGGGAAAAACGATCTTGCTTTTTACAACAATACGAATGAAAGCACAAAAGGATTATGGATTGGGCTTAGAACAAGTGAAAATGGAGTTGATCCTGTTTATACCTTTCATATGATCACCAATTCTTATTTAAGTACATCTTTATCCCTTTCAATGAATTCAAAAGACTGGAATGGGGATGGAAAAAAAGATCTTCTCATTGCTCATCAAAACGGGCTTCTTTTGTTTACCGGAGACGGCACAGGCAGTTTTACTCAAACGGTCATCTCTTCCAGTGGATTTACTTATAAAGCATTCTTTATTGATGTCAATAATGATGGAAAACTGGATATTGCAGCAGATAGCGGGGGCAGTTTAAAAGTTTTTTACCAGTAGTTTTTAAAGCTATCGTTTCTAACTCGATCTTTATCTTTAAGCCTTTATGAGAATAAAGGCTTAATTTTTTGGAATTGCCCGTTGCAGGAAACCATGATATTTCTACTGAGTTTGCGGTAACGGTTCCTTCGGTCAGTGTCGTAACAGAAGGAAGAACCGGAGGAGGAGTAATAGAAATAATAAAATTTTCTATTTTTGAAATTACTCAAAAAAACAGTTTAAATCTTATTGGCTGAAACACCGCTTTTAACCCAACTTCAACACTAAATATTCTAAGTGTTTAATAAAGAATTGTATAAAAAATTCATGGGGTACCACATCTTGAATTATTGCGTTAAAATATTTTGC
>Ga0209518_1000457_pt1 | contig 53925 bp, 52 predicted proteins | sample RifGroB1_FD_183993 | JGI IMG/M metagenome (GOLD analysis project Ga0209518, IMG submission 183993) | Groundwater microbial communities from Rifle, Colorado, USA - Groundwater B1 (SPAdes) (version 2) | ecosystem: Environmental > Aquatic > Deep subsurface > Groundwater | place: Rifle, Colorado...
GTGCTCCAGCCCTTGTATACTAGCTGAGCGGCATCTCTTCTGATACGAGGCATCTTAGGGTTTGTTGTATATGACATATGGAATCATCTTAATGGGTTAAGTGATTCCAAGCTATTGGGATATTACGCAAGATTTGACAATACACCATTATTAGTGTGTTGTTGTTATATCTTTGACATGGTACCTATGCCTCAAATAGGAGAAAGATACCCAATGGATGTCCAGCAAGTTCTGACCAGCGAGAAAGTCGAGGCCATCTTCATGGATTGCCTCTTCCGAGACGGCGAAGACACGAGCAACCACATCGCAGTGGAAGGAGTGGTCCACAACGTTGGCTTCCACCCCGAACGGCTCGAGAGCCACCGGGCCGAGATCGAAGCGATGCTCGACGAGCTGCCCGAGATGTTTCACGAGAAGTCAGGTGGTGGCTGGTCCTTCCTGAACGCCTGCAACGACAAGCACGACAACCAGTGGACCGACTTCCACATGCGAATGGAACAGCTGTTCCAGCTCGGCGGAGGCATCGGCCGCGTCAAGTCCCTACTTCCCCGCGAGGCCTGGGCGATGCTCCCTGGCGGAATGCCCTATTACGTCGTGACCGCCAAGTAAGTTCTACCAGCCCCGATGAGGCCTCGTCCTCTCGGGGCCTTATCTTTTATGCCCAACTCTTTGTGAAATTAAATCTTGTATTACTATAGTAACTACCTAAACAGGTTCTCCTCCTTCGCTCTCCGAGCTTCGGATGGACACGATAATGTCCGCCTCGGCTACGCCTTAGTGAGACGAGTCCTCTAACCCCTGGCAATTGAGGAGCGAAGGCGACGAAATACTGAGGCCAGCAGGCCGAATGTACTAAAGATTGACAATACACCAGAAATGGTGTATTGTTGTTTTATCTTTATCAACCAGGGAGGCTCAGATGCAGAATTTAGCAGGAAACAAGGATTGCGACAAGTTCATCGAACAAGAGCTGAGGCGATCAAAAATCGGCGTCATTCACGGTGAACGGACAAGAGGTGAGGTTCCTGCTTCGATCACTGGTAAGCTGGGACCGTTCACTTTTGTACGAGCCTGGTATTACTGGATGGTCAGTGGGCCAGTTCCTCTGACGGTAGCCAGAGAACTCTACGCCGATCCAATCGGCGCTACTGACATCCGAGTCGCTGGGCACTGCGGGTGCCCTGCCCCGGAAAAACCGTGGACCACCCTCATCGCTCCTGATGGACGGCAAGTCGTCGATTCTGGAGAACGAGAAGGATTCAAGGTGTTCTTCAATGAACCCAAGGGAAAAGAGCTGGCACTAGAGATCGTCTTTTCCGACGACATCTCAGCGGTAGGTGCACGGGAATTCGCAATGAGCTATCACATCGACTCCGAAGTCGGGCTTCGCCTGTTCGCCGACACCATGCGCAGGTACAGTCTCGACAAAGAGAATACCATCGAGTAGTCCCGCCAAAGTCCAGCATCCCCTGCTGGCATAGCCCCGATGAGGCCTCGTCCTCTCGGGGCCTCATCATTTTTATACCCAACTCTTAACAAATAAATATCTCGCATTACTATAGTAACCCCTCAAACAGGTTCTCCTTCGACTATGCTCAGGACAAGTTAACGTCCTCCTCGGCTACGCCTTAGTGAGACGAGTCCTCCAGCCCCTGCCTACCGGCAGGCAGGCCCGCAACTAACGAAATAATCCGCATTCTATGCGGGTTATTTTTATCCAACAGGGCTGGAGACAGAACCGCTTGCGCTTCTAATATTTCCATGGTATAATTCTTTCACAGTTCCCTTCAACGAAAGGACACGCACATGGACTTCTGGCAGGTTCACGGCATCTGGTTTCTGATCTTCATCGTCCTGTTCCCACGGCTGACCATGCTGTTCGCCGTAGCAGTGCCGTTCGGATGGCTCGCCTGGTTGGGCTGGATCTTCACTCCATCCCTCCTCGTGGCCATCCTGGCGACCACCTACTACTGGCACACCAACCCCGTGCTCTGCATCATCGCCTGGCTGTTCGCCTTCGGCAAGATCGGCGGCACAGCGACCAAGGCCTCGAGCGGATCGTCCAAGAAGTAGTCCCACCTAAGCCTAGCATCCCCTGCTGGCACCGCCCCGATGAGGCCTCGTCCTCTCGGGGCCTCATCTTTTTTATACCCAACCCTTTATAAAATTGAATCTCGTATTACTATAGTAAGAAGCCAACCAGGTTCTAACGTCCTCCAACCCCCGCAACAGATTCCCGAAAGTAGAACTTCGTTGAAAACAGCCAAAAATGGCTGTTTTTGATTGCTATTGTAAGAATAGGAATATATGTTATAATTAAAGCACGGTTCATTTCATCGTCCACAACAAACAGAGAGGAAACAAAGATGCGAATCAGGAGATACGAGGTGTCTTGGCGGTTCTTTCTCTGGGCGATGACACTACCTCTGTGTCTCATCGCAGGGCAGTGTGCCAAGTAAGATCGCCCGCAAGGAGTTCGCTCCGGCGGGCTCTTTGTTTTATACCGATGCAAACCCATAAATCTCCCGAATACTCGATTAACGGCCCAAAAAGAACTGCTTTTTATTACTCTTGTAAATAAGCGGAAATATGATATAATATAGGCATTCTGAAACTCGACCAAGGAGATGAACATGGCGGACAAAGTTAGCCCAATCACGCCCAGTGAGGCGGCACGAGAAAAGGGTAAGGCCATACCGGCCGCAGTGATCGAAGTTTTTAATCAGTTGATCGCGCTGAACTACATAAATGGATCAGCTGTCTTCTCACAGAATGACGTCGTTCTTTTGCTGGTAGTAAGGGGTTTCTCCAGACAGCAGATTTTCAATGAAGGCTGGCTGAACATCGAAGAGATTTATCAATCAGCCGGATGGCAGGTCACCTATAATAGACCCGCATTCGACGAAACATACTCCACGACCTTCAAGTTCAAGCGTTCTTGAAGAAGGTCATAACGGCCCACGAGAGCCCGCGCATCCGCGTCCATCTCGCGGGCTCTTCTTTTTTATATCGAAGCAAAACTATTACTACCCCCCGAATACTCGGAATCAATAGATACCAACTGCGTCCTAATTTTGGAACAAAAGTTGACAATACACCAGAGATGGTGTATTGTTGTATTATTAGTTCCCTACAACCTAGGAGGTTGCCTTGAAACCCTTTCCCGTCATGATGCTCTGTCTCCTCGCCGTAGTAGCTGGAGTTGCTCTGGGAAGCCAGATCACGAACCAGTACAACGCCCTTCACCTCTCTGCCCAGACCCTGAATCAGGCATCGGACACGCAGGGATCCACGCCCTTCAGAGTCGATGATCCCAGTCCCACCAAGATCGGGATCTCGGGAAAGATCGTGGTCACGTACACCACGTTCGATGAACGTCCCGTAGAACTGGTCTACGAGCCGTATCAGAAAACGGGTCGAGTGACCCTCAGAATCAAGTGTAGAAACTACGGCGACGCCGTCGGCAACGATGGCCTCCTTCTCTTCCTGAAACAGGCCGTCATAGGACTGACTGGATCGGAATTTCCAAAACTGATGCCCGCGAGACCGAGCATCGGCAAGACGACCAAACTGGGAGAGACTGGGTACTACTTCGTGTATGATGGAGGGTATCCCATATGGGGACCGCATGGCCAGATCGGCCCAGACGGCGACTTCGAATGTCTGTTCTTCGCCGAGAATGCCACCTTCGATGGCAAGACCATCAAAGCATCAGGGAGACCGGATATCATCGGCTACAATGGCTACACCGAGTACGTCGGCAGACGGTAACTCGCCCGCCCAGGGATGACCCGCAAGGTCCGTCTCCTCGGCGGGCCTTGTTTTTTCTTGACAAATACCACTAAAGTGGTATCTTAGTTTCGGTTCGTTGAGAGAACGAGGAATAGTGATGGATTCCGAGTTCAAGCAATTCTTAGATACACTTCGCCGACTAGGTATTAAGCATACAATCAATCATGGACCCACTAAAGAAGATTGGCAGCATATTATAACCCGCGCTGGATATAACGTTACAGCTTTCGCATGTACAGTTATTGAAGTGGGTCATCAACAATTCCTTTTTTGTAATAGTCAGCTACAGTGGGATAACAAAGATCAAGGATATGGGCCATCTGGATTATTTATGCTTTGTCGAGACAAAAGGACTAAGCGTATCATCCATCGTCGACGTTACAATTCCTTCGATGGTTCATTTGGATCTGCCACCGGGCTTAAAGCTGCTAAGGCTCAATATCCCATACAATTCGGTTTAGCGCCTCGTCAGTAATAGACTTCCCTGGTCCGCTCTGCGGACCTTTTTCTTTACCACAATCTTAATTTGACAACACCGTAAAGATGCAATATCTTAGTTTTAGTTCATTCTCTAGCAGGGTAAGAAATGGGAAAACAAGAAATCAGAAAACCTAGATGGGCCCATTATACAAATATTTGTCCGCGCTGTAAGGGAAGCGGTTTCTCATTTAATCATCGCCTACTGGTATTAGATCAATGTCCGGCCTGTGATGGCACTGGCTATGGCGATAAAGAACCACCAAATGATGGCACGCCAGGCTCAGCCAATTCAGCTTAATTGATCAGCCGAGTAATGCTCGGCTTTTTATTTGTCATGGATAATTACTACGCAATACTTCTGTTGACTTAGATTTTTTTAAAATATAATATTCAACCAGTTCATTGAAAAAAGAGATCTCAAAATGAGTACCCTCCGGACGATTGAACGCGAGATAGACGTTTTAAAAGCACAAAGAGACAGAGCAAAAGCTCGACAGTTACAAGCAATGCGCGGAAGTTTTATATCCTGTACTCGTTGTCAGCGCAGGAGTAGATTGAGTAGCTGGACTTTCATACAAAAGATGTGGTATACGCCACCGGAAGGATGTACTGGGGGTGATCATTGGAATCGCTCCGAAACGAGACTTTGTTACATGATCTGTCCCAAATGCCAAGCTGAAGAATATATCTATACCCACCCCCAAAGGAAAAAAATAGTGAGACTCGCAGATGATCACAACTTCTCTAAAGATCAACTGTTCAAGGAGATAATAAAGAAAGAGGATAAATATTCAATGGCCTGATCGGTCATTTTTTATTTATTACTTAACATCTGGATTACAGATACTACCATTGACATATGTCGTAAAAATGATACCGTAGCTTCAGTTTGCTCTTTGAAAGGATCATCATGCTGTCACCACAAGTAGTTGAATTTATTGCTCGAATTAAATCAAATTACGGTTTTGATATTACGGAAGCTCCCAAAAATACACTGCTCGAGGTCACCACTAGAAATACTACTTTCCACGTATTAATAGCTGAGCCTAAAGATAGTGTCATCGTTATTGATCATCCTGCATTGAAGCAGCTACCAGTTTGTTATTATCAAGGCTCTACTGCGATGGGTAGTATAGTAAGAACTGGTTGGATCGAAATTGGCACGCATATGAACATGAACCCTGTCATGGGTGGTTTTATGACGACATCACCAGTTAAGAGCTTTAAGATTATTGACGATCTGGCCCTATTCGAAAAACTCATGGACACATATAGGCAGTATCGGGAGATGCCACCTCTAGACGTCAAAGCATTTGAGACAAAAGTTATAGGAATAATCGAAAGTGAATTTCCTCCAGATCAAAAAGAAGATATTCTGGCCCTCATTAATGAGTTCAACGTGGAAGGCAAGGGAGTTATGCTGGGTATTTTATCTCGAGCTCACAAAGCCGGTAAACTGATCAAAGCGCTTGAGATTCTTAACAGACATCTAGCTAAACATTGGATGTATCGTCCACCAGAAATTCGCGGTTCATTTATTACCGATAAAGATGTATATTACGTAGAACTCGCCTATCAAGAGCTAGGCATCCCTTTTCCTGACCGTACATAGTCACGAGATAAACCGTTAAAGTCGCCGACCGATAGTCGGCTTTTTATCTATTGACAGAATACCGCCCACATGGTATCCTAACTTCACGTTCTTTGAGGAGAAGATTGTGGCTAAAACATCAAGCAGAAGAGTTTCTGCTATTGTCATTCCTAAGAATCCTGAGAGTGTTTTTAATGCTCTCCGTGATCATACTTATACTAGTATGCGACATAGAGATCTCTTGATTGAGAGAGTTGCTAAAAATACGAGATGGTCACTCGCTACTCTTTCTTGCATAAAAGATTTGGACGAAAGAAATAGAATTACTTTGGCCAAGAGAGTTGCTAAACACGTCGCATGGGCATATGAAATGCTACTCAATACCGAACGACCGAGAGGTATCAGATTTCAAGAAATTTTAGTCGACGGAATAGTTAACTCTAGGTCAATGGACTTTGATTACTATGCATTTGCCACTCTTCGCGATATCTCTGGGCTAACTAAGCCTCAAAGGTATTCCTTGGTTATGAAGATATATCCGACCAAATATTGTGATCGGGCACTTGATATTGTCAATCTGGATAGTGACTTCAAAACGATTCTGAGAGGATATCCTCTGTAGGTCGCCGACCATAGGTCGGCTTTTTATCTATTTAGATATTAATATATACTTATCCTGTCTTTAATAATCTGAGTTTAGAGTGAAGTCGGTTAAAATCCGACACTGTCGCGCAACGGTGAGCCCTTTGGGCAAGTCCGGTCCTCTAAACTTATAATCTCGCCCGCGTAAGGCAATTTGTTATTAGAACAACAATATCTGCTTTGCAGATTTTTTTTGTTATAGTGCATTCCTTCCGAGTGAAAAATAAATGAGCGAAAAAACAATAAATACGCAGGGTATAATTAAATATGCGATTGGCTGGATAATAATCCTACTATCCCGCCTTATCCCCTTCCGACCACCCAACATTGAGCCTCTAATGGCTACGATCATGCCATTCTCTAAGCGCTATGGTTGGCTTGGTGGTTTTATATTCGGGCTTTCTAGTATTGTCATTTTTGATATTGTTACTGGAAAAGTCGGTATATGGACTTTTATTACCGGAGTAGCTTATGGGTTAGTAGCAGTCGGTGCTTCTGTTTTCTTTCGTAATAGACAAGCAAATCGGAAGAATTATGTTCAATATTCTATTATCGGAACTATAGCATATGATGCATTGACCGGATTGACAATTGGACCTCTTTTCTTTGGGCAAACATTTACAAGCGCCTTTATTGGACAGATTCCATTTACGCTTTGGCATCTTGGAGGGAATATTGCATTTGCAGTTATTCTTAGTCCGCTAATTTATGACTGGGTAATAGACAATAAAAATCTTGAATTGTCTGAAGTAATCAAGAAATTAAGCTTTGCGTAACTTTTATTAACAAAATCACCCCGGCCACACCGTGGCCGGGGTGATTGCTTTTAATTTTATAGACCGTCAGAAATTTTTGCTTGAATATTGATCGTCAGAGCATTGCCTACTGAACTGTTAGCCGATTGGCAATTTATACCCAGAACAAATGGCAAGGATTTATCCGTTGTAGCCGTTATGACTGTCCAGCCATAACCAGCCACAGTATATTTCTTACCAGCAACGGTTAGTGTCTTTGCATCAGCACTTCTATTATCAAGCATCACTTTAGTCCCATTCTTCAGTACTATCTGGCCCGGTATCGCATGACATGTATCATTAAACTGAACTCTTGTATCTTTATAGGTCGCTACTGCCTGAACATAAGACATATTAGGTGTAGCCTTTGGAGTTGCTTTTGCAGACTGGCCGGGTGGCGTAGTTGACGGAGTTGCTGAGGCTGTCGGATTAATAATACTACCAACAATCGACCCTTGATCTCTACTTAGTATCCAGACCAAAACTACTGCTAAAACTATGATGACCGTCCAAAGGATTGTCTTTCTCGACATAGTATTAGAGCATGCTGAGATAGATATCTCGTTATACCCTCAGTTATTATTGATTCAATTATACCACATCACCACCTACGAAGATCGTCAAAAGTGGATATTTGCCCATATTGACTATTATTCAATCGAGGACTATCTTCTATCTAGTTCATTGAAAGGGCCTAAACAATGGCTATCACACCCGATCGTAAACAAATTGCTGAGGCTATCAATCGTAAATCTAAAGAGCGCATGAATGATCCCAAGGCGTTGGAATTCTGTGTCATGTGCGGAGAAGATGTACCCGAATATAGAATCGGCACCCACGTTAATTTACGCAAAGGCTACGTTGAATGTGTCGGTCAATTCTGCAAAAAATGCGCCGGAACTGCTCATGCCAATCATGAATAGTTTCCCCGCTTTTTTTATTTACAAAAATCTGAGAAAATTAAACTAATGAAGAAAAGACCATATTGGATAATTGGTGCTGTGGCTATGATTATAATAGTTGCATATCTAATCTTTTTATTTGAATTTCATTCGGCATCATACAACTCGGATGAATTATCTCCATTACCAACACCCACGCCAATATCAGACAAATCCATTAATTTTAATCACATCGGCAACTTTCAGATGAGCGATCCTAAATTAAGATCAAATGAATTTTATTTAATTTATGAAGCGCCAGGAGCTCCAGCCATGACTGCCAGATTATACTTTAACAGCAAAACTATTTGCCAAGATTATAGCGAGGAATCACTCTGTCCCAGTCCCCTATTTGGTAATGGAGCCAGAATCCAGGTCTTAGGAACACAAGTTAAAAACTATGTCCTCGTAAAAAGAATCATAATCCCGTAAAATTTAATGCTCTTATATTTGACTGTAGCTAGGTTTTAACTTATATTATCTTCACTCGTTAACCTTAACAAGGAGCACCGCCGTGATTGTAAACGCCAGACAGGTACTTGAAAATAGGAAAATTGAAATTTTGGCCAAGCTCGCTAAAGCTAGAGCTAAACTTCCAGCCCAAAGTGTCAGATTAGATTCAGCCTCAATGAGTTCTGAGTTGATCCGAAAGGATGAAGTAGTTAGCGATATACGATTGTTAGGTCAAGAATTATCGCTAATTATTCAAGCTCTCAAGGCTATTAAGGATGGAGTCTATGGCACTTGTCAAGATTGCGGAAATCCGATAGCTCCTCGTCGTCTTTTGGCATTGCCCTTTGCAATCCGATGTATCGCTTGTGAGGAAGTAGAAGAAGAACGCAGAAAGAAGAAATAAATGTCCTTATTTGAGCCCCAAAATGGGCTTTTTTTACTACTATTGACATTGTTGGGTGTTCCATGCTATAATGTAAGTACGTTCTTTGATGAAATATCGCCCTTAATCGCTTGTGGCCCATGGCCATAAACGGATGAGGGTGATATCAACCAGACCAAGGAGGTACAGGCAATGAACCGAAACCTGCAGAGTACGATTGTGAACAAGCTGGCTTCGGCCAGCACTCGCCAATCGAAGGCTGTCGAGGCGCCCCCCAGGATAGTCGTCGCCGAGGAGGTCATCGATTTCACCGGAGGGCTCGGTGATGACGACGTCGATGCTGAAGACCTACTGAGCGACGTCGAGCTCGATCTGGTCGAGTATCAGCTCGGTAGCCGAACATTGGCCGTTTCGGCCCGTGTCGGCGGACTCGATGACATCGAGCGAGTTGTTCCCAGAATCGAGAACCTCAGTCAATCCGACAGAGCTGGCCAGTTCTCGATTCTCAAGGGACGACCCGTCGCCACGATTCCGGTCGTCAATCGAGACGGCGAAGACCTCGACCCCGAGGCCATGCCATCCCTCGGCCACAGGGCTGCCATCATCCCCCAGATGATCGCGCGCAACAAGACGGCAGACGCGGATAGCAATTATGGTCCGCGAATGACACGTCGTAGCTAGACAAGTGTGGGCCCATCGTCCAATTGGTTAGGACCCTCGGCTCATAACCGAGTTGTTGTAGGTTCGAGTCCTGCTGGGCCCACCACCCCTTCGCTCGCGACGAGCGAAGGGGTGGCACAAGCGACCTCGTCTCACGACGAGGTCTTTTAATTTGACAATAATCATATAATATATTACAATTACTTTACACAGATTGGAGGTTCCGATGCCAAAGATGAGACAGCTGGTAGTAACTAGACTGTCCCCACCTGAGAAACCCGGGCAGAAACTGGAGCGGATCCCGGCCGTAAGGACGCTGGCGGAGCTGGAAGCCATGTTCGGGATGCATGTCGTGAGCATCGGCCCACGACATGTAGGCAAGTGCCCGGACGCGGACAGTCAGTGCCTGACTCCAGCCATGCCCAATTCGGGTGTGTGGCCAAGAGACGGTTCCAACTGAGACAGAACATTGAGTGCCGGGATGGCGAAATTGGCAGACGCGCGGGACTTAAAATCCCGTGGTCCCAAAGACCATGCGGGTTCGATTCCCGCTCCCGGCACCAACCCCACCTAAGACGTGGGGTCTTGTTTTATCTTTATTAAATACGCTCGTCATGATAATCTAATCTAGTAATTTGATATATAATGGTGAGGTACCGAAGTGGTCATAACGGGGGCGCCTCGAAAGCGTCTTGCCCCGAAAGGGGCCCGTGGGTTCGAATCCCACCCTCACCGCAAAGTAGGACATTTCGCCCAAACTTGGGCGATTTGTCGTTTATTAGCCGTGTTTTCAGAGGTTCTAATCTTGACGAGTTCCTTTTCTGCGGCTTTTATGTTCTCAAAGATGATTTTGAAGAAAGGATGTAGCTCCACATTGAGTTTTTGGTCCTGTATGATGAGGTGTGAACCTAGAGCAGCAAAGATAGCTCTTTTCGTTTCCATATTACCTTTGGCGAACCACATCTGGGCATAGCGAGCAAAATTAAATGTCCTTTCAGTCAGTGCAACCCACTCTTCAATCTCTTGACCTTGCGCCTGCAAATCGTTTTCAAGAGATGCTTTCTGTTTCAACAGTGTTATTTTGAGAGACTGTAGTTCTTGGGCAGTCATTATCTCCTCATTGGCATTTTCTGGTGAGGTATATCTCAAAAGTATATTTTGGAGCTGTTCGGTAACTCTAGCGAGCAACTTCTGCCTGTTTTCAAGAACCGACTGATTGCTCTTTGCCTCATTCTGTCGGATTTCGTGAAGATACTTAATTGCCCAACCCTTGAACTTGTCGGAAATGGCTAGGTTTTTAACTAAAATATCAATTTGGGTATTAAGGTTTTCAAGTTTAATCATTTTTTCTGCACAATTCTCATCCTTTTGTTTGGTGCAGTGGTAGTAGATATAGACATGGACATTGCCATTTTTCTGTCGCTTTATTTTTTCTTCAGCTGTTATCATCGCTCCACAATTTCCACACCTCATTAGGCCGGTAAAAGCAAAGCGATGCTCTTTGGGTCTAGGTTTCCCTTTTCTCCCAAGTATTTTCTGTACGCGGTCAAATTCTTCTTCGGTAATCATCGGCTCATGGCTTCCTTTGCAGAGTTGTTTATTATTTTTACTCCCGTATTTAAACCACCCGTAATAAAAGGTGTTGGTAAATAAGCGATAGATACCACTGCGAGATAAGGGTTTACCAACTACTCTTTTTGTAGTGCGGGTTTTGAATTTCCAATCGCTTGTAGCCATTTTCAAAATTTGAGGCGGTGTGTAATTGCCGGTTAGCATTATCTGCCACATTCTTTTTACCGTATCAAACCGTTCTGGGTCATTAAAAATATAGTTTTGCCCTTTTTCTTCAAAGTTCTTGGTATTAAGATAGCCCAAAGGTGCACGGGACGGATACCACCCTAATCCCACCTTTGTTTTCAGACCTCTCTTAACGGCAACCCCGTTATCATCCGAAGATTTTTTAGCCATACCGAACTCAAGTTGTAAAAAGAACTTATCCTCCGGCGTATTGTAGTAAGTCCTGCCACTCGTGGTTCTAACCTCTAAAAGATGACCTTCGTCTAATGCAGTAATTATTCTACCTCCATCCGAAGCGTTACGAGCAAGACGATTGGCGTGCCAAACTAATAAGCCGTTGGCTTTACCGGCCTCTACACTATCCATAACCCGCCCGAATATAGGTCGTCCTCGTTTATGAGCTGATTGGCTTTCTCCCTTTCCATCTCCCAAAAACTTCTGAACAATTTTAAGATTTTCGCGACTTTCTAATTCTTCCACTTCTCTTTTCTGGTCGTTAAGAGAAAGCACCTGTCGGTCTTCGCTTTCCGTACTTTTGCGTGAATACGCTATATATCTAATTTGTGTATTATCTTGTTTCATAAAATCTAAAGGGGGCAGTCTGGTTGCCCAATTCAGTTCTCCGAAGATTACCTCGTTGGCAGACTACCCCCTTCAGGGCACGAGATAACAAAAAACGGAGACTATGACAAATTGGGCAACATGAACATTATACCGCTATTCCTTAATGTCAGCAAACTAGCCATACCTCTTTTTTAATCCTGCGGTCATCATCAAAAAACCATTCTCAAACTTCTCATTTAACCTTATTACCCGCCTATGTTTTCTAGTCGGCTGACCTCTGTAATACCACCTCTTAACTTCTCCCTCTGCTTTCTCTATGTCTGGGATAGATACAAAACCCTTATTTCTTCCGCCCCACATTTGTGAATTGTAGGCAATCTCTCCGCAGTGTCGGCAACCGAACCATTTACCAATACTGAAAAGCACTCCCACCCGCCGTCCACAGTATCGTCCGCTCTTGTATAAAGGACAGATAAACCAGTATCTTCTGCTCCCATATCGGCACGGCGTAGTGGTAAGTTCAATCTTAGAATCCATTTCCGACTTTTCGCCGCTCCAATAGTCAGTATGAGTATAGTTTAATTTGATATAAGCTTGTTCGCTCGGAGTGCCCCAGTTATCTCTGTGTATGGCAAAGTTGATACTGCTTTTGTTTTCACTATATCCATAGGACCAATTAATACCGCCTGACATATTACTATAATCCTTGTGCAGATAGCCGTGCTTCTTCAGCCAGAAGATGCTTAAACGATTAGATTGTTCTGCGATTGCCTTTGACATAGTTTTTATAAATCCGCCGAAATCATTTGAGATTGGCCTGTTATTTTTTAAGTTAAAACTCTATTTATCATATAGAATCATAGGTTTTTTGTTTTAGTTCAATCCCTATAAAATCCAAGGTTTTCCATGATTTTTAAGAAATCAATCTAGTTTTATGGTTTTGTTTATTCCCATACTGTTATTACACTGTTTATCAGTATCAGGATAACCTCTTTTTATGGTGTCAGAATACTTAATATAGTTAACTGTTACCTTATAGGAAATCTATTATGTAACATAAGAGTTAATTATTATGTTAATTCTATATTGTTAACTATATATAGATTAACTATGGATTAACTATGGGTATATCATCATCTGCAAGGTCAAATCTCTTTTTGTGGTATTCTTTTAATTGGCGATAGTATTCGTCCCATATTCTTTTTTCTAATTGTTTCCATAACTCCTTATCGGGCATATAGAATATCGGGTGGTATCGTCCGCCGCCCATATAAGATGGCGGGGTGAGCCACAGCATATCTCCCATCTCATTGAAAAACTTTGACTCGGATACCCTAAATCCTTTTATAATAATATCGCCAATAACTAGGCTGATTATTGCCTTCAGTTTTTTCTCCTCAATAACCTTAACTTTCACTTCAATTTTTTCTAAATCTATATTCATAGTAATATCGGTTAATTTAGTGGATTTTTATGACATGAAGCAGATATATATCATTCGGCACTTTGCTTGCGTTGTGGGGCCGATTTACTCTCAATTTCTGCCTTCCTCACGGGGTTTGCGAGACTAATGAGGAAGCCTAGAACCGCCTTCTTATCCTCTCTGGCATAATCATCCTTTTCTACCAACTTATTAAACCACCGGCTGATTGCCTGTTTGCTAAAGCCCTGCTCTTCTACTGCTTCGGCAAAGCAGGTGTGCGAACTCCATTTTGGGTTTTTCTCGGATATATTGCTGAAGCGCCTTTCAATTGATTTCATAATTTTAATGTTAAGTTTGGTTAAGCTTTTCTTCATCAGAAACTTGGTCCAGCCACTTCTTTTTGACTGGCCGATATATGTGGTCAAAGAGGGATAGGAGTTTTGCGGCAAGCTCCATGGCTTCCTCATCGGTAATCTCTCCAAATCCCTCGGATACCCATAATGTTTTGAACTCTTGTAGTGCGGTTTCTGAAATCATTGTTTTACTCGCTGTGTATGCGGTTTTTACACGCTTTGATGCTGTCAAAGAACGACCTTGCCTTGATGTCTAATCTATCGGACCAGTAAAGGTCCACAACTTCTTCAATTCCATCCGTGCGGCGGAATACAAACAGAGATTTGTGCGGGTTCTCCTTATTCAAGGACAACAACTCAAATCCGGCACTAATGAGTGCCGCTGATACGCCGAGATCGTAGCTTGTCCAAACCTGCGACGGGTTCAGAGAGATGTATTTGTAATCATCCTCTGGCTGACCTTTTTTTAATTTTTTGGTCATATAATTTTTGTTAGGTTAATAATTTATTTGCGACCTTCTACTTCTAAAGGGTGAAAAATCACCAAAACAAAAACTCCGAGTGTTTTTTGCTCGGAGTTCATTAGCTGTTTTGGGTTTAGTTATCTGACGGTGAAATCACCACTCCTTATCTTTGCTATCTTCGTGTTTAGTAATCATAGTTTCATTCAGATATTCTTTTATGCCCAAGGGGTCATCACTCTTACTATTTTTGGCATCTAATTCTGGGGGTATAAGTTTAATTCTAAGTTTATAAGTATTTGCATCGGAAAAATCTTCAAACGGTTCCGTTGTGTTATGGTAAAGGTTTTTCAAAAAATCAGAAATCTGAAGTTTGAGCTGTTTAACATTATCAGGTATTGGGCTGGTTATTCTTGGTGTTTCACCGTTATTTTTTGCTATCCCGAATAAAAACCCCCAAGCTAAATTGGGCTTATTGCTCTTATCGTTAGAAAATCCCAACCCTTCATAATCTGTAGTGACTGTTTTCTTGTCACCCGTTATTATTACATTACGTTCATCCAAAAAACGAATTGATGCCTTATCCCAAGGAATATGTGGAAACATTGGAAGGCGTACCCGCTTTTTGCCTTTCGTAAGGGTGTTATCTTCCACGTTCCGTATCACGAGTTCCGGTATCGCCGTGATTTCAATCTTTTGCACCGGTGTTTGCGGTACGGGTGTTTTTTGCCTTGTTTTGGTTAGTTTTTTATTTTCCTCTTTTGTCTTTGAGAGCAGTAGGGATATTTCGTTGAGCGTCTGTTGAACATCTGGCTTAGAGAGCACCTCGCTCCCTTCAACCTTGCGATATAGTTCGTCAATATCCCCGTAAGTGGCGTTCATTTGCGGTCTGATATAATCCCAAGAAAGCTTTTTGCCAGATAGGTCAATTTCAAGGTTGTCGGGCGTATATTCTTTTTCCGCAGTGAAGAGATTATTGAATGGGATGAAGTAATGCGTCAGCGTGTGTATTCTTTGTCTCCCGCTTACACTGTTCACATAAAGGCGAAGGTCCCTTACGGCATCGGTTATCAGCTTTTTTGTTTTTACATAAGCATCGTTCAGCTGGTGAGATGGTTTTGAGGGATTGTCGCAAAAGACCTCGGCGATGTTCATAAAAACTTGATATGCCTTGCGGAGAGTAGAAATTTTTTCTTTATTCTCTGGATGTCGTAAAAATCCAAGCTCGTCGTATTCTCGCTGGAAAAGTTCCTCATTTTCTTCTGATAAAATATCGTTCTCGTCCACTTCAATGAGATTTTTTGTTTCACAAACACTGTATTCATTTTTTCCATCAGAAAGAGTTGCAAGGTTATCATACTCAAGGTATTTATTAAAATCCTCCGCGGCTGTTTCTGCGGCTTTTTTATCCCCATTATACATAACCGGATGAAGCATCTCGCCTATGATTTTAAACAGCATCTCGTGGTCTTTCTTCTCCGTTGAGTATGCGTAATGTTTTAATACCTCATTGACCATCCACCATTTTGAGCCCGAAGAATTGATAATTGTTTCTGGCACATCCCAGCTTTTGAGCCAACCGACAATTTGCGTACCCGAGCCGTGGCCTCCGAGATGTCGTGCTATATGCTCTAATGTTTGCTCGCGTATCAAGGGCTTTTCCCTTCGGTTTTCGTTGCGAGTGACCTCTTCAAACCACACTCCGTGTTTGTCTTCATCAAATTGAACATTTTTTATAAAGTTTTCCTCTTCAAGTTTTCTGATAATTAACCATTGCTCCCCTCTGGTAAGAATGGTCCACTCCTCATTGTCTGGATGAGAGACTGCATAAAGAAACAAATGCAAAGGACCGCGAGGGCTTATTTCGGCAAGCTCGTTTATCCGGTCTCTAACATATTTAATTTTTTCTTCCGATGTCATAGTAATTTTATGTAATTGTAATTTAATGTTGCAGATTGTCAGTCTCTGCTATATACTAATGTTATCAAATGGTAGGTCAAAAATCAATGATTAAAAAGGCTAAAAATAAGAAAAATGAGATACCGGAACTCCTAACGCTTCGGGAAGCGTGTGATGTTTTGAAATGCCATCCGAACACGCTCCGGCAGTGGGACGCTAACGGCATACTGCCTGCTATTCGTATTGGGACAAAACGAGTAAGACGATATAGAAAAGATGATATTATGAAACTACTTAAACAAAAGAAATGAGATAATTTTTTTAATACAATCGCCTAAACCCCTAACGGGGCATGGCATCATAAAGCCACTGCTACATAGAGACGGGCACCCGTCTCCCATCATGTAGCAGTGGTCGGTAATCTGAAAGGATTACCAGACAGTCGGAAACGGCTGTCGGGAGAACGGATGCCCTTTTCTGTTGCTCTCATAAAAACCACTGCTACAAAATGAAAAAATTACAATTACAATCTGCGGCTCAAGCCGCTCCGAAAGGTTTTGGTATTGAAAAAGCAAAAGGTCGCCCGATGCTTCAATGGGCTGGCAAGAAACCGCTTGAAAGCGTTGAGTATTATCCGGCTCAAGAAAAAGAGGTCTACGGTGATAAAAACTCAACTGATTTTAATAAACTTTTCTGGGGCGATAATCTTCAAGTTTTAGCACATCTCCTAAAAACATACCGAGGCGAAATAGATTTGATTTACATAGACCCTCCATTTGGAACAGGCGTTGAGTATTTCAAAAAAGTAAAAATAAGAGGGAAAATTATTTCTGGTTCTTATAATCTCTTTGAGGAAAAACAGTATGAGAATGTTTTTGAAATTGATTACTTTTTACAATTTATGTATGATCGTCTGCTCCTGATGAAAGAGTTACTTGCTGATGAAGGGAAAATCTTTATCAGGTTTGATTATCACTTTGCCCATTACATAAAAGTTCTCACAGATGAGGTCTTTGGAAAAAACAGTTTTGTAAACGAGGTTATTGTCAAAAGGAGCCGAAATGACGCTGGTTCAACTAATAAATTGGAAACTTCTACTGAAGTTATATTCATATACCTCAAAACGAATAAAGCATCTTTGAATAAGATACAGGTAAAAAGGTCATTGGCGAATGTTCAATGGACTGATTTTCAAATGGGAGGCGATAGAAATCCACCTCAAAGAACCTTCTTGGGATTGGAAATCTATCCACCTAAAGGACAGCACTTTTCTCTTGTTCAAGAAAAAGCAGATAAGATTATGAGGGAAAACTACCTCCGCCTGAAATGCCGTAACTGTGGTGCCATTCATTACTATGCAACTTCGGAACAAGACCTAAACAAAAGGATGAAGAACGGTAAAAATCGTTTCAAGTTTTACGACATAACTAATGACGTGGTTGTGTTTGGTGTAGATAAAATAAATAAATGTCTAAACTGTAGCAAAGAAGATTTCAAGGTTGAATATCTGGGGTCAGAAGATGTTACTGTCGGAAACAACTGGACGGACATTCCTTCTTATGCCTTTACGACTGGCTATCCTACAGAAAACTCCGAACCTTTATTAGAGCGTGTTATAAAGATAGGTTCAAACGAAGGCGACATCGTGGCAGATTTTTTTGCTGGCTCTGGAACAACACCAGCAGTAGCCCAACAATTAGGGAGAAGATGGATAGCTTGCGACATCAATCTTGGTTCGGTCCAAACAACGACAAAGCGTATAAGCCACATAATTGATGAGCAAAAGAGGCAACCTAAACTACTTAATGATTTCAAGGGTCTCTACGGGTTTAAGGTATGTAACGTAAACGATTATAGTGTGTTCAAAAATGAACTTGAAGCAAAAGAAATTGTAATGGAAATGTATGGAGTAGAACCTATCAAGAGAACATATTTTGATGGTGTTCTGGATAAAAACTTCGTGAAGGTGATGCCCCTTAATCGGGTCCTCAATAAGATGGACATTCGGACCCTTCTCAAGAATACCAACGACAAGCTGGACGCTTTTACCGTCAAAACAAAATCAAAATCGAGCGAGCCAGTTTATGAAGAAGGTGTATTAGTTATCTGCTCCGGTATGGAGCTTGATGTCTCTGATTTCTTGAGGAAAGAAAACAAAACGGGGGTAAAAGTAGAAGTCCGAGATATTTTAACCGACAAGAAAAACTTGGTATTCAAAGAGCGGCCGGAAGCTAAAATAAAAGTTAGCGTCAAAGACAAAAAACTATCAGTAGAGCTCAAAGATTTCTATTCACCAATCCTAATGAGAAAACTTGAGATTGAGAACGAAAAAGTCTTCAGACCAGAAGATAAAGTAAAGGTCTCTGACTTCAAACAAATTATAGACAGTGTTGCGATTGATTATGATTACGATGAGAAGCTATTTAATGCAGAGGAAATTGATATTCCGAGTGATGAGACAGTTATTAAATCCAAGTATTCTTGGGACTATCCGAAAGCAGGCCAGTATACAGTAGCCGTTAAAGTCGTTGATGTTTTGGGCGAAGAATACTTCGAAACCTTTTCAGTAAAAACATAATGGATAGCATATTTCTCCAGCATATACAGAAACGAGTGTCTGATTGGCGAACCGGTGGGTATCAGGGAGCCGAGAGGGAGACGCTAAATATCTTGAACTATATCAGGCGTGTTTCGTTTCTTCACGAACCGCAGATTGAAGCTCTGGAAACCTATGTCTTTCTGAAAGAGATAGGCGGCAATAAGCCGTCGCTTGAGATATTTCAATCCATATTTAGTAATGAGCTGGACCTGATGCGAGCACTGGGTATTTCTGATAAAGAAGGTTTTGAACTCGCCTACGATAAAAATAAGGGCAAGAAAATAGACCTACTTCTTAAAGATAAGTTCGGCGATACGGATTACGCTAATCAGGTATACGCTCTCACGATGGGTTCCGGCAAGACCATCTTAATGGCCGTGATGATGCTCTATGACTTTGTGCTTTCCTACTACCACAAGGATGATGAGCGATTTGCTAAAAATGCTCTCGTGTTTGCTCCAGACACTACCATCATTGAGAGTTTGAAGGAGATAAAAACTTTTGATTATGCAAAGGTTCTGCCAAAGGAATACCAGAACATTATTCTGAACATAAAATATCACTATCTTGAGAATACAGAGACACCACTCGCTCCCATCGGTAACTACAATATCATCGTATCCAACTCACAGAAGATAATCCTGAAAACCAGACGTGCAAACAACAATGCCACCTTGCGTTTATTCGGCGACAGAAATGAGCTGGAGAAACGAGAAATTGAGAACGCCCGACTGCAAGCTATTCGGCAATTATCCCAGCTTGCTATCTTTGTTGATGAAGCCCATCACTCTTACGGCAAGACGCTTGAAGGAACGCTCAAAAAAACACGTCAGACAATTGACTACCTCCACGAGAATACCCCTCTGGTTAGCGTTATAAACCTCACAGGCACGCCTTATGTGAAGAATGAGATGATTGCCGATGTGGTCTATCACTTTGGCCTTAAGGCCGGTATTGAACGAGGCATCTTGAAACAAGTCCGCATCCTTCAATATGGCAATGTCCGGTCCGAGCAGTTCATTCAAGAAATCGTGGACACATTCTGGGGTGAATATGGTGATAAACGGTTAGAGGGCAGATTACCGAAGATTGCTTTCTATGCGGCCAGTATCTCTGACTTGAGAGAGGAATTGAAACCCAAGCTGGAAAAGATAATGGAAAATAGAGGCATCGCCATAGATAAGGTCCTGGAATATCACACCGAAGCCGAAGAAAACCGTGATGAGTTTTTCAAGCTTGATACCGGCGAAAGCAGGAAGCAGTTTGTCTTGCTTGTCGGCAAAGGCACGGAGGGATGGAACTGTCGCTCACTGGTATCCTGTGCCTTATATCGCAAGCCCAAGAGTTCTATCTTTGTCTTGCAATCCTCCACTCGTTGTCTGCGAAGCATTGGTGATAATTCAACCAAAGCCAACATATTTTTGTCCGAGGAAAACTATAAGATACTAGACCACGAACTAAAGAATAACTTTGCTTCAAGTATTAGCGAGCTTAACACACAGGAACAGAAAACAGTTGAGCATACGTTGAATGTAGAGAAGCGAGGGGTGGTACGAGTAAAGAAGGTTCTGAAAGATATTATCGCCATACAAAACGGCGAACCCAGCGAAATTAAAATTGATTTTAACAAGTTCAAGCCGGAAGATTATCAGTCCTATGTTAGCGAGGGCGGCATCTTTATGAGTGATGGCGTGGCCGGATACCAAGAGGCACAAGCCACTCGGAAAGTATATGATAAGAATGACCTGACCTTCTATGAGATTATCGGGATAATCAACCGCTATACCCATCTCCCCTGTATAGCCATTGAAAAAGTAATGACCGGCAACGGCAAAAAGCGAGATGACCTCACGAAAGAGGTAAATGAGCATCCGGCTCTCATTCCTTTCGTCATACAAAACATTCTTAAGAACGCGTATCAATACGAGCAAAAGACCGAAACAGTAGAGGAGGAGCTGGAGTTCACCAAGCAGTATCCATTCAAAATCAGTATCCAGCAGGGCAGGAATAAGCTCGTGGTCTATAAAGAAAACGAAGATGATAACGGCCGCCTCGGTTTCCATATAAATCCATATAATTTTGACAGTGCTGACGAGAAAGACCTATTTAAGTATTTACGTCAGGTTCTGGAGCCGTCAGAAGCGATTAGAGATGTCTACTTCACCGGCGGAGTATCTAACGCTCTCCACAATGATTTCTATTTTGAGTATTGGAGCCCAGAGAAGAAACGTATCGCCCAGTATTTCCCAGATTTCCTTATTGAAACGACTGGTGGCCGGTTCTTGGTAATTGAGACAAAGGCCGTCGGTGAGAAAGCTGACTACGAGACAAATAAGAAGTCCTACACGGGCGAGCTCGCAGGCATTACGAACGAGGTATTCGCCAAAGAGCTTGGCTTTCAAGATTTCCAGTCGGTCAATAAAAACTTTGAGTATAAGATTATCTTTAATGCCCTACTTCAGCAGGAGCAGATAAAGCTATTTGAGCAGATAAAGAAATTAAGTAACTAAATATGCTACCAAAAGAAGCCGTAGAGGAATTTAAGGTATTATACAAGAAACACTATGGCCAAGATATTTCAGACCAAGAAGCGTCCGATAGAGCTAACCGGCTTGTTGCTCTGTATAGCTTAGTTTGCAAACCTGTTTTTTATAAAGAAACCGAGTAAAGACAAAATAAAGCTTTTGATATACTGTTTAATGAAACGGACAAAAGGCGGTTGAAATAAAATTATGGATAAAGATAAAAAAGAAAATTTGCCAAAAAACTTTACCGACAAACTAAATATTAAAACTAAGATATATCTATTTAATCTATTTTATTACTTTCTGATATTCATCGGTGCGATTTTGATTTTAGCAGCCGAGGGTACTATTGATGGAGGCCCATTTAATTGGAAGGGGGCTTATACAATTGTCTCAACTTTTGCAGTCATTTACTTGGGTCATGTACTAGCTATGCGGTTTACCATAAATCACGATAAATGAAATGGTTAAAACAAAATTGGATTAAAGTCGGACTAGGGATACTAATTTCAGGTGCTTTATTTTTTGCTAACGGATGGAGCGGGTGGGATAAAAGCACCGACACTATTGCCTTAAGATGTCCTGATAGTTACAACAACTCTGACGAAAAGATTGCCGACCTTAAAAAGTTTTCAGATAGTTATTATGCAAAACATCCGAACGCATCGGAGGTGGATTTATCAGATGAGATGGTCAGTCAGTGGAAGGCCAATAATTGCACAGAAGCCCTCAAGAGATACAACGACTATCTTGCTGGTAATGTGAGTGCAGAAACAAAACAGACCATTGGCGATATCGTTGATGAGTATGCTAATTCAAGCTATTACGAAAACTCTGAACTTGGCTTCTCGTTCCAGTATCCAAGTGACTTAGTTGTTGAGGTTGATAAAGATATATCGGAGCGTTTGTTTATTTATCCAAAATCACTAAAAACCAATAATGAGCCAATGACAGCAATTGTGATTAGTGAGGCAACAGATAGCCCAGAGATGACTGCTGAGCAATGGTTGAATGGTCCCAACTCTGGTTATAAAGCATCCAGAGATGGACAATATAAGCACATAACAGTCGGAGGGCAAGATGCTGTTATTACACCTGATGACTGGACTATTGTTAAGTCGCCCGATGGTCAGAAGCGTATTAGTATTGCATACTTTGTTGAACAAGATAAAGGTGCCGTGCCATTAAAAAAGGAATTGCAGACCATATTAGATACTTTTACTTTTAAATAAAAACTTATGGTCCAACTATCAAAAGAAAGCATTACTGAATGGAAAAAGATTTTTGAGGAAGAGTATGGAGCTAAATATACCGATGAGGAAGCTAGCGAAGCGGCTCATAATCTTGTTAATTTTTTCTATTTACTTTTGAAAATTGACCAGAGAAACAAGAAAAAAAGAAACTCCGCTAAAACAATAGTGAGTAGTAGTGGCGGGGTAAATTTGTTGTATATTTCCCGATAAATACACTGTGCGGTCTAAGGCTTGATAAGAATTCTAGAAATGATAAAGTGGTTTTAAGAGATAATCATCTAATAAAATGGCTAACGGGAAAAACGAAAAAAAGCGGCTTGAGCCCAGACAAGTTGTAATGGCGGCTTATCAATATCTACAAAGCATTCTCACTCAACAAAGAATATCAGAACCTAGAATAGAAGAGCTGGAACCTTTTGATGACAAAAATAACTTTTGGACAGTTGTGCTAAGTTATGATGCTTTAGGTGAACTACCTTTTGAAAAAAAGCGGGAGTATAAGGAATTTAAGGTTGATGCCTATTCCGGAGATATTGCCTATATGAAGATTTTTGACCGAAATAAACAGAAATAAACTGTGGCATTTCTCACCAGCCCTGATTTAATAAGTTTATTTGAAAAGGAATACGGTAAAAAGAAACTGGTCCTTGATACAAATCTACTCATCTTGTTGATGGTAGGGTTTTTTGATTCAACATACATTCCCCAGTGTAGAATAACAGAAAGATTTACTGAACAGGACTATCAGTTGCTTTTGAGTATCTGCCAACACTTTGAGTCGGAAATTATCATCACTCCGCATATAATGGCCGAGCTTTCAAACCTATCTAGGTCTAAAAGAGGAATCTCTGATGACAGATTAAGGATGTACTTTAATGTGGCAGTAGATAAGCTAAACCAATATAAAGAGGAGCACATTCCATTCGGAGAAATTGCTGCTATAGACCTAGGAATAATTGTAAATTTCGGATTTACAGATATGACCATTGTAGAAGCGGCGAAAAAACTAGGAGCAGTAATTTTGACTGATGATTTACCACTTGCAGAACACGCTGTAAGTTGTGGCATGGTAGCAATAAACTTTACAAACATAAAAACCTATAATTTTGCTCAATAAGGACAAGTTTAGCATTTGTGCTATTATAACTATAACAATGCAATATCTAAGGCAGTTTAGAATTAGATAGCCGTCAAAGAACCGTAATCTACTCACGGTTCTTATTGGCGGCTTTTTGATTTATTACCGCGAGTAGTTCAGTGGTAGAACGCTGATCTGATACATCAGAGGTCGAAGGTTCAATCCCTTCCTCGCGGACAAAGTTCCATTTTGCCTTTGTAGCTCAACGGTAGAGCACTCCTCTGAAAAGGGAGGGAAGAAGGTCCAACTCCTTCCAAAGGCACCAGAATTAGACTCAACAGACAGAGCAAGAGTTTTCTAAACATTAGGTTGCAGGTTCGAGTCCTGCCGAGGATACAAATAGTAGTGAGTAGTGGAGTGGGGTAACTTTGCTAATTGATTTTAGCTGCACTTAACGATAAACTTGGTATAAACAGTCGAGTAGTGGCGGACTGCCAATAGGCTCTAACGTCGTCCACTACTCTCCGCCAAAATTGGAGGGGTCGGATAGTGGTTCATTCCATCGCACTTGAAATGCGACGTCCCGCAAGGGACCCGTGAGTTCGAATCTCACCCCCTCCGCAGATTGAAACTTCCGAATCCGAAAGGTGGAAGAAGTCCCGCGCCGTCGGCGCGGGTGTGGGCAAAAGGTGGCGTCGCTCCGCGACGAATTGGGACGGGACGGGAATTTCAAAACGGGCGGATTTGTCACGAACCAGAGGGTTCGTTCCGATTTTTTGTACAAATGATTTGATTTCATGGAAATCATTTGATGTGGACAAAAAATCGGCTTGTTTCAAGTCTAAAATCCAATTCCGCAGGGGTTCGACCCAATTATTTCTTCCGCGTTCAAAATCTTTCTTTTTCTCTTTCAAAGCGAGAATTGCGCGCATGAGAGTGTCTTTTCGCGTGAGATACATCTCTTTTGCAATATCACCATCGAGATAAGTAGAGACAAGTTTTTCCATGCGCGCTTCATTCGCTTTGATACTATCGGAAAGATTTTGAACTTCACTTTGCGACACCGACACTTCCTCACGCTCAAACTCTGTCACTTTGTGTAGCATCCAGTCGGTGTACACATCGCAAAGTGAAATTGTTTTCAGCCGTGACTGTATTTGTTCTGCAAGAAAGTGCTCTTGGGTATATGACTGCGAACAGACACCGCGCTTTTTGGAACAGCGATAGTAGCGGTAGCGATGGCCCGATTTTCCCGTCGCCCACTGTGCCGAGATCATGCTTTGACATTCCTCACATCGAAAAAGTCCGGTAAAGGGAAAATCGTGCCTCGCTTTCCGCTTGCGCGGTCGCTCTTTACTCTTGAGCACTTCCTCCACGGCTGAAAACAATTGCGGGGAAATAATTGGCTCAAAGCTTCCATCAAACCATTCACCACTATGTTTGATAAAACCAAGATACGCTCTGTTTGTGAGAAGTCGTTTGATGGAAGCTTTGGCAAGTGGCGTTCCGTTACGACTAACCACACCCAAATCCGCCAAAAATTGCGCGAGAGAAATAAAAGAATGAGTGCCTTTCGGGTATTCTTCAAAAGCTAATTTAACAATGCGAGCTTCAGTTGGATGCGGTTCGATATTATGTGTACGAGGATTATTCTGATACCCGAAAGGTGCGAGATTCAACCATTCTCCACGGCGCAATTTTTGGCGGATGCCACGCTTGATATTCTCGGCAAGGTTATCGGAATAATATTTGCTCTGCCCGAACGCCACTTGCAACATAAAGAGCCCCTGCGGTGTTGGTTCAAACCAAAACGTCGGAAAACGCAAAGACACGACCTTGCGCGTATCCACGGCGTAGATGATGCGCCCGCCATCAATCGAATTGCGAGCAAGACGATCAGGATGCCACGCTAAAATACCGACACCATCATTTTGTTCAACGCGGGCCATCATCTCGCCAAATACTTCGCGCCCCGGTGTCTTTGCGCTTTTCGACTCTTGAAATTCCTCAAGAATTTCAAGATTTTCTTTACGCGCTATTTCGCGTAACTCAAAAAGTTGAGCTTCAATAGACATCACTTGCCTATCATCTTCCTCTGTTGATTTGCGAGCGTAAAGAAAATATTTTGGTTTTAACATAAATTTGTTTTTAGACTTGAAACAAGAGACAAATCCGCCCGTTTTGAAATTCTCGTCCCGTCCCAATTCGTCGCGGAGCGACGCCACCTTTTGCCCACACCCGCGCCGACGGCGCGGGACTTCTTCCACCTTTCGGATTCGGAAGTTTCAATCTGCGGTGAAATAGTAGCCTTTGCGCGAACCCACTTCGCACGCGCGGAGCGCGTGGTGACTTGAAACTGCCTCGTACGCTCCGATTGCGCTGTGATGCGAACCAATGCGCCTCGGACACGCTCGCGGACTCGCGTGTGCAAAAACCAAAAAATTTCCTTGCATTTTTCTCGCGCCTCCTCCCCCCACCCCTCCGCCGCGAAGCGGAAAAAGAAATGGAAAGGAAATTTTTGGTTTTGCTTCGCCGTCACCAGTTACATTATATCATATCATTGTGATATACTATACCAATACGATATACTGTGGATAATGCAAAGTGAATCCACAAAATTAGGGCTGAACCTGAAAAGGATCAGAACCAAAAAAGGTATATCGCAGGGAGATATTGCCCGAGACTTGGAAGTAAGTCGTGGTTTTATTAGCACGATAGAAAATGGCAAAACGAATCCAACACTTGCGACAATTGCAAAATTGGCGAAAGCGGTCGGGGTTTCGGTTAATGAGCTGTTAAAATAGAGTCATATCGTTATGAAAAATATTTTTACTGAAACAAAAATAGCATCAAAATTCGGAAATTTTAATATCCGAGTTTATGCTGATGTACAAGGTAAGGAAACTATCGCACTTTGCACTGAAACATTGGATGTCTCCGCTCCTGTTCTTGTTCGCATACACAGCGAGTGTATGACGGGAGATACTTTTGGGAGTTTACAGTGTGATTGCGGAGAGCAACTTGAAAAATCTCTTGAAGAAATAAACAAAAGTGGAAATGGTATTTTGATTTATCTCCGCCAAGAGGGACGAGGTATTGGACTGTTTGAAAAAATAAAAAGCTATCAACTTCAAGACAAGGGTTATGACACCTTTGAAGCCAATCTTTTGCTAGGTCATCGTCCCGATGAACGAACATATGAAAAAGCAAAGACTGCTCTTGTTGATTTGGGAGTAAAGCGGATTCGCTTACTCACAAACAATCCGTCAAAAGTATCGGAAATTGCAAAACTTGGTATTGAAGTTGTTGAGCGTGTTCCTTTGATAGTTACTTCCAATAAATACAATAAAAAATATTTTGCCTCGAGACGAGATAAGTTTAAGCATTTCTTTAATGACGAAGTAAGTTACTACTTTTATCAATTTCATGCCGAAACCCCTGAGCAAATAGAACAAATTGGTGAATTTCTAAAAGACAAGAAACACGACCCACTTTTGAAAATCTGTGTCGGGGTTTCGGCAGATCATTCTGTCCTCAACGATAGTGAAAAAGTTTCTCACATAGAAACTCTTTTCCACGCTTGCGATTTTTACGAAGGATTTGTACCAATACTCCATTTTTCTTTCAGAAATTCACCAGACCCGCTCAAAGATATTCGCACGATAAAAAAGAAATTGCCTTTTGTAAAATACATTCAAACAAATGATATCCCGTCCTTTGAATTGGAAACGATAAAACTCGCGTGTCGTTCTTTTCTTGCGGATATCCCACTATCCGATAGCAATTTTGATTTAGTTCACGACGCGAGTTTTAGAAAAACAATCACAAAATATAAGGCATTTATTCTTTTGGATAACAGCAAGGGTACTGGAATCCGCGAAACAAAAGAAGCGTTGATGAAAAAGATAGATATTTTGTTGAAATATGGTTTGAACGACATAGCGATTTTCGGCGGATTCGGACCCGATGACCTTGATACATATTTTGAACTCCGCCGATATTACAAAATCAATTTTTCTATTGACGCAGAAACGAAACTCAAAACCGGTGGACAAATTGATATTGATAAGACGAAATTATATCTGTCTCAACTCATCCGTTTTGACGATCCAAAAGAAGCTGGTATTGAACAAACGAGAACATTTCTCCAACAGAGTAAACATACCGATTGGGATAAAACTGTCGTGGATGGAAAAGAATTTTCCATCCATCCTGCTGTTTTTAACTCCAGTTCCTTTGCCTCTACTGCTTGGTTCGCCCAAGTTGTGAAAGAACAAGTGCAAGGGCAAAAGGATTTTTGCGAAGTTGGCTGTGGTGCAGGGGTAGAAAGTTGTTTGGTTGCTCTCGCTAATCCCGATATGCATGTTGTTGCTACAGACATAAATCCTTTTGCCAGTGAAAACACAAAATTTAACGCCGAAAAACTTGGTGTTGGCGATAGGATTGAGATAACCACTGGAGATGTATTGGACGGAGTGGAAAGTGGTACAAAATTTGATTCCGTATTTTGGGCTTTGCCCTTTGGTTTTCTTGACCCTGGCACCGAAGTCACCATGGAAGAAATGCAGGTTTTTGACCCAGGATACAGAGCTGTACGAAAATTTTTTAACACTGCAAAGAATTTCCTGAAACCAAACGGACAGCTTCTGATTGGATTTTCTTCTGATTTGGGAAACCAAGAACTTCTTGAGGAGCTTGCGAAGCAAGCTGGTCTTAAAATTGATACTGTTGCTGAAAAAGAAATACAAGAAAAAGACACTTTGAAATTTGAATTACTGCGAGGAATATATTTGAGTTAAAGGGAGCCATCCCCACCGTTTTATAATTTTTCCTAAAACGGCGAGGATATGTGTGCGCACGGGAGGGAGGGGCAAACACATAAAGATTTGCGCCTCGCCATTCCTTAAAGAATTTTGTATGGCGAGGCTCCATTTTGATGAGTTGGTACTTCCGCCGTCGAAGGCACAGAGTTTAGAGCTACCACAGAACGCGGAGAGGAAGCGCCTCGGTCGCCGTGAGGGTGGAGAAAAGAGCAAACAAAAATGTTAAAATAAGATTGCTCTTTTCGGAGACTGAAACGGCGAAGCAAAACCAAAAATTTCCTTTCCATTTCTTTTTCCGCTTCGCGGCGGAGGGGTGGGGGGAGGAGGCGCGAGAAAAATGCAAGGAAATTTTTTGGTTTTTGCACACGCGAGTCCGCGAGCGTGTCCGAGGCGCATTGGTTCGCATCACAGCGCAATCGGAGCGTACGAGGCAGTTTCAAGTCACCACGCGCTCCGCGCGTGCGAAGTGGGTTCGCGCAAAGGCTACTATTTCACCGCCAAAATTCATGGCAAATATAATCGACCTTAGAAATCCGATACCAAAGAAGGATAAGAAAGAGACTTCCGAGACAAAAAGTCCAGTTTTAAATTTACCCAAAGAGCCAAAGAGAGAGACACCAATAATCAAGGCGTCGCCCACAAGAACAGAATCAAAAATATCCGAGCAGACTTCCCTACCAGCTGAGATCTCTAGGAGAATATATTGGGAAACACTAGCATTCACTCAGAGCAAAAATAAGATTGCCTTATATATTATTTTTGTACTGCTCATAGCTGGATCATTCGCTGTCTATTATTTCCGCAAAGAAACCACTTTCGCAATATTACTAGCCCTGTTCGCTATAGTTCTGTTTTTAAACTCCGGCCGCAAATCGCGTTGGCTTAAAATATTGATTGATCATCGCGGTATAACCATTGATAGCGATACTTATTTATTCAGAGATATCCTTTCTTTCTGGATTGATTACGATAATATGGATAAAGATTTAATATTAACCATGAAAAAATGGTATTTCCCCTATTTAAAAATCCCCATGGGCAAGACCAATCCACTTGATATTAGATCTTTAATGATTAATAATGTTCCGGAAAGAAAGGTAGAGAAGAGTTTCGTAGATATTTTGATAAGAAGGATTGGGTTTTAATCATGCCCTCGTCGTTCCCCTCGTCACCCAAATAAGAATTTGGGCTCCATCGGGACAAGTAGAGATCCTTCGTCGTTATCAATTCTTTCCCATTTTAGATTTATGGCATAATTAAATCATGCCCTCGTCGTTCAACGGATAGGACGCAAGATTGCGGATCTTGCGATAGAGGTTCGATTCCTCTCGAGGGCACCAACAACAAACTAGACGGCTTTTTTGAAGCCAACATGCGGGACGCGCGAAGCGCGTCCCAATGGTTTCCGCCTGAATTTCGCCCAGAATCCAAAGGGGAATTCGCCAAAAATGAATCCAAATCCGGCGCGCTTGCGCGCACCTGTTTTTCGCCGAGGAGGAGGTTCGAGCCAAAGATTTCTTTGGCACAGACCTTTTTCGCAAAAAGGTCTGAATCAGAAGCAATTTTGTCTATATTCTGTGCGACTTCTAGCCAGTTTTGGAAAGGTTCGAGCCAATCATTCTGCTTGTGTGAAAGATTGTAGATTTCTTCTTCGAGCGACTTCTTCTCGGAAAGCAATTTTGATTTTTGTAAACGATAATCTTCTCGGTCAATCACTTGGTCGAGATAACCATTTAGAAGTCGCTCCAGTCTGATTGAGATAGAAGAAATCTTTTCTCGTTTCTCTTTCACACAAGCAGTCAAAGACTGGGCGGATTTTCCATGGTCTTGCAAAGCAAGACGACTGAGTTCCACCGCCCAGTCTTTGGGCAAAGAAACTTTTTGAATGAGGGATGATAACTGGCGATTTAATTCTTCCTGTCTGATACAAGGTTCAGCACACTTCACATTTTTATTTTTCTTGGTGCAGTGATAATAGACATATTCGTGAGTATTACCATTTTTCTGCTTCTTAACCTTGTATTCGCCAGTTATCATCATTCCGCATGAGGCGCAGGAAATGAGGCCACAGAAAGGTTGAGGGTCGTTTATGGGCTTTCTGTCGGGTTTACCGCGAAGTTTCAACATTTCCTGCGCCTGATCAAAAAGTTTCTTTGAAATGATTGGCTCGTACTTTCCTTCGTGAAGTTCGCCACCATAGCGAAATAGTCCAGTGTAAAAAGGATTTGAGAGAATAGAAGTCGCACGGGATTTGTGGATTTTCTTTCCGGTTTTTGAAAATAGATTGTGCTTCGCCAAAAAGTTGGAGACATCTTCCAGTCTATTGCCACCTTTTACATAAAATTCAAACGCTTGCCTGATAACCTTTGCTTTCTTTCTATCAACGACAACAGTTTTTGTTCGTGAGTCGTTGATATACCCCACAGGGGCAAGCGTTGGATAATCACCATTGCGAACTTTTTGGCGAAGTCCTCTTTTGGTATTTTCGGAAAGAGAATCCACATAGTATTTGCTTTGCCCGAAAGCCATGTTGAGCATAAACTTACCTTGCGATGTGGAATCACACCAAAAAGTTGGAAACTTCAAGCTCGCAAGTTTCCCTGTGTCGAGGAGGTAAATAATCTTTCCACCGTCAATACTATTTCTTGCGAGACGATCCGGGTGCCAAGAGAGGATAGAATCTGCATCGCCCTTTTCGATAGACTTCATCATCTCGTTAAAAATAGGGCGACCTGGAATTTTAGCAGATTGTTTTTCTATGAACTCAAGGGCGATGTTCAGATTTTCTCTCTTGGCATAGTCTCGCAATTCGGTAAGTTGTGCCTCAATACTCAAAACTTGCTTGTCCTCGACATCAGTGGACTTGCGAGCATACAAAAAGAATTTTTGTGGAGATATATTGTTCATATAAATTTTGAAAACTTAAATGGCCGCCCTGGTGCGCTAACCTAGAAGATCTAGATAAGTCCAAGACGGCCATTAAAATAGACCTTCCAAAAGTTAGCGCAAAGTTAGTATAGCAAAAATTCTTTTTGTATCAAAGCAAATACTATGAGTCAAAATTGCTTCTGATTTCGAACCTCCTCCTCGGCGAAAAACAGGTGCGCGCAAGCGCGCCGGATTTGGATTCATTTTTGGCGAATTCCCCTTTGGATTCTGGGCGAAATTCAGGCGGAAACCATTGGGACGCGCTTCGCGCGTCCCGCATGTTGGCTTCAAAAAAGCCGTCTAGTTTGTTGTTGGTGTATTTATTGTACCAAGTTAGAACCTATTTCCAAAATCGCTGACTAATGAATTCCGTCACGGCACATCGTCCGCTACGAGACACTGCGGAAGCAGTGTCTCTCCGCTACCGCTGTTCCGTTCCGCCCTCGCCTCGCCACCACGCATTCTGTTTTGATTTGGCGGGGTTTTTCTCTTTTTTATTTTGTATGGTGGTGGCGGGCGAGGTCGGGTTTCTCCTAAGGGAGAAACTGACGGAATTCAATGCGTGGTAATTTAATGCTCTGTGGCGGACAAGGCGAAACTATTTTTCTGGGGATATGGTTCGCCTTGTCCAATTCCGTTTCGTGATTGTGGATGCGAATTCCCGCGCGGAGGAGGGGTCTGGGGAGGAATCCGCGCGGGCTTCTGAATTTTATTTTTTTGCGAATTCGGCTATTTCACTTGAAGACTAATAAGTTTTGGGTATTCAATCGGAATAAATGGTTTGTCTTTTGAGTTCGCCAAAACTTTATCAATTGCGTTCCGCAATTCCTCAATATTTTCTGGCGAACTCTCTTCTTTTTCTCCAATGACGACAGAAAAGGGTATCAAATCTTGGTGTGCATTTTTCACTTTTTTACTAACACCTTCTTTTCTGTCGTCAATCTCAATTCTGACTGGAAGGTCTTTATATTTTTCAACTAACTTTTCGCAAAAGGAAATAAGTTTGTCATTGACCGGAATCAATCTTATTTGTGCCGGATATAGCCATAGTGGAAATCGCTTTTTGAAATCGTCAAAAAGCATATAGATATATCTTTCTATTCCGCCAGGCACAGCTGCGTGAATAATTATAGGATTAACCTTATTTCCTTTTGCGTCCATAAATGCAATATCAAGTCTTTTTGCGTTTTCAACATCAATTTGAATACAGCAAATTTCTCTCGACTGACCGAGTTTATCAACAATTTTGTAATCAACATTAACAATCCAATATCTATCTTTTCCGTCTCGCAAAATTGCAACTAAAACATCATGACCCAGGCGATTAGCAATTTCTAAAATCTTTTGCTGATACCTCTCCCAATTTTTTTCCGATGAAACTTCAACAACAACTTGATAATTTACATTTACTTCTTGTGAAGATTTTAGTAATTGCTTTTCGATTTTCGGATACCATTCAAATGCTTGGTCAACATCTTTGAAGTAAGGATGTATGTCAGGCATATAAAATCGCCTCTGACGATACAGCAACATGCACTCTCCACTTTGTTCGTGTCGGTAGCAATCCGAAATCGAAAAATGTCCGAAGGGAATATGCCGATGATTCATCGCATATTTTCCCGCAAGATTGAATTGCGGATAACTTGCGTCATAACTCATAACAACTTTTTTCTTGCCGGATTCAAATTGAAATAGTCTATCGCCATACAATTTTGCGTATGCTTCAACAACTGGGTGCGAAAGATCGAAAACATTTGAACCTTGAACTTCGTAAATTGGAAAACCAATTTGGTGCATTAGTTTTCGCGCATATTCTTTCACTAAACGCATTATGAGATTTGCGCGATAATCATATTGAGCAAAACCAATGTCGGCGTTTGGCTCCCAATTAAAGCCGAGTTTTTGAGCATAGGAAAGATAATCGGATTCTTGTCCGTCAATTTTCACATCGTCGCCAAACGCCTCTCTTTTTACAAATACGCCAAAATCGCCAGAGTCTTCAGACTCTTCCATATATTTTTTGGCGTCTACGATCTCACCACCTTTTTTGATAACTAGATATTTGTTGTCCATATATTTTTCGTTAAGTTAATTATAATTTACTAATAATGTTGTTCCTGTAAAAAAGAACAACCCCCGCTGTTGGGGGTTGTTCTTTTTGTTTTATTCTTTGGACAAAAGACAACTACCCAACAGCGGAATCTGTGGTTGTGGTAGTTGTTATGGTAGCAAATTTGGCGATTGATTTAACCATGTGTAAAGGATACTCCGTTATAGCCCTACTTGTCAAGGTTTGATTTGTTGATAGCCGAATTCGCAAAAAAATAAAATTCAGAAGCCCGCGCGGATTCCTCCCCAGACCCCTCCTCCGCGCGGGAATTCGCATCCACAATCACGAAACGGAATTGGACAAGGCGAACCATATCCCCAGAAAAATAGTTTCGCCTTGTCCGCCACAGAGCATTAAATTACCACGCATTGAATTCCGTCAGTTTCTCCCTTAGGAGAAACCCGACCTCGCCCGCCACCACCATACAAAATAAAAAAGAGAAAAACCCCGCCAAATCAAAACAGAATGCGTGGTGGCGAGGCGAGGGCGGAACGGAACAGCGGTAGCGGAGAGACACTGCTTCCGCAGTGTCTCGTAGCGGACGATGTGCCGTGACGGAATTCATTAGTCAGCGATTTTGGAAATAGGTTCTAACTTGGTACAATAAATACACATACTAATAAAATAAGACGGTCCGGGTGGGCTGTTTTATTTTATTAATGTTCCTACGGAACAGGAATCGAACCTAATCCCGCTTTGCGGGATATGTTCTGCCGAATTTTAAAACGTCCTCGACAGAGCTCGGACTAAAATCCGGGATTAGAATGAAGCAGTTCATTCTAATCGCTCTCGAAGGCACTATGTAGGAAATTGCAAGTTTGAATGGTTAGCTTCACGAATTCTTGGATTTAATGCCGCTAGATTCCGTGCCAGTTTTCAACTGGCACGCCACTCGAATAAGCTTGCTAAAGACAAGGAGTTTTTGGTAAAAAGAAAACCCGTATCAGATATGAAGACCTGATACGGGATCGATATAACTCAATTGCTTAGAACTTTAACCGAACTTCGGCGGTCCAACCCTTGATCATCAGGTTGGCTGTACTCTCAATAGAACGGGTACCTGCAAGAGCTGTCCACTCTCCGGGAAAATCCATCTGTGGTGCTATTGGCACCATAAACCAACTTGACGAGAACACACCGCCACTGACACTGATGTGGCGAGTGATATTCAACCTGACTTTGAATGCCAGATCGAGTACTGGTATTACGACCCTGTCCTCCTGGGATGTCTTGAAGACACCGTGGAGGAAGACCTGCTCGTTACTGTCTCCATCGACAATAACGATATTGTCGATATCGACCCAGAGATTCTTAGTCTTCTTCTTGCCGAGAAACATCGACTGGGTGATTCTCCAGTCGAACTCAAAAGCTTTTCTCTCGAATGCGCCACTGACCCCTAGGGTGGGTCCCATCATCCGAGGAATCTCCGCCGAACTGACGCCTTCCAGTGAAATCGCGTTGTCGAACTTGAAGGCATCTACATCATAGAAACTTCCATCCTCAAACACGATTCTTCTCGCCGGTTCGTCAATGTGCGTCACATGGGCTTCGCCCTTAGCATCGAAATTCGTAACCTGTCCGAACGATAAGCCAAAGACCAAGGCCAATTGCTTATGCGCCGTGTTGACAAAACTGCTCTCCGCCAGCAACTGGTATTGCGCAACTTTCGTCGTGTTTTCACCGTGCCATTTTACCGACGAGAAGCCCGACCTATAGTTTTGGTTCACGACAGGGACTAACTTTTGGCCCCACATGCCGATACCAGTGACTGAGAATGCAGTATTACTCGAAATTTTGCTCTCCACTTCGTCCTGCAACGCGCCACTGAATGACGCATTCCAGCCACGAATGACAACTCTCCATCCGCCCTTGCGACAGCTACCCTCGAGCAGGTAGCGTTGCCGAGACGACTTAGGCTTCAAGATGATCGGCGTGCTGTCCACGCCGTAGTTGAGAACGGTCAGTGGCGCCACTGGGGTGCCCAGAGTAACATCTTCATGGTAGGTGAAAACGTCACCTACCCGGTTTTCGATACCTGAGGCTGACAGCCACATGATATCGACACCGAGCGTGCAACCCGACTTGTCCTGCGCCAAGGCCGGGCTGGCTGTGAGAACGACGAGAACGACGAGGAAGAGAATTGAACGCTTCACGTGAGACCTCCTCTTTCAAAGAACGTTGACTATTCATTCCCAGCTTAATTGCCAAGATGGATAAGTTAATATATCTCTATTTCTAGGTTTTGTCAAGTAGTCTAACGGTTCAACAGCTTCTGACCACCCAACAATATATCCTGTGTGTATATGGCATATACAACTAATCCTAATCTCCCCAAGCTTCGAGCTGAGGCGATGCTGATGGTTCGGTCAGGGAGAAGTATCATAGAAGCAGCTAGACATTTTGGATTTATGACATAATTAAATCATGCCCTCGTCGTTCAACGGATAGGACACAAGATTGCGGATCTTGCGATAGAGGTTCAGGTTGATGATTTACTAAAATAAGTTTTAGTGTAAAATATGAGTGAGCCTATTAATAATCAATATCATTTCTAAATTGACTATCAATTTATTCGATAATCAAAAAAGAAGGGTAAAAAATATGGAATACTCAAGCGACAACAAATTAAATCAGCAAGGTAACGAAACAGAAAATAAAGGACAAAGTTTTCCTGGCATTCCACCTAAAAGCTCAAATCGTAATTTAAAAATTAGTATTGGCGTTTTAGTTGTTTTGTTAGTTGCAGGTTTTTATATTTACAAAAACAAAACTGCTGTGGAAAATGAACAAACGATAAATTACAGCGTTGTAGTTAAAGAAAGCCCAAACGATAAAACAAAGACAGACGTTTATTTAAAAGACTCAAAAAACAATCAAGAAACTCTTTACATCACCCTTTCAGACATATACAGGAACCATTATCATAATGCCGAATATCATAATGGCAATCTCTACATAATTCACCGGACTGGTGGTGATCTTGGCTATCAAACTAATCCAAATTGGACAGATGAATTATGGAGATATAACCAACAGGAGCAAGGTCAAAAATTATATTCTGTTAGAGGATTAGATTTCCGCGTATCCGATGACGAAAAAATGATTGCCATTATTACAAATGAAGAATTTAATCTGCTCAATAATAATGGAAGTAAAATCAAAACTTTTCAAAGTAACGAAGTTATTTCGGACCTCCAAGGTAGCCCTATGTTCGGATTTTTTGCCTGGGGATTAAATGCGATATGGTTAGATAATACTCTTGGGTCAAGTTTAACTGGGATAGTAAAAATAAACACATCAAACTACGATGTTACGAAGTATGATCTCTCAGGATTGCCAGCTGGTCCGGAATTTATAATAAATGTTTATAAGGAGAAAATTGCTTTCAGCAATTTCCCTGCGATGTTTGATGTAGATAGCGCACAAGAATATGAACGAAGTGGCATGAAAGTTAATCTAATTGTTTATGATTTAAGCTCTAAATCACAGCAAATAATAGCGACGTCAGTCACGAAAAAGTTTGAACCAAAGTGGCTTGACGAAAGCACGCTTGAATATAATAATCCTGACGGAACAGGAAGGATAACAAAACAGATTCCTTAATTGTTTTAAGGTTTTGGCGACACGCCAGCTTTGCTGGCACGAAATTCAACGACGGAACCCCAGAAGCAGAACGCTTTGCGTTTACTACGGAGCAAGAAGCGAGAGCGGACAAAGCGCCCCGTCGGTTCCGCTCAAAAAAGTTTCAGATTTCGTCAAATAGACGCACCAACACAAAATACGCAAAATAGTCCCACATCAGGACTATTTTGTTTTATTGTTACAGAAATTGTATAATATGCGCGAATGCTAGACCTTGCTACACCTATCGAAAGTCTTCATCATGTCGGGCCACGAAACATTCCCCGACTTAAGAAATTAGGAATTAAAACTCTCCGTGATTTGCTTTGGCATTTTCCAGCAAGATATGACGACTATCGAGACCAAACTGCTATTGCCGACGTTGAACCCGGACAAAAAGTAAGTATCCAGGGAGAAGTCGTTAAGATCACTAATCGTCAAATATTCCCGCGCCATCTAACCATCACCACTGCCATCATTAAAGATGACACTGGTGCCATAAATGCCGTTTGGTTTAATCAACCCTATATCGCCACCAGTTTAACCGAAGGCACGATCGTAAGCATGGCCGGCAAAGTGAATCTTGGCAAACATGGAATCCATCTTGCCAGCCCATCCTACGAGAAAATAGGCTCCATCAATTATACCGAACCACTTAAACAAAACCTTGCCCATACTAGTGGCTTAATTCCGACTTATCCGGAGACAGAAGGCATAAGCTCTAAATATCTTCGCTTCCTCATTAAGCCAGTTGTTGCCAATATAAAAGTGAATGATCCCCTACCGGAAGATATCAGAAAAAGAAATGATTTCTTGTCACTGGAACAAGCTATCAAATTAATTCATTATCCCAATCGCCAAGAAGATGCCGAAAGAGCCAAAGAACGCCTCGCCTTTGATGATTTATTCTTGTTCCAGATTAAAGCCTTACTGGAAAGACGTAAAATCAATCAGCTCAAGTCTGTTCCAATTAAATTTAGCCAGACAGATATCAAGGCCTTTATAGCAACTCTGCCTTTTGAGCTCACTAAAGATCAGAAAATTGCTACTTTCGAAATTCTAAAAGACCTGGAAAAATCCTATCCGATGAATCGTTTGATGGAAGGAGATGTCGGTAGCGGTAAAACAGTAGTCGCTCTTATTGCCGCCTTCCAGGCGGCAAAAGAAGGCAGTCAGTCGGTCTTCATGGCACCAACAGAAGTTCTGGCTCATCAGCATTATGGGAATATCCTTGGCCTGGTTAAAAATCAGAAAATTAATGTTGCCCTATTGACTGCTTCCCAGGCAAAAATCAATGATCGAGTAGTCAAGAAACCCGAGTTGAAGAAAATCGTATCTGAGGGTTGGGCCGATATAGTCATCGGCACCCATGCTGTAATACAGAAAGATGTGACGTTTAAGAAATTAGCCCTGGTTATTATCGACGAGCAACATCGCTTCGGCGTAGCTCAAAGAGCCGCACTGATCAAAAATGATTCCGTCAGTTATGTTCCCCATCTTCTGTCTATGACCGCTACACCGATCCCGCGCACCTTGTCTTTGACTATTTATGGCGACCTGGACTTATCTTTGATAAAAGAAAAACCTAAGAATCGACAAAAAATTTCAACTCGCGTTGTCACTCCCGACGAGAGAAACAATGCTTATCAATTTATCCGCGAAGAAGTGACTAAGGGAAGACAGGTGTTTGTGGTCTGCCCGCGTATCGAGCTCAGTGATCCAAAAAAGGAGATAAAATCATCAGCGGCTCAAAGTCGTATGAATATTCTCTGGGCCGAAGTCAAAGCGGTTGAAGAAGAATTTAAAAAACTATCGACGGAGATTTTTCCAGATATTAAAGTGGCCATGGTCCATGGAAAGATTAAAGCTAAAGATAAGTCGGAAATAATGGATAAGTTTAAAAATAATGAATATTCTATACTAGTCTCAACTTCGGTAATAGAAGTTGGCGTAGACATACCCAACGCTACGATTATGATGATAGAAAATTCTGAAAGATTCGGATTAGCCCAGCTTCACCAATTTAGGGGTCGCGTTGGACGAGATGTCCATCAATCATACTGTCTTCTATTCTCGTCTACGCCAGACAAAACAATCAATAAACGGCTTAGGGCCTTGGTTGATACTGATGATGGTTTTCTATTAGCCGAAAAAGATATGGCTATCCGCGGACCAGGTGAATTTTACGGCGTGAAGCAGTCGGGATTACCTGATCTAGCTATGGCCTCGCTGGCCAATGTTGATCTAATTAAAAAGGCTCGAGTCGAGGCTCGAGCGCTACTTCAAGAAGATCCGAATCTAAAAAAATATCCCCTACTCAATGCCCGTCTGGCCCAATTCCAGAAACTTACTCATTTTGAGTAGTCGTTAATTAGAACCACCCATACCTAGACCTCACAAGAAGAGCCAGCTCGACATTGCCAAGCTCCATTCTTAGTTTAAATGGATTTACTGTACCGTCAGGGTTAGTTGCAGACTGGATGGCAGAAGCAACCAATCGCCGACCGTCAACCCGCTCACACAGAGCTAAAGACTCCTCATCACTTACTCCCTCGGCGACAACATCGGTTATACGGTTAGATTCATTATCCAAGGAACGAATTCTCTCAAATTCTGCCTTGTTCTCGTAAGGGACCCGATATCGAGCACCCCGATATCCCGGATCGGCTTTAGAGTTATATTCGAACACTACGTGGTACTCCGTTTCATCTATCTTTTTAGGAGATTTACTAGCCACGTTCTCACTAGCTGACATCTCTCTGGCTTGATCAATAAAGAGAGAACCATGTCTGGCGCAGACCCCCATTGCCATACAATCAGCACAGTTAGGATCACCCCATCTACCCATAGCCACCACCTCCTGCGTATCGAAAGCTAGATACAAGAAAGATCTGCCAGTAATATACATAACTAGCCAAATTATGTCAACTGAGGCTAGACCTGTTCTTAGGCGTGACCCAGAAGCCCATATATTTGCCCAACATCAAGCGTGTCTGAGCGTCGATAGCTGGGATAGCACCAAGAAATATGGTTGTAGCTGGAAATAGTAGCCATTGAATCATCATCCAAAAATATTTTAATTTGCCGAACTTTGGAGGCTTGGGTGGCAATAGAACCATTGATAAAATTGCCGATGAGACGAGGCCAACCGTGGAAAGTGTAAGAATCATTCGAGTCAAAAATGGCAGATTAAAGGAAAGGACTGTCTGATTGAAGGCTGCACCACCAACTACTACCGGCAACCAGCCTAACGCAAAAAGCAAAATAGCATTCGTAGCCCAGGAATGATTCCCCTCTCCGGCGATAAAGCCGAAATACCATCTCTTGTACAGAGATATTTTTTTATTTCGTCTGAAACCGTATAGAAAGTATGGGACATTTTCTGCACCGTAAGCCCAACGCCTCTGTTGCTTGTAAACATTGATTAGTGTCTGCCATGTTGAATTAGTCACATTAGCATCCATGGAAACTGGATAGTATAGAGGCACGACCCGATAATCACCATCATAACGCAAGAAACATTGCCAAAAGATTCTCGAATCTTCTGAGACCATGTTTTTCTGCCAATAACCAACATCCAGCAAGGCTTGCAATGACATAGAATGGGACGAGAATGTTGTTGCCGTCTCGGATTTCTCTTGTTTGATGGTATGCCAGAAGGTTGCAGCAAAAGCCACGACACGAGCAAACGAAGGCGCTTCCCAGATATTATTTATATATAATGGTACTGGTTGATACGAAGCTCTTAATGGATTAACCGTAGTTAAAAAAGTATAAGATAAAATTCCAAAATATTCAGGAAAAGAAACCGTATCAACGTCAAAATTAGAGATCATGATATTCTCATATTTTAAATCCAATTTATCGATTATATCTTCTTTGACGATCTTTGCCGCATAAGCAGTATTTGATCCCTTGCCCCTCATTTCGCCTGGAAGATTATCGGGATGCTTAATACAAATAAATTTAAAAAATGCATCCTTAAAATTACTCTCCACCTCCTTGATCACTCTTTCTGTCTCTTCTCCGGCCCTTCCTTCGTAACACAAAACTACAGCTATTCTGTCTTTGGGATAATTAGATTTCAGAAGCGACTCAACGGTCGTAGCAACGATAGAATAATCTTCCTTATAGACGGGCAGAAATACAAAATGATATAGATCCCGCCAAGACGAGACACTTTTAAGTGAGTAATCCGATGCCGGCAACATTTCTAATTTTTTAAGCCAGTTAATTTTTAGATTATCCTTAAGTTTTGCATAAGAGACCTTAAGATGAAGTGAAAGATAGATAGTCTTAACTAGCCAATAGACATCAAAGGCTATGATAAAAAGAGCCATGAATACTGGCGTTTTGAAAGACAAGGTAATAATTAAAGCAAAAGTTGCCCAGGCGCTAAGACCTGGCAGAATTTCAAAAAAACGATAAATTGTTCTTTCTTTGCGGTCAGGAACGTCAGATGCCCTGCCGATATGGATATAATCGTACATTAATTGAGGATTAATCGATAAAGCGAATCTACTAGGTCTGACTGGCCTTGTTTGGCATTTATATCAATTTCCAGCAATTTTGCATAGATCTCCTGTATTTGACCAGCACTATATTTTGTTAAAGACTTCGCAGCCTTTGAGATAACAAAAGGATGGATGCCAGCCTTCTTAGCTATGTCTTTGTTATTAAATCCCCTATCAGCTAGATCCTTTATAATCACTAAATTCCTAAATTGATAAATAATCATGGTAAGGATGTAATAAGGATCGCGAGCATTCTCCAGCTCCCGATAAAGTAATTGAAATGCCTGAGTTCGAGATTGGCCCGAGATAGCATCAATAAGATCAAAAATATTTAAATTCACTTTATCAGCAACTAGGAGAGCTATGTCGGATGTTGTAATCTTGTCTTTAATTTTATAATTACAGAGTTTGCTTATTTCATTAATCAAGGCCCAAGATTCATTACCAACACGCATTATCAACATATCAATAGCCCTAGGCTCAATAGTACAGCCAAGCAAAATAACTTTGGTGTTTATCCATTTCTTAAGATGCACGCCATCTAACGGTTCAAAATTTTTTACAGGACTGGCTGATTTCAATAATATCTTCAACAGCTCGGGACATTTTTTCTTTAATTCATCCTCGCTCAATCTTTCAACAAATAATAAGACGACTTCTTTGTTTCTTTCAAGATCATATTCTTTAATCATGGTCATCAATTTTTCAGATGCACGATTATCACCAAAAACATCCTTTACGCAAACTAGCTTAACTTCGTCAAAAAACGACAAAGATTTTATCGAATCCTCTAACTTAACAACTTGCCCACCATTCCCAAAATTAAATTCGTGAAAATTGAGTCCACTTTTGTGTTTAGTAAAGTAACTCGCAATTATCTTTTGCGAGTTTTCTATAACATGATAAGCGTCTTTACCGTATAGAAATATGAGCATTTATTCAGCTGTTACCTCAAGCCATATCTTGCCAGACACAAACTTAATTTCGTTATTACTCTCATCGTAGAAATAGATTTTGGAATCCATTTTAGATCCGTCCTTTTTCCATCTACTATTAATAACGATACCGTTCTGATAAATTCTAGCACTCCCCTCTCCGGTAACATCCACGTTTATATATTGATCATAAAATTCACCGATTTTAACGTTCATCTGAGCTATTACACTTGCCGTAACTTGTTGATTATTATTACGATCTATCTCGGGTTGATTATTACGACTTCGCTTGTAGGTATTACTTGGTTCATCATACGCCCAAGTAACATTATAAGGAGCGGGGTAATCAATTGCTACCAGATCGATAATGTTGGCTAGACTTCTATTAGGCTTTGATGAACTATGCGGATATCCGACAAATTTATCGGTCATATCATATGATAGTTTAGCAATGGCACTACTGATTTTATCAAAAGAAGTAAAGCCATTATGAGGCTCCTTAATACCTGATTTTCTATAAAAAGCGCCGCCTGGGTCGCTTAATGCATTCAGATTATCGATAATATGCTTATTGAGTTCTGCCAAAATACCATGCTCACCGCCCCAGTGGGCGTATATAGCCTTGAAAGCGGAGGCTAGTGGCACAAAATCTTTTCTGGCTGATCGGACCGAGCCAATTTCATTTGGAATTTCGCATTGATACACAGCCATAAAACGAGTGATCCCTCCCGGCGTAACTGGCATTTCTATTACTAAGTCCGCCGCCCCAATACCAGACAATGGTCTGGTTATCGGATCAGAAGCAAGCATCACCGCCACGGCTCGCCGGTTATAATCCGCACAATCTAGGCCAGCGATAGAACTAACGGCAGTAGGATTGTCTTCATTACTATCTCCCCCAATCTTAATATCCTTATTCCACCAAAACAAAAAAATAATGATAATAATGACCACGATACCACCGACAACTGCTAATAATTTATTGATATCTATTCTGTATGGCTTCATGAAATTAATTTTTGATGCTTAGAACAATAATGAGCTGATCGTGAATTTATTTTTATTCTCCTAATAATTCCCCCATCGCGCCGACTGCACTTATCTCCAGTACGTTGATATGCCTTATGCATATTCTGAAATTCACCTTTTTCCCCGGTCAAAGTACGAAAATCATCCATACTATCACCATTAAATGAGATCGCTTTTTTCAGAATAGATTGCATAGATGCATGCATTTTTATTAAAATCTGTTTCGGTAATTTCTCAGCACGGCTTAAAGGATGCAAGCCGATATCCCAAAATATTTCATCGGCATAAATATTGCCGATACCAGCAATGAATTTGGGATCCATTAATACTTGTTTTATTCTACCACTTTTCTTATTAAAAAGTTTTATGAAATTCTGTGTACTAATTTCAAGCGGTTCGGGACCTAACTCCGTAATCTCTCTCAGTTCTGATAATTTATCATCATCAACCAAAATTATCTTACCAAATCGCCTTGAGTCAGATAAAACTACTTGATAGCCATTACTCAACGAGAAGACCATTCTGATATATTTATTAGCGCTGTCCTTGCTCAACGGTCCCTTAATTTGGCTAACCCACTTATCTTTTTCTTGTCGCCACTTACCATAAAGCAGATGGCCAGAGATTTTTTGATGAATGAATATTGTTTTAGGACCAGAGATATTAATAACGATATATTTAGCCCTTCTTTTAACGCTAAGTATTTTCTTATCTCTTAGCTCCTTTCTGGCACCGGCAATACCGCCAGCCTGACGTACAGATCTTGGCCAATCAGCCCAAAAATCGGTTATTTTTAAACCGATTATCTTACCCTTCAACTGACGTACAATTGTTTCAACTTCAGGTAACTCCGGCATCGTATTGACTAGCCAAGGAATAAGACTTTTGAGAGTACGGCTGTCTTTTCTGCTGAAAAGCACCTCGTTCTCGGACCAGTCGTCCTGCGAAAGCCTCTCAAAAGTCTTATTCCTTGGCTTCGGTGATTTGACTTAACAAAGTGAGGCCTGGACTGTCTGAATGGGCTTACGGAGCCTGACGAGGCGAGTAAGAGGCGAAATCTCAGAAGAGATTTACGTCGTACCATTCAGACAGTCCAGGCAGAGCTGGATAAAATTAGCTTATCTTCTGCATGTCGGCCCAATCCTTACCATACTTTGAATCGACTACGATTGGCACGCTCATTTCATAAACGTTCTCCATGATTTCTTTAATCTTTGGTTCTATTTCGTGCAATAATTCTTCTTTTATTTCAAATAGAAGCTCGTCATGGACCTGTAATAACATGTGCACATCGTCTTCTCTAAAATTATGGTGGAGATAATCGCTAACTCTAACCATAGCTATTTTGATCATATCCGCCGCTGTTCCCTGTATGGGCATATTGATGGCCATTCTCTCAGCTTGGCTGACCAGCTGAGGCATTGATGAATTAATGTCGGTAATAGGCCGACGACGACCGAAAATTGTAGTGACAAAACCATCGCTATGAGCTCTATTTTTGGTTTGAGCAATATAGCGAGCAACACCGGAAAACTCCTCCATATATTTGCGAATAAATTCTTTGGCTCTTTCGCGAGTAACGCCCGATGCTCGTTGGAAGCCCAGCTGGCCCATACCGTAGAGTACGCCGAAATTGAGTGTCTTGGCATCGCGACGCATGCTGTCTTTAACATCTTCTGGCTTGATCTCAAATATCTCGGAAGCCGTTCGAGTATGAATATCCTCTCCCCTTTTGAAGGCATCTATCATCTTTTGATCTTTCGAAATATGAGCCACGACTCTTAACTCTAGCTGAGAATAATCGCACGATAATAGATGGTAACCATCATCAGCCACGAATGACTTTCTAAATTTCTGACCCATCTCTGTACGCACGGGAATATTTTGCAAATTTGGCTCCTGGCTAGATAGACGGCCAGTAGTTGTGCCTGTCTGATTTAATGTTGTATAAAGTCGTCCCGTGGATTTATTAATCAGGCCCGGGAATGGTTCAATATAGGTAGTATTCAACTTCTGGAGTTCGCGATAACGAACAATGCTTTCGATAATGGGATGCTCGGCGTCCAATTTCTCTAATTCAGAAGCAGCCGTTGAAAGTGATCCTTTGCCGGTTTTCCTAACCTTGCCTTTGAGTTTAAGTACTTCAAACAAAATGTAGCCCAGTTGCTGAGGAGAATTAATATTGAACTCCTCGCCTGCTTGTTTGTATATCTCCTTCTCTAGACTAGATAATTCTTTATTAATTTCTAGGGCAAGTTCAGAGATCGCCTTAGTGTCTATTTTAACGCCAATTAATTCCAGCTCAGCCAATACTGGACTCAAGGGTAGTTCTATATCTTTGAATACATTGATTACACCCAAAGAATCCATTCTTCTAGTCATAGGATTCTTGAGATTCAGAATGGCACCAATTTTAGCGAGAGCAGTATTTTCCAAGTTCTCACCGGTTTCAGCATAATAAACACGATCCAACTCATAATTTTTTAGGTCGGAATTAATTAAGTATGAGGCCAATTTTGAATCGAATACGGTCCCCTCAACATGTACTCCCATACGTCTTAATGTTTTTGCCTGATCCTTGAGATCATGTGTCAATTTTAAAGTTTTTCCATCAGCCATGAGAGTCTTTAATTCTTCTTTAAGATTATCGTATCGAGATATCGTACTAAGAGATAGAACAATTCCCTTGCCATCATTCTCGTTGGCCACGATTATATAATCATCCACTATAATAAAAGCGAAGGCTTGCCCTCTCAACCCAATCAATGTGTCTTTAATCGCATCTCTGTCAATAATCGCTTCGGCAAGAGTCTTATCTCCGGAACTATACAGATCCAATTGTGCCGATTCTTCTTTGGGACTTTCTGTAATAGGATCGACTGTATAAATCTCTGGCAATCTTTTTATTAAGCTGAACAGGCTGTATTTTTTCAGGACACCTTCAATGCCGTCTTTGCTCATATTATTTAACCAGTCTACTTTTTTCAAATCAAAATCTATAGGCACGTTTCTGGATATCTCCGAAAGCTTCCTGGAAAAATAGGCCTGATCTTTATTATCCAAGAGTTTCTGAATTAATTTATCAGAGAGATCGCCTTTCTTCTTGTCGTTTTTCTTCTTTGTTTTAGACTCAAGCTTTTCGTATAGATTATCCAGGGATCCAAATTCTTTGATTAGAGATGATGCCGTCTTCTCCCCTATCCCTGACACTCCCGGGATATTATCTGAAGGATCACCCTTAAGGCCTCGATAATCAACTAGCTGTGACGGCTGGAGGTTATATCTTTTCTTAACTTCCCGTTCGTTATATATAAAGGTATCCGTTACGCCCTTACGTAGAGTAAATACGACAACCTTATCAGCCTCAACTAACTGTAGAGTGTCCAAGTCTCCAGTAACAATAATTGTCTGCAAGTCATCTATCTTTTTAGAAATTTCGGCCAAAGAACCAATTAAGTCATCGGCTTCAAATCCTGCTTTTTCAAATACGGGAATGCCTAATTGACCAAGCATCTCCTTAACAATCGGAATCTGCTGATAAAGTTCGTCTGGTGCCTTTTCACGATGAGCTTTGTATTCGGCGAACTCTTCATGACGAAAAGTCGGAGCCGCCAGATCAAAGGTCGCGGCGATATAGTCTGGGCGTAAATCCTTAATCATCTTCATCAAAATAGACATAAAACCATAGACAGCGTTGGTCATAACGCCTTGAGAGTTATTCATTGGTGGTAGGGCATGAAATGCCCTATGTACCAACGCATTTGAATCAATTAAAACCAGCTTCTTCATTATCTATATTTTAACCTATTTTGGTCATTTATAAAGAGTCGCTCTGCCACCTCATTTTCTCGTCAGGTCCTCGCCTGCGGCATTCACTGTAGGGATAGATGGTTAAGAATCTACCAAAACAATATGTACCCGCACTTGCCTCCTCGTTACATCTAAATACAATGGCTGCCTTTGGTTTCAAAGACAGCCATTGTATTTAGACTACTCGGCGTTTGACCTATTGTTTTGGATTCTTAATCTATCCACCCTCCAGATTCATGTCTTGTCTGTGGATGACGAGAAAATGAGGTAGCTTCGCCCAATAATTAACAGGCACGAGCTAGAGGCCAATATACCTACGAAGCCCGACGAGACGAGCAAGAATACAATGGCCATACTCTTCAATATGACTAGGCTTCGTTACTTAACAAAACAAAAAACAAGAATAAGACTTTTGAGAGGCTTTCGCAGGACGACTGGTCCGAGAACGAGGTGCTTTTCAGTAGAAAAGACAGCCGTACTCTCAAAAGTCTTATTCTTGTTTTTTTACGAGCTCTATCTCGATTTTGCGAGTTTGCTCATCAATATGATCAATGTGTATGCGATAGTATTTTTTAGGCAGAATATTAGCCACTCTTTCAGACCATTCAATCAGTACTATATTCTTTGGATCAGACAATATCTCTATTATTTCTAGCGGGATTAAGTCCTGTTCATCTTTTAGACGATAACAATCTAGATGATAGAGAGTATAGCCTTTAGGCAGATCATAATTCTTCATCAATACAAAAGTAGGACTTTTAATATTATCCCTGATTCCAAATGCCTTTGATAAACCCTGGACAAATACAGTTTTGCCGGCACCCAGCTCCCCTTCTAGGGCTACAACCCTAGCGCCTTCGGTCTCAAAATTCAATAATTCTTCAATAAATTTTGAAGCGATTTTCTGTGTCTCTTCGGGCTTTGTTGTCGTATAAATCATATTGGAATTGTATCGTTTTAAATGACCCAGAACAAGCATAATTGAACATCTTGGATTACTCTTTACGCATTATAAATCATGTGCTAAAATATGCGCAGTTTATTGAAAAGAATGAAGAATTGGCAATGCCTAAAAAGAACGTAGTCGTAACCTACACATGCGATATATGCCATCATGAGCATACGACAGAAGAGAAGGCCCTCGCCTGTGAGGCCAGAGGTTTGGCCGTTCCCGAATTCAAGCTTCATGAGGTAGTCAAATTGGTTTTTCCTCCCCCAGATAGCAGGAATATGATAGTTTCTTCTGGTTTTCGATTTAATGTGGAGAATGGCACTAAAATGATAATTAACGGCAATGGAAGAGACGAGGCTTCAAATCCCCACATGCTACCCGATAGCTATGATGCATGGATACAAACTTCGGGTCGTCCCGATGGAGATCATAGAGAAATAATTGACGGAATATCTAGAATGTTTTTAAGAAGGGTCTCGATAAAAAATGGGGCTACTTGTCCACTTTGTGGGTCTGTCACTTATCAGATAAAAGAACTTCTTTTTGGCCTTCTGGGTTTTGGCGATGGCTTTTCAACTATTAAAAATGTTCCCATGCACAAATGCCGAAGATGTGGAATAGTATTCTTCTCAGATGACCAATTGAGAAATGCCGAATTCAGGATGAGAAGCAAATCTAAGTGGCCCATAGCAGACACTAGTCGCCTCACAAGAGAGCACCAATTTGAATGAATAAAGCTTAGTCGTCCGTTAAACCTTCGGGTTTAGCGGATTTTTATTACTCTTGTAATAAGAAATTTAGTGAATTTTAAATCAAAAAAGACCCGGATGGGTCGTTAATAAGGCGAGAAACGGAAAATAATTGGACGTGGCAGGAGGATTTGATCATTGCTATAAAGAGCGTAAAAATTATCACCATAATGTATGCCCCAATATCGGTCATATTTATGGAGACATCCATAGTCGTGAGTCCACCAACTATTTTGGCCAGTACAATACTTTTCGATTGAATAATGCTTACTATATCTAATCGCCGAGTTAAGATCACTATGATAACCGTACAAACGAACGACACAGCCAGTGCTACCCAATATAGCAACTGCAAAGAATAATATAATAATAACGATAAGTAGCCATTTGACGATCCTCTTTATTGCCATGGCCAGCTCCGTTAAAAGGACTGAGTATATTAAACCACTTTTTAAGAAATTAAAAAGCCTCACCTTTCCGATGGCCCCGGGATGGGGTTGGAAAGATGAGGCGTGTCCGCACTCTGGAACCTGACTGACGCCAGGGAGCGCGGATCAAAGAACTGGAAGGAACTATTATTGGAAGTAGCGGGGAGCTACTTCGTGTCGCACGGCGGGCAGGGAGCCGGCCGAGGCGAAATCGCTGGCTTCGGCCTGGGAGCCGAAGCAGTCTTGGCGGGCGCACCCGGCAGATGGTCGCATCTGCCGGCCGGTGCCTGGTTCACATCATAGATGAAGTGGTCTTGACACAACTGCCAGTTCTTCATCCATGCCGGTCGACCAGCCGGAGCAGATGAACCCTTGCCACCGATGCGGACAGTTGCGTCCACACTGGCACCAGGAGCTGCATCCACGTGGATGTCGGCGATCGAGCGCCCCGAGTTGACGAACGTCGTGCGGTCCATGTGACGCTGCACGCCAGCGCACCAGCCGGTGCCGAACAGGAACGAGAGAATGATGAGGCCGATGAAAAAGGCCCCCACCCAACGCGCGATCGTCCAGAATGTTGCCATGATCGTATCCCTTTCGTTACTGACACTGTTGGAGAATCTCGGCAGGCGCGACGATTTCGCGCCTGCCGAAGTTGTTAGCGAACGATGTCCTCGCGTTCGAAGCGAGGCGGTGGCTGAAACATCCAGCCACCCGGGAACCCGACCGCAAAGACGCGACCGTATTCCGTCGTAGCCTGCGTCCGCAGATCATCGCCTTCGGCAGAGACTCCGCCGTTGACGTTGACCTTGGCCAAACCCTCGTAGTGCCAGGTCTTGTCGGCCGGCACCGGATCGCCACACACCGATGCGCTAGGCATCAGCGTGAGTAAGTCCTGGGTCCGCCCGTCGGCATAGATCCGGCGGAGAGGCATTGAGTATTGAGACCCGTTTTTCAGAGTCTCCATCCCCTCTGCCATACACCGCTCTTGGCCACCCAATTGATCGGCTCGATAATCGGCCTGTGACGGCGGACCGCTTTTCAGAGGTGCCGGCATGGTCGATTCCCGACGATCACCGTAGCCAGACGACATCTGGGAGGGCTGATAGTTCGGCCCGCCTTGCGGCTGGCCTCCACCCTGCTGCATCGCCAGATACTGCTGGCAAGCGACGAGAGCTTCCCTGCCATTACGCTTATCGCGAGAGTTTTTCACCGCTCCCACGATAGCACCAACAGCACCGACACCAGCAACCCAGCGCGGGTCACGGGTAACGACTCGCGTTCCAGCGGCAGCGATGCCACCGTACACGAGAGGCTTGAAGTTGTCTCCCCGCGCCTGCACGACAAATGTGGCGCAGGGGTCAGTCCCGTATCCCATGGGCATCTGGCCAGCGGGATACTGCTGTCGGTACTGCCCCTCATAAGAGTCACCAAGTACCATCTCGCGTTGCCCCTGACGCATGCGGTACTCCGCCTGCGCCGAGTAGAACCGATCGTAGCCATAGCCACGATCGTACTGGCCGTACTGGGCCGACACGTTAACCGTGCCAGCCAAAATGGCCACTACGACGAGAAGAGTCACGGTTGCGAATCTACGCATGATATACTCCTTGCCCCACCTGGGGGCATTACTGCCTCCAGACAGGGCTATGACAGTCATTGTCAATGTCCTAACTGTACTTACATTATAGCATAATTGGCCTATTTTGTAAAGACCTCCAAAACAACCTCTATTCAAGCCAAAACCTAGCCTTTTTGATAGTTATTATCGATATTTCATATGAAACGTTAGTGAGCAATTCAGGAATAAGATTTTTGAGAGTACGGAATATCTTTTACTAAAGATTTCCTCGTTCTCGGACCAGTCGTCCTGCGAAAGCCTCTCAAAAGTCTTATTCCCGAATTACCAAAGACAATTAATCCAAGCTAGTTAAGGACTGCCACTGTATTTAGTTAACACAGATAAGAATAAGCTTTCTGAGAGGCTTACGGAGCGCGGCGGCGCGAGTAAGAGATGCTTTTTCAGTAGGAAAAGACAGCGTACTCTCAGAAAGTTTATTCTTATCTGTTTAGCAAGACCGCAAGATACTAAAAATCTATGTTTTTGAAATGTTTTATTTTGGCGACTCCCCTATCTTTATCAAACGTAACTGCCACAACATCCAATCGCCACTCAGAATCATTGAGATCGTACTGAGCTAAATATGTCCTGGCAGTTCGTACAACTTTTCTCATCTTGTCGCGATTTGCTCTGATCTCTGGCTGGAAATTAATATAATCGGACATATTAGCTTTAACTTCAGCAAAAACAATCACTCCGTCTTCGCTAGCAATAACATCAATCTCACCCCACGGCTTGCGATAGTTTCTAAATAAGATTTTATAGCCCTTAGTTTTTAAGTATTCAGTAGCTACATCTTCCGCATATTTTCCAATTTGAGAATTAAGAGTCATAGGACATTAAAAATTGACAGATTGCTTTATACATTACATAATTATGACCTTAAATTTGTCAACAAAAAGACATTGACTTCTGGGGTTATAAATGATAACATCACAGAGTGATTCTCTCGACGAGAATCGTTTGTTTTAATGAGGTAATATCTATAGATTCCGCGAGGAATATAATAAATACGACTATTAAGACTCTACTTAAAAAAATACTGCCTCCCGCCCCCCAAATAAGTGATAAAAATCGGAGACTAATTACAAGCTTATTTAGTGGCAATCGTTTTCAGGCCAGCCTTATGTTAATTGTAATATTTAGCCTAATATTAACCAAGGGTGTATCGTCAGATAGTCAGGCACCGATTTTCTCCTCCGTGGTTAATAAGTACGTAGAAGAAACTTCTGCATCAATATTTAAATCAGTTAGTCGAAATAGTAAAAATAGCCCCGACAGTGGGTTTTTTGCTATTAGTACCCAAGAATATGGCCAGGGTGGCCCCGGATCATCGACTGAACCATCCCCTATTCGCGAAGATTCGGTTATAGCTTATAATCCTGCCGACACTAACTATATAGACTCGACATCATCAAAAAGAAATCAAATAGCGGAATATGAGGTTCAAGCTGGAGATACCATCTCATTCATTGCATCTGACTACGGCGTTAGTATTAACTCGATTCTTTGGGCAAATAATCTCAAAAATGCCGAAAATTTAACTATTGGCCAGATTCTTAAAATTCCGCCTATTACTGGCGTTATCCATGGAATCAAAAAAGGCGACACAATTCAGACTATTGCCAAGAAATATGGCGCAGATGCTGATAAAATCATTGAATTCAATGCTTTACCAAAAGATGGAGTACTTCAAGTTGGTAAACAGATTGTTGTTCCCGATGGCAAGATCGGGTCCGCCGCTGTTATTGCAAATGCTCAGCAGTCTACGGCCAAAAGGTTCTCATATTTACCTGACATGGGAGATTTCTTTCGTTGGCCAGCAGCTGGATTTAACTGGGGTATAATTCATGGCCGTAATGGCGTAGATATTGCAAATTCATGCGGAACACCCATATATGCAGCTGCAGAAGGAACTGTTACCACCGTTGATACAACTGGTTGGAATGGCGGATTTGGCAAATACATGAAGATACAACATACCAATGGCACAGAGACTCTTTATGCCCATACTACCAAGATTCTAGTCAATAACGGCGAATATGTATCCAAAGGCGAAGAAATAGCTCTTATGGGAACAACTGGGCATTCTACTGGCTGTCATCTTCACTTTGAAGTTCATGGAGCTAAAAATCCAATGGCCAGATAGGCTATATGAGATTAGAAGACAGGATTAAATGAATTAAAAAGACAGGCCCCATGGCCCGTCTCGTTCTATCTGCTATCTATGCATTAGGGAAGATTGTCTTACCATTCCATGGACAATCATGGCATTCTTCTTTATGTAATGCTTCAATAGCTGGCATGTTATTACGCCTTGCTTCATCATAGACCCGCCATGCTTTATTATAGACCTGCTGGGCCTTATTATAGGCCCTATCTGCTTCAACACGAACCTGCCCTGCTTCAACATAGGCCCGCCGTGCTCTATTATAGGCCTGCCATACTTCATCACTGGCCCGCCCTGCCCTATTATAGGCATGCCATGCTTTATCACTGGCCCGCCCTGCCCTATTATAGGCATGCCATGCTTTATCACTGGCCCGCCCTGCTTCATCGTAGGCATGCCATGCTTTATCAAGGACCCGCCCTGCTTCAACTACTTCTTGGGGTAATTTACCCTTAACAGGTTTGAATAGACGAAGACGAGTCTCTTTCTGATCTTCTCGTTTTTGTTCAGAGATATATGATGCTCGTTCGTTATAGCTATAGCACCAC
>Ga0209518_1000461_pt1 | contig 53378 bp, 58 predicted proteins | sample RifGroB1_FD_183993 | JGI IMG/M metagenome (GOLD analysis project Ga0209518, IMG submission 183993) | Groundwater microbial communities from Rifle, Colorado, USA - Groundwater B1 (SPAdes) (version 2) | ecosystem: Environmental > Aquatic > Deep subsurface > Groundwater | place: Rifle, Colorado...
AATTTAGTACGCTCTTAGTATATGCTATAGTTCCACAGACAAAAACTATGGCACTCTCAGACAAGAAAATACTGGAGTCGATGAAAGAAGGGTCTATTATTATCGAGCCCTTTAAAAAGGCGAACCTCGCCACCTCCTCCTACGACGTCACGCTCGGCGAGTACTTCTTCCCCGAGCAGACGCCGCCGCATTTTGAAAACCTCTACAATGTGTATGACAAAAAGCACATCGAGCGCGTGTGGGGCACCAAGGCCAAGCGCGCCAAGCCGGCAAAGGAAATTTTGGCGAAATATAAATTTGAGTATGACAGCATACGCCCCGACGACCGGATAATTCTGCTCGCGCCGGGCGAGACCGTGCTTGGCCACACGCAGGAGTTTATCGGCGGGCGCGACCACATCACCACCATGATGAAAGCGCGCTCGAGCCTAGGACGCAGTTTTATCGAGGTATGCAAGTGCGCCGGCTGGGGCGATGTGGGTTACATCAACCGCTGGACGATGGAGATAACCAACAACTCAACCCACTATTACATTCCGCTGGTGGTCGGCAGGCGCATCGCGCAGATTATCTTTTTTGAAACAGGGCCGATATTGGCGAGCGACTATGGGCACGGCGGCAAGTACCAAAGCGGCGGCTCGGTGGCGCAATTAAAAAAGAACTGGAGACCCACCGACATGCTCCCGCGTCTTTACCTTGACCGCGACATTAAGAAAAAGAAGTAAGTCATGCAAACATACAACGACGTACTCCGAAAAATCATGGACGAGGGAGTCGACCGGAAGGGACGCAATGCGACCACCCGCGCGCTTTTCGCCATCCAGATGCGCTTCAAAATGGCAGACGGCTTTCCCGCCGTCACCACCAAGAAGCTCGCGTTTAAAGCGGTTAAAAGCGAGCTGTTATGGTTCCTCGAGGGCAGTAACGACGACAATAGGCTGAAAGCGCTCAACGGCTCCGAAAAGACAATATGGACTGATAACGCGCAGGCGGATTATTGGAAGCCGAAGGCAAAGTTCGACGGCGACCTCGGGCGCATATACGGAGTCCAGTGGCGCAAGTGGCAGACAACCGACGGCCGCATTGTCGACCAAATCAAAGACGCGGTGGAAAAGATAAAGAAAAGCCCTTCCGACCGTCGCATCATCGTAACCGCCTGGAATCCCGGCGAAATCGACCAGATGGCACTTCCTCCATGCCACATGCTTTTTCAGTTTTTTGTGGCGGATGGCAAGCTTTCTCTCCACATGGTCCAGCGCAGCTGCGATATGTTCCTCGGCGTGCCGTTCAACATCGCGTCCTACTCGCTTCTGCTCCACATGATGGCACAAGTAACGGGTACTGTCGCCGATGAATGCATTTTGACGCTCAATGATGCACACATATACCACGAACATTTCGACGCGGTGCGTGAACAGCTTTCACGCGAGCCGATGCAGCTCTGCAGTCTCTGGCTCAACCCGGAGGTCAAAGACATCGACGGCTTCAAGATGGATAACATCAAGCTTGAAAACTATGTCAGCCACCCTGCTATTCCTGCTAAGATGATTGTTTGATGACACAGCGCGTCAATATCATCGTCGCTATCGGTAAGAACCGCGTCATCGGCAAGGATAACCGCCTGCTTTGGGATATCCCGGAGGATCTCAAGCGTTTTAAGCAACTCACGCTCGGACATCCGGTCATTATGGGACGCAGGACATTCGAATCTATCGTTTCGATGCTCGGCAAGCCCCTGCCTGGGCGCACCAACATAGTGCTCGCAAAACCCGAGGAAGATACTTCAAACATTGCGGGTACGGGTGTTGTCCTTGCACACTCCATCCCCGAGGCTCTGCAGAAAGCGCGCGCCCTTGACAATGAAGTGTTTATAATCGGCGGCGCGCAAATATACGCGCAAGCGCTCCCCTATGCCGACCGGCTCTGTCTCACCTTAATTGATGACGAAAAAGAAGGCGACGCGTTCTTCCCTGAATATGAAAAGTTATTTACCAAAAAGCTCTCGGAGGAAATCCGAGAGCATAATGGCTTGAAATACAGTTGGGTCGAGCTCGAGAAGACTACTTAACATCTACGCCCATGCTCCGAGCGGAGCCGGCGATTATTTTCATCGCTTCCTCTATTCCGTGCGCGTTGAGGTCGGGCATTTTCTTTTCCGCGATTTCCTTAACCTGCGCCTTAGTGATGGTGCCGATCTTAGCGGTGTTGGGCTTTCCGCTCCCCTTCTCTTTGCCGATAGCTTTCAAAATCAGAGACGAGGCCGGCGGGGTTTTGAGCACAAAGTCATACGAGCGGTCTTCATAGACGGTAATCTCCGCGGGCACCAAGTCGCCGCGCATCCCTTTGGAAGCTTCGTTGAACTTCTTAACAAACTCGCCGATGTTGATGCCGGCAGGACCGAGCACCTGGCCCATGGCCGGCGTGAGCGTCGCGGCTCCGCCGCTCGCGATAATCTTTATTTTTTTGGTTACTTTCTTAGCCATATTATTCTTGGAGATTCTGATACTAGCTTAGATGCGCTTGATTTGCAAAAAGTCGAGCTCCACCGGAGTTTCTCTACCGAACATCGCCACCAACACTTTGACCTTGCCGCGGCTCTCGTCTACCTCGCCCACCTTGCCGTCGAGGTCTTTAAACGGTCCGTCGACGATGGTGACAGCGTCGCCAACACCGACATCAATAGCGTGTTTGACCGAACCCTCAACCGCCTGCATGCGGCCGAGCAGTGTTGCAACCTCGTGGTCTTGCAAAGGCACCGGGTTGACGCCCGAGCCGACGAAACCGGTCACGCGCGGCGTATTGCGCACGACATACCACGACTGGTCATCCACTATCATATCCACCAGCACGTAGCCGGGGTACACCTTTTCCTGCTCCTCAACGCGGCGGCCGCCCTTAATCTTGATGGTGCGCTCGGTCGGCACGACTACCTGGAAGATTTTGTCGGTAAGCCCGAGGCTCTCGATGCGTTGTTTGAGGTTGCGCGCCACGGCGTTTTCATACCCAGCATAGGTGTGTATCGCGTACCACGCTCTGCCGACGGTTGTGTCTTGTTTAGCCATACTTAGATAATGCGCTTAATAACCGCCTCAAATATATAATCGAGCAAGCCGAGATATACAGCCGTCCCGAGCGAAATGGCTATAACCACCAGCGTATAAACGATAGTAAGCCGGCGTGACGGCCAGGTGACGTGCTTCATTTCTGCGCGCACTTCTTTAAAATATTTAGGCATATAGAATAAAAATTCTTAAGAAAAAACCCCCAAGTGGGGCCTTTCCTCCATATTACTCTCACTTTTACCGCCCGTCAACACTACCGGATTTCGTAGGTGATGGAGACGCTGCTGGACACCTTGTTTTGACCTACTGATATTTCCGGAGCCGATTGAACCGCATCGCCGCCCATGCCCACCGCCTTGGTATACATCGGGCCGGGATACCCTCCGCCGTTTTCGTTGAAGGAGACCACGCGCACAAGCGAAACGCCGAGCTGTTTGGCTAGTTGGTCTGCTTTTGTCTTGGCATCACTGATAGCTTTGCCTCGCGCGTCATTTTGCAGTTTGTTCGGGTCGTCAAAAGTAAAGTTGAGCCCCGACATTTCGGTTGCGCCCTTGCCTCCTACCCCTGTAAGAAGTTCGCCTGCCTTAGCCAAGTCGCGCACTTTGATAGTCGTTGTTTGGCGCACCTGGTAGCCCTTAAGCACCTGCCTGCCGCTGGGGCACGGATAAGAAACGCAGACAATTTGGTTGTACTCGTACTGCGGATATACAGAGTAGTCAGTGGTTTGGATATCTTTTTCCGCGACACCTGCGTCTTTAATATATTTGGTTATCGCGTTGATTTTATTTGTCGCATCCGTCTGCGCCGCCGCTACCGTCGACTTTTCCGACACAACCGAAAAGCTGAAGGTCGCTATGTCAGCCGCCCCGAACGCCTCGCCATAACCGCTGACGCTTATAACATTAGTAGGCTGCACCCCCGCGCCGATGTAGCGCAGGCTCATAAGCGAGCTCAAAGACTGCAGGGTAATAAAGACCGTTAGAGTAATAAGAACCCACTTCCCCACCCCCGATTCAAATAATTCTTTCATACTATTTTGTTATTGACGCTCCCGGAACGACTTTATTACGGATGTAAATGCATCATAAGGGAGCGCTCCTGATACGCCGACCTGGCCCTTTTTATCATACAACACAGTGTACGGCGTGCCTTGCCCGCCGTTTTGCTGCGCCTCGGCTGAATCGGCGTCGACTTTTTTAGCTATAGAGGCGGATGCAATGCAAGACTTGTAAGCTGTTTTTTGCGCGCCCAGCTGGAGCGCCACCTGCTCAAAGTAAGCCGTGTTCATCTTGCTCTGGTCGGCGAAGATTATATCGGCAAACTTCCAAAAGCCATCATTGCCGAGCTGTTCTGCAACGCACTCGCTCGCTATTGCTGCCGGCTTCGCGCTTGGATGTATCGATTCAAGCGGAAGGTGCCGGTACACCCACGCGATTTGGCCGTTGCTCTCTTCAACGATGCGCTTAAGCGTAGGATGCACAACGTTGCAGTATGGGCACTGAAAATCGGAGTACTCGATGAGTACCAACGGCGCTGTAGGAGAGCCAACTATATGGTCCTGCGCCGACGGCACCCGCACGTTGGTGGCAGCAGTCGGCGCTTGAGCTCCCGCCACAACAGCGGCCGCGGGAGCCGATTGGCGCGTGTTGGTAAAGATAACCGCGCCTGCGATGAGAACGCCCGCGATAAGTATGGATACAGAGGGGCTCAACTCAAATTTATTGATTTCAGACATGCCAGTATTCTACCTTTACTGACGAGCCTTGAGCAAATCGCGGATTTCTTCTAGTAGTCGCTCCTGCGGAGCCTTTTTAGGCGCCTCCGGCGAGCCTCTAAAACGCGTAAGCAGTTTGTTTACCGGAAGCACCACAAAGAAATAAATAGTCACGGCGACGATGACAAAAGTTAGAAGCGCGTTGAGGAAGTCCCCGTATAGAAACTTGCTCCCGTTGATTGTGAAGCTCAATGTGGAAAAATCCGGCTGCTTTATGATTGCCGCAATAAACGGCGTCATAAGGTCCTTTACTAAAGAGTTAACCACCGCGGTAAAGGCGGCGCCTATCATAACGCCGACCGCCAGGTCGACCACATTTCCGCGGAGTATAAAATTTCTGAATCCTTTAATCATATTTTTATATTACCTCATCGCTCAGCTCCTCGCTCATTTCCTCGACATCCTCCTGTATTTCTTCGATGTCCTCCTGTATTTCGTCGATGTCCTTGGCCTGCTCGTTGATAGTCATTTGTATGAATATCGCCAGATATATCGCCTCGAGCGAAACAATCGTAGTGAGTATGAGCAGCATGCGGTCCACGTCGACAAACCCAGTCCACGCCGCGCCGAAACTTATCGCAAACAAAAATGTATGCACGCTTATGGACTGCGGCGAGCCTATCCAGCGCGTGGCGGTGCGGGCAGTTTTTTTAACATCTACTTCCATGGGGTGCCTACAGGGAATCGAACCCTGATCGAGAGCTCCACAAGCTCCAGTGTTAACCGTTACACCATAGGCACCATACTATGCACTGTTTTTATACCACGATTTGTGCTCAGGAGAGGACTCGAACCTCCAATCCCTTGCGGGAGCTACCACCTCAAGGTAGTGCGTCTACCAATTTCGCCACCTGAGCAGATGACAACCTTATTCTGCGGCAACTTCCTCTTTTTGAGAAGCCTCTGCGATAACAGGAGCCGCAGCTTTTGTATCAGTATTGCGGCCGCGCTGGTCGACCGCTATCGAGCGGCGCATAGCGCGCTTGACGTCGTGCGCCGCTTTGCGGCGGATAAAGTAGAGCTTGGCGCGGCGCGTGCGCGTGCGACGCAGGACCTCGATATCATCTATCATCGGCGAGTAGAGAGGAAAGATTTTTTCAACGCCGACGCCGGAGGCGATCCTGCGTACCGTAAACATGGCGCCTGCTTCCTTGCCGTGCTTAACCGCAAGTATAGTGCCCTCAAACGCCTGCTTGCGTACGTTCTTGGTGGTGACCTCTTTTTTGTTGGCTTGTTTGGCGGTTTTAAGCTCGACAATGTTCTGCCAGACGCGCACCACATCACCCGACCGCAGGCCGAGGTCCGCGCGTTTTTGCATGTCGATAGGCGAGATAATTACTGACGATTTCATATTAGTTTGACCGAAAGACTGTACCACAGTGCAACTAAGCGCGCAATTCTTTCTCCGCCTTCAAAAAGTCCGGAGGCAGCGGTGCCGCAAAAGTTTTTTCTTTGCCTGACGGGAGCGTGATGGTGACAGAAAGCGCGTGGAGTGCGAGGCGCTTAAAGCCGAGCAGTGCCGGGCGCCCGGGGCCGTAGAGAACATCGGCGATGATGGGGTGTTGTATGGCCGCGCAATGAACGCGGATCTGGTGCGTGCGGCCTGTTTTTGGGAAGGCCTCTATATATGCGGCACCTGCACCATTATCGATGCGGCGCCAGGTGGTTGAGGCTTCGCGTTGGACTCCGTGCGGGCGCGTGGCCGAGCGCGGCCCCCTGCCGCCGCGCGCGCTCCCTATCGCGCGCTCAATAGTGCCGCGCTCCTCTTTGAGCGCGCCGTGCACGAACGCCCGATACACTTTTTTAACCTCGCGGTCTTGAAACTGCTCTTTTAAAAACGCGTGAGCCTCTTGCGTCTTTGCAACAACCAGCACGCCGGAGGTTTCCCTGTCGAGGCGGTGCACAAAATGAAATCCGCCTTCTCCGTATTTTTTCTCCAACCAATGAGAGAGCGCCGGATACTCGTGCTTGCCGTCCGGATACACAATCATCCCCGACGGTTTGTTAACCACCGCGACAGAATCGTCTTCAAATATTATTTTTGGAGTTCCCATATATTTATGCTAACTCTAAAATAAGAGGCAGGTGGTCGGAAATTTCTATATCAGGAACCGAAAAACTATTAACTTTTATTTGTGGAGAAACAAATGCATAATCCGCAAAGAACTGGCGGCGGTGTTCAGGATACTTAAATAGGTGATTCATCGGGCGCGTCGTCTGTATCCCGTATTCCTTTATTAAGTTGCGCATTGGAATTTCTTCTATCTTGGCGATGCTCTTTGTGTCGGGCAAAAGATTAAAATCACCCGAAAGTACAGTCGGATTTTTCTGCGAACGAACCCAGCGGACAATTGCATCGGACTGCGCGAGCCGGTCGGGGGTATCGAGTTTGTTTCCAGGATAAGATAGACAGTGTATATGGGCAAACACAAATGTTCCGCTTGGGCCTGCAATTTCTGCGTATTGCAGTACAGTCGGCCAATTTAAATGAGAACCTTCCGGAATAAGGGTGTTATACGAACCGGCGACAAAGACTGACCCATACGCGGCAGTGTGCGTTTTTTTAGTAAAAATCGCCAACCCCTGCCCCTCTACTGCAGCAGTAAACTCTACGGAAAAATTATGCAATGCTGCGGTAATTTCTGCATCATTTTGATACATCTCTTGAAAACAGAAAACATCTGTAGATGGAGCCTCCCGCAGAATAAAATCCATGAGCGGAGCGCGTAAAGTGCCGCCGCAGGTGTTTAAAGAAACGATCTTCATGTGTGCGCGGTGCAGGACTCGAACCTGCGACCATCCCGGTGTAAACGGGGTGCTCTACCAACTGAGCTAACCGCGCATGTCTTTATTCTATCAATCTGTGCCCCTGCGAGGAATCGAACCTCGAACCGCGGCTTAGAAGTCCGCTGTTATATCCATTTAACTACAAGGGCTATAGTCCAAACAGGTGCCAGTGCACCATAGCATATGCTACCAGAATCGCGATAGCCCCGAATGCGGCGTGGACCGAGTATTTATTGACCAACTCGAGCACCGGAGCGCCGAACTTCCACACCAAGTACGTAACCACCGACATGCGCCCGCCGCGCCCTATTGCAAAACCAAGTATAAAAGGAAGGAACGGGGAGCCCAATATACCCGCCGCGTAGATAAAAACCTTGTCAGGTAGCGGTGTGAAGGACGCCAAAAGCATCGCCAAAAATATCTGCGCGCCCAAGAGCCCTTGGGCGCTCGCGTACGCGTCTACCAAACCCCACGAAGCCAAAAACGGTTCTCCAAACGCGCGGAAGAGGTAAAAGAGCAGCCAATACCCAACCGCCGCGCCGGCAATGGACGACACCCACGATACGGCAAGAAACGTTTTCCATTTTTCCTTATGCGCCAAAATTAGCACCGCAAGAAAAGCCTCGGCGGTCAATGGAGAAAAAATAGTGTCGGTAAAGGCAATGAGTGCGAGCCACGCCAAAGCAAAGCGGCTCTTGGCATGTTCGACAAACCATTCCCATCCGCGCTCCCGCGCCGTCGTTATGTGTTCTATGCCGTGCATTATTTTATCAGGTCGCCAGGCGCTCCTGTTGTCTCAAACAAAGCAAAGGGTGTATCTGCGCCTCCAACAGCAAGTATCATCGCTTGGCTCTCGAGCCCCATCATCATCCTCGGCTCTAAATTAGTCACAAAAGGACAGCGCTTACCAACCAGCGCCTGCGGGTCGGGAAAATACGCTTTGATTCCCGACAGAACTTGTCGTTCTTCTGCGCCGAAGTTTACTTTGAGCTTCAGCAGTTTGTCGCTCCCTTCTATATTTTCGACAGAAAGTATTTCGCCGATTTTTATTTCGACTTTTTTAAAGTCGTCTATCGTAATCATTTCTGTAGTCTATCGAGATAACTCTGCAAAATCAAAGCCGCAGCCGATGCATCCAGTGTATCTTGGTTTGGATTTGCCTTCCGTGACTTCTCTTCCGGAGCAAACTGCCTCGCCGCCAAGGCGGAGGTAAAGAACTCGCGCTCGTAGTGCACAGGCAGGCCGGTAAGCTCGCCGATGTCTTTTTTAAACTGCTCGATGTCCTCCATCACCTCATTTTTCTCTCCGGAAAAATTACGCGACTCCCCTATCACTATCTCTCCTGCATTCTTCTCTTTTATAAGCGAGGCGACTTTAGAAATTGCGTCGCGTCCGGCATTAACTGTTGCAAGAGGAAAAGCCATTGTTCCGTTGTCGTCCGAAACAGCCACCCCGATATTTTTTGTCCCGTAATCAATCCCGATGTATTTCATCGTAGTCAGTGTAATTGATAAAGCTTTTAATGTGTAGTATGTTGCTAGTTGGAATTAGCCAAACTGCACGGAGGATACCATGCGAGTTCATAGAAATAACCTGCTCTTCCGGGTCGGCTTTATGTTTACTCTGGCGGAGGATGAACCGGAAAAAGTCGATCGGTGCACGCTTGTTGGCCGCTTCGGACTCTTGTTGGTGCCGTGGATACTGCTGAACCTGATGTCGTGGATCTTCCTCGGCATCATCTTTGGCATTATTGCGCAATTCGTCTGGCGTATTATCATCTTTCTGTTTGTCGGCAAAAAACTCGTCTATAGCGGACACGTTGGACAGGATTATTTGTGGGAGTGGGTCGTCGGTCGTCATGCATTGTGCAAAACATGCGTGTTCGGCTACGAACATGAAGATGCCCAGATATTCGACTTCATGGACAACTTTGACGAATTCCCGCGGTCGCCGATTCTGCTTTTGATCGCCTGCCTATTTGGGATAGCGATCACAGTACTCGTATGCATTATGATCGTCGTCAAAGGGCCGGAACTCTTCTGGGTGGTAACCGATGGCGCCGCATCAGCAGGTAGGTTCGCCTACAACACTGTCGGCTGGTGGGGATCTGCTCTCGGCGGAATTGCCGCCGCTGTTATGGCTTTCCTTCTGGTTCGCACCGCTTACCGGAAGTTTACCGCCACCGAGTCGGGCAAAGTGCTCGTCTCCCACTTCAAACAGTGGAAGTCGGCACACTGCACTATCTACGAAGTCGTGTAAGACCTTCTCCACGTCTCAAGCCCGCGCGTTTCAGCGCGGGCTTTTTTCTTTAACTTACAGGCGGTGAGGGTCGGTCTCGAACTTTGCTGTTCCAAGCAGTGTAAGGTTTTTTGAGCGACTTTGCGACCGAGCGATTTTAGGGGGAACGGTCGGGTCTCGATAGACACAATAGACACTATAAAAGGCTCTGGGAGTGTCTATTTTGGGACTCAGCTACAATACCTTGTATATGACCGATAAAGAACGAAAAGCTGTCTGCAATGGATGCGGAGATGCGCTGGACGAGGTCTACAACCTTCCTGAATTAGAGCGCAAACCCTGCCCTCGCTGTGGATTGATCAGCCGCGTATTGCAGGTAGATGTTTTCGAGAAGGTGGAACTCCACGAGTCCATGCGTCTGCGGCACAACGTTTTGGGACGCGCAAAACCGCAAGCGGAAATAGTTTCCGGAGACGATTTGCACCGAAAGACGGGCATTTGGATGAAATTGTCGCGCGTAATCGATCGCGGAAAGAATTGGTATGAAGAAATCGTTACCAATCCTACTACCGGAAAAGTGTTCCACCGCACCAGCCACCCGCTTACCCAACACATCGGCCACGGATCCGCAAAGAAGAAAGGTAAAAGTTCCTAGTATCAAGCCGCTTCCGCTTGCGGAAACAGGCTGTCGAATGCAGCCCGGTCGTGTTTGGACAAAAAGTTTTTCATGCTTATAAGTTCACGTTCAGTTAGTGGGTCTTCGTCGCTGTCCTCCTCTTCCCATGGCACGACGCCGAGTTCTTTTTTGCTCAGCGACTGATTCTCTTTCCAAGTCGTGAGAACACGCAGAATTTTCTCCGCTTCCGATTTGAAATGGTCGTCCTTCTGCTTCTTCAGTTGTCCGGCTTCCATCATGACGCGTAAGAAATTCGCGGGCGTTTCGTATTTCTCAAGCATTGAAGTGTACGCCCACCTATCCTGTTTCTTTTCGCCGAACGGAATGCGGCGGATGTAGTTGATGTCCTGCCCGAAGAAATTACAGAACATGTATTGGTAATATTGCTGGCCGTCCTCGTCGGTGAAAATATCCAGCTTGCGTGCCAGACCGTTTTCGACGTGCTGATTCATAGCCATACACATAAGCTCCTCGCACCCCTTGCCGTCGGCGGCGTCCCATACATCCGCGAGCACGTTGATTCTCATCCAGACAAGATTCATGTGCCGCTCTCCCTCGCCGAACAAAAGATTCCATGCCGAGTCGTGTAACTCCTTATTCTCGCTTATGAGCCCTTTCTTTATAAGATCATACAAATCCTTGTACGACATTGCGGAGAACTTCCGCATCATCGCGACTTCTTCTTCGCCCTTCTCCCGCGCTTTCTGCACCAGCCCCTGGATTTCGATGAACGTCCTGCGCTGTTCGGCTTTCTTTTCTTCAACCTCAGCTTTCTTGCTGAAAATCTGGCTCGGAGCGTACGAGACATAAAGCATGACGTCGCCTTTAAAGTCTTTTACCTGTTGGGCGTACCAATCTCCGCCAAGAACTACTGCAAACAGCGGATTTATTTCTGTGATTTTTACCTGCCACGAATCCATGTCGGCGAAGTGCACGGTTCCTAAATCAAACTCAGCGAGAAACTCTTTGAAATACTTATCGTTGCGGATTTGCGGCGCTCGTTTTCCGACAGTGTCCGCCAGCGGCACGTAGCCGATGATGAGGGTGTCTGTATTCATATGTCCCACTCCACGAGGGCGAAGTTATCGGCACTGAGGCCGGAGTCGAGCGCGGAAGAGAGCCACTCTACCTGCGTACTTTGTACGCTGTCTTTCTTCTGGCGCTTCAATTCCAGAAATAGCATTGTGTCACCCTTCCAAACGACTACATCCCAACAGCCTCCAAAGCGGCCTGTTTTCTCGCGGAGTGCGTTTATGAGATTGGTTTGATTTGTCGGCAAGTCTACTGGCTCCGCCACATCCGGCAGGCCGACTCGATACTTGCGCCGGTAGGAGTCCACCCACACGCCGTCCCATCCGTGTGACTGGAACAAGCGGAGGACAGCCAGCTCCGCAAAAACAGGTTCACTGTTCCAGTCGATGATAGCTTTGCCGTTGTAGGTGTTGGGTATGGGTATACCCTTCCACTCCTTGAACTCAAGAAAATACTTTTGTATGGGGACACTCACGCCCGAAGGGAGCACGAATATCTCGCTCTCCGCTAGGTAGGGTTGTAGAAAGCCAAGCTCGCCCGCTTGGTCGGGTTGGGAGGTATGCATATGCCTGGGAAGGTTTTTGGTGGCAGGAAACACAAAGCTCCCCGCCAGGCGATGGCTTGCGCCACCCACCACCCTTTCGGATGGGACCTTCCCAGGTGCTCCTGAACGGAGAGCTTTCTACTGGGAAGGATTTGTGCCATGCCGGAGAGTCCGGTTTAGGCTTTGTAATAATAGCCCGAAAGAGCGACCGCTGCCCACACTAGCTTAGTTTTAAGGTCTTGCGAAGGGGGCTGTGGATAGTAAATAGAGCGCCGACCAAAGTTGAAAATATGTTGCAAAATATAGTGTTTTTCGGCGGCACTATTTACGCAATTTACACCATTGACAAAAAAAGTAAAAATGGTGGTTTGACAGCTTTTGCGAGGGGCTGATAATGAAAGTAATCTGACTTTGAAACCGTAGGGACGCTGTTTTGGAAGAAAGAGCCGGTCGATCATTGGGATTCTTTCTTTCGCGCAGATTTCTACACTTTGGAAACGACACGGATACTACACGGAAACGATACTCACTTTAGTCGTTATCCAAAAAAGTTATGGCTACTCTAAAAGTAGTATACGTTCCTATTACCAATCTTAAACTCGCAACCTACAACGCGCGCAAATGGAGCGGTATACAGCTCGAAGCCCTCATGGAAAGCGTCAAGCGCTTCGGAACTGTAGACCCTCTCATAGTGAACGGAGCGGCAAATCGCAAGGATATTGTAATCGGCGGTCATATGAGGATTGCCGCGCTCAAAAAGCTCGGCATCGGGGAAGCCCCTGTCGTGTATGTGAACATTCCCGACGAGGCGAAGGAAAAAGAACTTAACCTGCGCCTTAACCGCAACACTGGCGAGTTTGATTTCGACCTCCTCAAGAACTTCGACGAGACATTCCTCAAGGACGCGGGTTTCTCCTCGGAAGAGCTGGACGAAATATTCGCGATAGATGTGGTACCGGAGGAATTCGATCTCAAAAAGGCGCTGGCCAAGGCCGGGGTCGACGAAGTGACAACCAAGAAGGGCGACATCTACGAGAGCGGAGACTTCCGGCTGATGATTGGTGACAGCACCATCGAAGCCGACATGCTCAAGCTCATGGGAGAGGACAAAGCGGACATGGTCTTGACAGACCCACCTTACAAGTTGTCTTATAACTCCGGTAAGAAGCGCAAGGGCAAGCCGACTGAGGGATTCGGTCTCAAGCGCGACCGCAAATACCTTGAGACGGATGTGATTCCCGCTGACTTCACCGAAAAGTGGATGGGCAATGTCGCCAAGATCGCCAAACCTGACTTCTCCATCATCTGCTATGAGAACTGGAAGAACGTTAGGGAGATTTGGGGCGAGATGGAGAAATACTGGAAGGTGCGCAATATGATAATTTGGCACTTACCAAACCGCGTTCAGGGTTTCTCCGCCAAGTACAAGCTCTTCTCCAAGTACGATCCGGCTATGGTAGCCGCGTCGGACGGCTTCAAGCCCAACGTTGAGCCTGAGGACGACGAACTCCTGCAGAACGAGTACGAGACCGCGCTCTATGCCACCTCCGGCAAGCCAACGTGGGAAGGATATTCGAAGGGTAAGAAGTACTGCCCGACTGACTTTGTGGAGTTCGTTGCGGCGGACGAAAAATCCAGTGGACAGGGAGTGGTGTTCGGGACTAAACCCGTGGAAATTCTTACCCCTTACGTTAAGTTCTTTACGAAGCGCGGGGATATAGTGCTGGAACCTTTCGGCGGGTCCGGCAGCACGGCCGTCGCGGCGCTCAAACTCAAGCGCCGTGTCCGGGTTATGGAAAAGAGCAACGTGTACGCTGCGGTCATCATTGCTCGCATTGAGAAGTTGACCGGGGAGAAGGTTAAGAAAGTGTCTTAAGTATGGCACGGAACAAGAAGACCGCCAAGGACGCGCGTCTCGCGACCTTGGCGGCTCGGACAAAGGTTCAGAAGGCCGAACTTCTGGAACAGCTCAAAAAGACTCCCATAATCCAAACCGCTTGCAACAAGGTTGTGGTGGGACGCTCTACCTACTATTCCTGGCGCAAGGAGGATAAGGGTTTCGCGCGGAGCGCGGACAAAGCACTCCGCGAGGGCAAGGGCTTTATCAGCGACATGGCTATCTCCCAGCTCATCAAGAATATACAGATAGGCAACACCACCTCCATCATCTTCTGGCTCAAGAACCACCACGCCGACTACAACGACCGCATCATCCACGAGCACGAGCACGAACATCACCTCGAACTCACTAAGGAAGAGAAAGGTAGCATTGCGCAGGCTTTACGCAACATCGGTCTCGCCAGCATCCTCAAGATGAACGATGACCCTCGGACGGTAGAGGAGTGGGAGGCGGACAACAAGCGCATTGAAGAAGAGCGCAAGAAGGAGATCGGCCTCTCAAAGGAGGCTAAAAAGAAGCCAGGCAAGAAAACCCTCGGTGAGCTTCTTGAGGAAGAGGAGCCAGAAACGGAAGCGTAAGCCGATAGATAACTTGCCAACAAAAAACTCCCCACTCGGGGAGTTTTTTGTCAGAGTAGCCAGGTACTTGAAGAGAAATCGTTATCTACCCGTGTCCTCTTTTTTCACTTCCCACAAGGGGCTCTTGGTACATCCTTAAACCAGTGGTCGCTTTTAACCGCTACCCTCGCCCCTTTGGGCGATCCACCGCACAAAGGCGGATGACGGACTTACTTCACAACCCCCGTTCCCGGCAGAAGCCGAAAAATACCAACTCTCGCTACTCCGTGAATTATTTTATCACAAGTGCCCTCGGGAGGGGTCGAACCTCCAACCTCGACGATAGAAGCGTCTTGCTCTGTCCATTGAGCTACGAGGGCAAAGAGAAAGAAGCGTATAAGTGCGCCGGAGAATTCTTTATCTTCTTTTCCTCGTACAAGTCATTACTCAAACACTGTATCAAATATCATCGGCTAGCTCAACCGCCTCGTCCTCGTCCAAACCTTCATCAATGAGCTCCTGGGCCTTTTCGGCTGTATCTTTATCGATTCCGTGCTCTGCCATCAACCGACGTTTTTCCTCGTCCATAAGCGTATTATACTAGGCATACATGTTGGCACCACAGACGCGGATAATTTTGGTGCGCTCGACAGAGCTTATTACCGGGGCACTCATTGTGGTAGCGGCACTTGGCATTTCAACCAACTTTTATCTGCTAGACCTCGGCATATCAATAGGGTTCTTTGTGCTTGCCGCACTGTCTTTCTTAATGGGCTATAAACTGCCGGGGTCCGCGTGGGTCGCGCTCGGCATCATTTTTAATCCCATAACCTCACTCCACCTACCGCGCCACATTTGGGTAGTAATAGACATCCTTTCTCTTGCCGGGATGGTGTATTTTACCTACTGGGCAACAAACTCATACAAAAAGGGAGCTCGGTTTGAACAGTACGTAACGACTCTTTTTCCAGAACCCGACTTTGTAATCCAGGACCGCACTCGCGATAACTCAAAGTTTTTAGGACGGCATGTGGAGTCCGATGGCCATCCTGATTTAATATTTCGTAGCATAAAGACCGGAAAGACTTTTGCTGTCGAATGTAAATGGCGTGGAAAGTGGGCACGCAACAAAAACGGCGAGCTTGGGATTCAGTGGAAACCATATCAAGCCGAACGGTACGCCGCATACGGAAAAGAGTTTAATATGCCCGTCTTCGTCGCCTTCGGCATCGGTGGCACACCGGAGAGGCCAGTGGAGGTATATTTTCTCGAAGCCGACCGGCTGCATTATGTTTTTCTCAATCAGTCGCTTATCAAATCCGGTAAGACAGCCTCCCAACTATAAGACCTTACTTCAGAATTTCCTTTAAAATCCAGAATTGGCCGCTGTTTATTGGGAGCAACTCGTTTACGAGAAGGTGTGTCTCGTCCGGCAGCTTTGCATATAGAATCTTGAATGTTTCCATAAAATCAACATCCGTTCTGACAAAGCCGGGACCGCGTTTCAGGATTGTTCCCTCCAATAAGAAGTTTCGTAGAATGCTCAGCATCTTTTCTGGATTAGTTTCCGCGAGGGCTGGCATAGAATCCATTAACTTAATCTCCCACTTCACGTTACCACCGCTCTTCTTAAGTGTTCTGTCGATACGATCAACAAGCCAGGCAGGGTCAAGTACGCCCTTCTCTACATTCATCCAGAATCCGAATTCTTGAAGTGCCTCCTTGTCGTCGCAATGCTCAAGTATGTAGTCCCAAAGGGCCTCTAGTTTCTTAACATTAACATCATTCTCCTTGAGCCATTGCGTCGGGTTGTCGCGAGAGATGGTGTGTCGCCCTATGAACGATATGAATGCCGCCTGGCGCTTGGTGTTGGGCTTAGACCAAAATAACTTGAACAAATCAGAGTCGAATCCAAATTCCTTAAAGTGCACATAGGCAAGGGCGATGTGCGTTGCGAGCGCCTCATCGAGGTCCTGATGGTACTTTCGCTTCGGATACGAGGTGCTGTCAGCCTCGATTGCCCGGGCGTATTGATCGTGCAACTCCTCAAATAGATTCTTATACAGGTTAGTTGTCAGGTACCCTTCCCACACCGCCAAAAGCGGGTCTTTTTGCGTCGTGTCGTTGGTAAACAAACGCGGAAACACATCCTCCTTCATCCATGTGGCGTCAGTGTCGTCGAGGTCGCGGAAGTAAAAGAACGCAAGATAGTGACCAAACATGAATAATATCGAAAGGGTCTTTTCACGTTCCAACGTGTCGACATAGGTGCGCTTCACGTCCTCTGCCAATACCGGCTGCCCGGTTCTCTTCCGGTGCTTGCCGTCCTGGAATACAAACTGCAGGAATGCCTCAAAAGCGCGCCCACGCGTTGAGTTTATGGCGATGGAGTACGGGTCACTCGCTTGATACTTATCCGCTGATTCCTGTACTTGGAGAATAGCCTTATCTCCAGTCTCATCAGCGGGGCCAGGCTGCGGTTGCTGGAGAAGATACTGGACACAAAATAGCAGATCGTTCCTATGCTTTGGAAAATCTACTGCTGTCTTTTCCTCTTCCTCTGACAATAGGACTTTCAGAGCATCGCCAATGGCAGTATGTACGCTAACCCAAGACGCCTCCCATTCGAACTTGTCCTCCTCGTCCCGCTTTTGCGGAAAAGGATCGGTTATGCCGGACTCCGCAATCACTCTTGAGACCGCAACGAACGGTGCCCAATCTATCATTCTGGCGGTAGCATAGTTTGCGCGTACTGCCTCGTAGAGGCCATAGAAATACTCATACGTGTAGTGTGGATCCAAATTATCGCGGTCAAAGAATAGTGATGCGTTCGCAACATATTCCGGTAGCCTTTCTTTAATTTTGGCACGTAGTTTATCTCCCACGCCCCGCATATTTACCGGTTGGTGGAAATTCTGCTCGGTGTCAGTCTTCTCCAATTCTTCGGGCGTCCATCTTTTCAGTTGCGCCACAATATCTGATATTGGCTTTGTCCACAAATCTTCACTATCTTTCGGGGGACGCGACGCAACGCTGCCAAACTCCGACCCGCGAATAGTCGGTTCAGGGATATATGACGCGTCAAGCGCTCTCCCGTACGCTTCACGCGCCTTCGTTTTTTCGTCGTCAGTAAGTAACTCCGAAGGAATGCTTGAGAGTATGCGATACCCGTAGGGCGCGTCATCTTTCTGCTTGAAGGTTTCCAAAATTTTTTGTACATACTCGCGTCTCCGTGCATCAGAAAGGGTGTGGAATCCGATCTTAAGAGCATGCTTGTATTCGGGACCTCTGGCTATTGAGTAGTGGTGTTCCTTCGATTCAAACAGTTGGAAGAATGCATGTTCGAGTTCATCCATAAACACCTGCGGGCACAAACTCCACACGAAGAGGCGCAAACGCCACATGGAGCGTGCACTCGGAAGAGGTTCAATATAGTTGTCGTGGATTCGCCGAGCCTCCGCCTGATTATCGCAAGAACCGCCTATAAGTTTTTGCGAAAGAGTTTTTACAACAGCCGCCAAATCTCGAACGTCGTCCCGCGAAGAGTAGTGGTGCCTCTCTGAGCCGACCTCTAATTCGAAGAAATCTACATCAAAGAGCGGAAACGTATCTCCAATATCAAATACTCCATCCTCACGCTCTCCGAGCGATATCACTTCTTTCAATGTCTTTGCAGCAACAACAAGCGCTCGCTCGGCAGACGACTTACCAATGTTTGCGAGGCGTTCAAAGACACCCGAGTAGTGTAGATCGGTTAGGCGGAATGGATTTTCTACAGAGCCGAATGATGTCCTTTCCACCTCGTCCGCTCCGCGGACGGACAGCACCGCTTCCGCCAACGCCAACGATGCCCCGTCGTCGTTCTTGAGGGTCTCGAACATCTCCTTGTAGCCGAACGTCCAGCGGTTGAATTTGCCAATGACTTTCATCCACTCGTCATCGCGCATTTTTACGGCGACGCGAGCTAGCTCTTCGGCAGGCAATTTTGTGCAAACCCAGAGGAAGCGGTCGATGGTCTCTAAGTTGGGGTTTGACTTAGCATCATACGTCAGCATGAAGTCCACGACTTTTTTTGGCTCTTTTTCGGCCATACGCTCTAGGTATTCCAGCTCGGGTGTTTTGTACCTGATTTGCGTTAGGTCTTCACCCTTTTGTTTTATTGTATCAAAGAACCCGTTATCACGAAGCCAGTCAAACCATTTTTCGTCGGCGCGAGCATGATAAAAGTACCTTCGAGAGTCGTAGTTCGTGTTTACCACCGCGCGGACCTCGTCTGTCGAAGTAGCCTCTGGGCCATCGGCCACAATTTGGTCTATTCTGTTGTGTAATTCGAGCTGATTCATAGCTGGCTACGTTGCCTAGAAATCTCCATAATCCTAGAAAGATGCGCGAAAAAATCTTTTGCCGTGTCGAGGAAAATATTCTCTGCCATGCAGTTTTCTATTTTGACGGAGTCATCTTTTTTGAACTCTTGCAGCGAATGCATGGCACCAGATGCTTCGTGATGGTCTACTGCAGAAAAGTATCGATACAAAAGCCAAAAAGCCGCCAAAGTCCTATTTTCATCAATGGTCAGCCCTCCCTTGCTATTATTGTGATTATAGATTGAGGCAATGTCACTTTTTATTTCATCTTTACCGTCCCATTCATGGAATATCTCTCGAAGAGATGAGGCACAGTGCTCCTTCCATTCAGGATTATTCTGGCTGCTAGTCCCGACAGCAAATACAGCTCCTCTTAGCATAGTGAGAGCATTCCTTGTTATCTGACGTTTATGCTTATTTTCTACTTCTTTGTAGAAGCCATTTAAAAACTCTCCGTATGCGTCGAGCTGATTTTTATCGAGCCCAAGAGCGTAAAGCCCCTTCGTAAATGCATCTTCGCCGGCCGTGCTTGTTGGGGTATGAGTGTGTATCTCCATTCGCTCGATGTAACTGCCACCGGTAACAAACCTGCGGTTGTCACTTTTTGATCGTCCGCTAAACCACCCAGAGAAATCTAGTTTGGCCACCAGTTCCCCAATCTTTAGCCAGGGCGGTAACTCTATCATTGTAAATATATAATCTTCATCGCCGTATTTTTGTAGTTGAGTAAATTTCGTACATAAATTTATTATATGCCAGTGAATATTTTAAAATCGCGCTTCGTCCCCTCTGTCTTGGGAATGGTGGGGATTTGCATTTCTTTTGCGAGTAATATTTCCTTCTCCATCCCAGGGGATATTCTGTCGCCAAAGAGCCAAAGTTCATCTACATACCGTCGACGGAAACACTCATGATTTGCCTCCATGCCCAACTCACGGTCTTCGATTACTTTGTCGTTAAGATACTGAAGTGAAATTAGGTACGGGGCCACCGGTATGATTTCCTTAGTGTGAACCTCTGAACATATTTTTAATACCTTTGCGATGTTTCCTTTTATATCCCCGCCAACCGGGTGTCCTATAAATACCGTTTTCTTTTTCATATTCTAAGAGTGTTTACCGAATACCCTCACAACTTCATCGAAGTTTTTAAGTCTGTCTTTCTCCCATTCCTCTTGTTTGATATATAACGCCTTGTATATTACTCGGCTTTGTCGGGCATTGACGTCTTCACACCACTTCTGTAGCCTTTGGAATTTCAGTTTATCGTCTTCTTCCTCCCGACCCTTTGTCTCAACTATGTATACGGTTTTATTATCCTTCTTGACGAAGAAATCGGGATAGTAGTTGGCAATAGATCCTTCCGAATTTTTATACTCAATTCTGAGTGCCGTTGCCTCTTTGTTTTCAAAATTCTTTGCAAATGAAATTACATCATCACAATTCTCGAGGAAATCGGCAAACACCAGCTCAAAATCGCTATCGCCGACTATTTTATTGAAAACCGACTTTTGGGGAATGAGATAGGATTTATCATTAACTACAAACGGTCGCGCCTCACTGATTTTTATATAATTCTTTATTTCTGTGTCCCCACTGTCCTGCACAGTAAGCTCATTTACAGCTTTTTTAAACGAATTTTTAATAAGCCGAATATACTCTACTTCCGAGAGATTTCTGAGGGTATTCAAGTCCGACAAATCTACGGCCTGACTGAACATGTAGTTCTGTACAAACTCTTTTACCTTACCAAACAAAATATCGTAGCAACCAAATAACCTCAGGTCTCTCATTACCGCCTGCGCGAAAAAGCCGATGACGCTCTGATAGTCCGGCTCGATATCTCCAGTCAATATAGTTGTGTGGTGTGTTTTTTCATCAACAACATCTTTAAAGACAATTTCTCTTTTTTCCTCTTCAGAAAACGTTTTTACTTTAACTCTTTCATTCCCAAACTTAGAAACATCTAGCTCAGCGAGATTTTTATACTCTCGCTGTATCCGCGGAGTCATTACTGGGATCTCGATATCAAGCTTCTCGATGTTCTTTTTTGGATTTTCCTTGTCCACCTCAATAACCATCGGTGTGATCGGCTTAGACCCAACACCCATCGCTTTCTTTTCAAGAATTACACCTTCGCCGTTTATAGATTCAACAAAATCCATAAAGGCCGGGGTACCGACAACACTCACGTACTCCTCAACGTCATCTCTACCGAAGAACATTCTTCGGAGACCGCGACCGAGCGTCTGTTCAGGGAGAATCTTTGAGTCTGCCGCGTACGGCCGAAGCCCGACGATTGTTGTAACATTTTTCACGTCCCAGCCTTCCTTAAGCATCATAACGGAGATAATCACCTTAAACGGACTTTCCCAACTATCTATATCGTTTGCTTGTTTTCTAAGTAGATTCAGTTCATCTTTATTCTTGCCGGAAACATTCTCAGAAATTTCGCCGCTCTTATTGGTGTGAATAGTTAAGACAGCACCTTTCAAGTCTGCGAAGCCTGTTTCAATATATTCTGCGACCTCATCACAATTCTTTGTATCATCAGTCATGATAAAGAGAATCGATTTTTTGCCCATTGGCTTCAATGTCTCGTATGTTTTGCGCCATTCTTCAATACCAAGATTTATATAATCTCTGTATTTTTCGCTAAAAAGGGCACTCTGATTTTCTTTGAGCTTTCCTCTACTTGCCGCATCCGGTACGACCGGGTTCTTGACGACTCGTTGGTGGATGGCCTCCACGAGGGGATAGTCAGAAATTGTCTGCACAAAAATAGAGCCGTCATTTTTCTTTGGTGTAGCTGTTACGTCCAACTGCAACGAGAGGCCGGAACCCTTCTGCTTTAAGCGGTTGTCTATATCCTGAATCGACTTCACCCATGCCGACTTATCATCGTGGAGGTGGTGTGCCTCGTCGTTGAGTACTATGAGTTCGTCGATGTCTCGCACTATCATCCCGAGGTCGACGGTAGAATCGTTTGTTTTTGTAACTGGCTGATCTCCGAGGAAATATGTTGAGGCATCTTCGTCCTCGGGACTCGCTGCTTTTACATTGCTCTCAAACACCCTGTGTATGTTAGTAAGGAATATGTTTCCCGTATCAGAAACATTCTTCAAGTCATCTTGCAGGTGGAGCGTAATTTGGAAATCGTCTTGCCAATTTTTACCTTGGTAGCCGTTTTCCGGCAGAACAGGGTCACTGAAGAATATTTTCAGACCTGCGAAATCGCTCCTAATTCTCTCGAATACGATTACGTTCGGGGTAATGAGGAGAAAGTTTTTTGCAAGACCGGACTCCTTTTCGTATTTCTTATGAAAATACGCCCACGCAACAACAAGACTCATCACTTTGGTCTTACCCGCGCCGGTGGCCATTTTTATCACAAAACGAAGCCAATCTTCCGTAAACATTTGGGGACTCAGTACGCCAGTGGTGTTATACCGGATAAGGTCGTATTTGTCCTTTACTTTGGCGACCTCGTAAAGCCAGACGACGGTCTCGAGCGCTTCGCGTTGAGCGAAGTAGTATCGGAAATTTGATGCGGCCCCGTACTGGTCGTACAAAATATGTTCCTCCTTAAACCACCAGTTTAGGAGTGCCTTAGAAGTATCACTCGCACCTTCATACTGCTTATCTCTCCACTCCTTTACCTTCTTTCGTAGATCAGCAACAAGCGGCGGAATAAGTTTATCGAACCCTTTCTCGCGCAAATCTTCATCGGCCGGAAACCACCGGATACCCGGGTCTAATATTGCATATGGGTCCCTTGGAAAATCTTTAGGGAGAGCCATATTATATTTTTACCTCCAGCACCTTCGTCGTATCGTTGCCAAAAATGTCCACGACTTTCACGGCAACTTTGTAGGTTCCTTTCGACACCTCTTTAGCTACGGAGGTGAACTCGAGATTACGATTCTTTTTCGTACGGAAACTCTGCCATTCGTTGTCAAAGATGTAATCGCCAGTCCAGACCTCCTTTTCCTCGCCGTTTTCTATAACTTTGATGATTTCCTTTCTACTAGAAAAATTAAAATCAACCGCCCAATAATCTATCCAGTCACTCCATTTTTTCGTCAGGATTTCAGGCTCATTCACATTTCCGTTTTTGTCTTTTGATATTTTTACTACCTGTCCATTTTCTACAACCACCTTGGCTCCGCCGGGGCGGAGGGCTTCCGCTACTTCGCTGGAGTCATCTTGATTATAGAAAACAGAAAAGTCAGTCAGCTCAATAGAGATTTCTTTGTTTTTTCCTTTACCTTTGATTATCGGCTTCGCTTCTATAAATGCGACATCGTAAAATTTGACCTGCCCTTTTTCTACCGCTTGTTTATCAAAAACTTCTCTTGGAATTATTCTGAAGGCGATATCAACGCCTTGGTCCTTGTACTCCCCAAAATCAAGACCCATCTCGTAATCAAAGCCAAGCACGTCTACCTTGGTGATGCCTTTCTCTTTGCACTCGGCCACAATGTCCTGAATTAATTTTGATGACACTGGTGTATTGATGGGGCCCACCGCCACGAGCCGGTCTCTTTTCTTGCCGACCATATTTACAAAAGACTCCACTGGTTCGGCCTTGTATGCTGATAGGATAAGCTTCACAAATTCTTTTTCCTTCCTTTCGGCTTGTTTAGCTTTTTCTCCCGCTCGCAAGTCACCGTTTACCGCAAGGAAGCTTTCTCTCTCATACCTACCCACGTTCAAGATCTCGAATGCGCGAAAGTCCTTACCTTCTTTTTTGAGCTCTCTTTGTACCCCAATCAAGCGTTTGCGCGATGTATGTATGCCAAATTTACCTAAATCAGAGCCAATCCATTTTCTGTTTAGTTTTTCAGCAACGGCAAGCGTAGTACCCGAGCCACAGAAAAAGTCAGCAACTAAGTCACCCTCATTTGAGGAAGCTTGAATTATTCTCTCTAGAAGAGCTTCCGTTTTTTGGGTTGGATAACTGACTCTTTCCCCAGCGGTAGGTATTTGTTGGAAGGATGGCACGTCGCCCCAGACGTCACCGTATGGTTTGCCTTTCGCTACTGCCTCATCTAAGTATCGCTTGCTTTTATGAGCAACCATATACTTCCTTCCGTCCTCATCCACTTTATTAAATCCGCTAAGATACTCTTCTGTATGAGGCTGATATATTTTATTAAACGCAAACCTCTCTTTATTTTTTGAATAAAATAAAATAGTGTCATGACCTCGAATCCAATTATTTGCAATCGTTTTATAGCCTGATAAAACAGTAACATCCCAGATAATTTCTCGCTGAAAATTCTCTTCGCCAAAGATTTCATCAAGTACAAGTCTTATATGACTATTTACTCGCCAATCACAGTGAACGTAAATATTTCCGTCTTCTGCTAGCAAGTCGTGCATTAATTTTAGCCGCTCATAAATCATCGCGATGAAACTATCAGCACCCTTGCCCCACGTATCGCGATAGGCAATCTCCTCAATAACTGAAGGCTTTTTGGTAAAACTTTCTTCCTCCTCGCCATCGCCGATTTTTATGTCCATGGAAAAGTCAGCCCCCACATCGAAAGGAGGGTCAATGTAAATCAATTTCAGGCCACCCTGTGCTTCTATTTCTTTGCGAAGCGGACCGTTTTTTAGAGACGACAGGATAAGTTTGTTATCTCCCCAAATCAGCTTATTCGTCCAGCCCGTTATCTGCCTGCCGGAAGTATCAAAAAGTGTATCCTGACTGCCAAATTTTTCATTGCTCCTCGGCTCATCTATCTGTTCTATAACTTGAAAGGGAAGAACGACATTCGTTACCTCGTTTGTCTTTCCATTCCAAAGGAGCTCAACTTCCTGAGTCTCGCCAAACAACAAAAAACGGTACTTCTCCGGAAGGGGTTTCCCGGCCTCAAGGTACTTGATGACATCACGTTTTTCGTTGTCGGATAGGTTCATATAAATCCTAGGTAACGTAGCAAAGCAAAGAATAACCCGATGTTCCCGATATGGTAAATGATAATACTCGTCTTCTTCAATTTCTCTGGCAGTACATTTTTTCTAACATCTCTCTCGATATATCTCCATATCATTCCACCCACAGAATATACAAAAAATATCCAAGTCTGTTCAAAACTTTTTTGGACGACGAGTGAGATAAAAACGAACACAGCACCAATAAAGACAAAGAGCAAGTAGGGGGGTTCTCTTAGGAGCCCTGAAAGTTTATCTACATACTTTGTGAGTGCTTCCATGACCATAATGCGGCTTTACTGTAGCATTTTTCAGGACTTTTTGAAGGCTTAAGTTACCTACTCCGAGGGCATTCGGACGCTCTGGACTCCTTCGGAGGTCTGCGTCATCCCTTGAGCTGTATGGAAAATACAACGATAAGGCCGAGCTTCGGGGACATTAAGAGGCAGAACCCCGTAGTGCAGCCCGTTAAGGTCAAATACTGCCTCTACGCAAGAAAGAGCACCGAGTCGGAGGAACGGCAGGTTTTGAGCATTGATAGCCAGATTAAGGAGATGCTCCAGCTCGCCGACCGAGAAGGGCTGGAGATCGTGGAGATGAAGCGAGAGAGTCACTCGGCAAAAGAGACCGGCACGCGGCCAGTCTTTAACGAGATAGTCGAGGACCTACGAGCCGGTAAATACAACGGCATCCTCACGTGGGCACCGGATCGTATCTCCCGTAATGCCGGAGACCTCGGCAAGATAGTCGACCTCATGGATGCGGGTGGCCTGCAAGAAATACGCACGCATAGCCAGAGCTTTAGAAATAATCCGAACGAGAAGTTCTTGTTGATGATTCTCGGCTCGCAGGCGAAGCTCGAGAATGACAACCGAGGAGTAAACGTGAAGCGTGGGCTACGAACCCGCTGTGAGATGGGGCTGCGCCCCGGCGTCGCGCCGGTGGGCTACAGCAACGAAAAGCATATGGACCGAAAATGTCATGCGGTGGTAGACACCCTGCGAGCACCGGTGGTAAAGCAGATGTTCGAGAAGGTCGCGAACGAAAAATGGAGCGGCAGGAAAATATACCAATGGCTCAAGTTCGAGCTCAACTTCAAGAGTCGGGGTAATAAAAATATGACGTTGAGTAGCGTCTATGTAGTACTGCAAAACCCCTTCTACTACGGGGTCTTCGAGTATCCGGTAAAGAGCGGCATCTGGTACGATGGCAAGCACCAGCCGCTGATAACGAAGGAATTGTTCGACAAAGTGCAGGAACAGCTCAAGCGCGACCGCATCATGCGCTCCGATATCAAGGAGTTCGCCTTCATCAAGCTCATGCTCTGCGGATTGTGTGGCTCTGGCATAACCGCCGAGGAAAAGTTCAAAAAGCTGAAGGACGGTAGCTCCAACCGCTACGTCTACTACGGCTGTACACGCGCACGGGACAAGGACTGTAAGAATGGCTACGTCCGCGAGGAGGAGCTGATTACGCAGACGGTAAAGATCATGGACCACATCGACCTCAACAACATCAGTATGCGGGAAAAATTTGAGGCCGAGGTAGAGCGCATGAGGAAGTTCCAACGCGCATTCACCGGCATAGCGGCTAACGCCAAGCCACAAAAGGAAATTGATCTGCGTGACTATGCCAAATACTTGCTACGAGAAGGCAGTGTGACGGAAAAGCGCGAGCTACTCCTCTGCATCAAGAGCAAGTTAGTCCTTACGAAAGGGGTGGTGACGCTGGAGAAATAGAAGAAACTAGCTCTTTCTCTTCTTAGTCAAGTCTTCGATTTTAGTACCCCGACCTCCAAACTTCTGAAGCTGTTTAGCGAGTTCTTTTGCGTACGATGGATTTTTATACCCCTCAGTCACATTTATTTTCCTGCCGTTTCCCGCCACCAATCTGACGCGCGTTGCTTTCTTGGAATCTACGAAGATTTGAAGTTTTTTATTCCTTTTCATACTCGAGCATCATATCATCTTTGTTGGTGTATCAGAAGTCTTCCCAGTCTTTCCCGTGTGTTCGTTCCGCAAACGTACAAACTCTTCGTCTGTGATCTCTTTTGCGTCGTATGGATAGTTGTCGATTATCTTAAACTTGCCGGATGCCGTATCGTGAGCCATCTCAAAGCGCGGCCCCACTAATACGGCACAGGGGATGTAAAACGTCTTTACGATTGGCAGCGCCTCGGCGGCTTTCCTGATGTAGATTTCTCCTGGAACATCAAAGTAAAGGAGAATATCCTTGCGATGCTGGTCGATACCGAACAAGTGGTGGATTATGCTATTCACAAGATTGATAGCTTCCAATGACATTGCGGCCGCGTCTTGCTCTTTCTTTTGGTAGTGGACGGATTCATGGCGCAGACGCTTGAGGCGGAGGTACTTTGTCTGAGTCACATCATCAATGATCTTCCAGTCGGAGAGAATGTTTATTGCAAGATCCCAATCGATGATCGAGCCTTTACCATACACTTCCTTGTACCGTGGCGATGATTTAAAATCGTCCGCCACCTTGAAAATAATGTTGTTAAATATGCGTTCTCCGAGGCAGCAGGCGCCGGTGAGCGCGGAATAGAAGCTCCCGCCAACGTACGCGTTGCAGATATCTTCAAGCAGGAACGAGTGCTCTTCCACGACCGACAGCACCGGCTTGTCGAGCGCCATATAGCGCTCAAACTTCTGATCAAAACCAAGTTCGCCGTATCTAGATTTGAGTGAGGACTCCATATCTTTTTTCGCCATGGCCATGGCGGCATTTTTGGGAAGACCTCGAAAAACACTGCGGGTGGAGTCGATATAGAAATTGGCGATACGATATCTTTTCATACGAAAGCTCAATCTACACTATTCGACACCAACTGCACAAATGCGATCAATATCACAAAAGTTCGAATCCTTTTCGGGTTCGAACTTTTTGATGCGAAACGGTCGCGTAACACCGTCTCACGTTCCTGCGGGCCAGGTGAGTTAAGTGCCCACTCAACAAGACCCAGCAAGCCATTTTAGCGCAGTTTCGGCGGTCGTGCGAAGGCACCTGAGTCGCGGGTCGGTTTTTGTAAATGTTACAAATGTGACACGAAAAGGGCATTTTCGGCACTGTAACATTTCTGGAGAAATACGGCTCTAGTAAAAGCCGGGAGCGTAGAAAAATGATACCACAACCGTGACAGTGTTCTGTAACATTTGTCAGCTCCTCCCCGGCGTTCTCCAGTGCATAGTCCACGTTGACGGCAACGTTTACTCTGCTATCCTTATATTGAGCTCTTCAAAATATGTTTGTGCCTTATGTTGCCGTCCAAAAGACGGTGGACTGAGTGCGAGAGCACTCTATGAGTCGAGGGAGGTTGCCGGGTAGGATCCGCGTGGATTCAAGCCAAGGGGTTTTTGACGAAGGTAGCAATACAACCAATTTGGTTGCTGTTGTTGCATTCGTTAAGTATCTCTATCTCCAAAATGCAATAACACTAACCGAAAGGTTGGTGTTATTTCGTTGAGCGATTATTGGTTAATCGCCTAGAACATATGGCTAAGAAACTTGAATGGCGCACAGTGCGACGCCGCGTCCGCGACCTCGTTGATTTTGCGGGCAACCCGCAGGAGCAAAACGACTGGTCGCTCCCGACTCTTATAAAGAGCCTAAAAAAGTACAATATAGTTGAGACTCCCGTTATTGATACCGATGGCACACTGCTTGCCGGGCATGGCCGCAAGAAAGCACTCGTCGAGATGGGCCGCGCTGACGAAGAAATTGACGTGCGTATGCCATCACGTCCGCTCACCAAAAAGGAACGCGAAGGATATCTCCTTATATCCAATTCGGTACACGGTTCTTTCAGCCCTGATTTGCTTCGCGGGTTCGACACCGAATTGCTGCTCAACGTTATAGACCCCGACACGCTTGCCCGTTTGTGGGACGACCACCTCGAGATAGAAGGCGATGATTTCGACGAGGAGAAAGAGAAAGCAAAAATAAAGACGCCGACGGTAAAGCCGGGCGACTTCCTGCAGTTGGGAGCGCACACCCTTGGCTGTTTTGATTCCACTGACGAGAAACTGGTTCGTAAATTAGTTGGCGATACTCGCATTGATTTTGTAGACGTAGACGGACCCTTCAACATCAAATGGTCGTACAAGGGCAAAAATAATAAATACGGCGGCAGTGAGAAAGATGACAAGACGCCAGATGAATACCGCGCATTTATGAAGGCGCTTATCCAGAACAGCATTGCGGTTTCGAAGCCAGACGCGCACTACCTCTTCTGGTGCGATGAGCGCTGGGTGTGGCTTCTGCAAACGCTGTATCAGGAACTCGGCATCATTTCTGAACGGCTGTGCATATGGGCAAAAAATAATTCAATGCCGACTCCAAAAATTGCGTTCAATAAGGCGACAGAATTTGCGGTCTATGGTCGACGCGGAACTCCGTACATAAACGACAAAGTGAAAAATCTCACAACCATTCTCAACAAAGAAGTCGGGAGCGGTAATCGCTCTATCGAGGACATCATTGATCTCTTCAATATCTGGCTTGTGAGTCGCATTCCGGGGAATGAAATGCAACATCCGACCCAAAAACCCCCTGAATTATATGAAAAAGCCCTCCGTCGTTGCACAAAAGTTGGTGACACTGTGTTGGATCTGTGCGCGGGTTCGGGGAGTTTGATGGTCGGATGTGAACAGATGAAGCGCCGGGCGTTTCTCGCCGAGCGGGACCCAATATTCGCTACGTTAATTAAAAATCGCTATGAATTACTCACAGGCAACAAAGCCCGCAAGCTCAATTAAGCCAGGTACCATCTGGCAACTCGGCGACCATCGCCTTGCTTATGGAGATTGCCGCGACAAGGAGTTGCTTGCTCGGCTTGTCGGCAAGGAAAAAATAAATCTCCTGTGCTGCGACATACCATACGCTTGCGCCGCCGTGGAAAGCAAGCGCGGTTTCTCCAAGCTCTCAAAAGACAAAGTAATTGCAAACGACCAATTGCAGACCGACGAAGAATATCGCGTCTTCAATCGCGAGTGGCTGGAGGCGGTCAAGCCATTCCTCGCGAAGAAGAATTCGGCGTATATCTTTAACGCGGATAAAATGGTGTGGTCATTGAGGGAGGCTATGATTGAGAGTGGCTTCAAAATCGCCCAACTCCTCATCTGGGTTAAATCCCAAGCGGTGGTTGGTCGTCTCGACTATGCCCCAGCTCATGAATTAATTTTGTACGGCTGGTTCGGTACACATGCATTCCGCCGCTCAAAAGATCGCTCGGTACTCTTCCATCCGCGCCCTAGCGAAAGCAAGCTTCATCCGACCATGAAGCCTCTTCCGCTTATACGTCGGTTGATACTGAACTCGAGCGAAATGGGTGCTGTCGTGTATGACGGCTTCCTGGGATCAGGAACGTGCCTTCTAGTGTGCGAGCAGTTGAAACGCCGCTGCTTAGCGGTCGAGATGGACGAGGAATACTGTCTCACGACCATACGCCGCTGGGAAAAAATTAGCAACAAAAAAGCTGAAATCTATGTCTAAAGTACAAACTATTAAAGTCCGGCAGGACAAGCTGAAAGTGATACTACTGGAACAGCTCAAGCGCACCCCTATTAAAGAAATCGCGTGCGACAAGGCCGGTGTCTCTCGCACCACTTTCTACCGCTGGATTAAGGGTAGTAAAAAATTTGCAGAGGAGGTTGAGGCGGCTTTTAACGAGGGCCGCGAATTCATCAATGATCTCGCCGAGTCGCAGGTCATATCTCTGATTCGGCAGGGAGAAATAGCGGCCATGCGGCTGTGGCTTCAGCACAACAGCCACCGCTACGCAAACAAGCTGGAACTTTCGGGAACCATCGGCACCACAGAGCTACCTATGACAAAAGCAGAAAAGAAGGCACGCATTCAGGCTCTTAAGCATTCATCACTATCATATGGCCAAGAGAAAAAACGCAAATAATCTGGATCGCTTGTTCGGGCGGATGCTCACCAATAAGACACTACGGGCAGACGTAGTGCGGCGCGACTTCGAGTGGTTCTTCCCGGTATATTTCCATACGCGCCTGGAATATCCGACCGCGCCGTTCCAGAGGGAGATGATAAAGCTCCTGCGCGACTGTAAAAAGAAATTCCTTGTCATTACCGCATTCCGCGGAAGCGCAAAAACCACGCTTGCCTCCGTTGCGTACGTACTCTGGGCCGTGTTCGGCATCCAGCAGAAAAAGCACGTTCTCATCGTCGGACAGACGGAGGAAAAGGCGCGTCGTTCTCTCGCCAACATACGGCGGCAGCTTGAAACAAACCACTTGCTACGTGGAGACTTTGGACCAATCGATGAGGAGAAAGATCAATGGGGAGCGAAGGCATTCATCATTCGCAAACTCAATGCGAAGGTTGCAGCGGCATCGGTCGGACAATCGGTGCGAGGATTGTTGCACGACGAACACCGTCCCGACTTGGTAATATGCGACGACTTGGAAAGTTTGGAGTCGGTACAGACGCAGGAGTCGAGAGACAAACTATCGTGGTGGTTTCAGGGCGAGCTGCTCCCTATCGGTGACAGACGCACTCGCTTCGTAGTGATCGGAAATCTTCTCCACGAAGACAGTCTGATGCGCCGTTTGCAAAACGATATCGTAAACGGCGAGCGCGATGGAGAGTTCCGCGAGTATCCGTTTTTCGATGAGGACGGAAACCCTCTCTGGCCTGGCAAGTATCCAACGCCGAAATCGGTAGATGAAGAGAAGCGCGTGATAAACGACCCCATCGCTTGGGCCCGAGAATACTTGCTCAAAATACTCCCACGCGATGAACAACTCATCCGCCCGGAGTGGATCAAGTACTACGACACCATTCCAGAAGGCACCTCCTACTGTCTCACCGGCATAGACCTTGCCATATCAAAATCGGACAGTGCAGATTACACCGCTATGGTATCTGCGCGGGTATACGGTAGCAGGGACAAACTGCAGATATACATTCTGCCCAACATCGTCAACAAAAGACTTACCTTTTTGGAGACGGTCGAGCAGGCAAAATTGATTTCAAGCAGTCTGGGAAAGTCCAAACTGTGCATCGAGGATGTCGGGTATCAATCGGCAGCGGTCGAGGCGCTAAAAAAAGATGGGTACCCGGCAGTCGGCGTTAAGGTACACGGCCAAGACAAGTACGCGCGGCTATCCGCAGTGAGTCACTTAGTGCAGAGCGGCAAAGTGCTATTTCCTAAAGGCATACCACTTCTCACCAATCAACTCACAGGCTTCGGCACTGGGCATGACGACTTAGTAGACGCGTTTTCCATCCTGCTCTCAAAAATCATTGCGGAGGACAGCGAGCCACGGGCTTTTGGGATAGTCTACAAGGGGGAGTACAAAGGCGAGTATGACCACTTACCCCCAGATGAGCGGGAGCGTATGATGAGCATTCGTGAGAGTTGTCGGAGACTGTTCTTGCTTTAGTTTGCTACCTCTCCAAGCATCTCGGAGATTGCCGATACAAACTTATCGGTGCGCGGTAGCCACTCGTCGGTCATTACGCTCGGGCGTATGCTCTTGAAATTCTCTGGAAACGAAAAGCCAATGGACTCGAGCTTCTGCTTAAAAAGCTCTGCGGCGGGTTCATTATCCTTTGCTATCCACTCGAAATTGAACGCCAACCGTTTATCGGCGCTCATCGTGAAAAGTGATTTGTTTGAGAGTGATGAAAAGATTGGACTGAACGAACCGTATGTGCCAGTGCCAAGACGGACTTCGGTGGCGTGCTTTTTAGAGAATTCGTAGATGCGCTTGAATGCGTTGAATTCTTCCTTGGAGAGTTTTTGTCGCGCATCGTCCATGAGCATCGGTTCACTCCATTGCTTGCGCGGGCCGGAGGAAGTAACCGCCATCTCCTTTTTCACTTCGGCTCCGAATATCTTCGGGATGATTATTTCCTGCGTCTCGTGCTTGTAGTATTCGAACTCGACGGCGTAGACGTCAAACTGGCTGTTCTGGTTCACGTAGATGACGAGGTCTTTGAGGCGCGAGTCGAGCTGATCCATAAGGACAACGAAGCGGAATGCGCCTTCAGAGAGATTCTGTCGCACGCTCTGCAGAAGAGCAGCCGCTTCTTCTTCAGAGAGTCCGAAGAAGCCGCGCAGTTTGGCGACGAGTGTTGTATCGAATGTCTTAGATACCGCGGCATCAAGCGCCGACACAAACTGCGCGAAGTCGCCGGAGTATTTCCAGAGGGCGGCACCATAGTCGAGGGCTTGGGCGATGACGGTGCGCTTGTCGGGGTTACGAAAAAGCTTCGTCTCAACGATGTATATCTCGCCGTCTCGGTCGATGCCGAGCGCATCGATGGGACCGCTGTTCGTCGGGAATTCGCGCGCGAGGATTAGAAGCCGGATGTCTTCTTTGATGTCGTACAGCGGGATGCTCTCGGGATTCTCATAGATGTACTGCTGGAGAAAATCCTCCTTATCGAAAGACGATTTCTCGACTTTAACGGCGTTCTTCCCGTTCTTTGAAATGATGATTGCCATGGGTATCCTTATTACTGAACCAAGTAAGTTTCCTTGAAAATCTTCACCACTCCAATAGGTAATTTGCTGGCGTCAGCGATAAATTCCATATCGTAGAGGCCGGTTTGCAATTGAGAGAATTCAACATCGTAGAGATTTGTTCCATATCGCCGAGAGGCTGTTTTTGTCAGAACATTTGCCTGGTTGTCCTGCCTTGTCATTCTCACGACCAGCTCGGACAAATCGGTGGTTGATTGAAGTGCCAACGTTGAGGTAAAACTTCCACCCGCATTTTGCTGGTTACTCCGACTCGCAATTGTTACCAGCATATCGCTTGCGCTGAAAGCCGGTACCGCCACGGTCTTTGTTTTTGACTCTTGCGCCGACCACTTCTCTTTTTCTGCCGTTACGTTAATTACCTGATTTGGAGAAAAGGCGTTGGCCAAAGTTCCTTTGAGGGAATACACACTGACACCCTTGCGGAAAGTAACTGTGTCCGTAAAGGAGATGTTTCCTTGGGAATCCCCAATAGCATTCATCGGTCCGGCTAGTACAACTCCATTAGAATCGACGAGCATCACATTTGAAATATCTGATGCCTTCCCTCCTGCTCCAAACAAACTCAAGCTGAAATACAGATTTGATGTTTCAATATCTTTGTCCGTAGAAACTTGAAACACAAAAAGCTCGTACCTGCTGCTTCCGGGCTTTGTTGACTGATTATTTTTGGTGGTTACTACCTGAAACGCCGGCTGCGTAATATTTTGTGGTTGCGGAGTTGCGGGCACGGAAGGAGTAGAAATGCTGGGAGTGGGAACGGAAGTCGGTTGGGTATATCTCACAATTTGACCCGTCTGGTCTATTTCCACAACAGCCCCATTAGGAAGGAAAATAGTGGTTGTCTTTTGAGTTAAAGATGGAGGAACAACAGTTGGTACGACAGCTTGTGATTCCTCATCTGACTGCTTAAGGTTTTGAGCAAGAATCGCATTCGCCCGAGTACGAGTCTTGGGACCGAAGTATCCGCTGACTGGTTGGATTTCCTCGCGAGCTTGAAAATTCTTCACCGCCCGGAGCGTGAGCGAGAAAAAGTTTCCCGTAACTGGCCCACTGTATAAATTCTGGTCAGTGAGAAATTCCTGGAGTTCGGATACCGATGAGCCGGATGAGCCATATTGAAGATTGGCACTAAAATCCGCACGGGTGATATTTGGTAAAACAAATAGGATTGCAACGAGGATGGAACCAATCAGATTTTTCGTAATCATAAAAATAAATTACTAACGAGTAATCTGATGGCGAAGAAAACACAAAGCCCGCCACCAGGAGGCCTTTCGGCCCTATAAGAGTTTCCTCCTATAACATGAGCCATGCCCTGAATGACGGGTTCTCTATGGCTCATGATTTTCAACCTTGCCACAACAGGAGGTTGCGGGTTAGGCCCTTTCGAACTATTCAGTTGTACAAGGACATGATACCCCGACTCTAGGTACCGTCCAGTACCCTAGCTTAGCTTTGGGGTCTTGCGAAGGGGGGTTACCAACAGTAACCAGAAGAACTTAGTGTTGTTTCGGCTTTGTGTTACCAATCCATATTTCCGTGATTATCAGCCATCAGATTTTCATGCTCCACAAATTCTGTTGCATTGCCGTCCTTCATTAAATCTTTGTATATTTTCCGATCTTCTTCTGAAAAATGTACCCTGAGACCTCCCTTAATAATCTGCATTGAGACTTTGTACGTAGTATGACCTTCAAGCCACAAAAGAAAATGATCTAACTCCTCAAGCTCTTTTCCATCACCACGAACCCATTGAGGAATATTACTCTCCTCATTTGAAAAATGTGCCGACAATAAACCCGTACCCTCTAAAAAGAAAGACATACTTTTACCTTCTTTGTTAAACATCCCATGCGCCTGAGGATTCCTGTATTTTCTTGAAACATCAATAAGTAATTGGTAGTAACGATCCGCCTCTCTGTCTGACTTTAAATCAAATGCACGTTTATACTTGTCAGCCCAGGGACGAAAAATAAATTCTTTTAGATACTCTGTTTTGGGGTCAAAATCATTAAATGCCAGGAAGAGAACCAGTATGTGTTCAAGTAATCCGAAAAAAGCAAAGTATGCTCCCTGATCAAGATAGGAGGCGTGTCTCAATTTTTTCATCTCAGCATTCCAGCCTGGTAATAGCTGATTGACTGACTCCTTCGGAGTAACCTTCACTTCCTCAGCCCGTTTTTTCTTTGCTTCATCTCTGAAATAATCGTACGCAGACCGAAGATTATAGTACTGATTATCAATACTGACATTACCCTTCTTTATTTCTATGTCTGCGTAATCCTTAAGAGGTGTCGAGATGAAGGTTGTAGCAGAATTAAATATTCCAACAAGATCGTCTGTGGTCTTTGAAACGGTAGACTCATCAACAGAACCTATGTACAGACGATGCCCAAATTTGTGACTTGCAACCTTACATAGAATTCCACTTACCGTGAAGCCGATTTCCCACAAAACTTTTTCCATCGGCATATAATCACAAGGAAAATCCAAACCATCAGCTAATATATGCTTCAGTAAATATGCCTCTGGTACTAAAGTTGAAATACTTACTTTGGTAAATAAATAATCATGACCCAACATCCAATCTGGGGTGGTGGGTTTTTCCAATTTAGAAAATATTGCCGCAAGCTTTTCATTTTTTGCTGTATCCATACCTTCTTCCATATCTATTTTGAGATTTTCACTGCTTGTTTAATATGCCAGGCCAGACGCTCGTAGGAGCCAGTGTCGAGCGCTCGTTGACCACTGAGCATGGAAGAGAAAAATATCGGTATGCGCGTGCTATCGAGCTTGAGCCAATGAAACCCGCGCTTGTCGTCAAACGAGAGCCGGTCATTAAAGTACTCGCGTATGATGCCGCACGAGCCCGCGTTCGACACGACAATAACGGCAGGGCGTATTTCCTTGAGCGCCTCAAAAAAAATATCAAGCTGATCACTACCTAGAGAGTTGAGGGCTCTTTTCTTGTCGCGCACCATCCGGAGAAATTCTTTTTGCTTGGTCTGCCGGTATACAAAAAGATCAATGTGCTGAAAATGCGTTTTACATTCCTTCGCAATTTCATGCATACGTTTAAAGAAAGCGTACCCATCATGCACTAGCCGACCAAAACGTATGGAGTCGTCTACGTGTGCGGAGTCTTGCGTGGCAGTGCGCCAGTTATAAAAAGTCTCCGGATCCATTTTCTCAAATTCCGTTCCGCGCATGATCTTGCGGATACCCCGCGGATTGAACGACGGGTTCATACCTATAAATAGAATGCCGCCCGTTTTAAAGTTGTCGTAAAAGATGGGCGCATAGACATCATCGCGTACGCCAAAATGCTTCTTCCAGACCGCAAGTATTTTGCTGTTGATTTTTTTGTTAATCATAAGGACAGAGCCGTTGATGCATTGTAGCAACAAAAAACTCCCCGTGTGGGAAGTTTTTTGTTGGAATAGCCAGGTACTTGGAGTGAGTCAAGATTTCGTCGCTCGCCTCATTCTCCGTTCGCCTCCCGCAAGGGGCTCTTGGTACATCCTTAAACCAGTTGTCGCTTTTAACCGCTACCTTCGCCCTCTCGGGCAATCCACCGCACAATGGCGGATGACGGACTTATCTCACGACCCCCGTTTCCAGCCGAAGCCGGAAAATACCAACTCTCGCTACTCCGTGGTTTAGTATATCAAAATTGGCGCAAAAAAACGTCCCGGACAACCCCGGAGCGTTTTGTTTTTGAGTGACGAACGGATTCAGGCAATCCGCGTCAGTCAATAGTAGTTAGGAACCAGGCCCGGCAAATCCTTAAAAACATCTACGGCTACTCATGGGGTTGTTGGCCCGGTTAATAATGATGCTTACGCGTCCCCGTATCCCTTCTTCGGAACATGCTCGACGATGTAGCGGTCAGGGTCACCGTTACGCGCCTTTTCTACCGGTACGAACCGCCCGTTTCTGGTATCGCGCCCTTCCTTGAACGATTTTGAGCTAGACATCTTGATTGTGCGTTTGGGTTATGTGGCCCAAAAGTAGCCGCAAATATTTTCAAAGATCTAATTAGCATAATTATACCCTAGTAGCGATTTTGCTCTAGGACTTTTTGAGAGTTTTGAAGGCTCCAGTTACCAACTCCGGGCACCTGAGACGCCCTGGACTCCTTCGGGGTATTGCGTCATCCATTGGGGTGTATGGAAAATACAACAATAAGGGCAGGTTTGGGGAGTATTAGGAGGCAGGCTCCGCAGGCTGAGCCAGTAAAGGTCAGATACTGCCTCTATGCAAGAAAGAGTAGCGAGTCGGAGGAGCGCCAGGTGCTCTCCATCGACTCGCAGATAAAAGAGATGCTACAGCTCGCAGAGCGCGAGGGGCTGGAAGTCGTCGCGATGAAGCGGGAGTCGCACTCGGCGAAGGAGAACGGCCAGCGGCCAGTCTTCAACGAGATCATGGAGGAACTGCGTACCGGCAAGTACAACGGACTCCTGACTTGGGCTCCGGATCGTATCGCAAGAAACGCGGGCGACTTGGCGAGAGTGGTGGATCTCATGGACGCTGGTGTACTGCAGGAAATCCGCACATTCAGTCAGAGCTTCAGAAATAATCCAAACGAGAAATTCTTACTCACGATATTAGGCGGACAGGCAAAGCTGGAGAACGACAACCGAGGGATAAATGTAAAGCGCGGGCTGCGTACACGCGTGGAGATGGGGCTGTGGCCGGGCGTCGCGCCACTGGGGTACTTGAACCAAAAGCACATGGACAAAAAATGCCAGGTGGTACTCGATACCGAACGCGCACCCATCATCAGGCAGATGTTTGAGAAGATGGCATACGAAAAATGGTCGGGTCGCAAGATATATCACTGGCTGCGGTTCGACCTCAACTTCAAGACACCGGGCAATCACAATATAGCGGTCGGGAGCATCTACCGGACGCTACAAAATCCCTTCTATTACGGGGTCTTCGAGTACCCAAGAAAGTCGGGCAACTGGTACGAGGGTAAGCACGATCCTATTATCGACAAGGAGTTATTCGACAAAGTGCAGGAGCAGCTCAAGCGCGACAACATACAGCGCCAGAGCCACGAGTTCGCCTTCACCAAGCTAATGGTCTGCGGGCTGTGCGACTCGATGATTTCAGCGCAAGAGAAGTACAAACAGCTCAAGGACGGCACGGTAAGCAAATACATCTACTACGGGTGCGGACGCTCCAAGGATAGACATTGCAAGAGTGAGTATCTGCGCGAGGAGGAGTTAATCGAGCAACTGATAAAGCTCTTGGACCAACTCGACTTCAACCGGCTCGGCATGCAGCAGAAGTTTGAGGAGGAATTGAAGCGCTTCAACAAATTCCAACGCGGGGTGCTGGGCTACGCAAACCCCAAAGCCGCGCACGAGGAAGTCGACCCAAAGACCTATGCGAGATACACCCTGAAGGAGGGTACAAACGAGGAGAAGCGCGAGCTGATGGGGTGCTTCAAATCAAAGCTCAAGATAACGAAGGGAGTTGTGACGATTGAGTGACAATGTTAAGAACCCTCAGCAAGCGTTCTAACAGCGCTTGTCAATCTCTGTACTGGTTCGTTAACTTTCCAAATCCTGCGATTACATCAAGGAGTTTTTAACCGAAAGATTGGACCCAAAATAAGACCTTTTCTATGAGGTTTTCATTAAGAAGTAATCGGAGTATGCTTTATAGACCCACTTCGGGCACGGTATGAAAATCACCTCCATTTCCGTTGAAAATTTCCGCAGTATTCGCGAGGCCATCACCCTGCCTATACAAAAAATTGGTGGCAACACCTGCTATATACTGCTCGGCATCAACGAGAGTGGGAAGAGCAATTTCCTTGACGGCATAGCCCTCCTGGATGGGCAGGAAGAGATTGACTACGAGCTGGATTGCCATAAGGCGGCACAGGAAGAAGACCAGTCCATCGAGATTACCTACAATCTCGATATCGGGGACGCGGCTAAATACAAACAGCAACTTATCGAGGGTGGCATGGATAAGGATTTGGTCAGCAAAATAAAATTTACTGAAGTTCACCGCAAAATCCTTTTTAAAAAGGGCGAGGACCGGTGGGACGGCTATTACATCTGGATTAAGGACGACAAGGCGTTTGATAAGTACGTCGTGGTCACGGACGAAAAGAAAAATAAGAGCATACATCCTCGCACAACTGAAAATGAAAAGCGCGACGGCGAGGGCACAGAGGTTAAAAATATTTTAGGCAAGGAGGGCCTCGAAGCATATTTACAAGGTGAGCTGTCCGACTCCTTTGACGAGGAACTGCCGGAAATTGTTTTCTGGCGTCCGCTAGAGGATAAATACCTTATCAGCAAACCGATCGACCTCAACGCCTTTAAGGACAACCCCGACATCTCAATACCGCTCAGGAACTGCTTCAGAATCGCAGGAATCGCCACACCTGAAAAAATTAAAGCACGCATAGAGGCTATTGTCGGCAAGCCAAGCAAGATCGCCGAGTTGCAACAGAAGCTGAGCGAGGGGGTGACAAACCACATAAACGAGATATGGGGTGAGCACGAGGTAAGTGTTAAATTCGCAATAGACAATCTTCAACTATCATTTTTGGTGGAAGACAAAGACAACGATCTGCCCAAGTACGGCGTCCCGCAACGCAGTGACGGATTTAAGCATTTTGTGTCTATCTTGCTTAACCTGTCGGCCGAGAATAAAACTCAGTCGCTCGCAAACAAGATTGTTCTCTTGGATGAGCCTGAAATACATCTGCATCCGAGCGGTCAAAGGTATCTGCGCGACGAGCTATTGGAGATAGCAAAAAATAACATCGTGGCATTCGCCACGCACTCGGTCTATATGGTAGATACAAAAAATATCGATCGCCATTTCAGCGTCAAGAAACACGAAGGCCGGACGCTCGCCTCACAAATTGAGAAGGATAATCCATACCGCGAAGAAGTGCTCTATGAAGCCTTGGGGACTTCCGTCTTGGAACTCATCGAGCCTAATGTTCTTTTGTTTGAGGGCAAGACCGACCGGGATATTTTTGAACTCTACGCCCGGAAGCTCAAGGCCGATCTGAAACCGCCGAAAGTATCGCTCATTTCTGCGGACGGGTGCAAAAATATCCTTAGATACACTAAATTTTTTAACACCAAAGTTGTTAAGGGGTACGTCCTAGTGGACTCCGACGACGAGGGTGTTAAACAGAAAAATATCGTGCTTAAAGAGCCGGGCTACGATAGTAAGAATACGTTTGAGATAAACGACGTCTACAACACCAAAAAGGAGTCGACCCTCGAAGACCTCTTCGATAAGAAGTTTTTGATTGAGGCCGCCAAGGAGTGTTACGAGGTAGAGCTTGAATTGGACGCGCGCACTCCTCTTATCGCTCAATTGAAAAAGAAGTTGCAAGAAAGCCACAAGCCCTACCGCGATGAGGACAAGGAGGCTCTCCGGCAGTCGTATTTTGAGAAGATATCCAAACTGTCAAAAGACGACCTAAAAAAAGAGGCTTATTTTGAATTTTGCAAAGCGCTGTGCGAAAAGGTAAAGGCTTAGGGCAAATTCTGTAAAAAAGTGTCACTTTTATCACTTTTTACCCACCTATGAGATACCGGGATAAATTACAATCAGAAGGTTTTCTCCCTTGGCAACCAAGCACATGGCCTGAACCGCCAGCCACCTATGTCGCAGAGTTTGCGGAAACGCTTCGGGCAATCATTGGGGAGACGATGCTGGATGAGATCAGTAACGTCATTTCTGACGCCCATGCAGTAAATAAAAGCCTTGAGCATCGTGGGCACGTCGTGGCCCTAGCACTCTTGTGCGCGGTCGACTCGGTGGCTGCGTATGCTTTCGACGGAGGAGTAGGAGAAAGATATAAAAAATTTATCGCCATCTTTTTTCCTGCAGACTATCAGCCATTTGCGGATGATATCTACAATCTTTACCGTAACAGCTCCGTACACAGTTGGAATCTTTTTCAGGTAGGCATTTGGCCTGGGAATGAGAGGGTGGTGGCTAACGGAGGGTCTATTTCTTTTGGACTGCTGAATTTTCAGGAAGCACTGAAACAGGCAACAGATAATTTTTTGTCTCAGCTACCTAATGATATTGAACTTCAGAAAAACAGCCTTAGACGCTATGCAGAATTGAAAAATTCCGCTAAATCTTAAAATATGGCCGACCATAAACTGGACACAAGATTCGTAAGTGTGCTGTACGAAATTGGCCTTAAGGTCAAAAAACCTTACTACTTCGAACAGAACGCGCTTTTTTGGTCGCTGAACCGACTGTTCAGTTTTTATTATCGGATTGTATCTGTTTATAATCCGAAGACCAAGCACAGCGGCGATAAAGATTTTCTCGATGCCGACCTTGAGAGCTACATCATTCGGCACCGTATCATATTGAACGACCTCGGCTATATCTTGTGGCAACTACTGGAGTTGTTCGGGATCAGCTTCGGTATCAAGCCGGGCGGCGGCACTAACCCAAGAAATAGAGAACTGTCCTTTTTCGATTTTGCTAAGGCTCTACAAAAAAATGCCGACCCCATCCTTGATGACCTGCGTGCCGTTGTGGGTAGTGGGTTAAAGGATTTCGCCTTTATGAAAGACCAGAGAGACAATATTGCCCACTACAAATCGTCAATAATGATTTTTGGAGACGGCCCGGATTACAAATTCGCCATAATGAACTCGGCGGGGACCATGCCGACCACTACAGCAGGGGGTACCACCAAGCTTGTACTCAAGAATGTATTTAAATTTACGAACGACCGGCACCTCTTTTTGTGGAAGTGGATAGACGGCGAACTTACCGATTGCATCGTTCGCCTTTGCGCCGCACATGGTACGACTATCGATCCGTCAAAATTCGGAGTACAGATGGGCGGCGGAACAGCGATCGGTATGTTCAAGGAGATAAATTCTATCTAACTTCTTCTCGGTCATTTCTGCGTCGAAGTAGTGGCCATCGATCAATATACGAAAAGTTTGAACCTCTTCGGGGTTGAGGTTAGAGAGATTCGAACTGTTCCAAACGGTGGCTCAACCATGAGGCACCTGAGTCTGCCGATACTACATAATCCTGGCGGAGGGGGTGAGATTCGAACTCACGGTGCCTTGCGGCACTCCTGTTTTCAAGACAGGTGCGATAGACCACTCTGCCACCCCTCCATACTATGATGGACAGAATACACTCTTTTCTCTACCATGGCGACAGAGGTTTATAGGGAGACACAGCATGAAACTCGAAGGGTTGGTGCACGCGACAGTCTGTTTTCCTCTCAACAATAGAGGAGAGGCGCTTATCGGCCGCAAAACGCGGATTATCGGCATCGGGCTTTATAACGGACCGGGCGGCGGCATCGAAAAAAACGAGAGTATCGATGAAGCCACGGTACGCGAGGTACGCGAGGAAACCGGGATAAAAATCGACCCCCGCCATCTCGAGCGCCGCGCGGTAGTGTATTGCCACAACTACAAAAAAGACGGCGTGACGCCGTTTGACTGCAAACTCTATGTCAGCATGGCGCCGGTATGGCAAGGTGCTCCCCGCCCCAGCGATGAATTTATCGACCTGCGCTGGGTCGCGCCGATAGATTTGCCGGTTAATGATATGATGGCCGGCGACCGCGACTGGGTGCCGCGGGTGCTCGTTGGGGAAACACTGGCCGCCGAGGTGTGGTACGCGCCGGGCATGAAGCGCCTCGCTAAGCCCTCACGCATCGAGACGCGCACGCCGGAGGAACTGGACCGCTCATGGGTTATCCCGTGAGCGTTTTTCTTTGCGTATATAATAGGAGCATGGCAGAGGACTCCGGTATTTCCTGGCGCGTCGACACGCATGAGCACCAAGAGCGCTCCAATGACTGGTATTGGGGTCTGGGGCTTGTCACGCTCGCGGGCGCTGGGCTCGCGGTCTTTTTTGGCAACACGCTCTTTGCGGTAATTATCCTGCTGGGCTTAGGCTCGCTCGGCGTTCTTATCGCACGCGGTCCGCGCGAGCATGAGGTGCGCGTGACCTCGCGCGGACTGCACATGGACGGCACGCTCTACCGCTGGAGAAGCGTCGATTCATTTTGGGTGGAGGAAAATCGCGAACCACATCTGCTGGTAACAACGCAGGGCATATTGCATCCGCAGCTCATCATCCCCATCGGGGATATAAACCGCGCGCGCAACGTGCGCGAGTACCTGAAGCGCATTGTTAAAGAGGAGGAACAGGAGCCGCATCTAGGGCACCATGTCGCGCAGATGTTCGGTTTGTGATAAAACGATATGACGCTCCCGTCGTTCAATGGATAGGACGTAACCTTGCGGAGGTTATGATGTAGGTTCGATTCCTACCGGGAGCACCAGCGCAAAAGACCTCTCGTGTTTCAATGGATAGAATGCCTCCCTCCGAAGGAGGCGATGCAGGTTCGATTCCTGCCGAGAGGACAAGAGATTATTTTGTCGAGAGGAGTTTGGCGACCTTTGCCTTTCGGCGGGCTGCCGTGTTTTTGGTCATAAGTCCGCGCTTTGCCGCCTTGTCTATCGCCTTGTAGACCAAAGCTATTGCCGCGATATCGCCATTTTTAGCCGAGCGTGCTCCCTTGAGAGCAAGGCTCATGGCCTTTCTGCGCGCATCGTTAAAGACCTTCTTGCGAAGGCCTGCGCGGTGGGCTTTCTTGGCGGACTTTGTAATTGCCATTCGGACAGAGTACTCTATTTGTATATGATCGGCAAGCTTACCGGAGTACTCGCGGGCAGGCAGGGCGACGCAGTGGTTGTCGACGTGCGCGGTGTCGGCTACTGCGTGCGGGTGCCGCTGGCGTTTACGCTCGCCGAGGGTGCGCCTGTCTCTTTGCATATTCACACGGCAGTGCGCGACGATGCCATCGATTTGTACGGATTTTTGATGGAGGAGGAGCTTCTGTTCTTTCGCCAACTTATGACTGTCTCGAGCGTCGGCCCCAAAACCGCGCTCTCTATCATGAGTGTGGCGGAGCCGTCGGCGCTCAAGCGCGCCATAGCCGCGGGCGACGCATCCACGCTTACCAAAGTATTCGGCATCGGCAAAAAGAGCGCCGAGCGCATCATTGTGGAATTGCGCGACAAGCTCCAGCTTGAGACAGGCGTGCGCGAGAGCGGCGCGATGGGCACCGATGCCGAAGTTATAGAAGCGCTTATGGCGCTCGGCTACAGCGCTGCCGAGTGCCGCTCCGCGCTCAAAGACGTTGTCGGCGAAGGAACCAAAGACAGACTCGGCGCCGCGCTCAAACGCCTTGGCTCCCGTAGCGCTGTATGAAAAACCTTATCCGCTCCCTGCTACCCGAGCCAATACTGCAGGCCTATCATTTTGTACTTGCTTGCATCGGAGCGGTTTTATACGGCTTTCCCTCCCGCAAACTGGTTGTCATAGCGGTTACCGGTACCAAAGGCAAATCTTCGACAGTAGAACTGGTAGCCGAAATGTTGCGCGCGAGCGGCAAAAAAGTGGCCTCCGCGAGCACTATCCGCTTTTGCGTCGGCGATGAGAGTGAGCGCAATCTCCACAAAATGACAATGCCGGGGCGGTTTTTCCTGCAAAAGTTCCTGCGCCGCGCGGTACAAGCAGGCTGTACGCACGCGGTTGTTGAGATGACCAGCGAGGGCGCGCTGCAGTACCGTCACAAGGGAGTCGCTTTAGACACGTTGGTATTTACTAACCTCCAGCCGGAGCACTTGGAGCGCCACGGCGGGTTCGACGCGTATGCATCCGCCAAACTTTCGTTGGCAAAGCATCTGGAAGAGTCGCCCAAGCGCCCGCGCATATTAGTTGCAAACACAGACGATGCGTACGGACAAAAGTTTTTAGAGCATTCTGTAGAAGTCCGCGCGCCATTTTCGCTCAAAGATGCAGAGCCATATACCGCCGACGACAAGGGTGCGCGGTTTGTGTGGCGCGGAGTTTTGTTTTCTGTACCGCTGCCGGGAGTATTTAATCTCTACAATTGCCTTGCGGCTCTGGCGCTTGGGCAAGCGCTTGGTTTAAAAACTAACGATATGCAGCGCGCGCTTGAGCATATGCAGCCAATTGCGGGCCGCGCGGAGCGCATCGAGAGCGGACAGCCGTTTGTGGTGGTGGTCGACTACGCGCACACGCCCGACTCTTTGCGCGCGTTGTTTGAAACTTTTGAAAATCACCGGATAATCGCTGTTTTTGGCGCAACAGGAGGCGGACGTGATGTGTGGAAGCGGAAGGAAATGGGAGCCGTTGCCGACAAGTTTTGCTCCGTTGCAATCCTAACCGACGACGACTCGTATGACGAAGACCCTGCGTCAATTGCGAATGAAATCGCAAAAGGGTTTACCAGAATCACGCCGAGCATACAAACGGACCGCCGCAAGGCAATCGCGGAATCGCTTGCGCAAGCGCGGGAAGGCGACGCGGTTTTGATAGCGGGCAAAGGAACCGACCCGTATCTTATGGGCGCGCGCGGCAAAAAAGAGCCGTGGAGCGACACGGAGGTTGCCAAGGAAGAGTTGGCTAAACTCGGGTACAATTAGGCGATGGCCGACGAACCGACAAAAGGAAATCCGACTGAAGACGCGTTCTTTTTCTTCGGCGCACTGGCTATACTTATCGCGCTCTGGTACTTTGCCGGCGGCCCGGGCAAGGCCGACCTGCGCGGTCTCTTCCTCGCACCGCCGGCGCCGCTGGGTACCGGCGACGCGTACGGCCCGCAGTTCGGCGCCACCACTACGCCAAAAGTTGAGGCGCCTCCGAACTTTTAATATAACCAAATCAACATGCTAAATACATTTCCAAACCTTCTGGTACTCGGCTTTTTTGCTCCGACGATTATCCGCGTCGCGGCGGCGCTGGCGTTTGGCTATATGGCCTACGTTCAGTACAAGCGACGTTCTCAAATTGCGGAGCTGCGCCTCCCCTTCGGCGCCGGCGGCGGGTGGGTCGCGTGGCTTATGGTTGCCTTTAATCTCGCGGTAGCGACAATGCTTTTGTTCGGGTATTACACGCAAATTGCGGCGATACTTGCCGTCGCCGCGTTGGTTAAAAGTTTGGTATTTAAACGCTGGTATCCGTCGGCGGTTCCGCTCTCGCGCGTGAGCATCCTACTCCTTGCAGTTATGTGCCTCTCGCTCCTTATTTCGGGAGCCGGCGCCATCGCTTACGACTTGCCTCTCTAAATCTAAATGCGCGACTGCGTTTTAGTGTTGCATAACATCCGCAGTGCCCACAATGTGGGGAGTATGTTCCGCACCGCAGACGGCGCGGGAGTCTCGCACATTGTACTCTCCGGCTACACGCCCGGGCCGCAGGACCCACGCGGTAAAGAACGCCGGCCGTTTATTAAAGTTTCGCTCGGCGCGGAAAAAATAGTCCCCTACTCGCGCGCCAAGGTATTGAGCGCGGCGCTTAAAAAACTAAAGAAAGAGGGCTACACCATAATCGCGCTGGAACAAAATAAAAGTTCAAAACCTCTTTTCGACTACTCCCCCGCTCCAAACGAAAAACTTGCGGTTGTGATGGGCAACGAGGTGCGCGGTATAAATACCCAGTCGCTCAAACACACCGACCACATCCTACACATCCCCATGCGCGGCAAAAAAGAATCCCTCAACGTCGGCGTAGCCGCCGGCATCGCCTTGTTTACCCTGCTGAAATAAAGCTTTAAATTAGCGCACTATTTTGCTATAGTGCTGTCAAGCAAGTAATATACTTGCCTCACTCGCGCCCATAGCTCAGTCGGTAGAGCGGCTCCCTTTTAAGGAGAAGGTCCTTGGTTCGAATCCAAGTGGGCGCACTAGAGTTTTAATGCAAACCGTTCTAACAACAATTCCAACTCCCCTGCTCCACGGTGGGAGTCGTGATAGATGCAGACCAGCTCGCGGGAGAGCTTAATATTTTTCATTTGGCGGGCTTTCCACGCCATGAGCCCCGCCACCGCCTCCGGCTTCTCCCCCGCGCGCCACGAGGCCATCAGCGCCAGCCATAAACCCTTTTTGTCTTTTTTGCCAAGTGCTTCGGCGACGCCAAAATTATCAAATCTATATTCTTTCTTCTCCGTTTTTTCTATCTCAATCTTCGCCCCGACTTTTTTGAGCGCTTCAGTTTCTTTTTTTAATAACTTTTCTTCGTGAAAAACAAATGTGTGAGGCGACTCGGCAAACACCTCCATCAGATCAAGAAACTCCTCTCCCCGCTCGCTGTTAAGCGCGCCCTCTAAAACAAAAGTTTGGTTTCCGCCAAAGAGCGCCTCGGTCGAGGCAAGCGACACCAACTCCTCGCTCAATAGCTCCTGCCACTTTAACTCCTCGCCTTGTATGTTTTTTCCTACTAGTGCGATAATCATATTTTTTTCTCTATTGTATCCATTTGGCCCCAGTTCTTTCCTACCTTGCCCTCTACAACAATAGGTACGCCATGCAATTTTGCCTCCGGTACCACACCCTCCATTATTTCTTTTATGACAGGAGTATATCCCTGTAATTTATTGCTGGGGATTTCAAAAACCAGTTCGTCGTGCACCTGCAGCAACAAAATGTCGGGCAAACGTTTGTCTATCTCTAGCATCGCAAGTTTTATAATATCGGCCGACGTGCCTTGGAGCGGAGCGTTAATGGCCATACGCTCGGCACCCGCCCGCACATACGGTATCGCCGACTTGATGCCGTCAAAGTAGCGGCGGCGCCCGAACAGCGTCTCGGTGTAGCCCTTGCGCGCGGCCTCGCCCTTTATTTCGTCGAGATACTCCGCCAGCCGCGGAAAGGCTGCGAGATACTGATTATAAAACTCCTGCGCATCTTTGCGGTTAGTGCCCAAGCTAGCCTGCAGGGCATTGACCCCCATGCCGTACAGGAGGCCGAAGTTTATAACCTTGGCCCTGCGGCGCTGCTCATAGTCCACGTTGCGCGCGCTCACCCCAAACACGCGCGCGGCCACTTCGGTATGAACATCGCGTCCTTCTTTAAATATTTCTATCAATCCCTTGTCTCCCGAGAGTACCGCCGCCAGTCGCAGCTCTATCTGGCTGTAGTCAAACGACACCAACTGCATCCCCTTGCCCGCGACAAACGCATGGCGTATGCGCCGGCCGAGCTCGCTCTTGATAGGGATATTCTGCAAGTTCGGGTCGAGCGATGCCATGCGGCCCGTGGCCGCGCCTATCTGCACATAGCGCGTATGCACGCGGTTATTTTTGTCGAGCAGCGCCGGTAGCGCGTCAATATAGGTGCCGAGGAGTTTGCTCAACTCGCGGTACGCCAAAATATCGTCGATTATAGGGTGGGCGCCGGCGAGTTTTTGCAGCTCCGACTCGCGGGTTGAGCGTTGACCGCCGGCGGTCCTCTTTTTAGTCTCAAGCCCAAGCTTGTCAAATAGCACCTCGCCCAGCTGTTTGGGCGAGCTGACATTAAATTCTCCGCCCGCGTGCGCATAAATACGCTTGGCTATACGGCCGAGCTCTTTCGTATACTCACCGGATAGTTTTTTTAGAAATTCTTTGTCTACCGTTATCCCGCGGCGCTCCATGCGCCGCAGTACGGGGCCCAGCGGCAATTCAATGTGTTCGTATACAAACGCAAGCTCTTTTTCTTTAATTTGTTTTTGCAGGTTGCCGAGCGCCTCGTCAAAGTTTTCCGACTTGCCCATACGTAGCACGTCGTCCATCGACGGCTCGGCAATCGCACTGTCTAGCACCGATACGGCGACCTGCGCTTTATAAAACGCCTCCGGCGCGACATTGTTTTTAAAGAGCCCCTCGCCGGAAGCAGTGGGTTCCGGCGCGGCCTCTGCAACTCCTAAAATATTTTTTACCCGCGGCACCAATCCCCTAAACTCAAACTCTGCGAGCATGTCAAGCGCCGCACGGGGGTTTGCCCCCTTCCTCCATGTTTGTTTTGGCAGCTCAAATGCAACCGGCGCGTCGCGCCTAATGGTCGCCAGCATCTTGCTGAAAACGGCATCCTCTTTGTTGTCGGCCACGAGCTGCACAAAACGTTTTTGTACTCCCGTTGCCGCCGACACACCTTCTATTCCCTCTTTTTTTATAGCGGAAAACACCCCTTTGATCGAGGCGTATTTTTGCAGTAATTTGAGCGCGCTCCCCTCGCCCACGCCGGGCACGCCCTTAATATTGTCGCTAGGGTCGCCTGCAATACCTTTAAGATCAGCTATTGTCTCGGGACCAAAGCCATAGCGCTCTTTCACCCGGTCCTCGTCGTAGAAAACAGTGTCAGTAATACCCTTCCCAAGCGTAAACACCGTCACCCTACTGCCCTCTATCAATTGCAGGGCGTCTTTGTCGCCGGAGGCGATTATTACCTCTAGGTCTTTCTTTTTTTTGACCTGCTCGACGATAGTGCCTATAACATCGTCGGCCTCAAAACCTTCGCACGAGTAGACGGGGATACCAAACGCGCCAAGCACGCTCGGCGTGCGCTGTATCTGCATCACCAAAGCGTCCTCGGTCTTCTGGCGCGTGCCCTTGTACGCTTTGTACGCCGCGTCGCGGAATGTGTCTCCGGGCAAGTCGACCGCCGCCGCAATATAGTCGGGCCGCAGGTCGTTTATTATTTTGACCAGCATCGAGAGCAGGCCGTAGAGCGCGCCCGTGGGCATGCCCGAGCTCGAGGAGAAGTCCGGCAAAGCATGATAAGCGCGGTGCAAAATCGCGTGCGTGTCTAGTATTACAAGGCGTTTTTTCGCGGCCATTGTCTGTACTATAGCACTGAGCGAAATTGACATTTTCATCCGTATATTCCACTCTTAAACTAGACTTGTTGTTTTGAAAAGGGGGTTGCAAATGATCAAGGCTCTGGCGGGTCTTGTGGTAGGTGTGCAAGGCGTGTTCATACTCGTGTTTTCTGCTATCTACTGCATGCTCTGCGGCTACGCAGCAGCGATCGTGGTTTCTCTAACCATTGCCGAAGGAGTTCCTTGGTATGCGTGGGGGCTAGTTTTGGGCATCGCCTTTGGCCTCGACTCCTGGTACAAATACCGCTCCGGCCAAACCTACTTCGCCACAAAAAGCCACAACTTCCAAACAATCGGATCCGGAATTGTGGCCGGAGTTGCGTACGCCGCACTTATCAAGCACAACCCGTGTACGTTTCTGCAGATTGCTTTTGGTTGGTCATTCTTAACTTTCAGTTTGTTCCTAGGCACAATCTCCGCGGCCGCAGGTATTGCTGAGTACTTGGACAAAAACGTATTCTCAAGAAAAGACGCCGCGCAGTAATGCGCGGTTTTTTTATTTCTGTATTTCTATATACCTCTCCCCATCCACCGCGTCTTGTGAAGAAAAATTGACGGTGAGATCGGCGGGCGGGAGCGCTCCAGCGACCTTTTCGGGCCACTCGACCACTACCAATGTTTTTGGGTCCTGCAAAAACTGTTCAGGCCTCAGCGCGGTAAATTCTTCCGGATTTTCGAGCCGATATGCATCTATGTGTATAAGAGTTTGAAATTTGGAGTTTGTGGTTTGATATTTTTTCATCAGTACATAGGTCGGGCTCTGCATGGTTTCAGTAACACCGAGCTCTTTGCCAAGCGCTTGTACAAAAGTTGTCTTCCCTGCGCCCAAATCGCCGACCAAGGCAACAATGGTCGCGGTGTTTTTTGGAGCCAGCTTTGCCAATACATCCTTGGCAAACAGCGGCAAAGAGGAAAGTAAGACCTTTTGCATGACTGTATAATACACGCATGGTGGTCTTTGCCGATGACGAACAGCAGAAAAGGCTCGACTTTCTCCGCAAGCGCGAGGAGGAGGAGCTTGCGCAGGTGCTGAGCGGCAAGTACGGCGTACAGTACGTCGACCTATCGCTGGTGGCCGTCAATGTCGACGCACTTCGGGTTATTACCGAAGCGGAGGCAAAAGACGCGGAGGCGGCGGCCTTCGGCCGCGTGGGAAAAAAGATTTCGGTGGCCGTGCGCGCGCCGGAGAATCCGAAGGTAAAGATTTTAGCGGCCAAACTTCACGACCTCGGCTATGATGTCACGCTCTACATGTGCTCCAAAGCGTCGCTGGAGCGCGCCTATCAGCGCTATGCCGACCTCTCCTATGCAACAGAAACAAAAGCAGGCGTGTTCGAACTCTCCAACGAGGAGCTCGAACAGCTGTTAACCAAAGTTACAAGCCTGCAGGACATCGGCAAGCTTATCCAAGAGGCAGTGGAGCTCAAACGCGCCTACCGCATCACGCGCATATTGGAAGTAATTTTGGCCGGCGGCTTGAGTTTAAGCGCGTCCGACATCCACTTCGAGGCGGAGGAAGCGTCGGTGCGCCTGCGCTACCGGCTCGACGGCATATTGGTTGATGTTCTCAACTTCGACCACGAGACCTACCGCCTCGCGCTGTCCCGCATGAAGCTCCTTTCGGGGCTCAAGCTCAATATCCAAGGCGAGGCTCAGGACGGTCGCTTTAGCATCAAAATAAAAGGCGAGGAGATAGAACTGCGCACGAGCATACTCCCCGGCAACTACGCCGAAACGCTGGTGCTCCGCATCCTCAACCCGAAAGCCATCGGCGTGGAGCTCGAACAGCTCGGGCTGGAAGAAAAACTGCGCCTTAAAATCGAAAAAGAAATCCAAAAACCAAACGGCATGATTTTGACCACCGGTCCCACCGGATCGGGCAAGACGACGACGCTGTACGCCTTCTTACGTAAAATAAACAAACCAGAAACAAAAATAATCACCATCGAGGACCCAATCGAATACCACCTGCAGGGGCTGGTGCAAACGCAGGTTGATAAAAAGACCTACACCTTTGCCAACGGACTGCGCTCCGCACTGCGGCAGGACCCGGACATTATCATGGTTGGCGAGATACGCGACGGCGAGGTAGCCGAAACCGCCATCAATGCGGCACTTACCGGCCACCTCGTCTTCTCCACCTTGCACACCAACAATGCCGCCGGCTCCTTCCCCCGGCTTATCGACCTCGGTGTGGACGAAAAGGTTTTAAGCTCCGCTATTATAGCCGCGCTCGCACAGCGCCTCGTGCGCAAACTGTGCGTTTGCAAAATCGAAGGTATTCCTGCGCCTGAGGAGCAAAAAAATATAGACAAATACGTCGCCACCATAGTCGACCGCGCGCTGGTGCCGCCTGACACCAAAAAAGTGTGGATGCCGAAACCCGATGGATGCGAAATCTGCCACGGCCGCGGCTACAAGGGGCGCATCGCTATATTTGAGGCGGTGTTTATGGACTACGCGATAGAAGCGATTTTGCGCACCAAGCCCTCCGAGCGCGAGATATATCAGGCCGCCAGAGTGCAGGGCATCCCCTCGATGCAGGAGGACGGCATCATCAAGGTATTGCGCGGCATCACGAGCATGGAAGAACTGAAGCGCGTTGTCGACTTGGACACACAATAAACACGTTATTTGATTTGCCGCAACATTGCGGAGCGTATGCGACAGTGTACAGTTAAATAAGGTTCGGAAGAGTATACCGCCAAGCAATACACATCAGGAGCAAGCTCCTGAAGCGGAATTGATATCTAAGGATAGCCCCCGCAGACTATTGAGTAAACAAAAGTGCCGGAGCGTCCTCGGTAAGGTTCCAACGGTAAAGCTGTATTGCTTGAGGGTATACTGTTCCCAACTGGCAACACCTTAGCATACTAATATTTTCATGTCAAGCTCCGAAGAAACCTATGCCGCAACTCATTCTGAGCCGCCTATAGCAGTAAGCCTTGATGCCACCCTGCGTCCTGCCACATGGAACGAATATGTCGGGCAGGAACCTATAAAAAACAATCTTCATATTCTCATTTCGGCGGCCAAAGAGCGCCAATCACCGCCCGAGCACATCCTTTTTTACGGGCCGCCGGGGCTCGGCAAGACCACCCTTGCGCACCTTATCGCCAGCGAGCTCGGTGGGGCGCTCCGCTCCACCTCCGGTCCGGCCATAGAGCGCGTGGGCGACCTCGCGGCGCTTTTGAGCAACATGGGCGCGGGCGACATTCTTTTTATAGACGAAATCCACCGTCTCTCCCACGCGATT
>Ga0209518_1000463_pt1 | contig 53190 bp, 62 predicted proteins | sample RifGroB1_FD_183993 | JGI IMG/M metagenome (GOLD analysis project Ga0209518, IMG submission 183993) | Groundwater microbial communities from Rifle, Colorado, USA - Groundwater B1 (SPAdes) (version 2) | ecosystem: Environmental > Aquatic > Deep subsurface > Groundwater | place: Rifle, Colorado...
ACTAAAAATTGGAAATCAAATACCAGAAGCTTGTATAATTGGCTTACTTAGGGGCGTAGGTAAATGGTATACCAGGGCTCTCCAAAAGCTCTATTGGGAGTTCGATTCTCTCCGCCCCTGCTAGGTTCAAAGTAGTATCATTACTTATGGGTGTTTTTAAGGTATCCTTTCCGCCACTAAAGACCAATAAAAAATTTATTGTTTTCGTAGTCGTCACACTATCGATTATTCCTGCTGCTATATTTTACTTTCTGGGCGTTTCTGTCGGTAAGTCTCAATTGCAAAAAACTTCACAGCTCCCCCAAAATAGCAATTTAGAAAACGAATTGAGACTTTGTCTCGAGAACAAAGCATCAATGACCGCGCCAATGGATGACGGCACATACAACTTTGCAACATTTAGAGTATATTCCCCACTTCTTGAAGATAAAACAGTAAGTAAACAGGAATTTACATACAAGCGTGCGCTTATTGCTTTAAGAACAATCGAAATTAATAAAGATATACAAATAAAAACCTGGGTACTTGAAAAACCAACCGATTATCTTCCGCCCTTACCGGAAAGATTGGCGAAGAAGCTATATTCTTATGATTTATCTTATGCTCTTTACAATTTCCCCATTGTCGACGGTTATGAATTTATTGACATTATCAACGACGACAAGTTAGTTTCATCAAAAATACCTGAAAATCCAAAACCTTCCGACACTTATCTGAGTAAAAAGGGTATAAAAATGTACAGAAAAAGTGAATATGGTTCTAAGGTATTATCTTCAGGAGCAGAGCTCGACTTTTACGCAAACGTTAATGGAGGAAAGACACAGGTCTTTGGACAAATTATTTTTGACCTCAATAAAATGAATATGAACCAAGATATTACAATAAAAGATATTGTAAAGGTATTCCACGAACTCGAATCGATAGCGGACACAATTTCCTTCGAGAAGTATCAATAAAACTTTTTATACAAATAACTATTACTTTTCTGATAAACATCCTCTAAATTTTTTACCGACTGAAGCCACCCAAATGTTCGGAAATCCTCAACTAGCCCCTGCCCACAGGGATTTCCGCTTATTTATTTCTTTTATTTTTATACTTCCAGTAAAACCAGGAAATTATAAGAACGGGAATTAGAGTTATTAGAAACCAAAAAGAAAAATCGGCAACATCATCAACTCTTGGGAAAATGTAATACTGCCAAAGTAAAAGCCATGGAATTGGAGCTAGAATACTAATAATTAGGTAAGGCAAAAATTTCATGCTCGTTAAACCATAGGCATAGGAAACAAAGTCAGAAATATGCCCCTGGAAAACCCTCAAGAAAATTAAAGACAAGTGCCCATAGTCTTTAGTAAAAGCGTCCACTTTCGCCAAATCATCTTTTCCTACCAATTTTCTAACCCAAAGTCTCCCCCACTTTCTTGCAATCCAAAAATTTATTGCTGATGCAAGTAACATGGATAAGTAAGCATAAAACTGCACTCTATTATCAAATAATATATATCCTGAAATAAAAATTGGTGAGCTGCTAAGCGGTGCAACTATCGAAGGAATTGCGCCAATAATTATGTAAATTAAAGGAGCCCAAATCCCCATTCTTTGGACAAATAAAACAATACCACTTGTGTCAATCCTTGAACCCCAGACAGAAAGGGTGACGGAAACAACAACAATTAGAAGAATATATGAAACAACTCTTTTCTTTTCCTTGGTTGTCATTTTGTAATTATATCAGCGAGTACATTATTTTCTTATAAATAAAATTGTTAGCTGTGGGGGGACAATAATATTCTGCGTTAGCAGGTCTAAGGCGCGCGCAAAAAAAAGCGGAGGCGAGATTAAGTACCTATTTGAACTCGGAGAGAAGTATCAAGAACTTCAGCAACTCTTTTAAGGAAACTTAGCGATGGAGTTGTTTTTACTGTTTCAACCCTAGAAATGACTGATTGTTTAGTATTAAGTCTTCTTGCTAGCTCTTTTTGAGTCATTCCTCTTTTGATCCTTGCTTCAATTATAGATTTGGCAATCTGAAATTCAAGCTCGCTTTCTTTAAGGGCATGTCTAACTTCAGGATCTCTAAGAAGTTGTCTTTTGTGTGTTCTCCAGTTCATATTATAATCATAATATCACAATATTGTGATATGTCAAGATTCCCTTGATTTATATTCTTTCAATCTAGCAATGGCAATTTTTATTTCTTTTTTAGGAGCTTTTTGACTCTTTTTGATAAATCCGTGAAGCATCAAAAATGTCCTACCTGAAGTTGCTACATAGAAAACTCTAATACTATCCCCGCCTAATATCCTTAATTCCCAAAGCTTGGTTCCCGTTACCTTTTTAACATGAGGTAGGCCTAATTTAATTCCATGTTCAGCCAATAAATCAAAAGTGTTGGAAACCTTGGATTTAGCAGTTGGACTTAGATTTTCGATGAAATCATATACAGGAATGTCGCCACTCAAACTTTCATAGTAAACGATATTCCATTCTCCGCTTGGCATTGCAGCTTCACTATACCCCATTTTGTTTTGTGGTGAAAATCGCGCGCAAAAAAAAGCGGAGGCGAGGCAATCATTTACTGATTTGCGTATTTATGAAGAATTGAGGAAGCCAATGTTTGATAAGGAATTCCCTCCTCGGCAGCCTTGGCTTTTAAGCGTGATACTACCCTCTCTGAAAGCCTGATATTTATATTTTTAGTCTTATTCAAGGTGTTTTTGGCGATTTTCTCATAAAGTTTCTTTGCCTTTTTAAGATCTGGAACCGGGACCAAATCCCCTTTTTCAAAGTCATCTAATATAGATTTTTCTTCTTTTGTTAATTCATAATATTTCATTTTTTCTCACCTCCTTTAATTAGGTATTTTTTAGTAGCTTTTCTACTCGGAATAACTGTCTTTAAAAATACTTTTTCTTCATCCTCGACAAAGGGTACTAGGTACACATAATTGTTTATACTTACGACAAACATCTTTTGATTTGGATATTTCTTTGAATTGGGATGTTTTACTATTTCCAAAAGTCCACCAGATTCTATTGCTATATAGACTTCCTCAAAAGAAACATCCCTCTCAATTTTTAATAACTCATTTTTCGCTTTATTCCAATCGTAATATTTCACCAAACACATAATATGACAAATAGTATTATTTGTCAATAGTATTTTTAGATTTGGGTATTGAAAATAGCGCGCAAAAAATGCGGAGGCGAGGACTGAAAGGACGAGCCGGAGCTAAGTCACTAGAGCGGTGCAGTAAATTGAGTTCGGATTTTGTTGTAAAGGCTCTGCATTTTATTTAGCTTCCAAAAACTGTATCAAACCTATCAATTCCTGAAGATAACCGAATTTGACTTCCTTATTACTTTCTGAAATGCTGATGTAGATGGAGAATGGAAGTCAAAATCAATCAGTAAATCCTGCTGAAACACCCGCACAACCTGCTCAACATCCTATTAACAATCAAAGAGGTAATTTCCCAATCCTTTTAGGAGTTATTATGTTTCTGGTAGTTATTGCAGGTGGAGTGTATTATTTAGGAACACAAAATAAAACCTCGAATACAACTCCAACTGCTTCTACCCCAACAGAAAGTGTGTCACCTTCTCCAGTATCAAATACTGGTACAGGTACTAAAATGAATAAAGGAACAGTTACTGTTGATGAAGCATCTAACGAGAAGATTTACACAAGTAGCGTTGTTAATTTTTCTATAAGAGTTCCAAAAGACTGGGAAATAGATGATAAGCAAGGCGTATTTATATCAAGTCCAGGTGAAGTTGTATTTGCACCTCCTGGAACTGACACATACAGTCCTTTCAGTCAGAAAATAGCAGTTACAACATCAGAAAAAGGTAGTCCTCGTTTCCCTTATGGCACTGAAAGTGACTTCAAACAAAAATTAGCTGAACCCACTTCAACTGGAACTGGTCAAAGGTTATATAAGATTGGAAATATAAAAGTTGATGGTAAAGACGCAATGCAATATGTTAGTAGAACTCTACCAGGTGACCCTACAGAAACTTTTTATGCTGTGATTACGTGGGTACAGCACAATGGTTTAAACTATTACTTTGAGTTCGAGCCAGATGAAAAAGAAACTAAAGATAATCTTCCTACCTATAACAAGATTATTTCTACAGTTACGTTCACAAACTAAAGCTCGCATTAGGCTGTAAGAACCTCTGAAATCCATTTACTAAATATCCATCTATTTTGTGCCATAAAGTTCGAAGTTCGGTTACTAATGTCTGCAAGTTAATCTCTAAGGAGTTTAGACGTTTAAAAAGATATTGTAGTATAAAGACATGATACCTAAATCATTTAATCTAGTAGAAGACTACCTCTATCCTCGGTATATCAAAGACGTTCTATATTTTCCTTTCTTAATAATAGTAGCCATCTTCTTTACAAAGAGTCCTCTTAATACATCAGTCTTCATAGCTATCCTAGTGAATCTACTTACGACAATTTTTGCTTTTTTGATTAACGATATAGAAGACCGTGAGGACGATGCAAAAAGTCCCGGCAAAAGATTCATTAATCCTTTTGGCTACGGCATTTGGAAAGTCGAGTTGGGATGGATAGCTTTAGTGATGTTAGTATTATCGACTCTTAGCCTGAGCTTTGTTTTTAATGGAACCCTTCCCGCCTTAATTGCTTTCTCTATTCTCTTAACAAGCGGACTTTATTCTTGGAAAAAACTTAGGCTTAAAAATATTCCTGTCCTAGACATCTTGACCCACGCCTACTTCTTTGCAACATCAACTGTACTCTATTTTTCTCTACTACCAACTAGTACATGGAACCATATTACCTGGCTCGCTTTAATAGGGGTGTTCTTAGCATCCTCATACGGCGATTTATCTAACGAATATCGTGACTTTGAAGATGACCGCAAATCTGAACTTAAAAATTCTGCCTATTATCTTGGTAAAAAACCTACTCAAACACTCGCTTATTTATTATTGTCACTTTCAGTTGTTTTGATTACTATTGGAGCAATTATTCGAATATTTAAATGAAAGGTTCGACATACGCTCACGTGACCTGCAAGTGTTATAATTAGATTGTGGAAAAACTCGAAAAGTTGGGTTTGAAACGGGTAGCTTTCCTCCAAGCCCTCGCTCTTTCTTTCTATATCTCTTCCGTTGGTCTTCTAATGTGGAATGCAAATAAATGGGTTCCTGTTAAAAACGCCTTGGGTCCGATCCTTTTTCTCACACTTTTTAGCGTATCTGTGCTTATCTGTGGATTTTTAACTTTGGGCTATCCTGTATATCTTTTTTGGATAAAACAGCAAAAAATTGATGCTATAAAGGTTTTGGCTTACACAACTAAATGGCTCATATTGTTTGGTTTTTTAATCTTTGTATTAATCTTAGCCTTCTGACTGCCCTATTGACATAATTTTTTTGCTAGATTACTATTCGGCCAATGGAACCGGAAGGTACACAAGAAGTTCAAGTCCCGCAAGATGCTTCCCCATCCTCAAATGGAGAATCGGGTGGAAAAAAATGGCCATATGTATTAATAGTAGTTATTCTTTTTCTTTTGGTTGGTGGTGCTGCTTATTATTTCGGGTTTAGAAATAGAGGAGGTTCTGAAGAACCCACCCCAACTCCGACGCCTGAAGCTATATCTCCTACTCCAACTGAGGAGCCTAAAACGACTGGTTCGCCAACCCCCACAAAGAAACCAACGAGTACCCCAACTCCAACACTTACCCCGACGCCAGCTAGTCAAACAATGACTCTTTCGGCAGCAGCGTCACTGGATGGCTTTCAATCCAGTAACGGAGGTGGAAATACCGGGATCGAAATCCGTGCAGGAAGAAACAGCAACCTAATAACCAGAGGGTTTGTAAGCTTTGACATTTCGGGAATTCCTTCAGGGAAAATTATTGATTCTGCCACCCTCAGGCTCTACCAAACCAGCATAACCGGAAACCCCTATGGCGTCGGGTCAAGTCTGAAGGTAGACCACCTCGACTATGGCTCAACATTTGAAAATGCCGATTACAGCGCAGGATCTATCTCCTCAAGTTTTGGTACCTTAACTGCAAACGCAACAATTGAATGGAAAGACTTAGACGTTTTAGATAGGCTCAAAAATGATATTTCCGCTGGCCGAACCCGCTCTCAATATCGGCTACATTTTGCTATAGAAAATATTGGAGGAGACGTAACTGGAGACTTTGCGAATTTCGAATCGGCTAATAACTCAACCGGTAGCGGAAATACACCGCAGCTTGTAGTCAAATACCACTAATTTCTACCCAAATTGGCCTTCGAGAATTTCGTCTACTTCCTGGTTAATCCAAGTAGACGGGGTATCACCGTAAACCGGCTCTCCTCGCACCCATCTACCTCCACCCTCAAATGCAAGTCTATGCATCTGTTCAAGCCGGTTGGAAAGATCTTCACGCCCTACCCTTCTACCCCTATAAAACTTTGTTCCCCTATATTGCTCCACCAGCTCTCTAACTCCGTCTGGTCCTAATTCTTTTGCTTTTAAGCGCGCGTCAACTGGAAGACTCTGGGGGGCTATTCCATAAATGGTTTCTAGCCAGAGTAAGTCTATATGTTTGTCTTGTTCGGCCATATCTTAGGGTTTAACTTATTCTCCAGGTTTAGGAGGTCTTTGTCCCTGGAAGCCTGTCCTAACAGGAAGGGTAGTAGTAGACCCGCTTGTTGGATGAGCTCTTTTTCTTGCACGGTCTTCTGCCTCAGTTTGTGCCAAATCGAGGTGTTCATGAAATACCGTACCATGACGAGTCTGCCTTCGTCTTCGAGCCAAATCTTGACTTTGCCATTTCATTACTTCTTCGGCTGTTGGCGGACGTTTTTCGCCTGATTCTGGTTTTTCTGACATTTTGATTCTCCTAGCTTCCTATTTTACATTTTTAATCAAATTTTTTCAACTTAATTCCGAGTCTTGCTTTTTCTTCATAAATTAGTAGAATGGCTGACGCGACTTATATGTCTAAACTAGAAATTTTAAGTCATTTGCCTCGCCAGCCAATTCCTACTCCCCGTCAACTTGAAAATAGCATAAGGGCTATCGGTAGTTCGACAGACCAACGCACAGATCGCTACAAAAATATGAGAGACCAGGCCCAAAGTAATGAAGCTGATTGGAAGTTACAAGTGCGGACGGTTAGACAAGTTTTTCGTAGTATTGCGAGCCGAGCAAGGTAATAAATCTTCTTTTTTACCTTTGACCTTTCTGTTACAATACATTTGGTGATTGTGATGAAGTTAAACTTAACTTTTTCAATCTGGAAGGGGGCGAGACCCTATCATGGTTGTCGTTACGAAACAAAAAGGCGAATCAGAGGACAGGCTCATAGCCCGCTTCAAGAAAAAGGTTCTTAACGAAGGAATTCTTCTAGACTACAGGGAGCGCGAGCGCTACAAAAAACCAGCTGAAAGGCGCAAAGAGAAAAAATACAGAATCAAGCACTTAATTGAGCTTGAGAAGAAGAGATCTTTTTAAAATAGGTCGCTACAAATTGTTTCCTATGGTGGCGAGTCAACCCGTATTTTCTTAATGCCCCTAGATGCTCCTTGGTTCCATACCCTTTATTTTTCTCCCATCCGTACTTTGGGTGTTTAATGGATAATTTCCTCATCAGCGAGTCTCTATAAACCTTGGCTATAATTGAGGCTGCCGCAATTGTTAGTGATTTCTCGTCTCCGTCGACAATTGCCCTCTGGTTTTTCCTTTTTAAACCTCGCACGTAGGGAATATAAAAGGCGTCAATAAGAAGAAAATCTAATTTTTTGTTTACCCCTTTTATCGCTCTCCTAAAGGCTACCTTCGTCGCCTTCCCCATTCCAATTCGATTAATTAAACTTACACTAGCCTCCCCTATTCCCCAGGCTAGAACATTTTCTTTGAGCCATAGGTTTGTCTTCACTCTCTGTCTCGGAGTTAATTTCTTGGAGTCATCGATTCTGATCTTCCCCATTATGCGGAAGTGGTGTTTGAAGACGACGCATCCTGCAACCACAGGTCCGGCAAAGCATCCACGGCCAACTTCATCTACTCCCGCAATAAATTTATACCCTTTCTTCCAAAGAGCTTTTTCGAAAGAAAAATTAGGTTGAAGTTGTTTTAGGATGTGCTTTTTTATACCTCGGTGGGTAATCATCGAATAAAGAGTTCGCAACTTGTGAAACTAAATTCCTTCTTTGGACAAAAGATATCTCGCCTAATGCTACAGCGGTCCTCAATCTTGGAAAGGACCCCAAAAGAGACTCTGCCAGGGAAACGTGATTAACTCCCCTTAAGTAATATTGGAAAATCGCTTCTTTCTTGGATCCTTGAAATGCCCCTGACATCTTTTCTATTTCAACCCAAAAGGAGGTATCGTCAACACCCATTGTCTCTTGTGGAAATGCCCTTTTTACATATAAAAGCACGGTTTCAAAAACGCCTTCAGGTAAGGGTCTTAGTCTAAATTTTTCTGGGGAACTTGATCTTACTCGTTTTACCCCTGCAGTTCTTTCAGGCTTCATAGTTTGTGGAAATTATATCATTCTTGGCTAAAAATAGCCTTTTATTGTCAATCTTTATATTTTTTGTTACAATTTGCTTCGTGAAGCAAGTTCTTTCTTATTTTTCCGAGGTAAAGCTTGAGCTTTCTAAAGTCACTTGGCCTAAACGTGAAGAAGTAATAAAGCTTACTTTGATTGTTTTTTTGATTTCCGCAGCCGTGGGATTTTATGCAGGCTCTCTTGACTATTTATTAACTAAAGTTTTGGAATTAGTTGTTGCAAGGTAAACATGGACGAACCAGTTCAAACTACAAACGAAGAGATAGCAGTCTCTGAGCGTGGTGTCGGGAAGAAAAAAATTCCGGGACACATTATTATTGGTACAACCGAGGACCCCAGAGTCTCCTGGTACGTGGTCCATACAGCTTCGGGGCATGAAGTAAGAGTCGCAGAAACTCTAAGGCAAAGAGTAGAGTCTATGGGATTGACGGATAAGGTCTTTGAGCTTTTGGTCCCAACACAGGATAGAGTTGTTATTCGGGGAGGGAAAAAGGCAACAGTTAAGGAAAAAATCTTTCCTGGGTACCTTCTTGTCAAAATGCTACTCGATGACCCTACTTGGCTAGCAGTTCGAACTACCCCCGGAATTACCGGTTTTGTAGGGGCAGAAAAGGCTCCAACTCCACTTTCTGAAGCAGAGGTTGGAAATATCCAAAAGTTCATCTCAGCCCCAGCTCCCAGATTCAAAACCAAGTTTTCTGTGGGAGAAGCCGTCAAAATCACCGACGGACCCTTTGCGGACTTCTTGGGAACGATTCATGAGATGGACGAAGAAAAAGGTAAGGTAAAAGTACTAGTTTCAATATTCGGCCGAGAAACCCCGGTGGAGCTGGATTTTCTTCAGATAACAAAGGTCTAAGGGACAAGCTTTCCCAGGCTTATTTCTTTAGAAAAAATTATGTTTTGAGGGTTGGGCTCGTTTGATCCAGCAAAATCAATATTCACTCCTTCAATGGGCACACAAGCTGCCCCCTGAGGAAAGGCCCCTCGAATGCTTTCGGGTAGTCTTACACCTTTTACACCAAAAATGGCCCAACTTCGGGAAACATCATAACTTCTTGTAACTCCCCCATGTTCAATTGTCCTGACCCACGCCTTATCTATACTATCATCAGCTTCATGTAAAGCAAGATAAGCACCTTGAACTTTCAAGCCCTCGTTTCTTCCTAAGGTACCCATAAGCGTCTGTGAACCTACTCTTAATGAATTTTCGGCAATAATTTCAGACCTTTCTTTTCTAGGTTCTTTATAGATGCCAGCACCCTCATTGACTACCAGATCAGTATTTAAGTGAATTCCTGGGAAAAGAGGCTTTATCCCAGTAAAAGCTTCTAAGTTCCTGGGGTCCTTTAGGTCAGTTTGTCTATCAGCAGCTAAGTCCACTCCTTTAATCGCCAGGGCAGCTGCTAGAGTACCCAGAATACCTGCTTTAAGTGCAGTCCTTCTTCCTACCTCTCCACTCTCAGTCATATATATCTCTTATTATACTTTACTTCTCCAATTTATTAAGTTAAAATTCGTTTTACCTCATAATCTGAGGGAGACGCGAAGGCGTCGAAAGCTTCTTTAAGTTTCCGACCCTTCTTGGCTAAAATTATATTCGTGGCAAAGAAAGTAAAAACAGTAGTCAAAATAAATCTCAAGGCGGGAGAGGCAACTCCGGCTCCTCCAGTGGGAACAGCCCTGGGACAACACGGTGTGGCCATCATGGAGTTTGTTAAGGCATATAACGAGAAAACCTCCGAGATGAAAGGTGAGATTGTTCCTGCAGTTATCACCATCTACGAAGATAGAACCTTCACTTTTGAAATCAAGAAAGCTCCAGTTTCCTCAATGATTAAGAAGGAATTAGGACTTGAGAAAGGCTCAGGTGCAACCCCTAGAGAATTGGTTGGAAAACTAACTAGCGCACAAGTTGAAAAGATTGCCAAGGAGAAAATGGACGATCTTAATACCAAAGACTTGGAAGCGGCTAAAAGGATTGTTGCAGGAACGGCTCGCTCCATGGGTATTACTGTTGAGGAAAAATAATGGGAAAAACAAAGACAGCTTTGGTTGATACGGAAGTTGCCCAGTTAACGGGCAAAGCGGCCTATGAAAAAAAGAGAGAAGAAAAGGCCAAAAAAGAGGATAAGGAGAAGCCCGAAAAAATTCATATCGCTGGTCTTAAAGGGGGACAGAGGATAAAGACCATTGAGGCTGAACCACTTCCGGGAGAGGGAGAAAAAACACCTGAGGAAGGCGGTAAAGCCAAGAAGGCTCCTAAGCTAAGAAGTAAAAAATATAAAGAGGCAAAGGCTAAAGTCGAAAAGGCTAAAACCTATCCGATAGCCGATGCAATTAAACTTGCCAAGGAAACTTCGTATTCAAACTTTGACGGGAGCATTGAGCTTCATTTAGTGGTAAAGAAAGTAGGAACAAGCGCAAATGTCACTCTTCCCCACCAAGCGGGAAAAGCTAAAAAGGTGGAGATTGCAGATGACAAAACTATAGAAAAGCTCACTTCTGGGAAAATCGATTTCGACATATTGCTCGCTACCCCCGAAATGATGCCCAAGCTCGTTCCTTTTGCCAGGATTTTGGGTCCAAGGGGTTTAATGCCAAATCCCAAAAACCAAACACTAATCACCGACTCCAAAAAGGCGCCTAATTTCTCCGCAAATTCCCTATCTCTAAAAACCGAAAAGGAAGCGCCACTTATTCATACTGTCGTTGGAAAGGTAAGCCAAAATGAGGCTGAACTCGTGGCCAATTCTGAAGCCATTTTTAAAGCTCTGGGAAAAGACAAGCAAATAGTGAAAGCCTACGCCAAAGCTTCGATGGGGCCTTCAATAAAAATTAAAATAGCTTAAAATCCTTTAATATTGTAAGCTTTCTCTCTGAAGAGGAATTATAGGACCGGGGTAAACGTTGGGAATTCTGACCGCAAGATAAATTAAAAGTCCTGCCCCCAAAAATAGGAACATCCAGACAACGGTGAGAATAATAGTAGCAATCCCCCAACCCACTGACTTTTTGGCTCCCAAGTAGATCCCTGGGGCAAACAAAAGTAGCGCATAAACCGCAAAGGATATTATAACCACGAAAATCGTCACAACGGCCTGAAGGTCATATCCGACACTCCTAATAAGATAAGTCGCAGCCAAAATAGCTAGTATTGTGTAGCCGGTAATAAAAGAAGCCGAAGCGAAACTTATACCCAGGCTTAAAAATAAATTTTTCGTATCAAAGCTTGGCGCTTGTGCCCCTTGAGCTCTTGCAGATTGTCTCTTGAGGATAATTCTCGCAACGATAAGAACCATCGCAAGTATTCCTAGAAAAATACCTACCCCTATAAGAATTTCTTTAGCGTAAAGCTTTATTCGTGTATCGGCAAAGCTCGAGGAGACGCTGTAGGACTCAAGAGGAGCTAAGCTTGAGGCAGTTTTTACTAAGCTCCCGTAACCTATCTGGTTATAAAAAGTGTCGATTGCGGAAGACTCGGCAGGAGCTCCTCCAACTCCTTTTAGCGCAACCCCAGCATCCTCAAATCGATAATTTACCTCCCCCGTTGCCCCACGCAGTACCAAATCGGAGTCGGTACTTATTCCTAACGTTAAATTTCTTATATCGTCCTCGACCTTAATTGTTTCAAAGGTAAATTTATAGGCTCCAAAGATATTCTTTTGGGCATAACCCATGGCTCGAAAGTAAACTAGGTAACTCCCAGTTTTATCGGCCGAGACTGCCTGTGGCAGCGTAATTGTCAGCGTATCCTCTTCAAATTCGCTTTGGGCTTTTTGATACCTGGTTTTGGACCACCAGTAACCGTAGTAATCGGGCTCTTGATATTCGGCACAAGCACTATCAGTCAAATATCTAATACATGATGGTTCCTTAATTACTTGATAAACAAAAAATTCCTGAGGGGAAATTCGAGGGACTCGAAGTTTAACTTCCGAAAGGGGTGTTTCCCCTTTATTGGTCAGGGCAACTTTGAGAGCAACTACCGCTTCCCCGTTGCCCCTAAAAGTAACCGAATAGCTATGGTCCTGTCCTAAAAATCCTGGTTCATTGGGTGGAATTGGGTAAATATCGGGAACAGCGACCCCGGATGAGCCTGGCTCTTCTTGGGCAAACGAGATACCCGGGATAAAAAGAAGTACAAGAAAACTTAGAAATAATGTAATAAGCTTTCTTCCCACCTGCTTATTATGCACATGAGATTTGTATTTTTCAATCTTATATTGAATTTGACAACTAGAAAGCGGAGCAATAAAATCCAAGTATGGGTGTCGACGATGCAATTGAGGTAAGCGAGAAAGAAATACAAAGATTAAGCCCTGTCTTCATTTATGAACCAGAAACAAGAGGTAATACCCGTCTTCACGAAGTTATTGGAACAACACCCAAAGGTGAACCCGATTTAAAATCTGTAAATTTGCCTCTAATTCCTGAAGATCAGAAAATTATTGTTGAGATTAAATCAGTCGCAGGAAAGGCTTATTACAAACCTGTCACTGGTGAACTTATGCAAAGGATTGCGCAGGGAAATCTTGCTGCTTCAGGTGTTCAGGTTGAAGCAAATCCTATGTTTGTCACTTTTGTATCGCCGCAAGAAAAAGAAAAACTTACTACCCAAGGCTACCGTGCCTTAACCACCGAACAATTAATATCTGAAAAGGAAAATCCTCCAGTACCGACAGCGCAAAAAAGTGTTGCCTAGTCTCGCCTGTTAATATCTCTTAATTGACCTTCTATTTTCTTTCCTCTATAATAACTTTTGTCCTAAGAAAGTACGCAGTCAAATAAGTCGTGCCGAGGCAAAAAGTGCTTGTTTTGCGCGCCTCGGGCGCGTTTTTTAATGCAATGAAGAAACAAGAAAAAGTATTTTTCGTAGAAAATTTAATAGAAGAGCTTAAGAGCGCCAATGCGGTAGTTCTAGTCAACTATTCCGGGCTTTCCGTAAAGGCCCAGCAAGAGCTAAAAAGGAGACTTTCCGAGGTTGGGGCCAAAATGCTCGTTGTCAAAAATACTCTCCTTAAAAGAGCGGGTGAAGCTGCGAAAATTGATAAAGAAGTTTTGACCGACACTGTCCTTACCGGCCAAACTGCTCTCATTTTGGCGAGTGAAGACGCAATCGCTTCCCTTTCGGTCCTCGGTAAATTTGCCAAAGAATTCGAGGTTCCTTCTTTAAAGGTTGGAATTGTCGACGGGGCTTTCCAAAATACGGATTCACTGGTTAAATTAGCAAATCTCCCGGGAAAAGACGCCCTTTTGGGAGAGCTACTTGGGGTTTTAATGGGCCCTTCATATGGCCTTGTCCAAACTCTAAATGCCAGTACCCAGAAATTACTTTTTGTTCTTAAATCGAAGGCGGGGTGATAATTATGGCAGACGATACAAAACAAACTGAAAATGTTAAAGCCGAGGTTAAAGAGGAAAAGAAGGAAGTGAAAAAGGTCGCAGGGAATGTTGGAAAATTGGTTGATGAGATTGCAAAACTCACAGTTTTGGAGCTTAGCGAACTGGTTTCGGCTCTTCAAGACAAACTGGGAGTAAGTGCAGTCCCTATAACCCAAGCTCCGGCGGCACAAGCTACGGGAGGAGAAGCCCCTCAGGGAGGTCCTGAATCTGCTGGTGGTGGAGTTCAGAGCGTTACCATAACGGCAGCTGGCACAAATAAAATCGGGGTAATCAAGGCATTAAGAGAAATTAATCCAAATTTAACTCTAATGGATGCGAAAAACATGACCGAGCAATTGCCCGCTGAAGTTCTCAAAGACGCAAAAGCCGAGGATGTAAAATCCGCAGTCGAAAAACTTAAAACCGCTGGTGCTACAGTTGAAGCTAAGTAATCACAAAACCCCGTCGGCTTTTAAATTTTTTTAGCCCGGGGTTTTGTTTTGGGGTCAGAAGGAGAATGAGAGCTCGTTTGAGTAAGCCCCACAAGTAGTTCCCGTCCACTCACAGACTCGGTAGTACCAGGTCTTCCCCGGCTTCATTGGACCCAAAGTTTTAGCGTATCCAAAAAGGGGTTCGTTCGTTCTTTTATCCCCTGGGTAGGCTTTTCCAGCTGTTGTCGACCAAACTATTCTAAATCCATTGGAGGCGAGTCCATCTGCAGTCCAGGACAAGGAAACCGCTCCTTCTGGAGTTTTTTGTCCAGTCAGAGTGATACTCCCCACTGCCCCAGTCGTTGTTGTTAAAAAGGCTTGTTTAATAAGCTCTTTTTTATCAATTCCCAAATCCTCAAGGGCAACCTTATATGCCTCTTTGTCTTCTGAAATCCCTGAGGAGGCAACTATGGAAATTAACTCTGCCTCTATCCTTTCAAGCTCCTCCTCTAGGGCCCACTGGAGGAAATTGTCGACCTCAAGCTCGGAGGCAACCAAGGTTGCTGGCACGCTTGAACCTTGGATGAATTGTTTATTTTGGGCTACTTCAAGTACATCTTGCCCTTCGGTTATTTTGACCTTGCTTTCATAGACATTAACTAAAACCGACTCGTCTTTTTCAACCGAGAAAGCCGTACCCAAGGCTTCTACTTTAATTTCCCCGGCCAGAACTGTAAATGTTCCCGTGCCTGCGTCATCTACAAATGCATACGTTATTCCTTTTTCCTGAGAAAAACTCATTGATTCGGGGGCCAGACTCGTAAGAGTAAGCTTGGAGGAAGGTCCTATTCTTAAAATACTTCCACCGCTAAACGTAAGAAGGACTTTGGTATCAGCCTCTGTTTCAATCGTCGCTCCCTCATACACACTTTGACCTTGGGCCAAATCGGAGCTTGTATCACCCAGTAAGCTTGTTGCACTACCTTCAAGATAAGTAACCTTGGCACTTGCCACCACCGGCGTCGGAGTGGAAGTTGCAATGGCAACCGGTTGAGTTTGCTCAGCAAGACGCGGGGCATAGCGAGAAGCCAAATAGATTCCCCCGCCTATTGCCCCTAATAGTAGTACCCCAACCACTCCTAAAAGAACTGCTTTTTTGCCTCCACCGGAAGAACCGGGAGATGTGGGGATTGTCGAGGTTTCGGTCGAGAAACCCTGAGTTGGTGTGGCAACCACGGGGGAAACAGACGGTGGCGCTGGCACTTGATTTTCGGGGGGAGGAAACTGCGGGATTGACGGGGTTTCCTGATCGGAAACTTGAGGCGCGTTTGAAGCCTGACCGAAAGAGCTTTGGGTGAAATCAGGACCAATCCCACTACTTTCTGGTTTGTTTTGCAATGTATCCCCCTGAAAATCACTTGGGGCACTACCCGGGTTTATTATTCCTCCAACGTTGGGATTAGCAGGATCCATACTTTAAGATAATAGCAGCTAACACTCACATTTTTCAATATTGAAATTCACAATAATCTTGGAGCTTAAGCTCGTTTTTAAAATATTTGGCGATTTTTCTCATTTAGTTTTCTTTCGAAATTATAGACCAATTCCTTAAGAAAGTTGTCTCTATTCTTCATCTCCCAACGGGGAAAACCTATTTGGTCGTTTATTTCAAAAATCTTGGGAACCCCGTCAGGACCAATTCCGAAATCTATACTATACGAAGGGTCGTTGTATTTTTCAAAGAATTTTTTGATAACCGCATCGACAATTTTTTTTACCGAATGCGGAACCTTAGTTTCGTAGTCAATCTCATGAAGGTTGCCACCCTCGGCCACATTTGCCTTGAAGCTTCCTTCTTGGGGAATTCGCACATTGCTCCAGACTGCCTTTGCGTTTACTATCGCAACCCTTAGGTCATGAAGCCCAGAGGCAACTAACGGTATTCCTTGTGAAGTATCGACAAACTCTTGGGCTATATACTTTTTAAACTTTTTCGGAAACCTGAACTTAATAGCCCGACTTTTTGGACCAACAAATACGCCTTGACCTTTTAGTCCATTATATGGCTTTAAAACGACCCATTGGGTACTTATTTTCGGAAGTATATTAGCAATATCCACCTGCCTTTTAACTAGAAAGGTTTTCGGCATATGCTCATTTAGAATCTTATAAGCCTTCCATTTATCCCAACAAAGAACTTTAAAGTCCCTTCTATTAACCCAGATTGTACCTTCGTCTCCTTCAGGTGGAAATTTAACACCGGCACTTCTATCATAAACCAGATCCATTTTTACCTTGGTTTTCATTTTTTTAAATTTACCCTTATCAAATTTCCAGCATCCTGCAAATACTCCTCCACTCTTATACGTTTTTTTTGTTAGGACATAAGCCTCCCAGCCTTTATCCTGACAAAGCTCAAGTAGTCGAAGATAAACAGGAAGTTTGACTCCTATATGGCCGAGGGGGGAGTTACCTTTAAACTCCCTGGAAAATGCCATACCGACTTTAGATACTGACACCTATTTATCTATCTCCTCTCCAAGAAACTTGGCAATCTCGTCTATTTCTGGGGAAAGACTGGTATCATAGGTTATTCCCGGTCCACGATTGACTTCGACCAAAAAAATATTGTTTGTCTTTTTCTGGGTAGCTACGTCAACTCCGGCAGTTTGTAGGTTTAACACTTCTGCCGCCTTTACTACAACGTCTGAAATTCTTTCTGGGATTTTGGCAATCGGGAGAAATTCCTCACCTGCACCAAGGGCAATATTATGTCTAAATTCCCCTTTTATAGTAATTACTTTTCTTTCCCAAACTCTCGCTTTATTTCCCAGAACCAGTACTCTGTATTCATCTTTAATGTTGATAAATTTCTGAAATAAATATTGATTATTTCTGCCCTGGCTATCAGTAAGGGGAAGTTTCTTAAAATCTTCTTTTGTTCTAATTAAAATTACACCCTTTCCTCTCTGGGTAGATAACTCTTTGGCAATCAACGGTAAACCAAATTTTCTAATAAGACTATTTTGGTATTTTTCTATGTGAGTGGGCCAAAAATAAATTGTGGTGAAAATCGGAAGGTGTGCTCTCGCTAGGCGGACTAAAGACGTAAACTTGCTTCCCAAAGGTCCAATGTTACCCCAAGTGCTATCGATATATTTAATTCCCAATTCTTCCAAACACAGTGCCAGGGTAGCGGCGATTCCCGAAAATTTATCCCCGGCCCTTCTAAAATATACAAGGTCAAAGCCGGCCATTGGCATATCCTCAATATTGACGGCAATACTATCTGGGTCTAGCTCAAAATATAGATCCGAAAATCTACCCAGGACAATTTGAATATTTTTACTAGAAAGCCTTTTGGCTATTAGCTCTGCAAATAGTTCCTTTTTGGGTCCGACCTTGTCCACTAAAATTAATATTTTTTTCATTCAGTTTTCACCAAAAATCCTTTCAAATCTTTTCTCCCAATTATTAGAGGGGTTCTTAAATGGGACCTTCCAGCCACATTTACGATGGTTGATATTCTTGTTCCGGCCAAATAATAAGTCAGGCTTATTACTTTTCTGGTTTCTTTGCCTAAAGAACTTTTATAAATTTTGGTCCATAGGATATTACTTTTATCAAGAATTCCCAACTTTTTGGCAACCTCCCTATCAATAGAAGATTTCCAAGCCCCAGTATCTATTTTTGCCTTAATTGTATGTTTCTTATGATCCCCGCCTACTACTCGAACATCTTCCCAAACCCCTACTGTTTTAATACCTTCTTCAGCCTTTACTCTGTCTGCGAAACGGGCGGCAAAAAGGGCTTTGGCTATTTTTACACCGTGTACAGGACCACGAACCTCGAGCTCTTCTACCCTTTCAAGCCGCTTTTTAAGGCCGGCCAAGTTTGCAAGTTGGATTTTAAGGCCAGGTTGAGCATTTAACTCCAAAACCATGGGACCCTTTTCCGGGTGAAGGACAATATCAACTCCTAAATAACCCATTCCAGAGGCCATAGATGCTTCTACTGACATCTCAAGTATCTTCGTCCAGTCGGGTATCTTTATTCCTCGAAGCTTCCGCTCCGTTCCAGGTTTATGGAAGATTAAATCACCATGCAAATAAGCTTTGGTGGTAATTCCAGTTGCCATGTCTATTCCCACGGCTATTGCCCCCTGGTACATATTGGCGCGCCCCCCCGACTCCTTGGTTGGAAGCCTAAGCATAGCCATAACGGGAACTCTGTTAAAAACGATAATTCTAATATCGGGAGTACCCCTATATGCGTACTTTCTAAAGGCCTTGTGTCTGCCTACAAACTCTTGAACGAGGGCGCTGTCCGGAACGTTCCCTAGGCTAAACGCCCCCTCGAGAATGTCCTGAACATGAAGTTTCAAATCCTCAATCCCAACTCTACTTTTTTGGGTAGTAATCCAGGCGTCTTTGTCTTTGGTCCGGGTTTTAACAACAACTATTCCTTCTCCCCCAAGGCCTCGGGAAGGCTTTAGTGCAAATGCAGCCGGTAGACTCTGCCAATCAAAACTCTCAATATCTATTGGGTTTTTAAACTTTTTATAAATTTCTGGATGAGGGATTCCTACCCTTTTTAAGACTTTGGCCGTTTGCAGCTTAGAATCACAAATCTTTCTGCCTGTTAGCGTGTTATAACGGTAAGAAAATAGCTGGGTTCGGGCATTTAATCCCAAAACATTTGAAATTTTCATTTTAGGACTGAATTAGCTTTCTGAAGCGCCAGATCTCCATTAATCTCAAGCCCACATAGCGTCCCAGGATGAGGTTAAAGATTAAAATTACAAGAAGATATATTTCTGGTTTAAGAAGGGCATATTCCTGAACTGGCTTTAAAGTAAGAACAAAATATGAAGCCAGGGCTAAAATTAGGGTTTCGGATGTTAGATTTACCGCAACCTTGGCACTTTTCCCTAGCTGCACACGAGTAAAGTCCTCCGATAGAAGCACTAAAATTAGAACCGGGAAAATAGAAACGTTAGATAAAGTAGAACTATTTATCAGAGGCGCCGCAAAAAGAACACCCAAAACTGCAATTACCACCCACCAAAGAAGAAGTGCCATTCGAGGCAGGTATTGAAGCTTTAACTTTAACTTCCTCAGGGTAAAGCGAATAAGTGTCGCAATCGTCACAATCACAAGAAATAGTCCTATTCCAACAATAGGGCCAGTCGCAACAAATGTTACCCCCAAGGCAGCTGGTAAAAAGATTCCAAAACCCCTCAGGCCTACAATGTGCCTCGCTGCCGCGATAAAAGAGGCAACCAAAGGAAGAAGCAGAAGTAGAACTATGGTGTTGGCGGGAACGTGTGCATCTACCGCAGCCCGAATTGCGTATTTTATAGGATTTCCTGGCCAGACTGATCCTAATTTCTGTTCATTTAAAAGTCTTTCTAAGGGTCCCAAAGTCTCTTCTGTTTCCTTAGTTAAGTCGGCTCGAGGCGTCAGGGTGGGAGTAGCTGTGGGGGTTGGAGTGACTGTTAAAGTTGGTGAAACCTTAACGACTTGAGCCAATGAAACTCCCCCAGCAAAAAAAATTGTAGAAAAAGCCACTAAAAACCCTAGTATCATCTTTCGCATGGGAAATAAAAGTGTAGTACGAATTATACCCCTTGAGCCTATCAAATTGCTACTTTATCCTAAGTATCGAGAAAAAAAGCAAACCGCTTTATAAATTTGTGATGAATTTTAATTCTGTTCTTAAAGAAGTAATCTGAATCTTTTGCTTCTTTCTGTAGTACAATCGTTTTGGGCCAATTTAAAGTGCCCATTTCTTATGCTCAAAATTCTGAAAACTTTTTATGGGTTTATGTTGACCAAAAAGCTGGCTTTTGCCGGATTTATTTTATTGGTCATTATCGCTACTGCCCTATCTAATCTTTCTCCCTATTTTTACAAAATCTTTGTAGAGACAATTCCTACACTCAATTATGAGAAACTTCTTTCAATACTTCTTGTCTTTATGCTCGTAAGAATCGCTTCCTGGTTATTGGGAATGTTCTCCTATATCGCGGGTGACTATGTCCTAATTGACGCTTCGATTGATGCAAGAATCGCAATTTTTAAGTACGTACAGGATCTTGACTTTGCCTTCCATTCAGAAAAAAGCACGGGTTCTTTAATCAGTGCATTTAAAAGGGGCGACGGCGCTTTATGGAATTTATTTCATGCAATACATCATAGAATGACGGAAGTCGCTGTGTCGCTTGTCGTCATGATTTATTTCTTCTCAACCCTTGACGCAAGAATTGTTCTCGTTATTGTTATTTCATTTTTGCTCACACTAGTTGCCATAAAATTCCTAATAGGTCTCAATGTAAAAAGAAGGGCCCTGTTTAACAAGAAAGAGGATGAAATCTCGGGGATAATTGTCGATAACTTAATTAACTTTGAGACCGTAAAGCTTTTTTCAAAAGAGAACTGGGAAAGAAATAGACTGAAATCTTCATTCGCTAGCTGGAGAAAAGCCGGCTGGGACTATTTCAATAGCTATAGACTCATTGACGTAACCATTGGAATAATTACAAATCTAACTTTCTTTTTAATTATTCTTATGAGTTTGAGATTTACGGTGGATTTTAAATTCACGATAGGAGATTTTGTACTTGTATCAGGGTTTATAGGAATTTTCTTCCCCCGTCTATGGGACTTGGTCTGGAGTTTTAGAGACATCGCCAAAAGCTACGCCGATATTTCCAAATATTTTGGTATTCTCGATAACGACATACAAGTCAAAGACCCTAAAGTCCCCATAAAAAGAAGATCGGTTCACGGCGAAATTGAATATAAAAAAGTCCACTTTTCCTACAAAGGAAGAAGCAAAAACGCAGTCAACGGCCTCACTCTAAAAATAAGGCAGGGTCAATCGATAGCACTGGTTGGAAGGAGCGGATCAGGGAAGACAACTTTGGTTAAACTCCTTATGAGATTCTACGACCTGGACGGCGGAAAAATTACGATAGACGGGGTGAACATTTCCGCCTTCACTAAAAGGGACTTGAGGAGCTTTATTGGAGTAGTTCCACAGGAGCCAATTCTTTTTAATAATACAATTTCATTTAACATTGGCTATGGAAAAGGCAGAGCAACTCTTTCCGAAATAAAGGCTGCCGCGACTCTTGCTAACATAGATACATTCATCGAGAGCCTTCCCAAAAAATATCAAACCTTTGTGGGCGAGAGAGGAATTAAACTTTCCGGTGGGCAAAAGCAAAGGCTGGCAATTGCCAGAATGATTCTTTCAAATCCCGATATAATTATCTTTGACGAGGCCACGAGCCAACTAGACTCAGAGAGCGAAAAATTAATTCAAGAGGCTTTTTGGAAAGCTTCAAAAGGCAAAAGCACAATCATAATCGCCCACAGACTCTCAACTGTTATGAGGGCAGACAAAATTGTGGTCATGGAAAAGGGTAAAATAAAAGAAATTGGCTCACACGGAGAGCTTCTTTCAAAGAAAGAAAGTCTCTACAGACACTTCTGGAATTTGCAAATTAAATTAGATTAACCTTGCTATAGGTGAGTTGTGTCGTTCCAAGTTGTAAGAATCCAGGTCTTTTTTTTGTTATATTCGCACACCGTTACTCCCGTATTTTCGGAGTGCAGATGGTATTTGAAATCCCAATAAATTTGCGGTTTAAGGGTCCCCCCAAAAATCATTTTCGCTAAAATCATTTTTATAATTCCCGCGTGTGACACACACAAAATATTTTGTTTTTTACTCATCTTAACAAGTCTCTGTAAAACTTTCTCTGCTCTTTGTCTTAACTCATTAAAAGTTTCCTCGTCCGAATATTTCCAATTTCCCTTATGAAAATTTTTCTTAATAAGCGTTCTAATTACCCTGACTTCCGAGTCGTCGAGAGATCTCCCAACTATCTCTTTTGGACTTCTTGCCTCCTTAAGGTCCTCCCAAATCTCGACAGATTTTCCAATTTTCTTGGCAATTATCTCTCCAGTTTCTTGCGCCCTTTCTAAAGGACTTGAAAAAATTGAGTCAACCTGTAAATTGGAAAGCCTTCTAGATAAAATTTCGGCTTGCCTTTTACCAAGTATAGAAAGCGTGTCGTCGTCGCTTTGAAAGACCCCTTTCGAGGCCGCCTCCGATTCTCCGTGTCTGACAAAATAAACAATCATTGGGGAAAGTATAGCAAAAATACGTGGTAGAATTACCAGGATGAAAGATAGGACGAAACCACTTGAGCAAATTTCCACTTGTAGAGCGATTATTATCTGGAAAGACAAAATTCTTCTCCACCATAGGGACAATAAACCAGAAATTCCCTATCCAGACTGCTGGACTTTTCCTGGAGGAGGTATTGAACAAGACGAAACTCCAGCCGAAGGAATAGTGAGAGAACTTATAGAAGAAGCCTACTATTCCCCCAAGAGCCTGCAATATATAGGCTACCGACTCAATGAGAATAGAACACTAACATATGTTTTCTTCGCTTTTATCGGTAGCAAAGAAGCAAAACTTTTCAAAAGGGGTATAGAGGGGCAAGGGATTGGGTTTTTTACTTTGAATGAAATTGGTAGACTCAATTTTCCAGCTCTAAGTGACAGACTTTTGAAGAAATACAGAAAAGTTATAGAAGAGTCAATTAAGACTGGTAAACTCCCCTCCTCTCAATCTCTAGGTTTGACAGTGTGATACCTTGACTGTTACGGGCCACTTGCTTCCACTTCATCCTGCTTAATCATGTTTCATTTTGTGAATCTTTGCCCAATTTTTCTTATCCAGCCAGCACTTTTTGCAGTATAGAGCTCTCCAACCCACACGGATCGGGTCTTTAACCTCGTTTTTGCATATATCGCATATATATTTAATCGCCATGGGTAAGGAAATACTAGAGGTGCATACTTAGAAGTCAACTATAAAACTCTAGATCACTTATATGCCCCTTGTCTATGAAGAATCGAAACGATAGATACTTCCTCTTCCCCCACAATATAAATAATTCTATAAGGCCAAGCCCGGGCCACACGCAATCCGGTTAGCTGGCCTTTAAGTAGTTTTCCAAAAGAGGGGTGGCTAGATAAATCGCGAATCTTTTTGGTTATTTTCCTTTTTTCGTTTGGGGGCAGTTTTGATAACTGCTTTTGTGCTTCCTTAGAAAAGATTACTCTCACAGTCCATACTTCTTCTTTATTTCCTCAAAGCTTACAGTCCTTCCTGCTTTTATATCCTTTAGTCCCTTTCTGATAGAAGTTAAAGCCCCAGGGATTGAAATAATTTCTGCGGTTTCTTCTAAAGATTCCGCCTCCTCAACACTTAATATTACAGCCTTGGGTTTATTGTTGACTGTTATTAAAAATTTTTCTAAACCCTCGCTAACCTTATTCACAAGGGCGGGCAGTTTATTTCTCGCATCCGAGATACTGATAATATTGGTCATAGCCTAAATGTACAACATGTTGTACATTGTGTCAAGCTGGATTTACGGGGCTACTTCTTTTCAGGGGATGCGACTATTGATGTTCAAGCTTAATGCTTGCAAGCAGAAGTTCCTCAGCAAGCGCTAAGCGCTTGTGTTTATTGTTAAACGCTTTCTCGGGATTATTAAAAGTAGTTACTTTAAGATAATCATTTTCCCAAAATTTCCTTATTAAGTGAATTTTTGTTCTATCCCCTACTGCCAACCAATAGGCGATTCGCTTAAGATCCGAGGCGACATTTAATCGATCAATTCTTGTCATTTCAGAAATTTCTCGACAAGACTCAAAAATTTCTTTCTGGTTACCGGGTCTAATATTTCCATACTATCATTCATCTTTCTTGGCCTAATATTTATTACCGCCTGGGAGTCAATTCTTCCAGATTTTATATCGTATCCCCCTCCCCAAATATTTTCTTGTTTTGATCCTTTTTCAATTAAAAACTTTTTCCCGTCTGCGTGAAGCTTTCCACCCAGCGTACACACGCCTTTGAGGATATCAATAGTAATTTTTATGTAAATCCCAAACTCCTCTCTAGCACTTTTTATCTCTTCTTTAGTAGCGGGTTTGTCTAGATAAACAATCATACTGAGAGAAATAATATCACAGAATATAGAATGCAGGATAAAGAAATAGATTAATTAGATATTAGAAATTGTTCTTACGGGGCCACTTCCTTCCAGCGTGTGCGCTTGAGTTGAAGGGAGGGTGGTATGTTAAAAAGCAAATCCGGTGCGTATTCAAAGAGCTCCGCGGGTGTGGTTGAATTGTCAGTCAGGTCCTTATTGGGATCAACCATCCCATATGCCGCAACCATTCCCCTAATTTGGATTGGGTCATCGGTTTCAGGACCAGCTGATGAGGTCGTAAAGTTGCCATTGGTCACAAATACTCCCTCGAGGTCAAATCCTCCTCCGGGATTCTCTACTCCGGGATTAACCGTAATATTGCCGGAAGCAATTGCCATAAAGAAGCCAGTGCCCGGATTTATCTTTATATTGCCGTCGATTGTCAGATTTCCATTTACAAATAAGATTACTTTAGTGCTTGCCAGTGTCGGCTCCCCCCTTAAGGTTAGGTCTCCCGTCCTAAAGAACCAGAAATATCCGTCTGGAGACGGAAATTGGGAATCGGCCTGGTTTTTGAGATAGTTGGGATTTATTGTGTCGGCAACGGAAATCACATTTCTGTCAGCGTCTCCCGGAACCAACCTTTCAAAGAATGCGTAATTATAATCTGTTTGGGCGTTGTAGCTTGCTTGGGCGAGCCAGCCTGTGGAAGAAACTGTACCAGGTGGGATTCCAGAACTCACGTCAAAAACCCCTCCTGCATAACTTGGTATCCCGGGGTATCCCCCCAATGGAGTAACAATGAATGCAGGGTCACAAACAGGAAGAGAACAGCTTGCAGGAATCGGTGAAATTATATCGGCATTCACGATTACGTCTCCATTTTTCACCTGCCACCAGGAACTTGCATTTGAAACATTGATATCTGCAGGGACAGGATCAACTAAAGTCCCATATCCACAAGCGGCTACACCTCCCATATAAGCTGTTGCTCTTAGTTCTGTGAAACCTGGGCTAACTCCCGTTACTGTGGCCCTGTAGGGAAAGGTTAAATCGTTATGTGGAGGCACAGGTGGGTCATCAATTGACGCAATTGCAGGATTTACGATTGAAAACTCCACTCTGTCTACGGGGCTTCCTGGAGGGCTGGTATTGACTGTAGCCGTAACATTTGCACTAACTCCTACTTGTATATCAATGGGGTCTGGGGTAAATGTTATATTAAGACATGAAGGCGAAGGTGTAGGCGTCGGGGCGCTTGTAGGCCCCGGATCTGAAGTAGGTGTGGGTTCCCAACTAATCCAGCAGTCAAAGCGGGCTTCAGCACAACCATTACAAGTTACTCCACTCCGACATGAATTTATATATCCTAAACGACATTGGCCTGCTTCGAACGGAGAATCACAATGGAGATTGGGAACACCTGGAGAGCAAAGTTCATAAAATGGTGACGTATTACAAGGCGTAGAACTACCACACCATGCTTCGTCTGTTTTACAATCGCCATTAGTAGGACTGCAATCTTTAAAATCATAATACTGTACATACCGCCAACAATAGGGAGGAAATTCTCTACCGGGGGGATTAACAGTTTGGCAATTGAATACATCGAGAGCAAGTTGTTCACCACAAACCGATTGTGCGTTTACTGGTTTGGGAAAGGTAATTGCGAATAATATTAGAGAGCTTATTGCAAGAAATGCTTTTAAAGTTTTAAGCATATTATTGTTTCACGGTTTGGAAAAGTACAACAACATTAGTCAAGTCGATAATACCATTTTCGCCGTTTATCCCAAAACCTTCCGATTTCCCATCAGTAAAGAAGTTTTTTAGTCTGGTCATATCGTCAGGATCACCTCTTAGGTCCCAAACCGTCTTACAGTCAGGAGTTAATTCTCCTACTATTGAAGATTCGGAAAATGGTCTTTCGACGCCGGCAAAGAGTAGTCTATATTCAGTGTCTATTTCCAAATTAGCCAGGTTTTCACCAACCGTTCCTGAGTCTATAATACAAACCGCAGTGAAATTTCTAAAACGATAATCCTTATCTTTAAGCCTAAATCCCCAAACCTGTTCCGTAATTTTTGTTCCTGGAACCACAGAGAGACTTACCAGAGTCATTGGATTTGTAGGGGTAAATACATACTCGGGAATACCGCCTAGATTGAATCCAGTTCTAAACATGCCTGGTTCTGCATTTTCCCCTGTTGCTTCTAAGTTATCTCCATTATTTGATGTATCGGAAGACGGACCGGAAGATTGATTTGAAGCCATTCTACTTACATAAAACCCAACAACCAAAGCTCCAATTACCCCAAGAACGATGAAAATTTGCAGGAACCGGTATTTGCTTGACACCAAATAAATTGCAACAGAAAACGTAGTGAATGTCAACAGGGCTTACCAGGGCATAATTAAGAAAGGGACTATGATATTCGATAAATCTACAACTTCTCCTTCGTCATCGATATTTAGTCCTTCCGAATTTCCAGTAGTAAAGAAATTTTTCAACCTTGTTATATCGTCAGGATCACCCCTTAAATTCCCCCACACTAACTTGCAGTCTTGAGATAATTCATCCATCAACTGTGACTGAGAAAAAGGCTTTTCAAATCCGAGATAAAGTAACCTATATTGTGTTCCAATTTCTAGATTAGACATATCTTTGCCGACAACATCCGAATCAATATTGCAAACTAAAGTACGATTTTTAAAACGAAAATCAGTACCGTTCGTGCTAAATCCCCATTTTTGTTCTGTTATTTCTGTTCCTGGGACTGTGGAAATACTAATTAGAGTCATTGGATACGTAGGTGCAAAAACATATCCGGGAATGTCACCCAAGCTCCCTCCTGTTCTAACCTCGGGCAAATGACCCCTGGATTTGTAAGAGTCAATTTCTGCAAGAGGTCCAGTGTACGCTGGTATTTCTGTAGGAGTGGGGAGAGATGTAGGATTGGGAGCTGGAGTAGGCAGTCTTGGGATTCTCAATATTCCTTCTCTTCCGACTCTGGCCCGTATCTCGTTATAAGCATAATGAGTTCCCAATAGGGGGATCCAATTGGTTCCGTCTTCTGTAATTTCTATCTCACCTGTTTCTATGTTTTTTCTTAAATATGGATCTTGTATATCAAAGAAGGGCGTATTTGAGTCAAATGTTGCTGATGCAAATGTTATGATGTTTTTTTCTTGGGGATAAGTTTCTGATTGGACAAGGAGGCTAACTTTTCCAATGTAGTTTCCATCTTCTACTCTTCCAACAAATGGTGCTCCATACTCTTCGCCTGAATCTTTTGTTGGGGAAGATGATTCAAAAAGTGCGAATCTGTTTTGGCCAGAAGTGTCAGTAAGAATGTCACCTATGAGTTTCGCATCATGGAAACCAAGTCCTTCGAATTGTGCATCTATTGCATCTTGTGCGTAACTTTCTAACTCGTGCACAAACTCGGGGCTAGGAGTTAGAGCAAAATCTTCCGTAGCTCTAGGATCTCCAGGCGCTGATCCAGAATCAACGGGGGTAGATTCGAAATTTTCAAAAATAGGAGTACAAGCGCTAGCAAATAAAGCAAAAGCTGGTGCGCTAACACTAATCAAAGCTTTTCTTCCTCCCGCTTTGGCCAAAACCCTGCTGGCAGTTTTTAGGATCCTCGCCTCTAATTTCTCTCTAGTCTTTAACCCATCCTCATCTCTAAATCCCGTATCTCCAGTTAAATCTACGCCTTCTGTCGAAATGTTACCTGGTTTTCTTTCTGTCATTGTCGATATTATATCATACTATAGTAAAAGATTAGCTTCGAAACTGAAATTCGCTAAAATAAGGTTGATAAGTTGGTCATTAAGCCTTAATATTTATTAGAAAGTTATGGATACTCCTGCCCAAAATGACCCTAGTGCACCCGCTCCCGTCATAACTTCAAATACTGCGGCTGAAGACAAAGGTAAGTCGTTAAAGAAAGTCGCCATAATCTTGGGCGGATTTATTGTCTTAATTATCCTGTTCGAACTTGCATATTTAGGATATACCAGGTTTTTAGCCCCCCAAAAAACTTCTACACCCACCCAAGAGGCTGAAATTCCTTCTAATGGTCCCAAGAAAATCAATATAGACAAGGTAACTTTATATTCCGACATCCTTTATGGCCTCAAAGACAAAAGTTCATTCTTTTTAAGCGCAAATACGAATCTGGTTATAGGGGGGAAAGTGCGTGAATCTGACCTTAAAGAAGAGGTTATAGACGAGAAGCGCTACGTTTATAAGCTGGTTCTGGAAAACGACGAAGACCAAACGCTAGTCTATCGATTCACCGAAGGGGACCTTAATAATATGAAAGTTTATTTAACTGACGCCGAGGTAAAGACCGAAATTAAACCTGAGGACGTCAAAGTCGGTTATTATGCTATTGTAAGAACCTATGTTGATCTGCTTGACAGTTCTTTGTACGATACTGTGACATTGGATGTATCCCCAAGGTAAATTTAAATGTCGAAGAAAGAAAAAATACATATTCCAAGCCTTCTATGCAGTAATTTCAACAATCATTACAACCTCCCTGCTTACAAAAACGGCTATTTCCAAAAGATATTTTTCATTTGGATCTATCTTGTGCCAAACCCAGGCTTATAAACCACAACCATAACATTATAGGTGAAAGGTACGTTCTGTCAAAGAAAAAGTTTGTGAAAAGGGCAAGAAAAACTGCACCCGACAGTAATGAATTTGGATGGATAAGTACGTCTTTAATTACTTTATAAAGCCAATAAACAAAAACCAACCCCAGTATGCCCAAACCAGATAATACTTCGAGGACAATATTGTGAACATAGGTGGAAAATGGCCTCAAAAGTGCTGAGGAGTTGGAAAACATACTTGATACTTCAGAAAAGTTTCCTACACCAACCCCTAGTGGATAATAATAAAGACCCAAAACGGCTTGTAGGAAGTATATTCTATTAGCGAAAGTCGGCTTAAGAAGACTTGCCGAGATAAATAGTATGGCAAGTACTCCCAGAGAGGAAAGCAGAACCTTTTTATATTTCTCCCAAATGTTTAACTTCCATAAAATAAAAATTATTGCCACCATTAGAGAGACATATGCACTCCTTGATAAAGATGCTGCTAAAAGGATAAGTCCAAAACCAAGAAGAAAATAATCGGTGAATTTCTTTTTCTCTCCTTTAAGAAATTTATAAATTGGAACTAACAATATTAAAACCCAAAGGTCACCAATGTGATTATGTGTGCGCTCATAAGAGGTGAAAGAAAAAATTCCCCAGACCGGAGGGGTCAAGCTGAATAAAGCATAAATTAAATAAAAAACTCCAAAGACTAATCCCAAAAAAATTAAGATTTTCTCAAATTTCCCATCCCAATTCTTCCCCATGTTATTTGCAAATACCCAGAAGCCTCCCCCCGAGGCAAAAAGTAAAAGAAATTTTAAACTCTCATATTTATCAACACTTATAATTAAATCAGTAAGAAGAAGTATTAGGAATAAAAGATATAATTTAAATCCGTAAGGGAACTTAATTTTACTTTTTCTATTATTTATTAAGAGTAAGGCAATAGAACCGAGAAGGCCGCCTGCTGTAATAAAATACCAGTTCCCAAAACCACCTGCAAAAAGTAAAATGCCCAATAATATACGTGTCATCATGAATATATTTGTAGATGTTCTTTCTTTGAACTATAACTAACTTTTTATAAACTTTTCCCAATCGAACACCATTTGCATTATATAATAGGAAAACCTAATGTTAAAAAAACTAAGTTACATAGCAATTTTTATATTGATTTTGTTGCTTTCAGAATTTATTTTTATTTTCAATAGTCAAAAAATGAAAATCATTTCGACTTATGCAATTTTCCAAGCCCAAAAAGAAGTCAATATACAAAACGTCCAAAAAGCAGTTAATTTTTTTACCTGGGCAGCTGAAATAAACATCAAATCCCTGGCCAAGAGTTACCCCGGGCTCATTCCCGAAAACTACGCAATTAAAGTTACAATTCCCCAAACTAACCTAGAACTTAAGGACAATCTTACTTCCTACATCAATAATATAAATCTCTCAGCAATTTTTAATAGCGAAGAAGGGTATCTGGCAAGGGTTTTTTATAATTTGGCGACAATTTCAGCAAAGAATAAAGAGGATAATCTTGCCCAACCTTTTTTCCAAACAGCTGTCTACCTTAACCCGGAACTATCCCATTTCCACGTCGCCTTAGCAAATTATTATCTACTCAAAGGGAATAAAGAAAAGGCTATTGAAGCAATTGATTATTGTTTCAAATTCAAGAATCCTCAAGAACACTGTATAGATTATCAAAATTTTAGCTTAGCCCAAAATGCTCCTGAAGAAATAGGTTTTTTGGACAAGGAGCTTGATAAATATTATGAGTCTAGATAGCTCTATCCGCCAAAACTTCTTCGATTCTTGCAACAAAATCCCTCCAGCTGTACTTCTTTGAGTTATTGTGTGCATATCTACCCAATTTTCGAGCAAGTTCCTTGTGTCTCGCAAGCATTGTCAGTTTTTTTGCAATCTCGTCCTCGTCTTCGGGTACAAGATAGCCGGTTTTTCCATTTATCTGGCTTTCTTTTGGACCACCTCTGGCAATTGCAACGGCTGGTTTTCCCCATGCATTCCCCTCAAGTAGGGTAAGCCCAAAATCTTCATTAAAAGAAGTGACCAAAACCGCCCGACAGCTGGCATACAAGGTTCTTAAATTCTTATCACTGGGAGAAACAACAAATTCAATATCTCTCCTTTCACCCACCATTTCTTTTAACTCCTCTAAGTAAATCCTACTTTTCCTGTCGACTTGTCCTGCAATTACTAATTTAAAATCTCTAAAATGCTTAGAAGTATTTTTAAATTTAATAAATGCACAGATTCCAAGTTTAATGTTTTTTGCCCACATAACCCTTCCCGGTATAAGGAAGAAAGGTTTATAGACCCACGTTGGTTTGTAGTGTTCCCAATCAACTGCAGGGTATAAGACCTCGATCTTACCCTGTTTTGGGCTTATGAGCCCACCTTCCTTGGCCCGCTTTAGCGTTTCTTTGCTATTAAAAAAAACGTAAGAGTATTTTCTCCAAAGAATTTGGTCAATCTTTTTAAAAATATAAGAAAAAAATAAAAATTTGAAACGCTCAAACCCCGATCGTGTGGATAAGGCACGTTTTCGGTAATGAGAATCAAAAACCGGCCTCAAGGGGGTATGACAAAAACAAAAAGCACGAATATTCGCATTTCGTATCAAAAATAAGTCTCCCAAACCATCGCTATGAACAAGGAGTGCGTCGAAATCCGAAAGGTCAACTTTTTGGGCGGCGATAATCCATGCGGCTTTCGCGACAGATAAAATATCTCTTTCTACGGGTATTCTTGATAATTCTTTTACCTTTAACTTAGTAAACGCTGGGTATGTATTCCTTCTGTCAAAATGGTTTGTGAAAATCGTATAATCGTGTTTTCCTCTTTTAACTATCTCTAAAATCACCCGCTCTACCCCGCTCGTTAAATAAACCCAAGGATAATAAATTGCCACTTTCATAGTGGCCCCTTTTGGGAATAGTGTTCTGTTGCCCGTTCGTAGATTTGCGTAAGATTTTTGTAATGGACACTTGGACTAAAGCGGTTCATTACGAGTTTCTTAGCATTTACCCCCATTCTTTTTACTTGATCCGGATTTTCCCAAAGGCTAGTAACTTTTTTCTCGCAATCATCTAAATTTCCGGCTTCAAAAAGAAGTCCATTCTCTCCGACTTTAACAATCTCTGAAATTCCACCGATACGGCTTGCCACGACAGGTTTTCCAAGAGCATATGACTCCAGTATGGTATATGGCATATTTTCGTACCAAAGAGAGGGAACAAGCACAAAGAGGCTTCGGGTTATGCTTTGTTGTAACTCTGCACTTTCCTGGAACTTTAAGACCGTCACATTTTTAATTGAATGTTCACTTAAAAAATCTTTTATTTTTATTTTGATTTTCTCATCCGGATATTTTCCAATCATTTTAAACATAACTTTAGGAAGACTTCTTGCAACATCAAGAAGAAACATCGCCCCCTTTTTTTCTTCCAGGCGACCAAAATATAGAACATATTTCTCTTTGTGTGGTTTATTGGAAGTTTTTGAAAGGGAAAAGTTCGTAAAGTTCGGCAGATGAATAATCTTCCTCGGATCAAAACCGTATTCAATTAACTTTTTTTCCATAAACACACTCGGGGCAATAAAATAATCGACGTGTCTTTCATACAACCTAAAAATATGTTGGATATAGGAAGCTACGGCCGCCATTAACGAGGCTACATACGACTCTTTAATGCTTTTTGATAAAACTGCTTTATAATAACGATTTTTCTTTGTGTCCTCATTTACCCTGCCGTTACTAAACAGGTCCAGGCATGGAGAAATTAATTGATAATCGTGTACGGTTTGTACAACCGGTATTTTTCTTTTTTTTATCACCGAGAGAATCGAAGGTGATATGTAATAGTAAATATTATGGATATGAACAATATCTGGTTTAAAATCATCAAGGAGCCTTTCCACCTTCCTTTTAGCCTCGAACGAATAAAACATCCTGCAAGCCTTTTTGATAAAACTTTTATAATCATTTTTGCTAAAATCCAACTCATCAAGGAAATACTTTTCCCATTCTGACGAATAATTTTTCGAATCTTTAAGAGAAAAATTAGCAACGAGATGTCCTCTTTTTCTTAATAAATCAGAGAGTTCTAAATAATACCTTTCCGTTCCCCCTATCATTTTATGGTGGCTGTTTATCTGAAGGATCCTCATTTTGTGGTGGTTGATACCTTAATTATCGTTGTATAGAAATAAATTTTGTAACAACCGGAAACAGCGAAAGGTGTGGAGTATTAATGGGAAGACTATAATCAATAACAATCGGGATATCGTTTAAAAGAAAATACCTCTCTCCAATTTTCAAAGCATTAATCTCAAGAGTAAGGTAAATGTCTTTCCTTACGGGATCAACCCTTAGCATTGCTCTTCCGTCTGAAGTTACGACCACTCTTTGGGCAGGTTCTACCTTTTTGTCAATAATTTTTATTATCGTATTTCCATTGTTGTCCTTGATCTCCTCTCCCACTTTTATAGCGTCTGCGATATATGCCTTGGTTCCCGATGTTTCCAAATACGTAGAGTTCTCTTCCCTTATTTGAGCTTCAACCGTAATCAACCGTTTTTCCCTCTTGTCCGAAACTCCTTCAATATCCGTTATTAGTCCTTCAACTAATAAATTATCAAAATTTACTTTAATTTTCGAACCAATAAGGACAGGTGTTCCTTTGTATGTATAAGTATTAGATGCCCTGTTATAAACCACTCTTAGTTTTGTTGTAAGATATACCGTAATCCTAGCCGGTGTTTTCTCATACGAGAAAGTATCAAGAAGCTCCGCCTTTACGTTACCCAAACCGTCCCTTTCCTTCATTCCCTTATGAAACAAATCGCTAAACCACATTTTTGATCCAGAGGCATCCCAAACCTCCCACGCATAAGTACTTTCTTGCGTCACCTCGATTGTCACAACTTTGTATATGGAATTTCTAAAAAAAACGAAGGTAAAAATTAACACCAAAATGAAAGTCAACCCAATAAGAATCCAATCGAATGGCTTAAATTTTTTTATGTTTTTAAGTATTTCTCTCATTTTTAAAAATTTCTCTTCCAATAATACCACTATTTATAAACCCTAATGACAGAAACATAAAAGTATCCCCTATATAGGGCTGAAATATTCCCGCTACCAGTAATGATAATATCCCCCCGACAAATCCCGTATGCGCATAAGCCTCGAAAGAACGTGGGCTGAATTTCACAATATTATTTATTAACAGCCGGAGGGAAAATAATATTATCAGAATAAAAAGGATTAAGGCTGGTATTCCATTTTCCAAGCATATTTGCAGGTACCAGTTATGAACCGCCAGTGGTATTGAAGCTAATACCGTTTCTCTATCAAGATTTAACCCTTCATACACACCCATCAGAGAACCCACTCCAAACAACGGGTTTTCTTTTATTATCTCCAGGCTATCCTCAATTTGAATTCTTCTAAAAAAGCCGCTTCCGGAATCCACACCAAAAGAATATAACGATTTTTGCAAGCGGGGAAATACAAAAAACAGAACCAATATAACCACTATCGGCGAAAATATTAATAGTTTTCGGGCATACAGCTTCAGTAAACTTTTAACATTGCTCTTCCTTAACATAAACAGAGCCAAACCACTTCCGATACCAAACCCCAACCACGCACTTCTACTTAATGTGACCGACAGGCCTCCTAATCCTAACAATATTGCAAATAAAACATAATTTGTTGGGCGCTTCAAAAAAACCACCGCCAACAAGATCAACGCTGAAGACAGCCAAATCCCAAAATAATTGGCATGCGCAAACGTCCCAACCGGTCTAAAAGTAAACTCGCTTTCATCGACAGCTTTTCCGAAATACTCGATATTTACCTGATATTCTATATTTTTATACTGGGGAGATTTTGCTGCCAATTGTCCGAATGATATTAAAGACTCAAAAACCACTATTGCTGAAAACAAACCGACAACAATCGGTAAAAAATTCTTGATTTTATAAATTGTGAATATTTTCAAATAGAAATATACAATTAAGTTTCCCCAACCTAAAAGATTGTTTACCAAAGAAATATCCGGCCGCTTTGAAAATATTCCGCCGGATGTTAACCCCCAAGCAAAAAACAAAAGCAGCAAAGCATCAACTAAACCCACCTTTAAGTTCTTCCGTAAATTAATATCTGTATAAACACCCCTTATAAGAAAAAGGAGCATCAAAAAGGAGATTACGTGAGAGGGTGTCACCACAAGGTTAATAAAGTATCCGCTGGGAAATATTTCTTCGGGAAATATTCCGGACGGAAGAAGCTGTATGGGGTAACTTTTTCCAGTAAAAATAACCAAACTTGTGATAAAGGCAAGAAGTAAACTAATATCCAGCCTTTTAAAGCGCAAAAAATGAATAACTATTAAAAGAACAAACGAAAGTGCAATAATTTTGTTTCCCGGATTGAGAAACCATAAGGCCGTATAAAAAATAAGACTTACCGCAAATACATATACATCCGGATTTGTCTTTTTAAAGCAATCGGCAATCGTACCAAATATTTTTCTTGCGTAAATTTCAAACATACTTGCTACCCCACTGTTATAATGTGACTATTCTACTATGAAAATCGGAATCGATGGGGTACTTTTAACCCTGCCCTTCCAAAGCGGAACCAGACATTATGCGGAGGAGCTGATTTTTAATCTTGCAAAAATTGATAATAAAAACGAGTATGTAATCTTTGCTTCAAAGTACGTACCAATTCCCAAACAAAACAATTTTACCTTGAAAAAAATTCCAAATATCTTTCCTATATTTAAACGGCAATTGTTTCTTGCAAAAGCCGTAAAAGATGAGTATGTGGATGTTTTTCACTACCTTGCACCCTATGGGTCGATGCTTCTGAACCATCCCAGAATTATAACTACGGTTCATGATTTACGCTTGGATATAATTTTTCCTACTTATTATCAGAGTATTAAATATTATACCAACAGGTTTTATTGTGAGATTACAAGAAAGTCCACCTTTACCAAAACATTAGCTTTCATCACAGTCTCAAAATCAATAAATAACGAGTTATTAAGTTCAGCGTGGTTATTCAACAAGAATGCTACCATTGATGTGATCCCCCAAGCTGCAGACATCCGTTTTAAAAAAATACCATACAGCCGGATGAATGGTGGTAAGTTTTTCTTAGCAATGGGGGATTTTAGCCCAAGAAAAAACATTGGGAGAGTCATTGAGGCTTTTGTGCTGCTACCCAAAGAAATGAAACAATCATACAGGCTTAAAATTGTTGCCTCAACGTCTTCGGCAAAATCATACTTTTCTAAAATCATAAAGCAAACGAATTCTACCGGTTCAATAGAAGTTCTCGAAGATGTTTCCCTATCAAAACTGGTGTCTCTTTACAATAGCGCCTCCGTTTTCGTCTACCCATCTCTTTATGAAGGTTTTGGTATACCTATTCTTGAGGCTATGGCCTGTGGCTGTCCTGTTATTACTTCCAACTACGGCGCTGTAAAAGAAGTGGCCGGAAATGCCGCTTATTTTGTAAATCCCAAATCCCCGACTCAAATCTCCAAAGCAATGGAGAAAATTATAACCGACAAAAGACTCTATCGTAAGTTAAGAGCTAGCGGCTTAAAAAGAGTAAAACAATTTTCTTGGGAAAAAACGGCGAGAAAAACATTAGAAATCTATAATCGAGTCTATAGTCTAGAAGTATGATGAAAAACAACATTGTAGTCATCCCCTTTAACCTCCCCTGGGAATGGTCGACAGACTATACAAACCAAACGGCTTTTGTCTTAAGCAAAAAAAATATCGTCATTTGTTATATGGCCCACGAAGCCAACTCTATCAAAGAATCCTTAAAAAAGGGCAAACTTCCTTCTCTGATCCGGAAGATTTCTCAAAACATTTATATATTCGAACCCATATATGTTATCCCCTTTAGAAGATTTAATATGATTACTAAGCTTAATTCATTCCTTAACATTTTACTTCTAAAATTATTAATTCTTCTTCTTAAAATTCGTATTAAAACAAACAAAAAAATCGTGTGGATATTCGACCCTGACTTATATCATGTTTGCCAAGCTCTCGGCAAAAGTTTTTATGTTGTTTATGACTGCGTAGATTATTTTGCGGCTGCGCACCCAAAAAGGAAAAGGGAATTGTTAAGAAAGGAAAAACTACTCCTTGCCCGGGTAGATCTTATAGTTGCGATTTCAAAAGTACTACAAAGACACCTTTCCAAAATGACTACCAAGAAAGTTCATTTAGTCCCACAGGGATTTAGAATCAAAGACTTCGAAAAGATTGCACCTTCCTATCGAAATATAAAAAGGGGGAAACCAATTATTGGCTTTGCTGGAGGTGTTAATAGTAGGATCGACTATAATTTTCTCCTTAAATTAGTCAAAAGAAATCCTAATTGGGACTTTGTAGTTTGGGGCCCTTTATTAGAGAAAGAAAAATTCGACAAATATACCCAAAAGAAATTTGAAGAGCTTTTGATTACACCGAATGTAATCACTGGAAAGGTAGAAAAGCGGGAACAAATTCCAGGAATTTTGACACAATTTGACGTTGCCATGATCCCCTATGACTCCTCACAAGACTTTAATAAGTACTGCTACCCTATGAAGATTTTTGAATTTTTTTATTTGGGAAAACCCGTTGTCTCAACATATATAGAAGAGCTGCAAAGATTCCCCGATTATGTAAAAATTTCGGATTCGGTTTACCAATGGGAAAAAATAATTAACGATTATCTTTCCAAACCCTGGCCTATCAATTATCAAAAGGGGCAAAGAAAACTGGCCGAACAAAACAGTTGGGAGAGAAAGATCGGGACAATTGCAGAATTTGTCTTTTAATTTCTGGCCATAACTATTTGGATATCTGAATCCCGGGTAAACGGCGCAAAATTGTGGTTGCTGTAAAATTGGATTTTTTGAAACCCTGCCTTTTTAAGAAATTCCTCCAATTTTCTTCTCGGAAGCAAACAGCAAACCGTTCTGAATGATTCTAATTGTCTTCTTTTAATAAGCCCTTGGGATAAAAAAATGTGGTCATTTACCAACCAAGGGTCTAGGTTGTGGTAGACCTTGAAATAGAGATTTTTTGATTGTAAAAACTTAAAAATTGCACCAGAGCCTATTGTTACTTTTAAGCCCCCGTTTACATTCTTCCCAATTTGAATGAGGGGGTTCAGTTTTTTGCAAACTGTGACTTCAATATTAAATCTTTTAAAAAGTCGCATCTCCTCAGCGTCCATGGATCGGCATTCCACGGTTGGATTCTGATTAATTATTCGATCCCCGTTGGTATCCTCGATAAGGAGTATCCCTCTGGGAGTTAAAAGTTTTTTAAATTTGCTAAGCGAGACTTGTACCTGTTGGTTCGATGGCAGTGCAGACAAGCTATATATACAGGTTATTAAGTCAAATTTAATATCATTATTGTCCATATCTCTAATATCCTTCTTCAAAAGAATAACTTCCTTTAAGTTTTCCCGAAGAAGATTTTTGTGCGCAAGTTTCAGCATTTTCTCAGAATTGTCTATCCCCACGAGCTTTTTAATACCTGGCAATTTGTTAAATAAAATAAGGTGGAAACCATTCCCACAACCCACGTCTAAAATGCTTTTTATCTTGCGACTTTTCACAATTTTTTTGTAAAAAGGCGATTCTCTTTTAAACCGTTCTTCTTTATTGTAAAGAACGTCGTAAAAAAACGGGAAATTACTTTCGTAAAGTTTCCGGGTGAGTGATGCAATATTTTCTTTCTTGGGCTTCATTCGAATATCTCTTTCATAATTTTTTGAACGGCTTTCCGAAAAATAAAATCTTTATAAAGATTGTCGACTCTTTTTTTGTCCAACTCTACCCTGATGACTTTTTTAACCCGGCTGGGGTTTCCTTTTGAAAAGACAATTATCTTGTTTGCCAAGAAAGCTGCTTCGAGCGGGTTATGGGTGCTAAATATCACGCAGCCCCGAATTTTACGTATGGCTCTTCCAAGGTCAACCCTGAGCTTTGTCGCGGTAAACTCATCCAGGTGGGCAAACGGTTCGTCCAGAAGGATTAAGCGCGGATTATTAACCAAAGCCCTGGCGATGGCAACCCTCTGTTTTTCTCCTCCAGAAAGTTGCGCCGGAAATCTCTTACCGTACCCTTTTATTTTTGCCAATGCCATGGCTTTATCGACCCTCTTTTTTATCTCGGAGGGCTCTTTGATCGTCTCATCAAGTACCAAAGAGATATTTTCGTAGACGCTTTTCCAGGGGAGAAGTCTAGGCTCTTGAAAAACAAAGCCTAATTTCCCCTCAGCGCCGTTTATTTTTCCTTGAGAGTCAACCACCTCGACACTGCCGGCATTCGGGCTTGAAAGGCCGGCGATTAGCCTGAGCAGGGTCGTTTTACCGCACCCCGAAGGACCAAAGATACAAATCGGCCCGGTCAGTTCCAACTCAAGATCTAGATTTCTAAAAACGACCACCTCTGGGTACTCAAAAAGCTTAGAAAGCCGAGATATCTTTAAACTTGTCTTGTTAATGTTTTTCATAAGTTAATAGTCTTCGTTCTATTTTTCCGATAATTAAGTAGTCTATCGCCGCCATGATAAGTCCGAAGGCTAAAAACCAAGCCAACACCCCTTTAATCGAAAAAAGTCCGAAATAGTAATAAATCTTGTATCCCACTCCATTGTTGTGGGAGAAAACTTCCGTCAGGATAGTTATCTTCCACCCGACATTTATGCCAAAACGTATCATAGAAAAAAGAAACGGTAAAAGCTGAGGAACCACGATTTGCTTATAATACCTAACTCTTGAAATGGCAAAAACCTTGGCTAGTTCGGAAAGTTCGAGTTTCAAATTTTTGTAAACTGGGTAGACAATCAAAAAAAGCTCCGGAATTAAAAGCGCCGAGACAACGACGACTGAAACAGGGCCTCTTGAGCCGAAGACCACCACCCCGATAAATGTGGCGATAACCGCAGGAATGGCAAGGCCGATGATCACAATTGGCCTCCAGAATTTTTCGGCCTTAGAAAAAACCGAGCTTAAGATAGCAATTAAATTCGCGAAGAAAAAAGCCACCAGGAAACTTATTATTACTCTTCTAATCGTGTAAACCGAGTGAATCAAAAATTCTTGGCTGATTATCGTTCGTAACATCTCTTTCAAGGTTGCGTATGGGCCAGGGAGAAGAAAGGAGGGGGTTGAAATGCTCACAAGCTGCCATAAACCAAGAATAAAAAAAATGGCAAGGAGTGTCGGGACATTCGCTGGTCCCCTACGCACTAATTTCTTTAGCATTTTTTCATCCTCAATAAATTCAAAGATAATATAGTATATTTGTCTACTATTTATCTAGGAAGAAGAAAGAGTTCCTCTTGGGAAGGAAGTTTGTCCAGAAGTCCCTCCTTTTGGGCTAATTCGAAAAATTTGTACTGATCCTCGACCAGTTGCTCCCAGTCGACAAAGGTATAAAACCCTGGAACAAGCTCTTTTATTTTGTTTAACACTTCGGCCTTTGCCTCCTCCAAGGCATAAGCCTTTCTTATTTCGGGATCGTCATATATTTCGGGGTGCTCTTTGATGTACCCGTAGGCCCTGTAAAGCGTGTCTTGAAACTTGATGGCTAAATCATAATTTGCATTGACCCAGGCAGAAGGTGCAACTACCCCGTCGGTCATTAGCTCCTGAAACTCCCCGTCTCTAAATAAAATATCCTTGATGTTGCCTATTATTTTGAATCCAGCGTCCTCGGTGGCCTGAGCAATGCCGACTTCGGTACATCTGCCGTAAGCCCCGTCTATTTCACCCTTAAGAAGTCTGGGGATAAGCTCGGCAAAGCTGGAATGGGAAATTTTAAAATACTCATCCACGTCGACGCCTTCCTTGGCTTTCATAACAACCTGAAAAGTGGTGAACGATGGACCGGTTTCGCTAGTTGTTCCCAACTTCTTTCCCCGCAGATCCTGCCACGATTTGGTGCTGCTCTCTTTGTTTACAAAAAAGGGGCAATCGACTTTAAGACCATTGGCTATGAACTTAACCGGTTTTTGGTCGTTGACTAAGCGTACCGCCGATAGAGGTGACATGCCGATGATGTCTACTGTTCCACCCGTGATTGCCGGCACCGAAGCCTCGGGAAAAATGGGGCGGAGCTCCAGTCTAAAGCCCGCTTCCTTATCCCAAGCTTTGTCTACGATTACTCTGGCCGCAAGGTCAAGTGCGCTCGGAGGAATCGCGCCTACAATAACCACTGGCGTTTTATTGTCTGAATCTGAAGAGTTATTGTCATTGCCCAAAAAACCGAACTTTTTGGCGATAGCCGGAAGAAGAATAAAAAGAACCAAGAATATGACCGCGATAATTAATGCTAATTTATTTTTTGCCACTACTTTCCTTTTCTCAACTATATTTGTACCAACAGGCAGAGTATAAAATAAGCTTTTTTCAAATGCAAGGCGGTTATCGAATCTAAAACATCTTTTTTATGGCGGCAAGAAGCCCTTTTAACTTTTCCTTCCAAGAGCCTAGATAAAGTGTCTGTAAATAAATAGTAGACAGAAAAACCCTTCGTTTTGAAACATCATACGTTTCCCCTGCTCTTAAATCATAGATTTTTTTTGCCTTCTTAAAGCCTTCCCTTTTTAGGGTCTTTGGGAAAAGTGGAAAAAGATTTGGGCTAAATTCCAAGATACTGACCAAGCTTCTTTTAATAGTATCTAAGTAGGAAAAGTCCGTACCCAAAGGAAGCTCTAGATAAATATCCACCGTATCGATCCCCCAGGACTTTCGTATTACAATTTCAAACCATTGTATTTTGGTATGTTTTCTTAATGCTGCCTCTATCTCCTCTTTATGTACAAATTTAGCCCTGATTTTGGTCAGGTTGTTGACGCGCCCAAGGACACCTCCCAGCAACCTTGGCGAGGAGTTGCCGCACTCGCATCTAGAAGTTTCGATCTCGACCAAATCTCCAGTTCTGTGTCTAATAAGTGGAAAGTCCTCCCGCCAGAGGTAGGTAAGAACCAGCTCTCCCTTTCTTGCCTGCTTGCCTGTCAACGGATCTATTACCTCGGCCACCAGATATTTGTCCAAGAGGTGATAAGCATACGAATTTGGGCACAGAATACCCAGTATTGCCCCTTCCATAGACCCGTAATGGTCGATTACTTTTGCCCCCCACTCACTCTCGAAATATTTTTTGGTTTCGGGCTCGCCTCCGCCTCCCTCGCCAACAGTCAGAATCTTTCTTATTTTTAGCTTTTTCAGTTCAATTTTTAAATCTTTGGCCAGCTCTATTAGCTGGAATAGAACCGAAGGGTAAGCCTGTAGCACGGTTACCTGCATAGCTTCAAGGTTGGATAAAAGGTTTGTCAAATCCCAATCTCCTGGAATTAACCTGGCTCCAATTTTTCTTATAGCACTTAAAGAAAAAGGGTACATATAGGGGGGGGTCAGGTGACAAAAAACGTCTTTTTTGCCTATACCCATCTTTCTTTCTCCGGTAGTTAGAATCTCAACCCATCTCTCGTACTCTTTAGAGCTAAATGGAAGATAGAGAGGCCTGGTGGTTGTCCCAGAAGTCCTAACCACATAAATCAAATCTGCCTCCCGTCTAAAATTAGATCCGAACGGAGGATATTTCTTTTGATTCGCGGTCAATTCCTCTCTGGAGGTTAAAGGCAAGGCGTAGAAATCGTTCCAGGAATTAATCTGAATACTGCTACCCACCCACGCTTTGGCAAACTTTTTTTTGTAAAAGCTGCTATTGACAAAAGCTTTCGCCAATAACTTTCTTAAGATGAGAAATTTTTCCCTGCTGGTCACTTTTAATTTTCCTCCGCTATATCGAGTTCAAACTCATCAAGAAGTTCATCGTTGACATGTGGCATGATATAAATCTTGAATATCTTTAAGTCGGTTTGCCCGCCTTGCTCAAATTTAATTTTCGCCCCTCCTTCGACGAGCCCATACTTCTCCTTCATCTTTGCCGAAAAAAGGGTTTTAGTCCTTGAAATAAGACCAAGGTTAATGGAATATTTATTTGTAATAACCTCTGCCTTCAGCCCAGACTTATGGATAATATTAATAAATCTTTCTTTTCTTTTAAGACAAGAAATCACGGCCAATCGAAAACCTTGTTTGCCCAATGTATTTATTACAAACCAAAAGGCCACGGTTGCAATTCCACTTCGAGACCCGCTGAGAGTATTGTCTTTTTCGTCGAGATAGGGAATTTCTTTTTCTATCAATTTCCTCAACCTCCCCCTGTAGATAACCATACCCGACCCAATGGGTGAAAAACCGAATTTATGGAAATCCAAAAAAAAGGCGCTCAGACCTTTATTTGCCAGGGGCTTGAAATTTTTCTCGACAAACGGCAGCACCAGGCCGCTAAGCGCCGCGTCTATCCAGACAAAAAACTTGACTTTCAATTTACTTTCCAAAACCTTCGTTTTTTCAAGTAGTACTTCGAAATCGTCGTTGGTCCCGGTTTGGGTGTATCCCAAGGTTAACGGTAATAAAAAGGCCTTAAAGGACTTTCTTTTTAGCCTAATTACAACCTTCTCTAAATCTTTGGGGTCCATTCCCCAACTTAGAGGATTAAGGTTAACCAACTGGCAGTTAAGTCCGAGAACATCAGCAGATTTTCTCAAGGAATAGTGTGAAAGCGAAGTTCTCAGAAGACATATTTCACTTTTTTTGGCATATTGTTCCAAATATTTCCGGCCAACCCAGCAGCAATAAAGGTTGGACTCGGTACCACCGGTAGTTACATAACCTTCCCAGTGTCTTCTCTCACCACCCAAAAGACCGACCATCGCCGAGATTAGATCCTTTTCGATTGCCCTTGTCCCCTGGATACCTTTTATACCCTTTATAGACCAATTACCCAAATGATTCGGATTATATTCTAGTAACTGCTGCCAAACTTTAATGGCAATCGGGTGCGGTTTGCAATGGAGGGTTCCCAGCTTCTCCTCGATTTTCTCTTCTCGAAGAAGATTGGCAAGAGAATAAGCCTTAAGTCTGTTTTTTAGAACAGTGTCTCCCTGCTCAGGAAAGATCCCGTGACTTTTTTGATCTAACAAAGGTACGGGGTGTCTTATTTTTGCACCTAAATTTCTAGAGAATGTTTTTATGCCTGTCCTCATTGGTTACCTTTTGGATAATTCCCAGACCCGACTTCGAAAAAGGGAAAACAATCGAGTTATCCTTTTCTAGCTTCCCCCAGAGTTTGTGAACACCATATTCCCCCTCCGGCATTCTACCTTTTACTCCGACGTCATGAAATGACATAAAACCGAATTTTGCCAGTCTTGGCAAAAAAAGTTTGTAGTCAAGAAGTACTCCCTGATAGGAATGGTCGCCGTCGATATAAATATATTGATAAACCTTGTTACTTACTTTAACGAAATCCTTACTCTCAAGAGGATAGAGAGTTATCCATCTTCCTAAACCGTAACTTCTAAAACTGTCTTTACCTTTTGGGGTTTTCCAATAACCAGCACCCGTCCAGTGATTCTTGTCTCCCCGGCCATATCCAGGATCTACAAAGTCTACATGTCCTAGTCCGTTATCTTTACAGGCTTGGGCCAGGATTGCCGGTATATACCCGTGTCTGGAGCCTATACAAAGGATTCTGATGGGTTTCACTGTCCGAATAAATCCATAGTGCAAAAATCCATAACCCAAATCTGCCTTTTTAATATTAGCCCGATGTCCAGATGTATCCGCCACAAAGTGAGTCATTATCTCCCGGATTGATATATCGTTTGTAATCTTACCCTTAAACAACTTGGTCATAGTGCCCGTAGCCTTTTTTACTATCTTTGTTTTTATTCCAAACATTTATTGAGAACGAAGATATTGACCAATAATGTTAATTGGCTTCCCATCCCTTTTTATAACTCCGTTATCTAACCAGATTGCCCGGTTACAATATTTTTTTATGAAATCCAAATAATGACTCACGATTATAATCGAAATCCCTTTTCTAAAGAATTCCTGAATCTTGTTAAAAGATTTTTTCCTAAATTCTTCATCTCCTACACCCAAATTTTCATCCAAAAGTATTATGTCCGGGTCGGAGTGGACAACTACTGAAAAACCCAGTCTTAATTTCATCCCCTCTGAATATGTAAATAGAGGTGCGTCAATAAATCGCCCAATATCGGCAAAATTGATTATCTTTTTTATTCTTCCTGAAATTTCTTTCTTGCCCATCCCGAGAAGCATTCCGTTAAGGTAAATATTCTGCTCTCCAGTTAAATCCGGGTGAAAGCCCGCTTCCAAATCGATAAGTGAAACGATCATTCCACTTGTTTTTACTATTCCCATTGTTGGTGAAGTAATTCCTGCGATAATCTTTAGAAGTGTGGTTTTACCCGAACCATTCGGACCAATAATTCCAATCTTCTCGCCTTTTTTAATCTCAAGATTAATATCCTCCAGAGCATTAAAACTTTCATTTCTGCCGTTTATTAGGTGCTCAACCAGGGTTGGCTTCTCGTGATGAATAGTATAACTTTTTGTAACTTCAGTAAGTGTGATTACTGTACTATTCTGATTTTTGGCCGCGAAGCGGGTTACTCTTTTTGATTTTTTATATTCCATCATACCCAGTCGTCAAAATTATTACTTTCTTTAATAAACATTAACACTCCAAGGGCGGTTACAAAAAAAATAAGAATACTATTAGAAATAAACATTGCTGGGCCGGGAGGTGGAGCGCCGGCCAAAGAGGATTGGAAAAGTTGGACCGTACTTGTCAAAGGATTTATTCTCCAAAGCCAAATCAAATTTCTGGGAACTACAAAAATCGAATAAACAATCGGGGTTGCATAAAACCAAAGAATAAGCGCCGCCTGTACAAAAAAGTTAATGTCCCTAAAGCGCACATTTAACGCAGAAGTCAAAAGACTCAATCCCACAGTAAATGTGATAATCAAAATAAAACCCAAAAGAAGCTCAAGCAACCAAAATTTTGCAAGAGTACCTAGAATTAAGACAGGAATAAAAAGCAGAAGAAAAGCTAACAATAGGTGAACAAAGTTGGATAAAATGATCGAAAGAGGAATTACCGCTCTAGGGAACTTGGCCTTCTTGATCAAAGACCTCTCGTTAACTATAGACGGGGTGGCCTTTGTCAAAGAGATAGAAAAAAAATTCCAAATCAAAAGCCCGGCAAAAAGATAAAGATAATAATTTTGGATCGGTTCTTTAATAAATAATCTAAAAATAAAACCAATAACTAGCATCTGAAGAAGTGGATTTACTACTATCCAGAGGAAACCGAAAAAGGTATTTTTATAGCGAGCCCTAAGCTCTTTTTCCGTCATCACAAAAAGAAGATCTATAAAGTGCCTTGATTTAGCTAGCATAAATCGATATTAATTATACTATGACAAAAGATAAAGAAACCTTCATTTTGGTGATGCCGGTACTAAATGAAGAAGCTTATATTGAAAATTCCATATTATCTTGGACTCCGATTATAACTAGCTTCCCGGGATCAGAAATCATGATCATCGATGGTGGCTCAAAAGACAAGACAAAAGAAAAACTCGAAAAATTAAGGAAAAAATTGAAATTTCTCAAACTCGTCGATCAAATCGACAAAGGCCACGGAAATGCCCTAATTCAAGGATATAACCTCGCGGTAAATTCCGCACATTCCTGGGTGTTTCAAACCGACGGAGATGGACATCACAACCCTTCCGACTTTGAGGCTTTATGGGTAAAAAGGACTAAATCCGACTTTGTACTGGGTCATAGAAAAAGAAGGCAAGACCCTGCCTATAGACTAGTCATCGCCAAATTAGTATCACTTGCCATACTTATTTTATTTGGGGTTTATATCAAAGACCCCAATATTCCCTTTAGGCTTATGAGGCGAGACTTTCTCAAAAAAATACTAAAACATGTTCCGAAAGGCGTCTTTGCCCCCAATATTTTTTTATCAATTCTAGCCAAAAAGAACGGCCATAACTTGTATCATATCCCAGTTACCCATACAAACAGAAAAAAGGCAACTTCCAATACACGAACTGTTCTAAAGGGGGCTTCCCGAAGCTTTTTAGAGCTCCTTCTTTTCGCCTTAGCATAATATAAAAAAATATTAAGTTCCTCGCGCCTTTATGTTAATATAAACATATAAATGGACCCCACTCTGCCACCTGTTCAAGGTAATCCAAACCAGCCTGTAGTCAATACTCCTTTGCCTTCAGAATCTAATATCACAGTTACTTCAAGCGGACCAAGCAGATCGTCTAATAGGGTAAGACTTATTCTTATTGTTATCCTAATAATTGTAGGTATAACCGTCCTGGGATTATTATTTTTAAAACCAAAATCAAACGTAACTAGTATTCTTACCAATCAGATTCAGATACAAAAACCTACGTCGGAAACCTCCGGCCCTCATTATATGGGAACCGACACTGCTTCCTTTAAAGATATCGTTAGTGGAGTCTCAAACGGAAATATTACCCGAGTCATCGAAAAAGGAATTGTTACAAGGTCTATCTCTATTTCTCTTTCGAAACCACCTGAAGGGTCATTCTACCAAGCTTGGGCAGTCAAAGATTCCGAAAACAAATTCCCTTTGGGCAACCTCGTAGAAACCTCGCCGGGGGTCTATACGTTGGACTCAATTAATCAATTTGATATATCCTCGTTTCCGAATCTTGAATTTGAAGATTTTTACAGCACAACCAAGGTTACCCTAGAAAATCAAGACGACGATATAATAGAAAAGGAAATCTTCAAGGCTACCTTCACAAAATAGTTTAGAAGTTGCCCCGTAAGTTCTATTCGCCCTTTTTTATGGATTACTTACAAACTCTGGCCTTTCAAGCTATTCGCTCTTCTCCTGCATCCCAAGAAGCCAAAGTACTGCCTCTTTCTTGTAGCGGCGATCTCCACGTGAGTTAATACGAATGGCAGGAAGTTTGCCTCGTTTGCCCCAGCGTTTAATTGTTAAGGGAGAAACCCGAAGAATTTCTGCAACCTCCCTTACCGTGAGAAGATCCGGAAGATCATCCAACCTTACTTTTTTCTTTTTAGCTTCATCTGCCATCTTTTAAATCACTTAAGTCGTATTTGTTATAGTCCCAAGGCTAGGGGCTAACCTAAGTTAATCAGACAATATCAAAGGGCTTCAGGGGTGTCAATAGTTATTTTGTACAAAAATACCCTTAATGGGAATATCGGCCAAGCATTTAGAATCCTTCTTGCTCTCCTTGGCTCAGTAATTAACCGCCATGCCCATTCTAAACCAAATCCTTCCATCCATTTGGGCGGTAGAGGCGCGTGTCCGGCAAAATACCTAAAGGTTCCCCCCACTACCATAGCTCCCCCAATGTTTAGCCTGTCGATCCATCTGGCAATCCATTTTTCCTGCTTTGGCGACTCCATTGCCACAAACAAAAGATCGGGACGAAACTCATTAATTGCCTTAACGACTTCCTTCTCTTCCCTAAGACCTTCAGCTGAAATCGGCTTGCCTTCTCTATCGAAAATCGGACCCTCGCGCCAAGCGAAACTAACCCTTTTATAACTTCTTTGCAGTTTTCTGGCAGTTACTTCTCCCTCTCCGTGTTCGCCTCCCATTAAAAAAACCCTCCAACCCTTCTTATTGGCTAGCCTTATCAAGTCCAGAAACATCTCCCTACCCTTTATGGGTCTAACTTCCCTAAAGAGCCACTCTTTATCTAAAAAAGTGGCAAGGCCCACCCAAAGTCCTTGGAAAAAGCAAAAAGGAATCCTTAAAAGACTATTTTTGGGGGCGGCTAGGGTTAAAAATCTGGAGGCTTGGGAAAGTCCCACTCCGTCAGCAATTGACAAAGAGGCACTATTAATTATTTTGGCGAGCTTTTTATCTTTTTGAGAGGCTAAAACTATCTCCGGGTTTGGAGTCACAATGAAAAATTTGCTCTTATTTGTGAGCCTGGACCTTACAAACGCTAGCACTTTACCTCTTGAAGTGCTACTTATACTAATTCCAAGGATTTCCCCGTATTTTCGGTCCATTTGGTGTACCTATTTATTTCCTAAACTTGCTTTTTATTATATCAAACCTGTCTTTTTTATCATCGAACCCATTTAGCCTCGGGCCATCATTATATTATATCTAATCATATACTACTATTTGCTACCCTATATCTATTTGCGTTAATTTTTGGCTAACTTAGCGTCTTTTACTTCCGATTAGTTTTAAATTCTCTTTCCGTGATTATACTAGAGGGTAGTTTAGCTCTTATAAACATACCCATTTTTACCTGCTTTTGTACACATTTTTTCTTCGATATTCAGATAGAGACCATCTTTTGTTATCCTCAAACTATCCACCATAAAGACGAAATTGCCGTAATTACTATACTATATGTTATCAAGGTTTTTAATGCTACCCTTATTTCATGATTTGCTGCTCACTTGACGACATTATTTCCGTAATTTTCTTTATAATCCTTGTAAAGAAAAACCTCTAGTATTTATTAAAGGGCCTTATCTCTTAGTCGTCACACTTCTTTTCCAGAGTTCAATGTTCTCAAGCACCAAGCCAGTCCCTCTAACCACACAGAGCAGTGGATCCTCGGCTACGTGTGCTGGTACACCAGTTTCCCCTGTCATAAGTTTATCAAAATTTCTCAAAAGAGACGTACCCCCGCTCATTACTATGCCTTTATCTATTATATCCGCTGCAAGCTCCGGAGGAGTATCTTCAAGTACTGCTTTCACTGCACCCACAATCTGCATGAGGGGGCCTCTTATGGCCTCTGTAATCTCGCCGGAGGTAATTACAAGGCTTCTGGGGAGACCAAAGACCAGATCTCGACCTGAAATCTCGAGTTTTTCCTCTTTAGGAAGGATCGTTGCGGAACCTATTTTAATTTTAATATCCTCGGCGGTTTGATCTCCGACAATTAGGTTGTGCTTCTTCTTGAGGAAATCCTGAATTGCTTCGTCAATCTTGTTACCCGCGATTCTTACGCTTTTATGAACTACTACCCCGCCAAGGGAAATAACTGCAGCCTCAGTCGCCCCTCCGCCGGAATCAATAATCATGTGCCCCGAAGGTGCTGAAACAGGAATTCCTGCGCCAATTGCTGCAGCCAAAGGCTCGTCAATTAAATAAGCATGAGAAGCTCCTGCTGCAAGGGTAGCGTCAAGCGCAGCCCTTCTTTCCACCTGGGTACAACCAGCAGGCACACATACCATGACCTCTGGCCTAAAAAACTGAAAGCGACCTGTGACTTTACTGATAAAATAGCGAAGCATAGCCTCGGTCACCTGATAATCTGCAATTACTCCTTCTCTCATGGGTCGGCTGGCAATTAGGCTCTCGGGGGTTCTACCTAGCATTCTTTTGGCGTCTTCTCCAACAGCCACAACCTTGTTGTCCTCCGAGGATATCGCAACAACCGTAGGTTCATTTGCAACCAAACCCTCCCCTGCCACCCAAACGAGCGTGTTGGCCGTTCCTAAATCGATTGCAATGTTTTTACGAAGCATAAAAATGAACCATTTTGATGTTGTATGAGAGTTTTGCCCTTTAACGCTATCGACGCATTATATGGAGATTTTTGACGGGCAACAAGTGGGCAAAACAGCTTCATTTGATGTATACTAGGGCCGTGACTAAAACCAGGGTCGCGGTATTTATCCTTACCTTACTCGTTGTAGGAGCTTTTGGTTTATTTGCCTCCCTCTACGCGCGGGGTTACAGATTTGATACAAAAAATTTCAAATTTAGCCCCAATGGACTTCTGGTTGCAGAAACTGACCCGTCGGGCGCACAGATTTTTATTAATGGCGAACTTAAAAATGCAACCGATACTACAATATCGCTCTCACCAGGAACATATGACGTTGAATTTAAGAAGGAGGGATATATTTCCTGGAGCAAAAGACTTGAAATACAAAAAGAAATTGTTACCGAGGCTATCGCTCACCTTTTTAAGTCAATCCCCTCTTTGACTCCAGTCAGTTTTGCAGGTTCAATTACCCCCGTCGCTTCGGCCGATTTCGGCAGAATTGCCTACGCGGTCCCAGTTGCAAATGGAAACGGGAACGGAGGCCTTTGGGTAATAGATACCGTAAATCTCCCCTTGGGATTTGCCAGAGAACCCAGACAGGTCACCGATGGAGATCTAACCAATGCCACTTGGATTTTCTCCCCCGACGGAAGGCAAATAATGTTAACTACCCAAACCGGAGTTTTTGTGCTTGACGCTGGAACCTTCACTCCACAAAGGGAGAGAGTAAATATTGCCTCGCAAAAGGAAGATCTGCTGGCCGAATGGGAGGAGAAAAATGACCTGAAACTAGCAGCACAGCTTAAAAGTGTTCACCCTGAAATTGCAGATATATTAATAAGAAAGGCAAAACTTTTGACTTTTTCCCCTGATGAAACCAAGATCCTTTATCAGGCAAATTCAGATGCAACGATCCCCTCAGGAGTCGTAAAAGAGCTTCCGGGAGCTTCCACCCAAAGGCAAGAGCGAGATATTAAAGAAGGCCGAGTGTACGTTTACGACATTAAAGAAGACAGAAATTTTTTGATTTCGGAGGAAGAAACCCAAATTGGAAGCTGGAATCTGGAAACTGGAACTTCCGTTTCTAGGCTTGCCTGGTTCTCCACCTCGAGCCACTTGGTACTTGCTGAAGAAGGGAAAGTGACCATCATGGACTATGACGGAACAAACCACCAAGTGGTCTATTCAGGAGCCTACATTGTCCCTTATGCCTTCCCAATCCTATCAAGCGATAGAATCCTCATTCTGACTAATTTAGGAGCAATAGATACTCTTCCTAATCTCTACGCGGTAACCATAAAATAACTTCTTTGTGGTAAAATAGCGCTTGAAAGCCCTTGTAGCTCAACGGATAGAGCAGACCCGTCCTAAGGGTAAGATGGCAGTTCAATTCCGCCCAGGGGCACAAACGGGGTGTAGTGGATCGGTACCACGCCACGTTCGGGACGTGGAGATACTGGGTTCAATTCCCAGCACCCCGACTTATTTAGTAGGAGTAAATTTCGACTCTTTTGAACCAGAGCTTCTTCTCAAACTCCGCTTCTTCTTTGGAACCTGAAGCGTGGATCAGATTTTCTATGGTGCGTCCTTGTGTATTGGCTAAATACGCCGAATCGTAAGAGTAATCCCCTCTTATGGTACCGGGTGCCGATTCTGCCGGGTAAGTAAAACCAGTCATCTTTCTTACAATCTCAATTGCGCCTGGACCTTCAAGAAGCAGGGCAAAAACTGGACCAGAGGTCAGAAATTTCATATTCCAATTCCTGACTAGTCTTCCTATTTCTACTGGATCCTTTGTCCCTAATTTCTCTTTGGGATCTAAGCCGTATTTTTTGTAATTTTCCAGCGTCCTTTCTCCTACCCCCCTGTGATAATTCTGGTCGTCTCTATAATGCTTCCCTATATGTGTCTTATTTACCCATATGAGTTTAGCACCAATAATCTTTAAACCAACCCTCTCAAACCGAGCCAGTATCTCTCCGATTATTCCTTTTCGAACCCCATCGGGTTTAATTAGGACAACTGATTGGTCACTCATCTTAATAACTTTTTAAACCTTTCCTCATCCTCGTACGGCCCAATTATGGCTAAATTGAGCTTTTGAGGTACAAAAAGCTTTTTAGCCTCCCCAACTACTTCATCGGCTGTAACTCTATCTACTTTCTCAAATACTTCTTCGGGTGTTAAGACCTCTTTAAGAAAGAGTGCTTGCTCGCCGAAAAATCCACTGACGTCTTTTGTATCCTCGAGGGCTAAAGCCAAGTGGCCTTTCATATACTCTTTTGCCTTCGACATTTCTTTTTTCGATATTGGCAGCTTGCCATTAGCCAGTCCATATAGCTGCTCTAAAATTACCGATATTGCCTCGTCCACTCTTGCAACGTCTACTCCAGCATAGTTACCAATATAGCCTACGTCTTGGTATCTATCAGGCCAAGTTTTTACAGCGTAAGCAAGGCCCCTTCTTTCTCTGACCTCAATAAAGAGTCTTGAGCTCATTCCTCCGCCTAGAATGGTGGTAAGCATCATTTCGGCGAATTTTCCGGGGTAGCTACGCCCATTTCCTAAAAATCCCAGAATAAAGTGAGCTTGTTCAATCTTTTTT
>Ga0209518_1000464_pt1 | contig 53075 bp, 82 predicted proteins | sample RifGroB1_FD_183993 | JGI IMG/M metagenome (GOLD analysis project Ga0209518, IMG submission 183993) | Groundwater microbial communities from Rifle, Colorado, USA - Groundwater B1 (SPAdes) (version 2) | ecosystem: Environmental > Aquatic > Deep subsurface > Groundwater | place: Rifle, Colorado...
GAGGCCTACGACAGCGCCTCGGTCGAGGCCTCCGGCAGCGCCTCGGTCGTGGCCTCCGCTCGGGTGACGGTCGTCCAGTGGCGCGGCTCCTGCTCGGTGCGCGTGACCGAGCGAGCCGTGTGCGTGGACCGGAGCGGCGACGGGCCGCCCGTGGTGCGAGTCGCGGAGGTGGCGTCGTGAGCCGCCGCACCCTCGGCGTCACCGTCACCCTCCCGGGCGATGCGGGCCCACTCCGAGGCCGTGCCCGACGAGCCCGCCGAGCCCGACGTGGGGATCCTCCGACCCTACGTGGAGGTGGACGGCCTGATCGTCCTCGCGGTCGGGTGGCCTGGGGAGATCGGCGTGGACGTGACCGGCGGGCTCTCCCGGCGGGAGGAGGAGCGGATCGTGGACAGGCTGGCGACCGACGTTCTCGAGTCGGCGAGGAGCGCAAAGTGAACCGCACCGAGACCTCCCGCCTCACCCCCACCGAGGCCGACGCCTGCGCCGCGGTGCTGGAGTGGCGGACCGCCGTGGACGCGGACCCGCCGACCAACGGCGACATGATCCTCGCAGCGCTGGACCACCTCTCTCGGGCGGCCGATGCCCTCAATGCCGAAAGGAGCAAGCCGTGAGAATCGCCGCCAAGATGGACAAGGATCGGATGGTCGTCGCCGTCAGCCGTGGAGGAGACGGCGAGATCCCGATCGCCTCGTTCACGTTCGACGTTGCCGCCGCCTTCGCCTCGCTCTCGGAGGTGGATCGCAAGTACGCCGTCGCGCTCGTGGCGATGGACGACGCGCTCTTCTCCGCCGTCCTCGATCGGCTCGCGTCGGAGTCGGAGTGCTGGGTCGGGACGGACGGGCTCAGCCGCGAGGCGTGGCTGCTCAAGATCGGCGCCGTTCACGAGGAGCGGGTCAAAGCCGCGGAGGAGTACGCGAGCCGGACGCACGCGGAGGCGCTGGAGATCAAGAGCCACTGCCGCGACGTCGCCGAGGGGCTCCGCAACCACGCCCCCGACCTGCCGCCCTGCTGCGTTCGTGCCGTCGCCGCGCTCAACGACGCCGGGTGGGGCGGCAAAGTGCTGCCGCCGCCGCACGCCCCGGACGCGAAGGAGGGCACGCCGTGACCTACGAGAACGCAGTCGCCCGGCTCCGCGGAGTCGGCACCACCGTCGAGACCGACTGGCCCCGGGCCGCATGCCAGCCTCCCTACCGACTCGCGCACCTGACGCTCGAGTTCCACCCCGAGGAAGCGATCGCCCGAGCCCGCGACCTGTTCGATCTGGCGATCGTGATCGGGGGCAACTTGACGCTGACCGAGTTCCGCGGCGTGGCGACGGTGGGCGTCTACGTCCGACGGCCGCTGACCGCCGAGGAGATCGAGGCAGCGCTGCCCCGTGCAGCGTCCGGCGCGGTCCCGGTGCTGGCGTGAGCGCCAAGATCCTAGCCTGGCACTTCCTCCCGCCCGACGGCCGACTCGCCAACGGCGACGGCACCCTCGTCATCGCCGGCAAGACGTACCGGGTCGAGCCGCCGATCGAGTGCTGCTCGCGCGGCCTGCACTACAGCGTGCGTCCGCTGGACGCGCTCCAGCACGCCCCGGGGCCGATCGTCTGCCGGGTCGAGTGCAGCGGCACGATCGACGCGCAGGACGACAAGGGCGCGTGCTCGGTGCGGCGCGTGCTCTGGCTCGCGGACGCCACGGTGCCGTTGCGGCTGTTCGCGTGCTGGTGTGCGGAGCAGGCGCTCAACGCTGAACACGCGGCGGGGCGAGAGCCGGACTCGCGGTCGTGGAACGCAATCGCCGTTGCCCGCCTGTTCGCGGAGGGCAAGGCCAGCATTCAGGATCTGGCCGCCGCGTGGGCCGCCGCGAGGGCCGCCGCGAGGGCCGCCGCGAGGGACGCCGCGTGGGCCGCCGCGTGGGCCGCCGCGTGGGACGCCGCGAGGGACGCCGCGTGGGCCGCCGCGTGGGACGCCGCGAGGGCCGCCGCGTGGGACGCCGCGAGGGCCGCCGCGAGGGCCGCCGCGTGGGACGCCGCGTGGGCCGCCGCGAGGGCCGCCGCGAGGGACGCACAGAACGCCAGGCTCGAGGAAGTGCTCCTCGCGCTCGCCCCGGAGAAGCGCAGCAAGAGGAGGACGGCGTGAGGCCCTGCGAGGTCTGCGGAGACAGCGAGACGGTCGGACTCGTCGGCCGCCCCTGCCCCGCCCCCGGCTGCACCCGCGGCCAGGTCCAGGCGGTGGTGCCGCAGACGGCGGAGAGGGAGGCCGACCGCCTCCGCGCCGCCGTGACCCGCTGCCCCCGCTGCGGCGGTGCTGAGAGAGAGGCCGAGTTGCAGGCCTCGATCTGCGACTGGGGCGACCGCGCCGCCCGGGCCGAGGAGCGGGCTCTCGCCGCCGAGCAGGAGCGGGACCAGTGGCGGGCAAGGGCGGGGGTGCTGGAGGCCGAGCGCGACGAGGAGCGGCAGCACCGCGCCGTGCTCGGCGGGGAACTCGGGCGCGTGAGCCGGTCGGCCGAAGAGGTGCGCCTCCTGCTTGAGGCCACGATCGGTGAGCGCGACGAAGCCCGGCGGCACCTGTCGCCGCCCTGCGACGACGACACCAACGGCGCGCGGCTCGTGCGCGAAGGGGAGGGGTGATGGAGGAGACGATCAAGGACAAGTTCGGGGACAAGACGACCCTTGGACGCTGTGGCTACGTCGTCAGCATGACCGTGAGCGATCGCGTGAGCGGAACGGTTGCGCATGCGTCCTACTCCGCAGCCCAGGCCCGCCGCCTCGCCGCCGCACTGCTCCGCGCCGCAGACGAGGCGGAGAAGGGGGCGCGAAAGTGACCCACCTCCTCCTCGCCCCCTTCCGCTTCCTGGCCCTGCTCGCCCACGCGCTCGGCTGCACCGCCTGCCGCGGTGACTACTGCTGCCCGGTGGCGCGGCGCCGCGGGCTCGTGGCGGCGAACCGGCCGTGGGACGTGAGGGCTCGGGGGACGTTGGACAGGTTCTAGACGTAGGACCGGAGGCACCCATGGAACTCCTGACGATCTCTCGACTCAAGGCCGCGCGCTCCTGCCAGCGGCTCCACCAACTCTCCTACGTGGACGGCTACCGGCCGGCGAAGGATGCAGACACCCTGCGCTTCGGCACGCTGATCCACCGTGGCCTGGAGGCGTGGTGGCGCGGGGCCGGGGACCAGCGCCTCGACGCGGCCCTCGGCGCGCTGGAGGGCGAGGCCGATCCGTTCGAGCTCGCCAAGGCTCAGGTGCTCCTGACCGGCTACCACGTCCGATGGAGCGCCGAGGTGATCGAGACGCTCGGGGTCGAGATCGAGTTCAGGGCGCCGCTGATCAACCCGGAGAGCCACGCCCCGTCCCGCACCTACGAACTCGGCGGGAAGATCGACGCCCTCGCCCGACTCGCCGACGGCCGCGTTGCCGTAGTCGAGCACAAGACCAGCGCCGAGGACATCTCGCCCGGCTCGGACTACTGGAAGCGCCTGCGCATGGACGGGCAGGTGTCGATCTACTTCGACGGTGCGAAGTCGCTCGGGCATGACGTGGAGGTGTGCCTCTACGACGTGATCGGCAAGCCGGGGCAGAAGCCGCTGAAGGCGACGCCGACCGAGAGCCGCAAGTACACGAAGGACGGGCGGCTCTACGCCGCTCAGAGAGACTGCGACGAAACGCCCGAGGGCTACCGGGCGCGACTGACGGAGGCCGTGGCCGCCGACCCCGCCGGCTACTACGCCCGCGGCGAGGTCGTGCGGCTGGAGGCGGACCTCGAGGACGCGCGGTTCGACGTGTGGCAGACGGCGGACCAGATCCGGCAGGCCCGCAACGCCGGCCACGCGCCGCGGAACCCGGGGGCGTGCTTCTCCTACGGGCGGCTCTGCGCGTTCTTCGCGGTGTGCAGCCGCGAGGCTTCGGTCGAGGACCCGACGCTGTATCGCAAGCTGACGGTGGTGCATGAGGAGCTTTCGCAGCAGGCCGCCCCGTGAGCCGCCACCGCAGTTACCAGGGCGTCTCTGACGCGGAAGTCGCAATCGCTTCCGGCGATATCGACGGCGCGATCGAGGCTCTGGAACGAATGAAGGCAGAGAGTGACTGCGAATCGCACCATGATCTCCGCGCTGAGATCACAAGCGCGCTCCAGGGCCGCCCAGAAGACACCGCAACCCCACCCGTAGCACAGTCGAAAGAGGACCCAGCCATGTCGCAGAAAGCCGCAGCACCGCCCCGCATGACCCTCGCGTCGGTGACGAGCGGGCGTCAGCGCGAGCCCATGTCGCTCCTGGTGTACGGCGTGGAGAAGATCGGGAAGAGCACGTTCGCCAGCGAGGCCCCGGCGCCGATCTTCCTCGACGCAGAGAAGGGCACCGAGGAGATCGACGTGGCCCGGTTCCCCACGCCGGAGACGTGGGAGGACGTGATCGAGGCCGTGCGCACGCTGATCGCTGGCGAGCACCCCTACCGGACGCTGGTGATCGACACCCTCGACTGGATCGAGCCGCTGCTGTGGGCGTCGATTTGCAAGCGCGACGGCTTCGCCACCGTGGAGGCATACGGCTACGGCAAGGGCTACGCCACGGCGCTGGATGAGTGGCGGGTGCTCCTCGCCGCGTTGGAGCGCCTGCGCACGCTCAAGCGCATGAACGTGATCCTGCTCGCGCACTCCTGGATCAAGAGCTTCAAGAACCCGGAGGGCCTCGACTTCGACCGCTACGAGCTCAAGCTCCACCCGAAGGCGGGCGGGCTGATCAAGGAGTGGCCGAAGGCCGTGCTGTTCGCCAACCACGAGACGATCGCCACGGAGGAGAAGAAGACCAAGCGCGTGCGCGGTGTCTCCACCGGGGCGCGGCTGATCTACACGAACCGCACCGCGGCCTACGACGCTGGCAACCGCTACAACCTGCCCGACTCCCTGCCGCTGGAGTGGGCGGAGTTCGCCGCCGCCGTCGAGGCCGGGCAGAGCGCCGACCCGAAGATCCTCGCGGACGAGATCACCCGCAAGGCGAAGGAGTGCGGCGGCGAGGTCGAGAAGCAGACGCTGGAGAGCCTGACGCGGGTCGGCTCCGACGCGGTGAAGCTGGCGAAGCTCAACAGCTGGATCAACTCGAAGCACAGCGCGGCCACCGCGCAGAAGGAAGGGTAGCCATGATCACCGAAGGCAAGCATCGCGCGAAGGCGAAGGAGTGGGCACTCGGCGAGACGGGCACGAACAAGGAGCAGATCGGGATCTGCTTCGACCTGCTCGACCTCCCCGGCGAGGAGATCACCTACTACGGATTCTTCACGGAGAAGGGGCTCCCGATCACCGTCAAGGCCATGCGCGCCTGCGGCTGGCAGGGCGCGGACCTGACCGACCTCACCGGCCTCGACTCCAACGAGGTGACGCTCGTCATCGAGGAGGAGGAGTACCCGCCCGGCTCTGACGAGTTCGCCATGAAGGTGAAGTGGGTGAACAGCGGCGGCGGCCTCGTCATGAACAAGACGCTGGACGAGGGCGGGGTCAAGAGCTTCGCCGCGCGCATGCTCGGGGCGATCCTCGCCCTCGACCCGAGCTCGGCGGCGAAGCACGCGGCAGCGAAGAGGCAGCAGCCCCGCCCCTCGCAGCTCGACGGCCCGCCGCACGACGACTCCGACGCCCCGCCGTTCTAGCTAACCCACCACCCCGGCCCGCGAGCCGAGGTGGTCCACACGCAACGCAGGAGGAAGCATGACCAACGAAGAGATCGCCCGCGTCTGCCACGAAGCGAACCGCGCCTACTGTCTCGTCCTCGGCGACACCTCGCAGCTGCCGTGGGACGAGGCCCCGGAGTGGGCGCGCCGGAGCGCGATCGTCGGCGTGGGCTTCCACGCGGAGGGCAAGGCACACGGAATCACGCTGCGGCCCTCCGCCTCCCACGAGTCGTGGCTCGAGGAGAAGCGCCGCGAGGGTTGGAAGCACGGCCCGACGAAGAACCCGGAGACGAAGGAGCACCCCTGCTTCGTGCCGTACTCCGACCTCCCGCCGGAGCAGAAGCTCAAGGACGCGCTCTTCGTGGCGATCTGCGGCGCGCTGCTGCCCTGACCCCTTCACCCTTGCCGCGCCCGGGACCTGGGCACTCCCCCTGTCTCGGTTCCGGGCGCGGTGCAGCACCAAGCAGCAGAGGAGACGCATGGGAGCCAAGACCGGCAGCGAGATCATGCCGTGCCCGCGACACGGGATGAAGGGGGCGGCCAAGTGACCACGATCCAGCGCCGCAAGTTGATCCGCCACCTCCGCGTCACGCTGCGGAAGTTCGAGAGGGCGGCGGGGAAGGCGCGGCCCGCACGACACGAGGAGGCAGAGGCGGTGCTTGAGATCGCCCGCGCCGCTCGGGGCCTGCGCGATTCGCACGCAGCCGACAGCGCTGGGGCTACGTTCGCCGCCTCGTTCCTCGTCGCCGCCAAGGGCTTGGACGCAGCCGAGTTCTACAGGCGCGAACGGGATCTGCTCGACCTCGCGGAGATCCTCGGGGCGCTGCGATGACCACTGACCCCCGCCACGCCCTGGACCTCGCCCCGCTGGGGGTCGAGTACGAGTTGGAGCGCCCCAGCCCCGGCCACCGCCACGGGTCCGCCCCCTGCGGCTGGTGCGGCGTCGACGGTGACGTGACCTGCGACGCCGCCTGCCCGGCCCCGGCAGGCTACGTGCGGCAGCCCCACCCCTGCCCCGCGGACGGCTGCTTGGTCGGGCACGGCGAGGACCGCGCCGAGCCGCTGACGGGGGCGCGCAAGACGGAGCGGTGCAACTACCTGTGCGGCCCGCACCTGTCTCGCTGCACCAGGCTGCGCACTCCGATCGGCGGGGGCCACCGCCTGCCGTGCCGCTGCGAGAGGTGCCCAGAGCCGATGCGCTGCGGCGCCCCTGTCGATGGCGTGCCGGGCGGGTGCTGGCTGGAGATGCCGTGTCCAGGGCACCCGGCGCCGCCCGACGAGCCCCGCAAGCAGCACTCGCAGACGTTCGCGGTGGGTGGCGTGGACGAGGTGGCGCCTGTGATCGTCGCCGTGGACCTCGCCACCGACTGCGACGCGGACCACTCGGGGATGGCTGCCAAGCCCGACGCCTTCGACTGGAACAACAGAGCGCACCGCCTCGCCCGCGAGGCCACATGGCTCGACGCTAACCCGGGGTCGCCGGAAGCTGAGCGGTGCGTATGCGGAGAGCAGTGGTGCCGACACGGCGTATCCCATGAAACGGGACGCCTCGCGTGCGCGAAGTTGGACTGCCCGTGCGAGTCGTTCACCCCTGCCCCTCCGCACCCGACACTGTTCGACCCCCTCCGCGGCCCGGGGCGGTGCGCGGTGTGCGGATACGACCTGCGCACGGACAAGCACGCGGACGGGCTGCACTGCACGGCCCACGGCGAGGTTGCACGGCTGCGAGCGGAGAAGGCGAGGATCGCGTGAGCGCAAAAGCGAAGCGAACCCCCTGCGAGAAGTGCGGCGGCAAGACCTGTTGCCCTGACGCGCGCTGTTGCCACAAGTGCGCCGTGACGATCGAACTGACGGGAACCGCCTGCGGCGCTGTCGGCTGCCTCGGCATCCCCGAGTTCGTATGGCAGGCGTTCGCCGAGGAGGAGCGCCGGGCCGAGTCGCGCGGGATCCGCATGGCTGCGAAGCTGCTTGCGAGCACGCTGCCGGAAAGCATCGCGATCCGTGGCGTGGTCAAGGCACTGCGGAAGGCGGCAGACAGGCATGCCGTCGTGCGGGCGGAGAAGGCGAGGATCGCGTGAGCGACCTCCGCCGAGAGCGCGCCCGGATCCGGCGGGCGCTGCGGGAGAAGGCCGGACTTCGCGCTGCGTGCATTGCCGTATCCGACGTGACGAGCAACCAGGCGCTGTTTGAATTCGCAGAGAAGGAGCAGACCCGGCTCGTGCGGCAGCTCCGCACCGGCAGGGCGATCGGACCTCTCACCAGCGCACCACGAAAGGCGGGCAAGTGATCCGCCTCGCCGACGGCACGAGTTGGTCCGACCCCGAGGACCCGGCGCTAGTCGCAGCCATGTATACGGCCCGCTACGACTTGGAGAGCCTGACCCAGGCCGAGGCGTACCGCCTGCTTGACGCCGTGGCTGGTTACCGCCACCTGACGACGCACGAGAGCGGCACGCAGCGGCAGATCGAAAAACTCCGGGACCTGCGCCGGGCGGTGCGCGCAGCACGAAAGGCGGGCAAGTGAAGGACAGGAGCAAACTCCGGGAGGAGCAGGCGCTGCGGCGCGGACTGGAGATGGTTCTGGCCGCTACCGTTCGCGACGCCGCCCGGACGGCGACTGAACTGGAGCAGTTGAAGGAAGCGATTGCGGACCTGTACCGAAAGGCGGGCAAGTGAGCGACGAAAGCAAGACGGACGTGGAGTCCGACGTGGTGGCGGCGCTGCAGGATGTGATCGACGCCCTCGCCAAGTTGTCCAACGCGCAGCGCGTGCGGGTGCTGGACACGGTGAAGGCTTGGTACGGCCTGAGCCCGAGCGGGATGCCGCACTACCCGCCGGGCGTGCGAGGTGGCAAGTGAGCGACGAGACGAAGCCGTGGGAAAACAAGCCGTGGACGCGAGGCAACGCAGGGGAAAAGCTCGCGGCGTTGCAGTTGTACGTGGTCAGGGCCGACGACGCGGGGCATTGGCCTGCCGAACTGAGCATTGCGATCTTGGAGGCGCTGAATGCCCACGCGACGCAGGCAGAGCGGGAGCGGGACGAGGCGGTGGCCGCCACGAAGGCCGCCCCCGCCCCCACCACCGTCCGCGACGACGGCTCCTGCTCCGCGCACGGCGAGAGCTACGCGCAGGGATGCCTGGCGTGCCTCGCTCGCCTGGTGCGGGAGAGGGACGCCGCCCGCGCCGAGGCCGCCGGGCGCGCTGACGCCCTCAAGGCTGCGTGGGGTGCGCTCGGTTCTGTGCCCGGCACGGATGTCGCAGACACGCTCGCGGAGGCGAACGAGGAGATCGACGGGCTGCGCGCCGAGGCCGAGAGGCTGCGGGGGGCGCTGCTGATGTTCCACCACTCCGGCGACTCGGCGCAGTTCCGTGCAGCGTGCCGCGCCGCCCTCTCCCCCGCCGCGGAGCCCACGCCGGTCGAGGCGCAGATCGAGGCATCGCTAGGCGAAGTCCACCCCGACCCCGCAATTGCGAGCGAGGTGCTTGCTGACCGCGCAGCAGGAAGAGCGGTGGACGCGGAGGCTGGTGTGTGCGACGGGTGGCACCGCGGATGGACGCCCACCCCCGCGGCGGAACCTGTGGAGGACTGCGCCGCCGACGGAGGCTGTGACGAGTCCCACGGCTGCGGCACGTGCGAGCCGCCCATGCCGACGAAGGAGCCTACCCCCGCGGCCGCGCCGGTCGCGACTGCGGCGTCGGAGACGAACAGCGAGGCCCACGCCAAGGCCCACCGAGATTTCATCGCAGACTGCTTGGCCCTAGGGGTCGACTTCCGAAACCCTTGCTACGTGGCCGGGCCGAACGGCCTTGTTACCAAGCTGTCGTTGGCTGAGATCGACGCACTGATCGCTCCCGCGCGCGCCAAGTACGCCGCGACGCTCGCCGCGTGCCCGAAGTGTGCCCCACCCACCCCCGCGGCGCGGACGGATGTCGCGGAAATGTGGGGTTTCGACGCCCCCACCCCGCCCACGGCCGAGGCAATGTGCGGCAGTCCGTGCAGCGGAACCCAATGCCCCGGATGCCTGCCGGAACCGGAGGAGCCCGGGGTGGAGGAGGCCGCGCTGGAGTGCGGCCACTGCGGCGGCCACGCCATCTACGCCAACAGCGAGGGGCTGTTCTACGAGGACGAGGACGGAACCTGTGACGACTGCGGGATGCGCGGCAGCGTCTCCGTGGACGACGACGGCAGAGCATCGTGGAACTCCGCCGCTGACGACGACGAGACGGCGCTGTGTGAGCGCGGCGGCTGCAACGACTGCGGGATGCTCCGAAGGAAGGCGGTGGAGGCCCGCCTCGCCGCCCTGGAGCGCGACCGGGACGCGCACGCGGAGTGTCTGCGAGAGGTGGCGGAGCGCATGGCGCGCACCGTCTGGGGCGGAGACGGTGGAAACCGCATCCTCGCCCGCCTCGCCCCGGGCGCGAAGGAGTCCGAGTGAGCCGCCCCCGTCGCCCTACGCGCTGGAACGCGGGCGGCCCCTACGACGGCGCGATCGTCGACGCCCTCGCCGCGTTGCTGCACGAGTCCTACCGCGACGGCGTGACCGACGACACGGCCGAGAGGATGCGGGAGTTGGCGTCGAACGGGCGCGGGGAGCTGGACCGGCTGCGGGCGCGGGTGGCGGAACTGACCATGGGAAAGGAGCAGCCATGACCACCGCCGAACTGGACGAGTTGGAGTGCGTGTGGGGCCCCGCGGGTGGACCCGACGCCCCGACGATTCGCCGCCTCGTCGCGGCGCTGCGGGAGGCGAGGGCCGAGGTCGAGGAGCGGGACGTTTTGCTGATGGATACGTGGCTCCAGTTCTCCTGCGAGAACGAGAAGCGCGGCACGCGGCACGACGGCGGGCTGTCCGTGCTGACGGAGATTGCCGAGGCTCTGGACCTGGACCCGTACACGGGCCGCGCGCTGGGGAGGGAGGGGTGAGCGCCTGCCCCCACGGCTCCCTCGCCCGCTCCTGCCCGCGCTGCGAGGACGCGGAGACGATCGCCTTCCTGCGCGGACAACTCCGCGACGCCAACCGGGCCGGGGAGGCGGCGGCGGAGGAGCGGCAGCGGGATGCAGAGAGCGCCCTCTCCGCGCTCCAGGTGGCCGCCCTGGCGGCGGCAGAGCACCGCGCCACCGTGGCCGGGCTGGCGGGCCGGCTTGCAGCTGCGACCCCGGAGGAGCGCCGCCGGGTGCTCCTCGCGCTGTGCCCGCGCCGGGGCGTGGACGGGCTCCGGCTGCGCGCTGACGGGACGTGGGATCTGCGCGGGATCCGCCCGGCCGCAGCCGCTCTCTCCTCCCCGGAGGGCGGAGCGGCTGCGGAGATTGTGATCGCTGGCGGCCCCGCGCGGTGCCGGGGGTGGAGGAGGAGGGCCTGACCCACCCCGGCACGCCCCCTGCACCGCGCGAGCGCATGAGCCTCGTCCAGCCCCGCCGCCCCGTCCCGCCTCCGTCCGAGCGCACCCTCGCCGACCTCCGCGCCCGCCACGCCGCCGAGGTGGAGGCCCTGATCGTCGCCGCCCTGGAGGCCGAGGACGGGGTAGTCCTCCGCGCCGCCGGCCGCCTCGGGATCGCCGAGGGCTCGCTCCGGGAGCTCCTGTCGCCCCGAGCCCTCGCAGCACTCGCGGCACTCCGCGAGCAGCGCCGGGCCCGCAAGTCCGCGACCCGTGGTGGTGGCGCGGCTCCGGCTCCGAGCAAGCGGCGCCGCACGGCCTAGTGATTAGGGTGCGGCTCCTTTGGATAGACGCTGAAACGAGCGGAAACGCCGAGGAAGATCGATCGGTTACTGCGATTGTTGGGGAATCGAGGGCCTGCGTCTCCCGGCCCCCGCGCTGGACCTTCCTCCGCTCAAAAAACGCGGTGGGCAGCACGTCGCGCGACCCTCGGGGTGGAAAGAGCCCGCTGATGGAGGGGGCCACGTATGACGCTACGGCGTCCAAAGATGGCCAGAAACCGTTCACGCTGCGGCCAGGTCCATCAGGAAACGCTGGTTTTTGCAGGATTTCCCGTCTCGCCAGAAGATCCGCACCCTAGTGATTACGGAAACTTGCGCTGCCGAACGCGCAGGAGGGCCTAGGTGGTGGCGGCACCAGGGCCGGCCCAGCACACGGACCGGGGTCCGATCGACGCAGGGCGGGGCAGCCAGCGCGCGTCCCTGGGCGACGCGGAGGGCTGCTGCGCTGGCACAGGACGTGACGACTCGCGGGACACCGCGAATAACTGAGAGGCTCGCGGATTTTCGCGGATTGTGTTTTCGCGGAGTTGCGCGAATGGCAGGGCGCTGGTGTCGCGGGGTCGGGGTGGCGGCGAGGGAGAGGGCCGTGCAACCCCGCGACTGCTGGAGACTCGCGGGATTCCGCGAGGGTGGCACACCGGCTGCAATACCCCCTGACACGCGGCATGGAGCCGCCGCCCCGGGGACGGGGAGAGGAGAGCAGAGATGGCTACCTACCGGATCGAGAGCGCGAAGGGCGGCACCACCGGGACCCTGGAGGAGTGCATCGCGTGGCAGGTGGAGCACCAGGCGGCGGTCGCCGACCTCTACCTCCTCGGGCTCGAGGGTGGCCCGCTGCTCGTCGCGGATGTGGGCCGGCTCGCGATCGAGGCGCCCGAGAACGGCGACGACGCCGAGGCGATGATGCGCCGCAACCTCGAGCGGGTGCAGCGCGAGATCGACCGCGCCCTGACCCCGTAGCTGCCCCGGCCTCTGGGGCGCTGGGCCTACCAGCGCCACCCCACCACCAGCACCGCCGGGAGGCGGAGAGGAGAGCGCGATGAGGGTCTACGCGATGGCCGACCACGGGACGCCGTGCATGCCTGTCGTCGAGCGGCGCCAGTACCAGAGCAGGAGGAGCGCGGAGCGCTACGCCAGCGCGCACGGGCTCACGATCGTCGACTCGATGGCGCCGGGCGAGGAGTACCCGGCGGCGAACGACGCCGAGGGGTGGGATCGCCTGCGTCTCGCCCACGGAATCGCCGCTCGCTAGCCCCACCCCACCACACAGGACGCCCGGGAGGGCGAGAGGAGAGCGACATGGGGACCAAATTCGCAGCAGTGGACGACGGGGTGTGCGATGGAACCGGGGGCTCCGGCGCGGTCTACGCGGTCGCGCCCACCGAGCGGGGAGCGGTGCGGATCGCGCGGCGCGAGGCGCGGGAGCCCGCGGCCGAATTCGACACCGTGCCGATCTCCGACGAGGCCGCGGCATTCGTCGCCGAGCACGGCGGCGCCCCGGATGATCGGCTGCTCGTGAGCCGGAGCGGCGTCAGCCTCGACGCCGACCCCGACGTGACCGAGAAGATCCGCGAGATCCTCACCGACGGCTCGTGGTCGGCCGCGAACCTCGAGGTGCTCCGGAGCGTCCGGTCGGCGTGGGCGGGCACGGTGCCGGCGGAGTTCCGCGCCGCGGTCGTGGCGGGGGTGCGCGCGGTGGTCCGGGACGCACTCGCACAGATCGAGGCGACCCCGGACGCGGTGGGCGTCGAGCTCTGCGACGGGGAGATCGTCGCGGTGGAGGTGGCAGACCGCGACGACGAGGACGCCGCCGCCGAGTAGCCCCACCCCGCCCTGATCCCAGCGGGGCCCACCACCGAGACCCACCCGCCTCTCGGGATCCAGGCGGCCCGCCCCCACCGTCGGGTGCAACGGGGGCTGCAGTACCGCGAGGACACATGCCCAGCCACCGCTCACCGTCCGGGACAGCCCTCGCCACGAGGGCCGACCGGCTGGGGCTCCTGCTTCTGGACCTGCTCCGCGACCTGCCCGTCGGCGACCCGGCGCGGGAGATTCTCGGGGCCGCGCTGGCCGAGCTCGCCGGCGTGGCGCGGCGGCTCCGGCGGACGAGCCGACCGGGGGACGCGAGGCGGTAGCTACCACGCCACCGCCGCAGTCCCGGCCACAGCCCCCACCACCAGCGCCGCCGGCACCGTCCACCACGGCGGGCCGTCCCGCTGCTCCTCCCGGCACGCGGCCAACTCGGCGTCAGCCACCGCAGCGTCCGCAGCCTCGACCCGCTCGGCCCGGGCCCCCGACGCGAGGCAGGACGCGAGGTCGATCAGAGCGAGGTCGCGGCCGGTGGACGCCGCCACGTAGGCCCCATGCAGCCGCTCCAGCCCCCGCGCCTCGTCGGGGCCGCACCGCTCCCGGACCGCGGCGACGGCGCAGGACTCAGCCGGGGCCGCCACCACTGCCGGGGCCGCGCTCCTGCCGGTGGCGCACCCGGCCGTCAGCAGCAGCGCCCAGCCTGCCCAGCGTCTCGTCCACGGTCTCGCTCGCACGGATCGCCACCTCCTGCCGCTGCCTCGCGGCGTCTGCCTGCTGGTCCCTGGCCTCGATCGCCGCCGCCGCCCGGGTCACGGCCGCGTCCTGCTGCCGCTGGCGCAGCTCGTCCGCGGCCTGGGCTACCCGCTCTGTCGCCGGGGCCCGGGTGGTGCGGTCGCGGAGCAGCCAGCCCACGGCGACGGCGAGCAGCGCGGCGCCGGCGCCTAGGGCGTAGAGGGCCTCCCTCACAGCCTCCCCTCCGCCCGCGCCCGCAGCAGCGCCTCCGCCAGCGAGAAGCGCAGCGGCTCCGAGGACTCGGGCTCGACCGGTGCCGTCCAGTCGCACTGGTCCGAGGTGCAGCACAGCAGTCCGGCCACGACGCGGTACGCGGTCGGGCAGCCGCAGGGGCACGGAGGGAGGGTCGTGGCTTCGGCGTGGGTCATGACTTCCACCGCAGGTCCCACCGCGCGCCCGGCCGGTAGCGGCGGCGAACGTAGAAGCGGAAGCGGATCACGGCGTCGGCCTCACCAGCAGCACGTTGAACCCGCCCCGCTGCGTCAGGAAGTCGTCCACGTCGACCCACTCCTCCGCAGCCCCGGCCGAGCAGGAGACGAGCACCTCGTGCCGAATCACCCCGCCCACGCCCTCCTCTGGCCACACCTCGCGCACGCCGCAGAGCAGCACTTGGTGGTCCGGGAGGCCGAGCGGTCCCGCCCTCCGGTAGGACACCTCCGCGATCCCGTAGTACCCGGCATCGAGCGCCATGCGTAGGTGGGCGAACCACGGCATAGCCTGCGCGCTAGCGGCGAGCCCGAACCACGCCCGCGGTTCGTAGCCGGCCCACGGCCAGATCGGCACGTCCACGATGATCCGATCCGCGAGCCCGGCCGCACGCGCCCGGTGAAGCGCGTCCCGCGCATCGAACCAGGTGGCCCCCTGGATCTTGCCCTCTCGCAGACGGGCGTAGACCTCGGGCACGGTGAGTCCGAGTGCGCCGCCGAGGGCGCACGCGGCGCAGTCGCCGCCTGGGTTCATGTTCGGCTGCGGCTGCCGGAGCGAGCGGCGCGGCAGCGTGACGGAGTAGCCCCTCATGGCGAGGGCGGGGCCGGGGGCTGTGCTGCCGACGCCCGCAACTCCGCGGGGGTCAGCGCCAGCGCGTGAGCCAGGGCCCGGAGCCTCGGGTAGTCCCAGAGGTAGGCGCCGCCCGGGCCGCGGCTCTCCAGGATCCGGACGGCCAGGGACGCCGCGGTGACGACGCCGCTCCAGAGCGCGCCGAGGGCGGTGACCGCGGCGAGGACGTAGCCCCACCACGGCGCGTGGCCGACGGCGGAACTGAGGGTGTCGAGGGTCTGCTGGTCCATGGCGCGCTCCTATGCGTGGGCGAAGAAGATCACGGGCCGGTCGCCGAATCCCTCACGGATCGACCGGTCGAAGAAGCACGACGCGCCCGCCTGCGCGATCCGCAGCGGCCCGCCGAGCGGCGACGGCAGTACCACGGCGACGTGGCCGCTCCCGTCGGAGTTGCGCCAGCAGGCGATCACGAGGCAGCCCCGGTCCGCGAACGCCGCAGCCTGGTGCTCCACCACCGGCGCCCACTCGTAGCCGGCGCCGTCGCCGGCAAGCCAGTCGATCGTGCCGTTCGCCGAGAGCTCGCGGCCCCGCCACGACTGCGGGATCACGCAGCCCATGGCGTCGGCCACGTCACCGACGAATCGATCGCAGTGGGTGTCGCGCTTCCCGTCGCCGCTCGTGTCCCGAGGGGCGTAGCGCGGCCCCGTCACGTCGAGGGCTCCGACGACGGCGCAGAGCCGATCGGCAGAGCGACAGCAGGGGCACGAGCGGATCACGGGCTCGACGGGCACGGTCACGTCGGGGTTGCTCAGGTCGCCCGGACGGGGCTTTGGGGCTGGCGGCATGGGCGCCTCCTGGGGTTGAATGCGGGGACTGGCGCCACGTCGGCGCCTGTGGAGGTGGGGTCATGCGGGGTCTACTGCTCGTGGTGTTGCTGGCGGGGTGCGGGACCGAGGCGGCGACGGCGCCGCCGGAGGGGGGTGGCGGGGCCGGCGGCCTCGGTGGCGCTGGCGGCCAGGGCGGCGCCGGCGGAGGCGGCGGCGTGGACCCGGGCGCCCCCGTCGGCACCGGGTGCTCCGCGGACGGGGACTGCGACCCGGGCCTCTTCTGCGACAGCGAGAGCCCCGGCGGGTACTGCACGGTCCTCTGTCCCGACGGGGATTGCCCGGAGGGGAGTGCGTGCTACTCGGTGCGATCCAACACGGACCCGGTGGAGGAGTGCCTCGTTCGCTGCGCCGTCGACTTCGATTGCCGGATCGGCTACGTGTGCGGTGGTTCCGATGACAACCCCGTCTGCGTGCCGCGCGACCCGCCCCCCTAGAAGTCCTCCACCAGCGGGCGCTCCCGGATCTGCACGGCGTACAGGATCAGCGTCCGGCAGTTGTAGTTGTAGGTCGATCCCTGCTGCACCTCGCTGACGATCTTCGCTTCGACCTGGATCTGCGTGTACGGGTTGCTGGCGTGGCGGTCCACCGTGAACGGGCCGATCCACTCGACCGACGAGCCGGAGAGGTCGGCGTCCGGGGTCGTCTCGGGGTAGTGCGAGTTGTTGCGGTAGAGCGAGCGCGTCTCCGTCGTCGTCTCTCCGCTGACCCTGATCTCCCACTCACACCGCGTCGAAACGTCGTTCGTCCACGTCCACGGCGGGCTGTTGCTGTTGTTGCTCTGCCGGTACGCATGGACGAGCGCGACCTTGAGCCACACCTCGATGCTCGTGAGATCGGCGCCGCCGGGCACGAGGTGGAGCGCCGCGAGGGATCCAGTCGAAGCGAGTCCGTCCGTGCCGAATTCTACGGTGCCGTCGTAGCTGGTCTGGAACCCAAGCACGCCGCAAGCCCACACGGTTTCCACGTCCTTGAGCTGCGCAAACGTCCGCACCCGCCAGTCATTCACCAGCATCCGGCGCCGCGTTGACTTCAGATAGATCACGTCCTCGACCAGCGAGTCCCAGCCGCGGTCCGTCGTGTCCTCCTTGTCCGCGACGATCGCCACGCTGCCGGCCATGCTCTGGGTGTCGTTGCCGCGGTAGGCGGCGGGCACGGTCTCCGCGCCGGGGAGCCCGAGCTCGGTCGAGAGCCGCGCGTCCTCCCAGCAGTAGACCCCAGCCACCTGGATCCCGCTGCCGCTGATGCCGTCGCCGGTGGTCTTGATGCAACTCACCGTGAGCTGGTTCACGGCGTCGTCGTTGACGGTGGCGGTGTAGGGACCGTACAGCGCCCAGCTCCCGGTGAGGGCCACCGAGGTTGCCGCGGCGATCGGGGTGCCGTCCCACGACACCGTGAATGTCCCCGTGTCCTCGACACACCGGGCGTAGATGTAGATCGAGGCGTACTTGACGTACTTCTCCACGCGGAAGCGGTAGTCGGCCACGTCCACGGCGCCGAGGGTCTTGTTCCACGGGAGCCCGTAGTAGCGGCTCAGGAGCGTGCTTGACGACTCCTGCCAGATGTTTGCCTCGTCCAGGATCACCTTCTGGATCAGGTACGAGGACAGCGGCTTGAGGTTGACGCTCGCGGCGTAGCCCTGGCTGAGAGCCTGGAAGGTGGTCGAGTTCGTCCCCAGGTAGCTGACGCTGTGGTCGTAGTAGACGCACAGCGAGAGCAGGGTCTCGGTGCCGGCGGTGGTCCCGGAGCCGAGCGTGATTGTGTACTCGCCGCCGCGCTCGACGTTGACCTCGACCGGAATGTTCGACAGCGCCGCGTCCTCGGTGTCTCCGCCCTCGCTCGTGAACACCAACTTCCCGGCGCCCGCGGTGCCGGAGCGGGAGCAGACCACCAGCACCTTCAGCTTGCCGATCAGCGACTCGGGGACGCGGAAGCTGCCGACGGCGATCGAGTCGGTGCCGTTGCCGGTGGCCGTGAACTCCACCGTGAATTGCTCGCCGACCTTGTTCCATTTGTTTGCAGACCAGCCCCCCTCCATGACCTTGCCGCCGTAGAGGAAGTTGGCGTTCATGGACGCCTCGCGCAACAGGCTCAGTCGCGCGGCGATCCCACTCCCCGCCTTGCTCAACGGGATCGGACTCCAACCTTCGGGGATCGTCTTCATGGCACGTACCTGTGCGGCACGTAGCCACCGAAGGCGAGAGCGTCGTCAGCCATGAAAGCGTAGATGTCCACCTGCTGCACCTCGACCACATCCGCTGCGTTCGCAAACAGCAGGATGTCGGTGTTCGCTGGCGTGTGCGTCGCCGGCACCACGTCGAGGACGATCGCCGTAGTGGACCCGCCGACGGTGATCGAGACGATCGTTGCCTGCCCGGAGATCGTTGCGAGGTCCGCGGTCGCCACCTCGATCACGTCGCCCACGGTGAAGTGGGCAACGTCGGTGTCTCCGTCCGCGGCGTAGCTGTCGTTGTCCACCGTCAGCGTCTTGGTCCCACCCACCCACGCCGTCACCAGGGCGGAGGGAGCGACGTGGCGGAACTGGCCCGAGTGGATCCCCATCATCAGCAGCAAGAACTCGACCGTGCCGTCCGCGTCGTTGGGCTTCTTCTTCGTGATCACGCCCGGCGCGGCCGTGACCCCGATCGTCCCGTCGGTCACGTCGGGGATCGCGGTGTTCGTCAGCGTCACCAGGTCGCCGGCCTCCAGCGTGTGCTGGCCCCAGAGAACGGTCACGTCCACGACCGGCGGCGGGCGCTCGAACCAGGTCTGCCACCAGCCGGTCTGGTCCAGCGCCCAGGCGTCGGCGCCACCACCGCCGGCCAGGCCGGGGAATCGGAGGCCAGCGCCCTCGAAGGCCGGCCGGTTCGCCCGGGCCCTCATCAGTCCGGAGTCGCGCTCGACGGTGCCGAAGACGCCCTCGTACAGTGCCTGCGCCTCGGTGAACTCGGAGAAGTTCTCCGTGGCGTGACCCTTCAAGCCGCGATCGTACTTGTAGCGGACGCGGCCAATGACTGCGGCGATGTTGGCGTCGAAGCCGGGGGCCTCGACCAGGTGCGCGGCCGTGATCGCCGTCGGGGTGTCGAGAGGCATCGGCGGATCGAGCCGCCGGATCGAGTAGAGCCCCTGCAGCTTCGTCACCGGGAACAGCCCCCAGGGCTGGTAGACCTCCTTCGTCAGAAACTCGCGGAGCTCGAACGGCTCCACGATGACCCCGGCCCCGCGCTGCCCGGGGATCTTGAGGTCGCGCGTCTGCTCGATCTCGGTCTGATCAAGCCAGGAGATGGGGACGCCCATCCCCCAGGCACGGGGAAGGCTGTCGTAGTTCGTCTGCCCGGCGGTGTAGTTGGTGCCGTTCGCCACGCCGTTTGTCGTGCTCGTGCTCGTGCCGGTGGAGAGGATCAGTTGCAGGGCGATGTCGATCGGGTGGTCGGAGATCCAGGGCAGGAAGAAGAGCTCACCCTTCACGTCGACGCTTCCATCGCTCGACCACGCAATCGGCAGCACCTCCTTGACCTCGGTCCCGGCCGAGTGCTGCTCTCGTGGGGTGCCGAAGCAGCCGCTCTTGATGATCTCCATGGCCCCGGGCGGGTGGCTCGCGGTGGTGAAGGAGACGAGCAGGATCTCGTCCTCCACCTGGACGAAGGTGGCCTTGTCTCGCCCACGCGCGTCGTTCCACGCGGCGAGCCCGGCGCTGTCCGCGCGGAGCCGCTCGTAGTCCTTCGGCTGCGGCGTGAGCCAGTCCCGATTCGACGCGAGGTTGTCGTCGCTGCTCTCGACCCCGGTGCCGCCGCCGACGCCCGGGAGTCCGATCCGCAGCGTCGACTTCCACTGCCCGTCAAACAGCTTCTTCTTCTGCCCGTTCCCGACCCAGCCCGAGACGCGCCGATCGATCGACTCCACCCGCAGCGCGAAGCCGGTCTTCTCCGAGTTCTGTGGGCAGCCGGTGACGATCCCGATCATGCGGATCACGGAGCCGTCGTCCGTCGCCTGCGCGTCAGCCCACGTCCCGAGGAAGTGGCGGACCGTGGCCTTGCGCTGGCCGAGGAACCGGGGGTAGTTCGTGACCACCGTGCTTGCGGTGTGCACTGCCGCGGTGCCGCCGTACATGCCGCGGTTGTCGGTGGCGCTGGTGATCGTGAACACGGAGCCGGCGCGGCTGGCGTAGACGATCGTCTCCCGGCCGACGTAGATGGTGCCGCCGGTGGTCGGGTAGGCGGTTGCGTCGGGCGTCTCGTTGACCGTGAGGCTCGTTGCCGCCGCGGTCATGGACGACGCGAGCGACAGGGCGTTGTCGGTGCGTCCGACCCCGAGCCCGAGAACGCCGGTCAGCGTGCGATCTAGGTCGAGGATCTCCAGGGTCATGACGCCGATCGTGGCCGTGGCCGCGAGCACGTCCACGCGCTGATCGAACCCAGCCGGCGGCTTCACGATCCACGGCTTGATCCCGAGCAGCCGGTCCTTGACGGCGGTGCGTCCGCCGAACACGGTGGCGGTCGCGGACCTGTAGCCGTACGCCCACGGCAGCCCCTCGATCTCCACCCAGGCCGAGACCTCGATCCGGCGGGCGGCGAGGGCCGTGCTGTAGGCCGCGGGGATCGTCACGACTGGTAGGCTCCGAAGGTGAGGTCGAGCTCGTACAGCGCCGGCTTCGGAAACATGCGCACCGGGCGCCAGCGGTTCGCGGGGGCTTCGAGGAAGTAGTCCACGTACGTGCCCAGCGTCTCGCGGTCCTCCCAGTAGCGGAACTTGGTCTTCGCGGCCGACCACCAGCGCTCGAGCGACTGGTAGACGTAGGCGCCCTCCTCGTCCTGCAGCACCTTCCAGATGTCGACGAAGCGGAAGGCGACCTGCCGGATCGTGACCGTCCCGTGCTCCACGAAGAGGTGGTGCCCGTCGAGCGACTTCTGCGCGCCCTGCGTGATCTCCGTGACATCGTAGCTGTCGAACGTCGGGGCGATGTCCGGGCTCCAGTAGTTCTGCGCCTGGTAGTCGCTGGTGTTGCTGACCGCGAAGTCCGAGGCCCCGGCGGCGACGAAGCCCAGCAGCTCATTGCAGTCGTTGGCGACGCTCGTCACCTTGATCGAGGTCCCGCTCTGCAGGATCGTCACCTTCCCAGTGGTCGCGGAGATCGTGATCGTGTACGTCCGCGCGTCGCCGTCAGCCGCCTCCATGGCTGTGTCGAGCGCAGCCAGCAGGGACTCCGGGTCGACGTAGGTGGCGCTGGCGATCGTCGCCGTGTAGTCCGTGACCCCGCCGTCCAGGCGGAAGCGCAGTTTGTTGTTGGTCGCGTCGATCGTCAGCGGGATCCAGAGGCGAGGGATGGGGCTGCTCACTTGACCCCCTCGTACAGCTTCAGCGCCTTGTCGACGGCCTCGCCCACGGCCTCGCCGGTCATGTACGGGCCGACCACGTTGATCGTGACCCGGGGCCCGGCGTTCTCGCTGGCTGCGTTGCGGGTCGCGGCCTCGCGCCGGCGCTCGTCTCCCTCGGCGGCGCGGCCCTCCGCTCGCTCCTTGCGGCTCCTGGCGTTGTCCTCGAACGCGATCTGCTCCTGTCCGGAGCGGTTGCGGCCGGAAGAGATGGACGAGGCCGCGGCCCCGGCCGTGACGGCGACGCCCGCGAGGAGCCCGGCGGCGGCGAAGTGGCCGGCGGCAGCGCCCTGCATGCCCGGGGTCGCGGCGGCGGCGATCCCGAGGGCCGTCTCCACGATCGCCCGGGTGCCGGCCTCGGCCGCCATCGAAGCGAGGACGGCGGCGAGGCGCTCGCTCTCTGCGGCCTTGGTGTCCTTGGCCGTCAGCACCTCGGCCTTGCGGCGCAGTTCGAGCTCGCGGCGCTTGATCGCTGCGATCTTGTTGTCGCGCTCGGCCGAGGTCGTGGCCGCGTCTCGCTCCTTCTGGAGCTGCGCGATCTGGGAGTCGGACGCCGCGAGCCGGTCCTCGTAGCCCTGGATCGTCAACTCGGTGGCGTAGCGGTTCTCGGTCAGGCTCTCCTGGATCGCCTGCGACAGAGCCCCGAGCGCGGCGCTTGCGACCATGGACCCGGCCTCTGCTGCGGCGCCGATCGCACCGAAGGCGGCGGCACCCTCGGTGCCCATGTCCATGAACTCCTGCTTCAGCTTCTCGATCTCGCCGCTGGTCTGCCCGGTGGCGGCGAGCAGCGAGTCCAGCGCCGAGGTGTCGAAGGTGGCGAGGGTCGCGTCGTTCTTGCCCTGCTGCTGCTCACCGGCGGCGACACCTCGGGCGACACCGGCAGCGAGGGTGTCCGCCTGCATGGCCTTCCACTGCTCGCGGCGGCGGATCTCCTGGGCGAGGGACTGGTCGTGCAACTCGTTCTGGAACTTGACCCGCTCGACCTCCTTTTGGAGGAGCGCGGCTTCGGTGGCGTCCAGCTTCTCGTGTCGGGCAATCTCTGCGCGCTGGAGTGCCTCCATCTCGGAGGCCCTGGCCTTGGCTGCGGCGGCGGCTTTCTGGTACGACGCGAACGATTCCTCGGCCGCGTTGAGCCGAGCGGCTGCTTCCTCTCGGTCGAGCTCTGCGGTCTTGTTCTCGCGGGCCCTGGCCTTGATGCGCGTGTACGTCTCTTCCGCCGTTCCGAGGCGCCCGATCGCGGCGGCCTCCTCAGCGCGCAGGCCGATCAGCTTTCGCGCCACGTCGGAGAGGGAGCCGCTCTGTGCTATGACCTTGGCGCGCTCCTCTTGGATCCTGGCGAGATTCTCCAACTCGACCCGGTAGTCAGTCTTGCTGCCGCCGACGGCGGCCTCCCGGGCGACCTGCTCATCGCCCTTCCCCTCGCGCGCAACCTGCTGCTTGGCGATCAGAGCGTCGAGGGTGGCTTCTGCCTTGGTTGCGTAGGTGTGGATGTCTCCGAGCGCGGTCTTGAACCCGGAGGCAAAATCTCCGCCTGCGATCGCTGCGGCATCGGACGCGGCCCGGCCCATGCCGACGATCTGCTGAGAGGTAAGGCCAGCTTCCTTGCCGGCCACAACGAGAGCCTGGACGGTTGCAATGTCGAGGTCCCCGGCGTACCCGCGGAATGCCTGCGCGCTGGCAACAACCTCGGCACGAGTCACGCCGAACGTGCGGGTGAGAACCTGGAACTGTGCTTCCAGCGCCCGCACGTTCTTGACGTGCGAAACCAACTCACTGATCGCAAAGCCGGCCGCAGCAACAGCACCGCCGAGCACAAGACCTGCCCCGCCCGCAGCGCCGAATGCCCTTGTCGCCGCACCGCCGAATTGCACAACCGAACCAACCGCGCCGCTCGTGTCGACCCCGAGGGCAGACATCAACCCGCCGAGCTTGCTGATCGTCTCCCCGCCGCGCTTGGCGGAGGTCTGCATCTCATTGAGTCCGTCAGCGGCCTCCTTGCCAACCTTTGCGGCCTCCTTGCTGGCCTTTGCGGCCTCACGTGCGGCCTCCCTGTTCACCCTCTCGGCATCCCTGCTGGACGCCCCGAGCTCCTTGCTCGACTTCACCAGCGCGGCCTCGGCCGCCTTCGTCTCCGCCAGCGCCTTCTGCGACGCCTCCGCGCCGACGACGTTGATCCCGAAGGTGTAGTTCGTGTCGCTCTGCTCAGCCACGCGCTACCTCCTTCGCCCCAGCACCTGCTGCAGTTGGCGCTTCCGCTCGCCTTCGGCCTCGTGCTTCTTCCGCTCCGTGTTCTGCCGCCGCAGGTACTCGCCCCGCAAGAACGCCAGGGCGGCGGCGAGCTTCGACGGCCAGAGCCGACTGTCTGCGCCGGGGGGCGCACCCATCTCCGTGGCCGACAGGTACATGTCGAGGATCCCGTACGCCCACGACGACACATCGAGCCGCGGGCAGCGCAGGCGCTTCGGATCGTCGCGGCCCTCGTAGTAGCCGGGCGGGTACTCCCACGAGATCGGAGACTCCGCCGGCTGCGAGTGGCCGAGGGCCACGCGCATCGGCGGCTCGCACTCGGAGCAAACGAACTCGTCAGCCGGCAGCCACACCAGCGCCAGGAAGGGACCTCCGCTCGGCCGCGGAGAGGGACTGCTCTGCGGTCACGCGGTCGGCGAGCACGTCGAGGAGCGTGACCTCGAAGAAGATGGGCTCACCCTTCCGCCACTTCGGCGCCCCGCCGGATGCGAGCGGCCCGTCCGACTGCGCGAGCACGGACTCGCCCTTCTTCCAGAGCGGGGCACCATCCTCTCCTGCGGGACCGTCCTCCGTCGCCGGCACCGTGGCCCGGCGAACGAGGGTGCGCTCATAGCGGTCGAGCACGTCGTCGCGCAGCACCTGGAACTTCTCGCCGCAGAACGACGACTCCACGGTGTCGCACGGGATCTGCTTCCCGCTCTGCGACACCAGGCACTCGTGCTTGGCGATCCCCCAGCGCACGATCTCGCGGTTGTGCTGGCGCCCCTTGACGACGTGATCGCCGTCCCGCTTCTCGGCCGCGTGGTGATCCACGGCCTTGGCGGTGAGTTCATCCAGCTTGCCGCGCGGAATCGGGCGAACGTGGAACACGGTGCGCACCGGGCCCGGGTCCTCGGGGAGCGAGAACGGTTCGGTTTCCTCGGCGCTGTAGCCGGTCAGCATGATGTCTCCAGGGTTGGGGTTGAGCGGGCTGCGAGAGAGACCCGAGCGGGAGTCGAACCCGCCTCCACCGGACTGGCTTGCCGGTGCTCGTTGCCCGGGGCCGCGTGTCCACCCAGGCGCCTGGGCTTTCGCGCGGCATGTCTCCAGGCGTCGCTGAGCTATCGGGCCGGAAGGGCTAGCCAATCGCCAGGTTCACCGGGGCGAATGTGGTCGCGGCGGGCTGGAGCGCGCGAATCGTCAGCGTCATCCAGTCCTGCCCCTCCACCTCCTCGGCCGGGGGCGGGACCACGATCTGGCAGTTGGGCGCGTAGACGGCGACCATGTTTCCGAGTCCGCCGTCGAGGAAGGTGAAGATCGGGAACGTGGTCTTGGCCTGGTACGCGGTGAGGTATGCCTCGTCGCGCTGCACCTTGACGGAGAAGATCCGCGACTGACCGACGACCTTCCACCCGCTGCGACCCTGAGCCCCGCCGTTCGACGGGATCGGCTTGCGGTCGTTGCCGAGATCGAACGACAGCTCGGCGCACTCGGTCGCGGTGCCGTTGTAGTAGAAGGGCGCGCGCCGAGTGACGACGGCGGACGGGTAGGCGTCGGTCGTGGCCGCCAGCGAGCCCTTGGCGCTGGCGAAGTCGGGGTCGTCGATCAGGTAGTCGAACGCGAGGAGCGGCACCTTGCGCGCGGACAGGCTCTCGATCTTCACGTTGCCGATGCAACCGAGACACGTGATCTCGTAGCCGTTGTCGCCCTTCATGCACAGGGCCTCGTAGCCGAAGCCGGAGGACGCCGCGCGGTAGTTCGCCATCGCGTAGCAGACATCGGTGTTCGCAGGCGTCCCGCTCCACGCAGGAGCCACGGTGAGCGTGGAGCCCACTTTGACGGTGACGGCGCGCGCCTCGTAGACCCCGGCGGACGCGAGCCGGTAGATGATGTCTCCCACGTTGATGGTCGTCGCCACGGCCACGTCCCCGCTCGTGGTGGTCCACCCCGCGGAGAACGTGGTCCCGGTGCCGAGGTTGACGGCGCCGAACTGCGCGAGGAGCGAGAGCCCCATCTCGCCGTGGATCGCTGCGACGGTCGAAGCAGCGGCGGTGCCGGAGCCGCGAAGCTCCGTCTTGAAGCTGAAGGCTCCACCCTCCGCGCCGGGGATGATCCCGCTGCTGTCGAAGGTGTCGTCCTGCAGCTCGCGCTCGATGGGCTCGCCGAAGTCGGGAGCCGGAGAGAAGTCGCGCGCGTGGACGAAGCGGTAGTCGGAGCCGTCCGCGTCGGGGTCCGTCGCCCAGGTCGACTGCGTGGCGACGTAGAGCGACTTGATCCTGGAGATTCCGACGGCCATGGGCGTTCCCTCGCGGCCCGAGCGGGGCCGAAGACGTTGGGTTGGTTGGGTGGCTCGCTACGTGGTGGCGAGCTGGTAGAGGACCGTGAAGGAGAGGACCATCGTGCGCACGTCCGGGTGCGCGTGGTTGCGCTTGAAGCTCGCGCCTCGGGCGAGGACGAGGCGGACGCCGGTCGGGTTTCCGGTGAGGTTGGCGAGCCGGTTCTCGATCGCCTCTGCGTCTCGGCCCATGCGCGCGTCGAGCTCCGCGCGCGAGAGGCTGACCATGTACATCACTTCAATCTCGAACCCCTGCTCCACCTGGCGGCTGCTGGCGCCGAAGGTCTCGGCCTCTCGCCGGCTCGTGAGCCGGATCTCGAACTGGCGGTCATGCCCCCGGTAGATCGTGGACCCGTTGGGCTCGAACGTCTCAAGCGGCGTGGCGCGCACGAACGAGGCATCCACTGGTGCGGTGGCAACAGGTGGCGTCGTCGCCGCGACCTGGGTGGCGATCCAGGTGATCACGTCGGCGACGTTGGTGTTCGCCATCAGCGCCCCCGGGTCTTGCGCACGAGCGCGTCCATGAAGTTGTTGCCGATGGTGCCGAGTTCCAAGCGCTCGCCCGGCTGGCGGATGCCGAAGAACTTGCGGCCGGAGAGCCCGGTCCGCGTGACCGACTCCAGCCCGCGAGCGATGTCGACAAGGTGCGAGTCCAGCCACCCGACCTCGGCCCGGTTGCCGGCGTTGGCGATCTCCATGAGCCCGGACATCAACTCGCCAGACCACCAGAGCCGCGGTGTGCCTCCGTGCATCAGCCCCGCCTTCTTCCGCTTCAAGGCGTAGGGCTTGGTGTACTTGCGGAACTTCTCGTGGTTGAGATCCCCGCGGCCCGTGCGCACGCGGTTGACGATGATCCCGACCACCCCAGCCGCCAGGTCCGACAGCAGCCCAGACACCGCCACGCCGTCGAGGTCGGGCGGGATCCAGTTCTTGTCTACCTTCAGGGTGGAGACGACTTCCACGGGCGCCTCCGAGGTGGCTGGTTGCGGCAGGGCTACGGCTCGTCGTTGCGCCGAACGATCGGGGCGATGTTCTCGTCCTCGCCCTCGTCGTCGTCGGACAGAGACAGGCGCTTGATGTGCGAGCCCACGCCCTCGGAGTTGGTCGGCAGCACGTCGGAGAGGTAGCGCTCCGGCTTCTCCTCCAACTTCTCGATCCGGCGCTGGTACTCCTCCCAGTCTGCGTCGGCGCCGGGGGATGCGGCCTGGAGCAGGCCGGATTTGGCGACGAACCAGTGCGCGGCGAGCTCCACTGTGGTCCGCAAGAACTCGTACGCCTCGGTCCCGGAGACGAGATCCGCCGGCGTGATCCCCTGCGCCCGGACGATCGCGTTCACCTCGGTCGAGGCGTCGGCGATGATCAGCGCCACGTTCGCCGCCGTGGGCTTGGTCGTGGTCGAGAACGCAGCGGCGTCCGGCCAGAACTTCGCCCGGACGAGCTCGGCGGTGATCCCGTAGACCTGGGCCACGACCTACCTCCGGCCGCGGTTCGGCCTGTGCTGCTGCTGCGGGATGAACTCGCGGTGCGGGGCCACTGCGGGGGCCTGCTGCGGGGTGATCGAGAGCGCGGCGGCAGGCTCTGCGGCCGGGGCGGGTATGAGGTCCGCCGCCTCACGGAGCGCCTGCTGCGTTGCCTCCGCGCCGGCGACGGCGATCTCTGCCTCCACCGCCACCCGTACGATCCGCTTGGCTCGGATGTGCAGGTCGAGGTTGGCCCACTTGGCGGCCTCGGGCACGTCGTCGCCGGGGGCGTAGCGCCGGCCGGTGTTGCCGACGAGCGAGGACCGCGGCCCGCAGACGTATCGGAACTGAGACACGTGAGACCTCCGGAAGCGCAGCGGGGCCGCTGTCACGAGCCGGCCCCGCGCGAAGTGGGCTACTGGACGACGAGGGAGAAGAAGACGCCCAGGCTGGAGGCGATGATCTTGTGCTGCACCGCCACGATCCCGTCCACCCGGTCGCTGCGGCGGCTGCGGATCTCGTACTTGTCGAGGAGCGCCCCGCCCTTCGCGTCGGAGTACGGCTTCCAGGCGAAGGTGTACATAGCCGAGGGCGTCCGCTTCCCGGGCTTCTCCGGGACGTGCATCAGCAGCGCGGACTTGCCGTAGAGGAAGGCGGTGGTCTGCGATGCCTGCCCCTCCTTCGAGGTGGTGGAGACGGCCCTGGCGGTGACGACGCGCTTGAGCTTGAACGTCCGCGCCAGATCCTCGTTGGTCGGGGTCCGGTTGGTGTCGTTCGGCATCCGGTCCCGCACGTCGGGCGAGGAGTAGAGCGCGCGCTCCACGTCCGGGCCCATGACCATGATGTTCGGGCGGTAGCCGGTCAGGCTCTCGACGTAGTTGCACTGCCGCAGCACCGCGTCGACCGGGGTGGAGCCGGCCGAGCCCCAGTACACGGTGGTGGTGTCGGCCTCGGCGGTGGCGTGGCCGGTGATGTCGCGGCCCCAGATCGAGGTCGCGAACGCCGCGGTCTTGAAGAGGACCTCGCACTTGAGGGCCATCTTGTGCGCGACGAACTCGGCGGCGTCGTTGTCCTCGTCCAGCACCGCGTCCTGGTTGCTGCGGCTCAGCCACGAGATGTCCTTGTGGTAGCCGTATGGCACGCACTGGAACGTGTCGGTGGAGAGCCGGTAGCCGCCGCCGGCCGACTCCGCGCCCTCGGCGAGGACCTCGGCGTCGTCGCGGAGCCAGTCCTCCTTGTTGAAGACGTAGTAGCTGTCACTCATCTTCGGGGTGAGGATGAGCGGGGACGCCTGGTGGGCGACGAACTTCTCCGGGTCCTGCATGTACGCGACCGCGGTATCGGTCAGCGGCTGGTTGATGTGTCCGGATGCGAGCGTGGGGTTTGCCATTGCGAGCTACCTTTCTGGTGCCCGCAATGCGGGCGAAAGTGAAACGGCGCCAGAGTCGCGAGACCCGGACGCCGGTGGGGAGGATGGGTGTGTCGGGGTGAGGCTACTGGTAGAACATCGTGATCGTGGCCTCGCCCTGGCTGAACTGGGTCGAGCCGGAGACCTCGATGTCGATTGCGTCCGTGGCGGTGAAGTCGCCCCCGGCGGTGACGGCGGTGGACTCCACGGTCTCACCGCGGGTGTCCTGGTTGTCGGTGGTGAGGGTGAGGACACCGCCGGTCACGTCCACGGTGGCGATCTCGGCGTTGATCGCGCAGCCCTTGCCGCCGGTGCTCGCCACCACGTCGACGCTCGAGGTGAACTTCACGATCCGCCCCGGGAAGCCCATCACGATGCCGGTGCGAACGTTGCCGTCCACGGAGAGGCCGGCCAGGGTGCCCTGGTAGACGACCATCGTGCGCACGGGCCGCGCCTTCCCCGCAGGGACGAGGAACACGCTGGCGATGTCGTTGGCCACGCCGTCGACCAGCGCCCGCGCCACGACCGGGTGCCAGGTGGCGACGATCAGCTTGCCGGCAGCGTCGACGCCGAGCGAGTCGCCCGCGTTGACGGTGCCGCCGAGCTTGGCCTTGCTGCGGCCGAGGCACATGATCGCCGCGTTCTCGGCGTCCTCGGGGTCGTTCTGCAAGATGCCGAATGCCTCCGCGCCGAGGCCGGCGAGGGCGGCCCTGCCGTTGCCGTCGACGGTGACGGCGTAGTACTGCGAGGACGAGAGGTCGCCCTCGGCCTCCAGGGAGGTGACGAGGATCGGGGTCTCGGTTGCCATTTCGGAGCCTTTCGGACGCACGACGGCGCCCATGCGGCGAGCGGTGGCTCGTCGCGAAGTGGTTGCGTTGGGTGCTGCGGTGCGGCGGGCTAGTTGAGCTCGCCCTCGGTGTCGTCCACGTCGTCCACGGACCCGCGCCGAGCCTGGTAGGCCTCGGCGTAGAGCCTCGCGTACCCGGGATCCCTCTGCGCCAGGACCGCGGCCTTGGCCGGGGTCAGGGTCGGGTCCTTCTCGCGGAGCGCGATCACCTTCGCGGCGGTGAACGCCTTGAGCTGCGCGCGCGCCGAGGTGCCACCGCCGGGGACCGCCGAGGCCGAGCGGCCGCGCTCGGTCATGGGCACGACCTCGGGAGCTGCGGCGCCGAAGCACTTGGAGAAGCCGTCGGCGCCCATGGCGTCGTACGCCTTGAGCAGCGAGTCGCGCGCGGCCGCGGGCGCCTTGCCGGCGGCGATCGCGGCGTCGACCGCGGCCTCGGCCTCGCCCTTCTTCGCGGCGTCCTCCGCGGCCTTGATGGTCTCCTTCGCCTTCCCGAGATCCTCGGAGAGCTTCAGGATCTGCGCGTCCTTCGAGTCGCGGGCCGCGGTCAGGACCACGACCTCGGCCTTGGCGCGGGTGAGCTCCACGTCGGCCGCGGCTGCCTTGCCGGCGGTCTCGGCGAGGAGGGCGGCGGTCTTGGCGTGGTCCGCAGCCATCTTCTCGTGCTCCGCGAGGGTGATCGTCTTCGGTGCGTCCATGGTGTTCTCCTGTCTCAGCGCGACGGTTGAGGCGGGGACGATCCCCACCGCGTTCATGTCCGGGATCGCCGGACGATTCGTGAGGGCGACGGCCTGCAGCACTGCGGAGAGCGTGTCTCCGCTCGTCGGGTCGAGAACGTCGAACCCGATCTCGGGCGAACACAGGTCGTACTCCTCGGCCTCGGCGTACTGCAGCGCGCGAGGCGTCGGCTTGATGTACGCGAACAGGGCCGGGGCCCCGGCTTCGTTCGTCTCGATCTTGAGGCCGATCACACGGCCGGCGCTCTTGCCGTCCTCGGCGTTCTGCGGCGAGTAGGTCCCGTGGTTGTAGTCAGCGGGGACGCGGCGCGCGTACGCCTTGAAGTTGGCCAGCAGCGTGTCTGCGAGCTCCGCGGAGAACTCGATCTTCCCGTACCGCGAGTCGTGCACGGTCGCGCCGATGGGTGCAATCTGGAGACGCAGCAGCTTGGTGTCTGGGGCGAGCCCGAAAGACACGTCCGCCGTCACGACCCGCACTGGGGTCGCTGCGAGGATCCAGGGGTGCATGGGCTACTCCGGCTTCTTGCAGTCGGTCGCGTTCGGGTTGTCGCTCCGACACACGAGGTAGAGGTTGAACGAGTCGATCAGCCTCGCTCGCTCCAGCTTCGCGATCCGCTCCTCGTGCTGCTCCGAGGTGGCCTGCACGTCGGCGAAGGATGCGGACGCGCGGCCGGCCATGAACAGGGCCCCGGCCGAGAGCAGGATCGCAGCCCCGGCGGCGGTGACGATCCGCCACGAGGGGGCCTCAGCAACGGCGAGGAGAGCGTCCTTGCTCACGGGACCTCCACTGGAGCGCCACACCCGGGCGGCTCGTGGCCAGCGATCACGACCTCGGGGCATGTCACGCCACCACTAGGCCGCCCGTGCTTGCTCATGGGCACGACCGTCAGCGCCAGGCCGCCCCGCGACAGCGACGCGCACAAGACATCGCGGGCGGTGCCGGGCACTCCGTCGAACCCGGCCGGCAGCGCGGCCCCGCCCCCGCCCTCGGCCTCCGGCGCCGCCACGATCTCCACGTACTGCGTGGTCAGCGTCCCGGACTCGCAGTCGATCCCGTTCTCGCTCAGAGCCTGCGCCGCCTCGCATGGCCCCTGAGCCAGGGCGACGAAGCACTCGCCACCAACCAGGGCCGCGGGGACCTCTCCGGTGGCGAGCCACACAGCGACCGCGCCACCGGCTGCGGCGAGGGCGGCGGCGGCGACTGCAGCGGAGGAGCGGTGGTTCATGCGTTCACCGCCTCGCCGTTGCGGATCCACCCGTGCCACCCGGCGGCGCCCTTGGCGTTGACCGAGGGCGAGAGCGAGAGCGTCTCGATCGTGTCCCCGGTGCGCACCCACCAGTGACACGCCACCGGGTAACCCTGGCCCTCGCCCTTCGGCCCGCCGTCGAGCGGGTTCTCGAAGGGGACGGCGATGTAGTCGTTCTGGTGGTTCGGGTTCAGGAAGAGCACGCCCATCCCGTCGCGGCCGTTCTCCGAGTAGAACTTCGCGTCCAGGTCTGTGAGCCTCACTGCCGCACCTCCAGCGTCCGCAGCCACCCGTTGAACTGCCCAGCCCCGGCCACGGTCGCACCGATGCCCGCTGAGGCAGCGTGTGCGGTCGGCATGTACCCGGCCCCCGTGAGCGAGGTTGCGACCGAGACGTGATCCTGCTCGACCCAGACGTTGCCGGCTCCCCACCGGAGACAGACCTCGTGCGCGCCGCCGGTCCACGTCAGGGCCGCGGACTGAACCGTGGTTGTGTTCGCGGCGGTTCCGGTCGAGCAGTTGGCGCGGCGGCTGGAGTCAACCCAGCAGGCGACGCCGTTCGTGCCCGTCCTCGTGTCGAAGAGGTAGGCGTCCGCGGCGGGTGCGGTCCACTCCGGCGTGACCGTGACGCAGACCTCGCCCTGCCCGGTCGGGAACCCCTGCGTCCCGACCGTCGGCTTGTCCGGCAGGCGCGCCGTGGCGAGGGTGGTGGTGTTGATCGAAGACGTGGCGAACGTCCCCGCTTCCTTCTGCGCTCGCCAAGCGTAGACGGTCAGCGCCGGCTGCGTGTTCGGCTGCCCAGTGTCGCGGGCGTCGGGACCGAGCACGAGGAATGACGACGGGGTAGCGAAGCCCTCCAACTCGCACCGGCTCCACGAGGTCGTGAGCGCGCACGCCGTCCGCCCCTGGTACGTCACGGCGTCGTTCGTGGTGGAGAGGTAGAGCGTTCCCGTCCCGGTGACGGTGCGGAGGTAGATGGAATTCGACGCTACGGCACCCGCCGCCTTCGACATGGTGACGACGCTGAACTCTCCGGCGGCGTCGATCGCAGTGAATGCGATCTGCTCGGCGGTGGTGGTTCCATCCGGGGCAACGGCAGCGTTCGGCGTGACCACCGGAGCCGCGGTCCCGGCGCCGTTGTTCGACTTCGCCCACGCCGCGTTGTCGAACTCGCTCGCGTTCGTGAGCAGGTTGGTTCGCCCCTCCTCGACGTAGAGCCCGGTCCCCGGCAGCACGCGGCCCATGTCGTCGCCAAAGTCAGCGACGGCGACGCCCGCGGCGTTGGTGTAGTCCATGCCCGCGGTGCTGTTGCGGTCCACCGCGACGTTGCGCGACTCGGCGATGGTGCCGGCCCACTGGCTCTCGATGCGGAGCAGTTCTGCGTCGGTGAGGGTGCAGGGGAAGATTGCAACGAGCGACTCCACCCCGTTGAGCCAGTACGACGTGGACGAGTGCCGCCCAAACCACGCCTCTTCGGTTGTGGCCGCCGCGGGGTTCACGTTCCACGCTGCGGCTGCCGACTGGCTCCCATTCGCGCGGGCGGTCAAGACCTTGGTCGCGGTGTCGAATCGGCACGATTCCACGAACCATCGCCCCGACTGCGACGCTAGATTCGCAGACACGGCCTTGGTCGTGGGCGTGCCCGCGGCGTTGGCGACGTTGCAGACGTAGGTCGACGCGGCGCCGTAGGCGTAGAAGCCACGCAGCGCTGCGGCTCCCTGATCGAACGTGGGCGAAACCGCCAGCGCCCCGCCGGGTGCCGAGATCGTGATCACGGTGAAGTCGGCCACCCACAGATCCGCCGTCGTCGCCTTCGTGGTGAGTCGAGGCGCCTCTGCCAGTGCGTCGATCCTCGCCCCGTACCGCGCCGTCGCCCCGGTCCCCGGCACGAAGGGGCCGGTCTCGAACGTGGTCCCGGTGCCCTGCGTCACCGCCACGCTCGCCCCGGCGCCGTCCACGCAGTCCCAGGAGTCGGCGTCGGGCGTGCAGACGAGGGACGGGGCGCAGGTCAGGCCGGAGAGGTTGACGAGGCCGGAGGTGGAGAGGGGGCCGGAGAGGATTGGGCCCACGCCCTCAACAAACACCTCCTGCGCGGCGGCGGGAGAGGCGCAGGCGAGCGCGAGAGTGAGGGCGAGCAGGCGCATTACTGAGCCGACACCGCGGTCGCGTTGATATCTCCGGTTGCGCCCGCGCTGCGGCAGTAGCCGGTGATCGCCGGGACCTTGAGCCGCCGCGTGACGCCGGGGTGGAACTTGCTGCCGAGCGTCGCGCAGTCGGTTCCAGAGCCGCCGTCGTCCGTGCCGCAGAGGAAGACCAGTTCGTCGCTCCCCGTGAAGTCGTAGGTCCCGGCGGAGAGGCTGACGACGGTGGTCCCGTTCGCGGCGCAGTTGCTTGCACCCACGGGGGTCGTGAGGTCGGCAGCGGCCACGGAGAAGGCGTTGCCGCCGGTGACGCTGACGGTGCCGTCCACCGTCAGGCTGCCCGCGTTGTCGCTCACCGGCTGGACCAGCGGCGACGTGGCCGGCGACACGTAGAGCGGGGACGCGGCGGTGCCGATCGCGGTGCCCGACCCGTTGACCGGCGTCACCTTGAAGCCGCCCGCCGCCGTCAGGTACGCCTCCTGGAGGGCGTAGTAGGCGTTGGTGATGTACTTCGAGGTGATGCCGCTCGGCGCCGAAGCGTCCGCGTGCGCGAGCGCGACGGTGCCGAGGACGGCGCCGAGCACGAGCAGCGCGAGCGCGCCCGCTGCCGCGCTGAGGCGGTGGAGGATCTTGGTCATGGTCGGGGGCTCCTACTGCGGGGGCTGCAGGACGCGGAGACAACGGCAGAGCAACCACCTGCCCTTGCTGCTCTCGCACTGAGGGTTGGGCGACGCTGGGATCTGCCCAGCGTCAGCACCGGCCACGCTGTCTGCGATCGTCCCGTCTGCCTCGCGGCACGGGCCGCAGGTGCCGGAGTCGAGCAGGGCGCTGTAGAGCACCGGGTACAGCACGCCCTCGCTCTCGGCCTCGCGCATGAACGCCGCGCGCCCGGCGGAGTTGCCCTCCACCGAGAGCTCCATGGCCGTGCGCTTGATCGCGGGCGCCTCCTCGACCGAGGCCACGAAGTCGGCCCAGATTTTCTCTTCGCTGATCTCCTCCGGCGAGAGCCCAGCTTCCTCCGCCCACCGCGCGTCCCGGATCGCCAGGGCCCGGGTCATGCGGAGGATCTCGTCTGCGATCGTGTCGCCCTGCGAGCGGGCGAGGGAGTCGAGGGCCGGATCCTCCGGCTCCTCGATCGGCACCGCGGCGGAGTCGTCGTCATCCTGCGCGAGCGTCAGCGGCTCCGGCGCCGGGTCCGCGATGTCCTCCCGGATCGCCGCCTGCGACGCCTTGGCCGCGGTCTCCGCGCGCCCGGGCGCCATGTCCAACTCGGCCTTGGCGTGCTCGCGGCCGAAGGCGTAGAGGGCGGCGGCGTAGCCTGCGGTCGCGTCCGTGAGCGCGGCCCGGACCTCGGGCGGCACGTCGGCAGCGTTGACCGCCTTGAAGTCGCCCGTGGCTGCAGCCTTCCGGAGCCCGGCGACCCACGCGGTCACGGACGAGCGCTGCGCTTTGAGCGCGGCTGCGACGCCGGCCTGCAAGTCGGCCGGGGCCGCGTCGAGCTTGGCGCCGATCTCGGCGAAGCGGACCGCGCCCTCCCCGGCGAGGAGCGGGCGTCGGGCGGACCACGGGGCGCGCTCGCTGTGGAGCTGCGCGGCCGGGGCCCCAGCCAGCGGGAACGCGGTGTTCGCCTCGCCCACGGTGACGACGATCTCCGCGAACCGCAGCGGCTTCCGCTCCGCCCTCACGCCCACGTCCGGCTGCCCGGGGTCGACGTACGAGAGGGTCATGTGCGGCGTGAACCCGTGGTTGCGCTTCGGCCCGCAGCTCGCCGCGTCGAGGGCCGCGCACAGCGACTGCCGCAGGTCAGGCAGCGTCGGCGCGTCGAACGAGAGGTACAGCACGTCCTTGCCGTCGCTGCTCTCGGTCGCGGCGAACCGGCCGGTGCCGGAAAGCTCGCCCTCGCAAGGCGCCGCGGACTTCGCCCACGCCTCGACGGCGGCGAGCACCTTCGGCCCGAGACCCGGCTCCTTGCCGACGTAGGCCAGCGTCAGGTGGAGTTCGTCGGCGGGAAGCCCGCCCGCGACAGCCAGCTCCGCGGCCACGTCGGACGGCGGCCAGAACGCCACCATGACGCCGGCGTGCTTGGTCGGGTCTTCACCCATAAGCAGCGGCTCGCAGGTCCCGCACGAGCAGCCGGTCAGGCTGTGGGTCTGCGGCGGAGCGGCCGGGGCCGGCGCCTCCTCCACCTTCGGCACGAAGCCTTTGCCCGCGCTCCCGAGCAGCCGGTCCGCGGTGGGCCAGTCCACCTGGAACGCCATCTTCGCGATCTCAACCGCGGCATCCCGCGGCAGCGTGCCGGCCGCGACCTGAGACACGATCGCCACCAGGGCCGTGACCTGCGCGCCGTTGAGCGCGGACTCCTGCACGTCCGCCACCGGCTCCGCGGCGGGGGCTGCCCCCGGCACCGCAGCCGCCACCGGCGCCGCCTCAGCCTCCGGCGCCGGCAGCGAGAGCAGCTCGTGCGTGCGCTCCAGCGCCGAGCGGCCCGAGGTGAGCCCCGCGGTCTTGGCGTCGATCAGCGGCTTGAGGGCAGCGGCCACGTCCTCGCTGCGCAGCTTCGGCGTGGCAATGTAGGGGTAGGCGGCCTGCGGCCCGAAGTTCCACGTGATCAGCGCCGGGATCAGCTGCGTGTTGATCGGCTCCAGCAGGTCCCCGGCGAGCGCCTCCTCTGCGAGGACCCAGGGATCCTGCATGGCCGTGGACGCCGACAGGCTCCCGTTCGGGGTCGTTCCCGCGGACTGCCAGCCCTGCAGGAAGGCGTCCCGGATGTCTCGCTTCAGGAAGTCGATCGCGTCGGCGATGGCCTTGCCACCGTCGGGGTTGCCCTGCTTCCAGCTGATCTCGACGCCAGTGCGGAAGCGCCCGAACGCGCCCTCATGCGCCCGGAGGTTGCCGAGCCACTCGTCAATGTCCAGGAGGTCGGCCGGGGTCGTCCCCTTCTCCACGTTCGCAACGGGAACGCCAAGCGCCTCGCGGTCCATCCAGATCCCGAGGAGTTTCAGCCCGTCCAGGACGAGCTTGATCGGCATGTGGCACGGACGCAGCCAACTCTCGCCCGTGGGGTCGTCGCCGCTGGGCTCGACCGTGTGCACCAGCAGCGAGTCCACCGGGAGCGGCTCGAAGGTCTGGGCGCCCCCGTAGACCCGCTGGACGATCCCGGTGAGCACGCCGCCCGTGAACAGCCAGCGGTAGATCGTCCACGGCGGACGCGGCGCCAGCCTTGCCAGCGTGGTCTGCCGCCTGGTCTTGTCGTACCGACACACGACCTCGGAGACAGCGTGGCCGTTGACGATCGCGGTCCGGGCGGCCTCGCGGAGGTACCGAGAGAACCCTGGCTTCAAATCCTCGAACAGCGCCTTGCGGATGAACTCCGCGTGCGGGTCGAGGTTCTCCGTCCCCTTCCGGTCCCGCGCCTTACCGTCGGCCGGGGTCACGTCGGCGCCGGCCAGGGCGAGGACGATCGGCAGCACCGCCCCACGGACAGACTGCGCGCAGGCGGAGATCGTCTTCGCGCCCTTCTCGTACAGGCCGAGGGTGGTCACGTCTCCGTACGTCCGCGAGTCCACAGCCAACTCGCTGTTGGGCTCGCGCCGGTAGAGCCGACCACCGGGAGCGTAGAGGCCGGAGCTGCCCACCGGAGCGAAGGAGGGGACGAGCATGTGTCGTGCCTCCTTCGCTGCGGGGGTGGGGATGCTACGGGCTGCGGCTGCGGCTTACGCGAAGGTGATCGCGCCGGAGACGATCCGCTTGCCATTCGGCAGCACGAGCACCAGGTACCAGGTGGCGGCGCCGGCCTCGGTCACCACGAGATCGATGTCACCGTCGGACTCGCTCGTGAGCATCCACGCCTTCGCGCCGGCGATCGGCGTCTCGGTCGAGTCGGTGAACGCCGCCGTGGTCACGTCGGAGGCGTTGGTCAGGTCGTCGGTGTTGGCCGTCCAGTCGCCCGCGTTGTTCTCGATGGCGATGTGACCGAGCGAGACGTTGCCGGCGTCGGCAGCGGGGAGCGCCGCGAGGGCGGTGGGCGCGTCGTCGTACGCCTGCGGGGTGCCGACGACCTTGGTGCTGACGGTCCCGGCGGCGTTGATCTGCACGCGGATGCAGCCGAATTTGAGCGCGGTGATGACGTGCGCGGCGGTGAACACGAGCGCGGTCGTCGCCGCCTTGGTGTGCGAGACGCCACCGATCAGGAAGGCCGAGGTCTGCCCGGTCTTGAACTTCTCCGCCACCGAGTCGATCGCGAGGTTTCCGTCCACGAGTAGCGCGTTGGTGAGCGCCGGGGTCACGGGGATCGCGAGCCCGTCCGCGCCCACGGCGACGCCACCGCTCGGGGCGGTGGCTGCGATGCTGTCGCCCGTCGAGTCGTCGGAGAGGTAGGCGTAGAGCGAGGCGCGCTCGGCCATGTCGCCGCCGGCCGCGTTCTTGAGCTGGATTGTGAGCGCGATCGTGGTGCCGGCGTCCGCGCCGACCCCGATCGTGTGGACGCCGAGGGGGGCGAGGTTGAGCTTGCCGAGCTCGGCGGTGGTGGTGGCGAGGCCCGCGAGCTTCTCCAGCTCGGCCTCGGTCGTGGACAAGCCGGCCAGCTTGTTGATCTCGGTGGCGGTGGCCTCGATCGCGACCCCGCCCTTCTTGATCTCGGTGAAGTCCATCGAGTTGACGAGCCCGCCCGTGGTCGGGATCACCGCCTTGTTCGCGGCCACGGTGCCGGGGGTGATCCCGTCGAGGTAGCCGAACTCGGTGACGCTCAGGTCGGCGGTCTCCTCGAACGTCATGTAGCCGGAGCCCTTGAGGTGGGCGAAGTACGTGCTGGTGTTGTCGACGGCTGCGACGATCGCGGACTCCCCGGGAGCCAGGGCGGTGGCGGTGCCAGGGACGGTGATCGGGCCACGGATCCGGCCGGTGTTGGTGCAGCGCATGGTTGCAGACATGGGTCAGCCCTCTTCCGAGTAGCGAGAGCGGCCCGGAGGCGCCCCGCGGGTTGTCGTTGCGGAGCCGGAGCCGAGCCCGGCGAGCTTCTCGACGGCGCCGCTCAGGCCGTCCACCTGGTCGTCATGCGCGCCCGCGGGGAAGCCCTCGATCTCGTCCAGGAACGCCGAGTTCCAAGGGCCTCGCACGATGTCGACGTTGCCGGCTTCGGCAGCGGCGTTCACCGGGTTGGCGCGCGTGCGCTTGTCTCCCGTCGGTCGGTTGCCGCGACAGGAGAAGCCGCGCAGCACCGCCCGCTGGTAGTGATCCACGGTGTTGACGCCCGCGCTTCCGGGCTCCTGCTCGATCCAGACTTCCACGTCCGGGCCGTCGATCTCCGCGGTCTGCCGCACCAGCGCCTCGACGGCGCCGGGCTTGCCTCGCATTCGGCGCACGTCACAGACCGTGTAGCGGCCGCGGCTCTCAGCGACGAGGGCGCCTACGGTCCAGTCGGGGTCGGTGCCGGGAGCGGGCTCGGTCGCGGCGAGGTCCCAGTAGCGAACCCGGTGCGTGCCCGCCGGGGCGGCGTCGACGGTCTTGAACCACTCGCGGCGGAACAGGTTGCCGGCGGCGCGGACCGTCCAGTCGCCATTCTCCAACTGCGCCCGCGTCACCGGGTCGAGCTGCCGCAGGCTCTCCCGGTACTCGTCGCGGTCGAGGTGCGGGTTGTCGTCCAGCCGCGCCGGGATGAACGGCCGTCCCTGCTGCGCGCCCTCGATCAAGAACCGCTGCCGCACCCACTCGTGCCCGAGGCCACCGGGGTTGCTTGAGCCCCGCTGCCGCATGGGGATCTTGGAGCCGGCGAGCCGGCGACCGCGGGAGAGTAGGTAGCGGTACTGGCTCTCCGTGAACTGCGTCACCTCATCGAAGCCGACGTAGTGGAACTCGCTGCCCTGGTAGCGGTACTTGTCGATCTCGGTTTCCAGGTAACCGAACGTCAGCGTGGCCCCGCTCGGGAACGTCCACGTCTTGCGCTCGCCGCTCCACCGCGCGGCCGTGCCACCGAGCCACTGGTGCGCCCGGTCCATGAGCGCGCCCGGCAGGCTCAGGTCTGCGAACGTCCGCCGAAGCAGCAGGGCCGCGTAGCCCGGAACGTCCGCGTGCTGCAGCGCAGCCATGAGCTGCGCCGAGCTCTTGCCACCGCCAGCGGCCCCGCCGTAGAGAGCCTCACGGGTTTCGAGCAGGAGGAAGGCTGCCTGCGGTGCTGTCGGTTCTTGCGGGATCCAGCGGTTCTGCAGCGAGGCCACCCGCTGCCCCAGCGCCGCCTTCCGCTCCGCCGAGAGCGAGGCCACCCGCTCCGTCCATGATCGCGAGGATCGCAGCAAGGTGTCCATCCGTCGGCCGCGCCTTCACGGTGACCGCGGTCTCGACTGGCCCGCCGTTCGGGCCGGTGAGCGCGACGGCCTGCGCCGGCTTGCCCAGCGCGCGGTCGGCGATCATGCGGGCCGCGTCGAGGCGCACCCGCGACTCCTCGGCCGGGTTGAGCATGATCTCCACGGCGACCCGGATCGCCTCCTCGGCGTTCTCGGCAGCCAGTGCTCGAGCCGCAGCCAGGCGCTCCGCAGCGTCGGGCGTCAGCTTCTTCCGACCCCCGGGGTTGCCGCTCTGCCCGGGCTTGAAACTGGTCGGCGTTGGCACCCGCGACGGGTTCTTGCGGCGCGGCATGGCTCGCCTCGGGTAGTGCCTACTTCACGGTCAGCGCCTCGGGCGCGGATGGTGGCTCGTACGTGAAGCGGTAGCCGTGGAGGTGGGGCGGCGCCGCTCGCTGGCGGAAAGTGCGGGGCCGTTGGACCCGGCTAGCGGGCGGGCCCCTGCGTCGGGCGTCCTCGCGCACGAGATGCAACCCTGCGCCTAGGGTGCACCTCGGTTGCTGTCTTGTCTCGCCGAGAGTCGCCGCAGGACGCCGCTGCGTGGGCGCTACGGCTTCGGCGGCGGCTCCGGCTCGTGCTCGCACCCCGCCTGGCGAAAGACAGCCGTCGCGATCTGTCTGCAGAACTCCGCGTCACTGGCGCGCGCCTCCTCGCCCGGCCGGCTCTCCCCGGACGTGTGCCACGCCAACCCGCACGGCGCGCAGCAGAACCAGAACGTGCGAGGGACCAGCGCCGGGTCGCCGTCCTCGCCCTCGCAGCAGTCGCCAGACAAGCCGGCGATCCATGCGTTGCGGAGTTCCACCGCGACCCGCTCTCGGGCTTCGGGGTTCAGCCCGTACTGCGTGGCCATCTCCTCGGCCAGCGCGGCGAAGTCGGTTCGGTTGCTCACGGGATCCTCGCCTTCAGTGTGCAGCCGGGTTTGTGCGGCCCGAACGGTGGGCGCAGCCGCTCGTACTCCTCGTCGTAGATCCGCTCGCGCTCATGCCTGCTGGCGATCTCCCGACGCGCGAGCAGCGTCACCAGGAATTCGCCAGCCTGGCGACTCGCCTCGTAGTCGCCATCGCGGTCCACGAACTTCGGCGCCTCGCACTCGGGGCACGCCTGTCCGTCGGCGTCGTAGCAGACCTCGTACGCCACCCACTCCAGCCGCCGCAACGCGGCCCGGCAGGCGAGGAGGTCTTCGGCGAGAGCCAGCGCCCCGTCATCGCCCAAGAGCGCGAGAAGGTGCTCGAACTCCTGGTTCTCCCGTCCGCGTGCATCGGACAGCGCGTCGGACAGCAGCCTCTTCGCCGGCCAACTCAGAGCACCACCCGCCGCCTCTGTCTGCCGAGACACCTCGGCAACACGAGCCGCCGCCGCCTGCCGCTTCTGCCCGCGCGCCACGATCTCGGCCAGCACCTCATCCGTCAGCAAGTCACCCACGCTCCACCCCCTGCGCCGCTAGCGACGCCACCACCCGCCGCTCCATCCAGTCCTGCAGCTGCGACGGCAGCGCGAACACCCGCCGCCGCTTGCCCCTCACCACCGGCAAGCCCTCCTCGTCGGCCCACAACTGCGCCGTGTCTTCGCTCACCCCGAGCGCGTCTGCGATCACCTTCCACCCGTGCAACGGCTTCTCCACGCGATCCTCCTCGCTGCGTTGGACGACAAGCACCGGCGCCGCGTCCACGTGCCCGTGCCGCTCCACGACCCCCACCGTCACCAGCGCCGCGAGCAGCTGCTGCCGCCGCAGTCGCAGCGACGCCTCGGCCAGCCCCGCCGGCCAGCCGCGCCACGTCCACGGGAGCTCGGCGCGCTCCAGGTGCGGCGGCCCGCCGTCGTCGGGGGCCGGGTCCTTCAGCGCGTCCACGCCCCGGCGCCACCCCGCGTTGACCACCGTCACCCCGCGCCACTCCAGCGGCAGCGTGCAGATCGCCCGGTCGATCGCGCGCAGGGTGGCGTCCACGTCCACGGGGCTGGTGCTTCGCCCGGGGATGTGGTCGAGCAGGCTGCCCTTGCTCTTGTCGCGGGAGCCCAGCCACCAGCGGCAGGCGTGGGCCTCGTCGGCGAAGGTGCGGAGGGTCATGGGTGCCTCTTGCGCGCGGCGACCCACTCCGCGTGTGCGGCGTCGCCAACGTCGGTTGGCTCCGCGGCAGGCCGGTGCTCCCCGCACGCCACGCACGGATGCCACACACGATACCACCGGGACGTGTCGAGCACCCTCCCCGTGTCGCGGCACGTCTGGCACGTCGGCTTCCTGGCCGCGTGCTCCCCGCAGCCGTCACCCAGAGCCACGCGGGGCCAGCGGCCGAAGTCGTCCCGCGGGTCACCAGCCAGTGGCGGCCCCCGGTGGCACGTCCTCTCGACTCGGTACCTGCACGTCTCACACGTCTTCACTTGGCACGCTCCTTGTCTGACCTGCTGTGAGGGGGCTTTACACCACGGGGCCCGCACACCGAGCACACCTGCCACACGCGATACGACAGCGACGTGTCGGGCACCCTCCCCATGTCGCCGCACGTCGGGCACTTCGGCTCCGGGGTCGCCTCACGCTCCCGCCTCGGCGGCGACACCGCGAGCCCGTCACCCACAGCGCACGCCTGCGCCTTCAACTCGGCGCGGCGCCCCGGCGTGACACGTCCCGCGAACGCGGTGGAGTCCATCTCCGCTTCCACGGCCCGCATCTTGGCGAAGAACGCATCGCCCTTCGCGGTCCGTGCCTCCCGTCCTGCGTTGGTCTCCAACTCCACCCTGATCGCGTCCCGCAGCGCACCGGCGGGGAGCACGGCCCAGACCTGCCACAGCAGCGTGCGCAGGCGCGGGCTCACGCGACCTCCGCGGGGTGGGGTGCTGCTGGGGTGCGACTGGTGTCGATCCATGCTGTTTCTCGCCTTGGACCCCGAACTCAGCCGGGGGCCTGCACGCGGGGTTTTTCCCCCACACCCCCTACGCCCCCGGGGTGCGGGGTGCGGTTGCCGCACCTCCGGGGGCAGAGAGAGGATTTTCCGCGCCGGGGTGCGGCCCGGGGTGCGGTGGGGTGCTACGGGGTGCGATTGGCCGTTCCGGCGCCCCAGGGACGACGATCTGGTCTCCGGCCTTGGCGAGCTTTCCGTCCCGGAAGAGGCGGGCGATCGCGTCCTGCTTCTCCTCGGTCTTGCCCGGCACGAGTCCGGCAAGGGCGCGCTGGGAGGTGATCTCGGAACGGGCCTCCAGCACCGCCTGGATCAGGGCCGCCTGGTGGGCTTCGATCCTCCCCTCCTTCGCGGCCAGCTTGGCGCGTGCCCTGGCGTCCTGGACGCTCTCCAACTCCTCCTCCCGGGCGAACGCCTCGCTCTCCGTCGGGACGCGCAGGGCCCCGCCGTCGGCGCGCACCAGCCGCAGATCATCCGGCATCGGCCGCGAGTAGTTCGACTTCACCTGGCGGAACAGCACGTCTGACTCGTCCACGCAGAGGCTTGCGGTCCAGCGCAAGGCGTCGGTCAGGGCGGAGGATCCGCGCGCGTCGGCCCTGCCCTCGCTGCGGGCTGCCTTCGTGCTGTGGTGCAGCACCAGCACCGTCGGTGCGCCGGGTGCCCCTGTCAGCGTCTCTAGCCCCTGGACGAACCGGGTAGCGGCGGCGTTGTCGATCTCGGCCGTCGGGCCAGCGAAGCGGGAGAGAGGGTCGACCGCGACAAGGGACCAGCCAGCGGGGCCCGCGGTGCGGGCGAGGAGATCGCGCAGGTCGGAGAGGGCCTGCGTCTCGAGCAGGGTCTTGCCGTCGTCGGCGAGGGCCATGAACGGGCACGCGACACCAGCCAGCGGCAGCACCGTCAGCCGCTCGCTGATCGCCTGCTGGTCCGCCTCGCGCAGTCCCAGGGCTCGCCCCGACGCGTAGACCCGGCGCCACACCTCCTCGGTGTCCTCCTCGCCAAGCAGCAGCAGGATCTGCCCCTCCCGTGCCTCGCCCTCAGGCTCGAAGTGATCAAGCCACCGCCGCCCCGACAGAAGCGACAGCGCGAGAGAGATCAGGATGCTCGTCTTACCGGCCCCGCCCTCGGCGAGGATCGCACCGACTTTCCCGCGCGGGAGCATCCCGTCACCACAGCCAGGGAGGCACGGCTGCCAGTCCTTCGTGGGGTGGCGCACGAGCCAGCGCCGCAGCGGAGGCACCTCGGTCAGGTACGACACGGGGACGCGCTTCCACGCAGCAGACAGAGCTCCCTCGGGCCATTCCAGCGCGCGGAGCTCCTCGACGATCGCGGCGTCGTCGCGGCCGTCCCTGGCTTCGAGCCAGTCGGACACGTCGCCCTTCTCCGACAACCCGGGCAGAGCGACGACGCGGACGACGATCCCGGCCGCGCGCAGCGCCGCCTGCACTTTGGCTGCGTGTTCGCGACCCGGGTCGTCGTTGTCTGGCAGCACGACGACGGAGGCGCCACGCAGCGGCTTGGTGTGTGCCTGCGTCCACGCCGCGGAAGCTCCGCCACAGGCCGTGGTAGCGACGAGCCCCAGAGCGCGGAGGTTGTCCACGTCCTTCTCGCCCTCGACCACGTAGACGGTGGCTCCCTTGGCAGCGGCGGCCACTACCTCGGGCAGGCGGTACAGCCCGCGGGGAACGTCGCCCCGTCCCCACGTCCAGCCCCCACAGCCGTCCGGGCGTCGCTGGCGGAAGTCCTTGGGCTCGCAGCGGAGCACCTCATACAGGGCTGTGCCCGCGGCGTCGGTGTACTGGTACGCGGCGGCGACCTTCATGCCGTTGCTGGGGCGCGGTGCTGGTGCCTCGACGGCGGGGAACATGGCGGAGACCTCGAGCCCGAGTGCCGCCGTGATCGCGGCGAAGTCGCAGCCGGCGAAGCAGTTGACGAGCGCGCGACCGTCGTCACCGACTCGCAGAGAGAGCGACGCCTTCTTGTCGTCGTGAGCCGGGCACTTGCCGATCCAGCCTTGCTTGGTCTGGCGCGCAGGCGTACCGCGAGCGTCGAGAGCCTGCCGCACAGCGTCGATCGGACTCGTCATGGGGTGGGCTTCGCCTTGAGCTGCGCCAGCAGGTCCCCGAAAAAGGTGAGGGACCGAGCCTTCTCCTCCGGAGTGATCGTCGGGGCAGGCTCCTCGCGGAAGGGAGGCGGCCCGTCCCTCTTTGGCTTCGGCTGTCCGGGCACCCAGCGCGTCGCGCGCTTGGCGTCGCCCCATAGCCGCGTGATCGCCGCCTCTCGGGCCGCTGCTGCGTCGGCCCAGTACTTCCACGCCGGGCTACCAACGCAGCCGCTCTCCTTTGGGTGCCCACCGCACTTGCGACACGTCCACGACCCAGCGTCGGACTGGAACCCTACGTGGTCTCCAACCGTGGTCCACGAGGCCACGGTCCAATGTCCGGCACCCCAGCCGTCATCATCCCCACGGCCAATGACGCCCATGATCGGGCCCGCCCAAAGACACGACTCGCCCGGCACAGTCCAATTTGCGCCAACAATCACAACCTCCCTGCGCTGGTCGAACCAGGGCGAAAGGGCGCGGTGAACCTTCGGCTTGTACTCGTCCATAGCACTGAGCGTTAGCGCTGGTTTCACCTCGATCAGAAGAGGCGTTTCCCATTGGATCGCGAAGTCCGGGATGTAGCCAGCGAACTCGTAGGGCTCGTACACCCACGGCCACTCGAGCCGATCGAAGAACGCGGCCCACGTAGCCTCCAGCGAGGAGCGAAACAGGTGCCCGGCGTAGACGGTCTCGCGTGCCGGGATCCTGGTCTCTGGCTTCATGCCGCCCCCCTCAATGCCTCAAGCGCCGCCCGCACCGCCGGCAACTTGGGGTTGTCCTCGATCACGTAGACGGCGCCGACCCGCGTCACCAGCCGCTCGAACTTCTCCTGCACCGCGCTCTGCTTGCCCTTCCCGTCGGGCCGCTTGAGTTCCACGCACAGCAGCCGGCCCAGCGGAGCCACGAGCGCGAGCACGTCGGCGCTGCCCTTGAGGCTCGTCGCCGTGTACCGCTCCTTGCCGGTGGCGTCGGTCCACTTCTGCCCGCCGACGTTGTTCCGCCACGCGAAGCAGTCGGGCTGCGCCTGGAGGTAGCGCAGGGCCGCACGCACCACGTCGCGCTCGAGGAGCGGAGGCGGGGCCGGCCTCTCCACCTGGTGGCTCTTGAGCAGCTGCTCCGCGCACGGGTTGCCGAAGGACCCGAGCACGCACCACAGCGGCAGCGCCATGATCCCCTTCTGGCTCGGGTAGAGCGGGGCCGGCGTGCTCTCCTGGTGGCAGCGGGGGCAGATCACCTCTTCCCTCCCATCTCCGCCACCCTCTTCTCCGCCGCGTCCGCCCGCGCCGTCTCCGTCCGGGCCCAGCTGCGGAGCTCGCGCAACTCCCGCTCCCGCTCAGCAAGGAGGGCGAGCAGCGCGGCCTTGTCGAGCTTGGTGGGGTCGGTCATGGCGTCTCCGGCTTCGGCTGCCGCAGACGCCACCACTCGGGCCGCTGTCGCAGCGCGAGCCTGACGAGGTGGCGCAGCTGCGCGGGTCCGACTCCGGCGAGGATCCGGGCCGCGAGCCTTGGCTTGCTCAACTTCCTCATGCCGCGGTGCATGTCGTAGCGCGTCGCCAGCGCCTCCAATTCCTCGCGCCACAACAGGTGCATCTGCCACGCGGCGACCTCGCCCGGGTTGTCGTGGGCGAAGCGGGCGGTGCGCATGACCGCGGCCCCGTGCAACCACGAGAACACCTCCACGCCCCACCAGCCGGGCGACTTCGCCAGCGCTTCCTTCTCGTGCTTCGCGTCCACGCACAGGGTCACGCGGTCGAACACGAGCGAGAACGTGGGCACCTGCGTCGCCAGCCGGCGGCAGGTATCGGCCTCACTCTTGATCTCGTAGCCGTGCAGCCACCCCTCGACCATGCCCGGGGCCGCGGCCTCACCGACGGCGAGCACGTCGATCCGTCCGACGCCGCAGCCGACGGCAACCTCCTCCAGGATCAGTGCGCGGTCCTGCTCGCGTGCCGCCCAGAGGAGGACGGCGGCTCTGATCTCGCGCTCGGTCACGCGGGGCCCTTGAGGGCGGCGCGGGCGACGCAGGCCGCGCAGGCCGGCGACTCGCCCTGGTCGCAGTCGCAGCCGAGCATGCGGACTTCCTCCACCGCCTCCCTCAGCCTGTCCCGCTCGTCGGCCGCGTCGAGGAGGGAGCCGAGTGCGTTGACCGCGGCGACCGTCAGCGCCAGCGCATTCGCGGTGTCGAACGGCAGCCCGTCCCGCGTCACCACCGCGTCGCCCTCGTCGTCGACGACGATCCGCTCCTTCCCGTCGCACTGCCACGGCAACGGACTCTCCGCGCCGTGCGTCGCGATCCCCAGCAACTCCCTCAACGTGTCCCTCTCCGCCCTAGTCATGGCCGTCTCCTCCCGTGTCTCACCCCGTCTCGAAACCATCTCCGCCTCTGCCCCAACGTCGCCGGCACCACCCGCTCCCACAGCCTGCCGAGCACGAACCCGGCCGGGAGCGCGCCCAGGGCTAGGGCGAGGAACACGGTGGCGTCCACGGCGGTCATTGCTGCCGGCTCGATCCCGGTGCGTTCGGCACCTTGCCGGCGATCGTAATCAGGGCGGTGGGTCCGCGCCGGTCCACGCGCTCGACCACGAACGCGAACCCGGCCAGGTGCACCACGTCGCCGGGGAGCACGGGGTCGCCGCGGATCCGCCCCCGCTGCCGCCTCGTCCACAGACAGAGGCGGTGCCAGTGCGCCCGCGCGTCGGGGTACAGAGCCCAGCCGAGGAGGGCGGCGGAGAGGGCTAGCACCGCCAGCGCGGCGAGCTCCGGGGACTCGATGGTGGCCCACAGGTCGCCGGTCAGTCCGTGCATACGCAATCCCACCGAGGCTCGCTTGCCTCATCCACGTCGAGCAGGAGCGGCTGCGCCTGCGTCTTGCGGAAGAGGGCCGCATAGGACACCTCGTCGGGTCGGAACGTGGCCCCGATCTGCGCCTCTTTCTCGATCCACCACGCCGCCGTCTCCGGGTGGTCGCGCATGATGCGGCTGCGAATGTTCCGCGACTTCATGAAGCACAGCGAGCAGTTCGACTCCCACCAGCGCAGGTGAAGATCGAACGGCTGCGCGTCCCAGAAAGCCATCACGTCGTCGCGCGTGACCCTCGCTTCGTAGAGCGGGAAGGCGTCCTCCCACGCTTCGGCCTCCTTCGCCCGCGCCTTGGCCACCCGGCGTGGATCGTCGTAGCGCAGGCCCACCACGTTCGCCCACGACTCGTGGCCCAGGCCGCGCATGAGGCCGGCCATCGGCTTGATCTTGAGGTCCGACGTGCAGAACCGAGCCACGGGGTTGGGCAGGTAGCTGCGCTTGCGGATCAACTCATCGAACCCGCCGGGCGCAGAGACGGTGTGGATCTCGACGCCCCACCGCTTCGCGCACTCGGCAACGAAGGCGTAGGTGGCAGGCATCTCCAGTCCGGTGTCGGCAAACGCAACGACAACGCCGGGCCGAAGCCCAGCATCGAGGACGCGCCGAAGCATGTAGCCGGAGGTTCGCCCGCCCGAGAAACTGATCAGCGCCGGGCCTTCAATTGCGAACGGGTTAATCACCTCTCCCCCGCCGTCCCGCAAGACCCCAGAAACGTCCCCGGCGCCGCGACCCCGGCCTGTCTCCGCGCCTTGCGCACGAGCGACTCCGGCGCCCCGGTCCGCTCCCGGATCGCAGCCGTGGGCAGGGTGGGCTCGGCGGCGACGAGGGCCACGAGGCGGGCGAAGAAGGGGGGCGAGGCGTTGGGGCGTCTCACTTCGCGGCTGCCGTCAGCGCCAACAGCGCGGCCTCGGCCTCGGGAGAGAGGCCGTAGGTGGTGCGCATCCCGATCGCGGGCCACGTCGTCTCCTCCGGCTTCCACTGGTCCTCCAGCCCGTAGCACGAGCAGTGCGAGGCGTTGACCTCGTAGAGCACCCCGTCGCGGCGGAAGACCACGAGCGCGGCGCCCTCGTAGTCCTCGCGGTCGTAGGTGGCGAACACGATCTCGGCGTCGGTCGCAATGTCGGCAGGCGATCCGGCGGCGCCGAAGCCCGCGAAGTCCGACGCCACCTGCGCGTGCTTCGTCCACTCTCCGAAATAGCGTCTCGCTTCGACTCCGGCAGTCATGGCCTCTCCGTTGGTTGTGCTCATCCCGCCCTCGTCGCCGCGCCGTTCGAGGCCCAGCCGCCGAAGTCCTCCGCGCGCAGGGTCGGCAGCGGCTCCAGCGTCACGCCTGGGGGCAGGGGCGAGGCCGGCGACCGGCGCGGCTTCTTTGCCGGCCCGCGGAAGAACCGGGGGCGGTGGGCGGTGCACGTCCTCCAGAACGGCGCCGGCACCTCGGCCGCCCGGGCGTCGACGTACTCCACCTTCCGCGCCCGCCGCGGGCACAGCGCGACCTGGCAGTCGTCGGCGCGGGCGTCGCGCACGATCAGGTCCGGCGGCCGCCCGGGGCCGGCCACGTCCACGGTCACGTGCTGCCGCCCTGCGAGCTCGGCAGCGCGGGACTCGCAGGCCAGGCACGTGGTCTTGTGCGGGCCGCTGCGGCTGCAGCGTTCCGAGCGGCCGAAGCGCCGCTGCGGCTTCTCGTTGTGGCAGGTGTCGCACGTCTGCCTATCCACGGATCGTCCTCCTCTGCCGCCGCAGCTCCGCGGCCAGCGCCAGGTGCTCCTCGGCTCCGTGCCGGTCTCCACCCGCGAGGCAGTGGGCGGCGAGGGTCAGCTCGCGGGACTGCGCGAGGCGGAGGGAGGCGTAGAGGGTGGGGGTCATGGGCGCTCCTCCCCGCAGCAGCTCCCGCCCTCGCGGTCGGCGCCGCAACGCGGGCAGATCCAGTGGCGCTGGCGGCGGGCGAGGCGGGCTCGCAGCCAGGCGTTGAAGAGGTCTAGGGCGGTCATGGGCGCGCCCCCGGCGCCACGCACGGGATCCCGGCCAGCCGGCGGTCCAGCCACCAGCAGTAGCGCCCGTGGACCTTCGCCGGTCGCGGCGGCGCCATCGTGCAGGCGTCAGTCCTCGGCGCCGCCGGGCCCGTCGCGTGGACGGCGTGGAGCACGGCAGCGAGTCCGCGCCCGAGCCGGGAGAAGTCGACGGCCCAGAACAGCCACGGCCCGGGACGCAGGGCCCAGGCGCTCCGAGAGAACATGGGGTTGATGATCTCGGCGAGGCGCCAGTTGTTGCGGCTGGCTCGCCTCCCGCGGGTCCGCCATTGGTGGCGCAGCGGGACCGACGGAGGGCGGTAGCTGCCCCCTACGGACGGGCGCGAGTCCATCACACCACCTCCCCCGCCGCCCTCCACCACAGCCGCCCCTTCTCGTCCGCCACGACATCGGCGCCGTGGGCGCGGAGGAAGCCGCGCAGGGTGCAGGGGCAGGAGACGCGCTGGCGATCCTTGGGGACGGGGACGGCGGTGCCCTTGCCGCCGCGCTTCTCCCGGTGGACGCGGACGAGGGTCGTGAGCACGCCAGAGGACTGGCAGGGGCGGCAGCTGGAGGCGGCGTGGCCCTTCATCTCTTCGATCGTGACGGGGCGGAGGGGCTGCGGGGTCGTGGTCACTTGGGCTCCGGGGGGAGGGGGAGGGAGGACTGCTTCACCTTCCGCGGCTTGGCGAAACAGAGCTCGGGCTGCTCGGTCGCTCCGGCGATCCGTGCCGAGGCAATGGCGTGGTACTTCGGCTGAATTTCCCAGCCCACGAACGAGCGGCCCATGCGCTTGGCGACGACGCCGCACGTTCCGCTCCCGGCGTGGCTGTCGAGGATGGTTTCGCCGGGGTCGGAGAAGTCGAACACGAGCGCGGCGAGTAGCGCCTCGGGCTTCTGCGTGGTGTGGACGCGGTGCTCTCCGTTGCCGCGCTCCAACACGATCGGGAACGTCCACAGCGCGTGACGCCCGCCGCCGTTCCACCGCTTCCGCCCACGACGGTGGGCGATGACGATCGCCTCGTACCCAACGGCGGGACGGTCGCCAACGAAACTCGGCGTGGCGCCGACCTTGATCCATGCGCCGACACGGATGGGCTCGAGCCCGGCGGCGGTGAATGCGTCGCGCCAGAGGTGGACGCTCTCCACGTCGCAGAACGAGAGCACCCACCGCCTCGTCAGCCGGGCGTACTCCTTCGCCAGCGCCGCGATCTCCTTCGGAGTGATCGACGCGAAGCCGAGATCACGGACGCGGTTGAAGGACGTGCGACCGTTGCCGCTCTCGCCGTCGTTCGCGCACCCGGTCGCGCCCCGGCGGCTGCGGGTGTGGACGTGCTCGGAGTAGGGGCAATCCACGATCGTCACGTCGATCGACAGGTCGGGTAGCGACGCGAGCCCGGCGGGGCCGAGGGCGTCGCCGAGGTGGAGGGTGTGGCTCACGCGGACACCGGACGGGGCGCGGGCTGGCCGACGGGGCAGGGGCAGGGGGTCATGCGGCCCTCTTCTTGCGCGGCTTCGTCGCCGGCTTCTCGGGCCACGCCTCGACCGGCACCGCGCCGCGGGTGACGCGGGCGATGAGCACGCGGTACATCCACGGCGGACCGACCAGCGCCCACCGGCTGATCTGCTGCTGCCGGACCTTTCGCCCGGTGGCGGCGGAGAACCGCTCCGCAAACTCCGTTTGGGTCAGGCTCCGCTCGGACAGGTACACCGCAAGGGGGTTGGCCATGTCCGCAGGCTACACTTTTCCGCGTAGAGATCAACAGAGGACTACGCCAAAGTGCGTAGGCCGCCGGGATGTCGGAAGGGCTATCCTCCCGTCGTGGCCCCTACCCCAGGTCAGCGCCTAGAGGCACTCCGCGAGGCTCGCGGCATGAGTCAGTCCGACGTCGCGCGAGCGTGCTCGACGACGCAGCAGACGATCTCAAGGATCGAGGGCGACAAGAGCGCGCCGACCCTGACGACGCTCCAGGAGATCGCCCGACCCGGGACGCTCTCCGCCGGCTCGGGCTGACCTAGCTACTCCTTTTCTTGTGGCCCGCGCGGATAGCTACTTGCGCCCCTACGCGTTTGTGTGTAGGGTTCCGTTCACGGTGCTCGCACAGACCAGCAGCGCGGGCGGGCAGGGGCAGGGCGCGGAACCGGGGCTGCCTACGGGCGAGCCGGGGCGCTGGCAGGGCAGGGACGGGCCGAGGTTGAGCGGCCCGAGTAGTAGGCGACCGGGGAGGGTCGCGGACATGGGCAAGCACACCGCAGGGTCGTGGACCGTCCACGACAGATCGACCGCCTACGACATCGAGCACGTCGGCCCGGACGGACTGAGCCGGATCGCCGAGTGCTGGGACTGGGACGTGGCGAGGTTGCTGTCCTCCGCCCCCCTCCTCCTCGCCGTCGCCGAGGAGCTGCTGGCCCCCGGCGGCGACGTGCAGCGCGCGATCGGCCTCGCCCGCACCGCCCTCGCCGCCGCCCGGGGTGAGTCGTGAGCGCCCTCTACAAGGTCACCGGCCCAAACGGCGAGCCGATCCACAACGGCAGCGGCGCCTACTCGCTGCCGACTGCGGACGGCCCCGGGGCGTGGCGTGAGGAGGAGGTGGTCGAGCTCTGCCGTCGCGGCCTACACCTCACCGACTCCCCGGCGTGGTGGTGGGCGCCCAGCTGCCGGATCTGGGAGGTCGAGGCTGAGGGCGTCGAGGGTGTCTGCGACGACGCGGGAAGCCGCAAGGTCGTGGCGCGGCGGGTCCGGCTGCTCCGCGAGATCGTTGATGCCGCCGAGCTCGCCGAGCTGAGGATCTACACGAGCGGCGCCGTGGAGATCCGCGAGGGCAAGGCGGTGGCCTCCGGCAGCGCCTCGGTCGAGGCCTCCGGCAGCGCCTCGGTCGTGGCCTCCGGCAGCGCCTCGGTCCGGGCCTCCGGCAGCGCCTCGGTCGTGGCCTACGACAGCGCCTCGGTCGTGGCCTCCGGCAGCGCCTCGGTCGAGGCCTACGACAGCGCCTCGGTCGAGGCCTCCGGCAGCGCCTCGGTCGTGGCCTACGACAGCGCCTCGGTCGTGGCCTACGACAGCGCCTCGGTCGAGGCCTACGACAGCGCCTCGGTCAAGGCCTCCGGCAGCGCCTCGGTCGAGGCCTCCGGCAGCGCCTCGGTCGTGGCCTCCGGCAGCGCCTCGGTCGTGGCCTACGACAGCGCCTCGGTCGAGGCCTCCGGCAGCGCCTCGGTCGTGGCCTACGACAGCGCCTCGGTCGTGGCCTCCGCTCGGGTGACGGTCGTCCAGTGGC
>Ga0209518_1000466_pt1 | contig 52898 bp, 67 predicted proteins | sample RifGroB1_FD_183993 | JGI IMG/M metagenome (GOLD analysis project Ga0209518, IMG submission 183993) | Groundwater microbial communities from Rifle, Colorado, USA - Groundwater B1 (SPAdes) (version 2) | ecosystem: Environmental > Aquatic > Deep subsurface > Groundwater | place: Rifle, Colorado...
AATTCTGTCAGCGTAAATCCAAAATATGTCTCCCCGCGCGTGACGGCCCGCATCCCTTCCAGCACGATCGTTCCTCCGATTCCGCCCGACGGGGATTCGATCTTGAGCGACGGCACGCCGCCGATCAATAGGTAGTCTACCGTCACGTTCGCCGCGCCGGCTATGCTCCGCTTGAACACCAACGACACGTTGATCGTGTCTTGCCAGTCATACAGCGCATTGGCCTGCTTGATCGGCATCGGCCCAAAGACGAACAGCCGCGCCGTGCCGTCGGCCGCGATCGGAACAAAGTCTCCATCCACGTCGATCAGCCCGTAACTCACGCGCACCTTTCCGGTCAGGTCCGCGCCCGCGTCCGTGACCCTCGCCAGCACGTAGACCTCGCCCGCGGCCAACAGCCGGTTATCGATCGTCAGCTGTGAACCGGTGAACTCCACCTCGGCCGTGTTGACCGACTTGGTTTCGGTCGATCCGAAGGTTAGTCCGTTCTGGTCCGGCGCCAGAAAATCATCTAACGCAAATTGCGATAGCCACACCAGCGGCTCGCTGCCCGCCGACCCATACTCCAGTTCGATCCGCGTCCTGCCGGGCCCGCTGCCCCCGATGCCGTCCACCAGCGCCCAATTGTCGTGTGTGCTGTCGTCGCTGTTATCGACCTGGCCGTCGCCGTCCTTCGTCCACAAAAACGGGATCGCCTCGCACGGCAAATCCTGATCGAGCGCCGCCTGCATCAACACGTCGTCCGCCGCGATCTGCTCCGCGCTCAAGGCTCGATCGTAGGTCGTGAAGCGCATGAAGCGCCCGCCGCAGTTTTTGCCGCCGTCGTCGTCCGATCCGATGTACAGATACGTTTCGATCTCATTCGCAGCGTAATCGGTTCCACTGGCCAGCAGCGCGCCATTCATGTAGATCGCCAGCCCGCCCAGGCCATACACGAACGCCAGCCGGATCGAATCGTTGGCCGCAAAGGCGCCCGCCACGCCGATCACCTCGTTCGTGTTGTCGAAGAAGTGGAACGCATTATCACTTTCCTGATACCACGCCTGCAGCCCCAGTGCGCCGTTCCTGAAAAGCATTCGATCGTTCGTGTTCGTGCTGTCGTACCATGGAGCCCACGCCAGGACGATCGTACCCTCGCCCTCCTGCAGCGCCGCGCCCGCCGCAAGAATGGCCAGCTTGCCGGGTGTCCGCGTGCTGCTGCTCTCGTGCGCGGTTCCGTCCCATGCGCAGCCGATGAAGGAACCAACGCAGAGCGGTGTCGCATAATCCAGCGGCTCGAGCTGCGCCGCAAGCACATAGATAGTATGGCCGTCCTGGATGGCAATCCCGTACTCGCCGCTGACATGCGTCGCGCTGCTGGCCGTGAGCATGTACAGACCGTTTCCAATAGATGAGTACACCGTGTCAACCGGATCGCCGTCGACAATCAGCAAGCAGTCTGTAGTGCCGACCGCGGATTGGTCTGGCTTGATCACATACACGCTCAGCGTCACGGTTCCGGTCGTCGTGATATGTTGCGTAAATGAATTATCGCTCAACAGTGGCGACGTTCCGACGATTTGCGCGCTGCCCTTCGCGCCCGGATACACAAAGTGCTTATCGGTGTTCTGATACACCACGCAGCCCGTGCCCGTGTTCCAATCCGTATCCCAGGCCGTGCTGTTTCCGAAGATCGGATTCGTGATCAGGTTCGTCGGCGACGGCTCGAGCGTTGCTTCTGCCACCACCAGCCCGCGTCGCTCGTTGCCGGCCGCCCCGGCCCGCTCGTAATAGACCGCCCCGACGGCGCGTCCAACCCGCTGCTCTAGCCCGCGGGCATACGGCTTGATCTCCATGTCGAGTTTAAGGTTCGGCATCTGGTGCCACGATAACCCGCCCTGCCGCTCAAACTCGGCCCGGCCCTGCACCACCTCATACCGCAGTGGCGCGCCGAACTGCCCCCACAGCGGATCGGGCAGACTGTCGTCCAGCCGGTACTCAACCATCAGCGGCTCAACCTCGTCGCCCGCCTCATTCAACATCCGTTGCAGCGCCCGCGCTGCCTGCTGCGCCCCGCTCACCGTCTGCGGATCGAGGTCGATCCCCACGTCGAACGACCACTCGCGGTTCACCGGCTTGCGGCTGATCAACCGTCCGCCCTCGCGGTTCAGCGCTGTCCCCTGCGCCGTCTGCACCTCGTGCTTCGTCGCCGGCGGCGTGAACCCCCGCTCGAACTGATACACGTCCCCGCGCAGATTCAACACCCGCGCCCCCTTTACAAATCGCAATCCCGTCGTCATGTCACCACCTGTATCATTCCCGCGCAGGCGGGAATCCATCATCCGTTGCCCCGCTGTTCACCTAACAAACATTACATACACTGCTTTTTCGTGTAGCTGTGCTACTTCCCCACCTGTGTCATTCTGAGCGAAGCGAAGAATCTCACTTTCCACTTCGCACTTCCCACTTTAGTCACTTCACACTTCCCACTTCCCTCCCATCCCGTTCCGCTCCGCCTCGTTCGCCATCTTCCCCAACCGCTGCGCGATGATCTCCGCCAGCCTCGCCTCGCTCATCCCCGGCGCCGCCGTCACATTGATCGTCGGCGCGATCGTAATCGACCTCATCACTCCCCCCTCTCCCTGTGGGAGAGGGGCCGGGGGTGAGGTCTTAAACGCCTCCGCCGGCACCGCCTGCCGCCCTTCCCGCATCGCCTTGCTCAATACAAACTCATCGTCGTGCAGGTAATACAACCCCCGCATCACCTCCCCGCCGTACTGCCGGCCGGGCGCTCTCGCCGGGGCAGGCGCTCTCGCCGGGCCGCCTGCTGCCGCGGCCCCGCCCGAAATATCGGGTATCTCACCAACCGTCGTGATCTTGATCTTCACATCTATCAGGCGCGGGATCTTGTCAAGCGTGGTGATCACCTCGCCAACCCGCGTATTCGCCGCGGTCGACGCCGTCTGCACCACCACCATCGTGTCGCGGATCGCATTCTGCGCCCCGGTCGTCGCCGTCTGCACCACCACCATCGTGTCGCGGATCGCATTCTGCGCCCCGGTCGTCGCCGTCTTCACCGCATCGGCCGCCGTCGTCGCCTTCCCCTTGGCCTCGTCGGTCTTTCGCCCGGCGTTCTGCCAACCCTCTCCCATATCAAGCAAATCTTGCTTGGAGAGTTTCTTGACTTTGGTCGACACCGCCTCCGTCCCGGACGCCACCCCGTCCAACGCACCTTTGCTATTCAGCAGAAGATCGTACCAGTTGGCCGCATCGGGGTTGGTCAAAGCGGCCACCAGTGTTTCCTGCTTGATCGCCGCGGTCAGAGCGCTCTGGGAATACAAATGCGTGATGTCATTCAGCGCCGAAGCCCGGCGATTGTATTCGTCCACGGACAAGGCACCAGTCTGCAATGCCTCTCCAAGTGCATCGAAGGCCGATCTCGCCTTGTCAACTTCACCCGCCCGCTGCATCGCGGCGATTTCCTCTTCCAGCGCGGTCTTGTGGTCCTGTTGAGCCTTCGTCGCCCCGCCCACCACGGCCGTGTGCTCGCCCAACTTCGTCGTCAGTTCTGCCTGTTGTTCTTTCAGGCCTGCCATGCGGGCGCCATATTCCGCGTCCGTCTCGTTCTTCTTCCGCTGCGCCAGCGTCACGTCTTCCGTGACGGCCGCCAGTTTCGCTTCGGCCGTCGCTCGTTCCTCGGCGCTCAGTTTCGCGTTCCGCACCACAGCGTTGTGCGCCGGCCCCTGCGCCGCGATCTCTTTCTCCACGTCGCGCAGTTCCTTCATCTTCTCCGCCAGCGCCTTCTCTTGATCGGTGTATCCAATCGCCAGGCTGCGCGCATTCGTCACCGCGCCCCAACCGCTGGTGACTTTCTCCGTCAGATTATCTTGCGAATCGGCTAGATCGTCGGTCGCGCCATTAACGATCATCATCGCAGCGGACATCTCGCTGTACGCTTCTGCCCGTTTCTTCGCCCCGAGCGCCAAATCCTCTTGTTGCTTCGCCAGTTTATATTGCGATCCCGTCATTTCGGATTGAAGACCAATGGCCTTCTTGATCTCATTGCTCACGGTTTTGGTTGCAGCGCTCAGTTCCCGCTGCACGCCTTGATACACTGCGCTGTTTTTCTGAATGCTGCGGTTGTGTTCTTGCTCCGCACGCATCTGTTTATACTCTGCTTCGGTCCTCTCATAATGGGCCATGACGGTTTTTTTGATTTCGCCGTTCATCCCCCGCGTCACTTCGATCAAGTTCCCTTCGGCGTCCACCTGCAGGCCGACCACATCCGCCGCCCGACGTACTTCCGCCTGATATTCTGCGTAGGTTCCCGCGCTCGAGCGCATCGCCACTTCGTGGTCGATCACCGCCTGGCGCAGCCGGTTCGTGCCATTGGTCACGATTTCGACGGCAGCTCCTGCTTGCTGCATGCGGTCATCGCGGTTGTTGGCCATCTTCAGCAGGTCTTCATTCGTCGCCCGCGAGGCATCGCCGATATTCTTAATAAGTCCGGCCACGAGAATCAATCCGGCGACGAGTAACCCTCCCGCGGCAAAGACCGTGCCCACCGTGGCCGCGGCCACGCCCATCGCATGGAGGCCCTGAACGATAAGCCCCAGGGTGGAAATGAACCGCCCGGCGATCGACAACAGCGGCCCGATCACCGCCGCCAGCGCGAAGAGTGTGACGATCGTCTGCTGCGTTCCCGACGACAGGTTCTTGAACCACTCCGCCACGCTCTTGAGCGCATCCCCCAATTGCTTCAACACCGGCAGCACCGCCGGCAGCACGCTGCTCCCCAGCGTGATCAATAAGTCCTGCCCCTGTGCCAGTGCGGCCTGGAATTTGAACTTGGCCGTCTTGCTCGCCGCATCGAAGGCCTTATCCAGATCAGCGACCCCCGCCTTGGCGAGTTTCTGGAAGATCGTGTTCGTCTTGTCCGCGTTCTCTCCCGTCAGCGACAGTAGCCCTCGGAAACCCCGGATGTTCGGGAAGATCGCCGCCAATGCCTCGTCGTCGTCGCCGATACGCTCGCGCAGCGTGTTGAGCACCGCCAGCAATCCTTCTTCCCGGATTTGCTCGCGCAATCCCTTAGCGGATAGCCCTACGCTTTCCAGTGTATCGCTCGCCTGCTCGCTCGGCTTCAACAGCGCCGTCATGATGCCGGACAGGTTCGTCGCGCTTTCTGCCGCATCAAACCCCACCAGCGTTTGCGCCGCCAGCGCCGCGCTCACCTGGTCGAACGAAATCCCCAACTGCGCTGCGATTGGGATCACGCGCCCCAGCGCCGGCGCGATCTCGTTAGCCTCGCCCTTCCCCTCGCGCACCGCCGCCACCAGGATGCCCGTCGCCGTCCCGGCATCCAGGTTGCTGTCCGCGTAGGCGTTCAGCGCGCTTGTCACCGCGTCCGCCACGATCTGCGTATCGCCCAGACCCGCGCTCGCCGCCTTCGCGCTCTGCGTCAGCACGTCCATCGCCTTCGCGTCGTCGATGCCCGCGCTGGTGATGAAGTACAGCGCCTTCGCCAGTTCTGTCGGCGCCTTGCCGACCTTCGGCCCCAGGTCCAAAATCTGGTCCGACCACGCCTTAACCTGCTCCTGGCTCTTCCCGACCAGCCCCTCGATCTGGCTCATCGACGATTCGAAGTCCATCGCCATCTTCGCGCTGGCCGCGCCCACTGCCACGATCGGCAGCGTCACGTCCCGCGACAACTGATCGCCGGCGCTCTTCATCTTGTCGCCGACCTTCTTCAGCTTGTCGCCCGTCGCGGAAAGTTTCCCCTCGAACTCGCGCAGCTTATCGCCCACCTTGGCCAGATTGTCCAGGGTGGTGCTGACATCAATTAAAATCTTCCCGTAAGCGCTGCCTAGTAGCATTCAGATCCTCGTCATTGCGAGCGAAGCGCGCGGCCCGTCATTGCGAGCGAAGCGAAGCAATCTCCAACTTCACACTTCACACTTCTCACTTCCCACTTCTACCTCACCAACTCTTTCAGCATGTTTTCCAGCACCGGCAGATTCCCCTCGAACGTCGACACCACGATCGCATACCGCGCCCCGTGGCTCAGTTCAAGGTACTTCCCGTAATACATCGTGTGGCTCAGCGCCAGCATCAGCGTCCCGTGCGGCGCCCGCTCCTCCACCACATCCGCTTGGCTTCCCAGTGATGGAACATCGCCGCTGATAACTCCGACGATCGGCGGCAGCCCAAGCCCCTCCACCGCGAAGAACATCCCGTCGCGCGCATTGCCCGTCCGGTGTGTCCACGGTGCGCCCATCCGCGCCTCGTTCTGCATCTTCTGCCCCACGTAAGCCGCCACGGCGTGCACCGCCGCCAGCAGCTGCTTGCTGTAGAGGCCCAGGTTATTTTTTAAGACAGAGGGCGGCGTAACCCAATACGCCCCCGTGCTCACAGCCATCTCACACCTCCGTCATTGCGAGCGCAGCGAAGCAATCTCCTCATCACCTAATATCCCTTATCCCCACTTCGCACTTTAGTCACTTTCCACTTTAGTCACTTTCACCTCTCTCAGCATCGACACCGGATTCACTCCCCACCGTCCATTCACGTCAGGCTTGAACGGCGCCGCCTCGCAAATCACCCGCGCCTTGAACGTTTTGCTCGCCACGCCGTTCTTGAAATTGAAATCGACCCGCACGGTGATGTCGCGCGTCACCGGCGAGATTTCTTCTACTTCGCCGATTGCCGCGTCATTCAATCGCATCCACGCGAAGCGCGCGCGCATCTCCTCGATCGGCTCGGACCGGCTCTTGATCCACGTGATCTGGCACAGCTCTGCCATCTCGCCCCAGCGCCGTTTCTTCCACGCCGCGATGAACGAGGCGAGCGCTTTCTCAGCCGTTCCATCGGTATAACCTTCTGGCTTGACCATTTCATCCCCCATCCTTCTCGATAATCAACCCATACGACGTGGTCACGAACTCGCCTAGCTCCAGCCTCAAATGCACCTGTTGCTGATACGGTGGCCGATCCACAGACCAATCCGCCTTTCCCGCCCCCAGATTGAAACTCAGGCTGATGGCGTGGCACTCGTCCCGCAACCGCTGACCGATCCGCTCCAGGTCTTGACGCCGGTACAGCCCCGTCGGCCATGCTCTGCCGTCGCCCAGTCCGCCCGCCCCCATCGTCTCATCCTCAGAGGAGAGATTAAATTCGGTGGTGTGGACCGCAATCCCGCCCGGCCGCAGGCACTTCAATGCGTCGAAGATAAACGCCTCGCCCGCTTCCAAACTGCCCAGGTGCTCCAGCGAGCACGCCGACCATACAAAGTCAAAACCGCTCAAATCATCCGGCACAGCCCGCATGTCCACGAACCGGAACTCGACCCGCTCGCTGAATTCTTTCGGCGGGCACAGCGCCCGCCGGTTCAACTCCGCCCGATCGGCCGCATGCATGGCCGCGTCCACCCATCCGCCCGACCGCGCCGCGTCTGTCGTCTGATCCGTCGCCGTGATCTGGCAGCCCAAACTGGCAAACAGCGCCGGCAGCGGCTCCTGCCCCACCGCAAACCCCAGCCCGCGCCGGCCTGGTCCCAACTGGCCCCGCTCCTGCAGCGCCTGCGCGATGAAACACCACTCCCACACCTTCCGGTGCAGATGCAGACGCCGCTCGCCCATCCGCGTCGCCCATCCCTGAAACGGCTCAGATTCCAATTGCGCCTGATGGCATATGCCCGATCTCAGCATCTCTTTCCTTCTCCCATCTCCCTGTGGGAGAGGGGCCGGGGGTGAGGTCTTCGTCAATCCACCTTCCTCACTCTCTTAAACGGATACCGGCTGCGCACGCTGGCATACTTTCCGGCGCGTCCCTGTGCTCGCGGCATTTGATCCGGCGGTCCATCCCACAGCAATTGATCGAGGCCTTTTCCATCGGTCAACCCCGCCTCGACCTCGCGCCCGACGCGCAGCGCCGCCGTATCGATCTGATACGCCGTCCACGAATCGTCGATTTCCAGAAACGCGCTAGGCCGCTGGCTGTACGCCGTCCCCAGGTTGTGCAGCCTCCACAGGTTCCTCCGGCTCGCCGCGAAATTTTGCCAGCGGCGCGCCTCCCTGCATTGCCCACCCCAGGATGTCCACCTTATCCTCGACCGGCAGTTCGTCGATGCCCAGCGTCGTCTCGCTCGGTTCGTCCGTGATCGGCGGATCGATCACGCACATCCGGCAGAACGAATTGATCAGCGGCATGAACTCCGCCAGGTTCGCCGCCGTCAATTGCCCGCTATTCTCGGACAGCTGATCGATCTTCGGCCCCAACAGCGCCGGGATCTCGCCCATCCCGATCGCCAGGTCGAGCACGCTGACCCGCCGCAGGCGCACGGTCAGACCGCTCACCGGCAGCGTATGCTCTTCCCCCTGCCGGAACCTGGCCAGGTCGGCGCGTGTTTCATCACGCTGGCCGTTCTGCTTCGGTGGCGCCGTAAGTGGAACTGACTTCGTAGCCACGTTAGATGATGGCCCCGAGCGCGGCCGCCGTCTCGTGCTCGATGAAATCCCACACCCCGTTCACGTCGTCGTCCACCGCGATCCCCTTAAACCCCGACGAGAAAAATTGCCCGTCGGCAAACGACCCTTCCAGCCCGCTGGTCAGCTTGCACTTGTACAGCACCACATGGATGTCGTCCGTCGCCGCCTCGCCCAGCGATCGTCCCTGCAGTTGAAAATACGGGAACGATTTTTGAGAGTCGCCCACCAGCGATGTCTGCTCGTTCGGCGTGCTGCCCGAAGTCGTCACCGTGCGGCCCGTCATCGTCGCATACGCCGCCAGCGAAATCCCGCCGCGCTCGATCTCGAAGTCGGCCGCCTCGCTGATCGACGCCACCGCCGACAATTTATCGCCGCCGCTCAGCGTCCCGGTCCGCAGCCGCTCCGTGAACTTCAGCGTCTGCTCGATGCCCACCGCCACGCCCGTCCCGCCCGGCAGTGAATAAACCTTGATCTCTCGCAGCCCAAATGGCTTGTCACCGTAAGACATGTCAGTCCTCCTCAGTCCTCAATAGTTTTGTGTTTGCGGCGCGGTTTTTCCAGTGCAGGACTGTCCGTCGCCGCAGAACCGGACAACGCCTGATCGATCACGGCCTGCACGATCTCCTCGGCCGTGTAACTCGACAACAAGGGTTCGTCGGGCGACAGCGCAAAATCCGGCCGCGGATACGTCAACAGGTTCGCCGCGACGGCCAGATTATCCACCGTCGCCGTGTAACCGTTCTCCGCCGACCACCTGAACCGATCGACAATCCGCTCGCCAAACGCCCGCAGATAAACAATCCGTACACTCGTGATGGTGATCATCCAGCCTCCTAACTCCCTCTCCCTTTTAGGGAGAGGGCTGGGGTGAGGGTTACCCAACCACCCTCAGCAAATCTTCCGCCACGTCGCCCCACGTGCGCCCGCTCAACCACTGCGCCGCCTCTTTCCCGAACTGCCTGGCCTCGCTCGGATGCTCAATGCACCACCGCATCCTCACGATGCACGCTTCCACGTCCGGTTCCACCCACTCCCCGATCGTCCCCGCGTCCCACCAGCCATACGCCGCCGGTGAGAACCTCGTGATCGGGATCGGCAGCGCCCAACGTTCGCAATCGACGGCCAGGCCGCCGTGGTTGGTTGCGATCACCGGCAGCCCCGTCGCGGCCGCCTCGCGCGGCGGCAGGCCCCACCCCTCGCCGCGCGATGGAAACACAAAACAGTCCGCGCGCGCCAGCAGCGATCGCCAGGCGTAGCGATCGAGTTTCCCGATCAGCGCCTTCACGTTCTGATCCGCGAACTTCGGATTGCCCGGCAGCGCCTCGCGGAAGTGCAGCACCAGCTGCACGTCCGTGCGATCGCCGAACGCCAGCCGGAACGCGCGATACGCCACGTCCCATCCCTTGCGCAGGTCCGGCGTGCCTGACCACACGAACGTGTACACCTCTTTGTCGATCGCGCGTTCGATCGGGAAGTAATCGTCGAGGTTCAATCCCAACTCGACCACGGCGATCGGCTTTGTGATCCCGTTCGCGCGGAACATCTCCGCGCACCACTCGCTCGGCGTGACCAATTGGTCGCACCGCCGCTCGATCGCCTCCGCCCAGCCCGCCGGCAGCCGCGTCGCCTCGAACATCGTGTAGCCGGCCAGCGTCCCCGCGTCGATCAGCGGATACCACCTCGGCACGCACAGCGCCAGCGCCGCGCCGGGCCGCACGTCCCAATACCGCAGATCTTCCTCGTCCTGTTGGGGCAATCCCTTGCGGTTGCCCTCCGGCGGACGCATATCCATCACGTGAACCTCCGGCTGCAGCGCCCTCAGCGCCCGCCCGATCTCGATCGTCGCCTCCCCGTACCCATCCAACGGCTCGAAAAATCCCAAAAATGAGAGCGTCATGCTTATCCCTTCTTAAGGCCTCTTTTCGATGTGCTTGAATTCATTCCCGATCCCCGATCCCTGATCCCCGATCCCCAATCCCTGCTTTCTCACCTCAACCGGTACACCTCAAACCGGCTCACATCCATCGAGCACTGCAAGCCCTGATCCTCTTCGTCGTGGATGTCGTTCGCGTGCCGCACCTCCCACACCCGCTGCCCGCTCAACTTCTGCCGGTGCAGGTCCACGTACACCTTATCCAGCGCCGCCACGATTGTCGCGTGCCCGCTGCGCTGATACCCGAAGATGCTCACCATCATCCGGCTGCCCGTCCGGTGCGGCGGAATATCCGCCTCCCCGTCCACCTTGATCAGCAGGCACGGCAGGATTTCCTTGTTCGCGTCGAACGCCGCCGGCGCGCTCTGCCGCGTAATCTCGCCGATGTCCTCCGCCGCATAAATTCCGCCCGTCACCAGCGCCGTCAGAGAACTATCAGCAGCTAATAGTGATTTGATGCTCTGCGCGATCGTCGTCATCTCTCACCACTTCGCACTTTAGTCACTTCCCACTTCGCACTTCCCACTACCCACTATACGGATCCCCAAACGCCCACTCCGTCAAATCCTGCGCCAGCCTCATCTTCGCCAGACTCACCAACGGATCGCCTCCGATCGCGCTCGCGTACCCGTCCATCTCAGGCCACGCCTGCGATCCGTCCATCCAGCCGCGCAACTTCGTCGTCAACTCCTCCGGCTTAATCAACACCGCCGTCTTGTAACACAGGCACTGCACGTGAATCGGCAAACTGATCGTCCCCTTCGGATACACCCCCCCGCCCTTCGGCCCGCCGGCCACCACCTGGTCGCACTCGTCGTCCACCGGATGCCCGCTGCTCAAATGAATCTGCTCTTCCTGCACGAACGGCAGCGCTTGCATCACCCGATCCGTCGCCATGTGGTGGATCGTCTGAATCTCATTGCGCGCCAGGCGCAGCGCCTTATAAGCCACGCCCTGCCCCTTGCACTCCGCCCCGCTATACAACCCCGTCCGCCGCCCGCCGGCGATCTCTTTCTTGGTCAGCTTGTACAGCCGTGTCCGCGTCCATCTCGGACAACCCTGTGACGCGCCGAGGTATTGCTCCAACTGCTGCGCGATGTCCCACGCGCTCGCCCCGTTCGCCGCGCCGGTATAGATCACCTGGTCGATCCCCGCGCGCGACGCATGATCGAGGTTCCAGATTCGTGTGCTCAGCGGAATGCCGTCGGCATACACCCTCTGATAAGCGGCGTCGAGCACCGCCTGGTGCTGCGGATTGAACACGTACTCGAGCGTGCTGCTGCGCCCCTCCTCGATCGCCCGTTGTGCCTTCTCATATTGCGGCAGAAAAAACCGATCGTGCAGCACCGCCCATGTCCCGAACGGGATCGCCGCCGCAGTCCTCAACCACTCCGTCAGTGCCGCGTTCCACTCCTTGTACGCCGCGATCCAGATGCGCTGCGCCGCCTCGTGCGCCCGGATCAGCCCCAGCCCGTCCAGCGTGTTCGATGAAGCGTGTTGGATCACCGCGGCCCGCATCTTCGTCGATGCCTCTGCAAAAATCCGATGCGTCTCCCCGATCGAGTACAGGTGCAGCCGCGCCAGCGCCATCTGCTGCGTCTTCCCCACCTGCCCGATCGAAATATCCCCGATCGTCTTCCCTGCCGCTTCCGTGATCGTCGTCATCAATCCCACTTTAGACACTTCCCACTTCTCACTTTAGACACTTCCCACTTCCAACTTTAGTCACTTCCTTGCGCCGCCAACCGCTCCACGTCCCCGCCGCCCAGCACCACCTGGCTCAAATCCACGTCGGGAATGAACTGCCCGATCAGCGTCAGGATGATCTGATCGTCCAGCCCGAACGCCCGCAGCCGCAGGGCCGCGTCGGATAGATCGCGCAGCATCGTCGGCGTCAACACCTTCCGCTTGGCCCAGGCCAGCGTATAATCGGCGCTCTCCGGCAGGATGCCCGCCAGCAATAATTGCAAATCGATTACCGGCCGCACGATCTCATCCTCCACCCACTTCGTGATCGTCGGCAAATCATCGTCGTATTGTTCCTTTTGCTCGTTCAGGATGTCGCGGTTGAGGTCCTCCCCATACCCGATCAAACTCATCGGGATCGGCGAGGCCGTCCAGAACGATCGCAGGTGGTGCATCACGTCGCCGATCTGGTCGAGGTTCGCATCGCCCTGAATCGTGCTGATGCCGCCCTCTTTGTTGCTGAAGAAATCGATCTTCGCTGCGAACGGCTGATCGAGCGCCGCCTGGTTGAGCGTCTTGTAGCGCTCGATGTCGGCCTCGTCGCCTTCTACCACGTGGTGATACCGCATCCCCGCCCGCGTCTTGCGCCGGATCGCGATGTCGGTCTCGCCCTGGTCGAGCCGTCGATAGGCTTTCACCGCCTCCGCAAATAGCGGCGTCCCGTAGCGCTGCCCCTCGTCGTGCGCCCAGCGCGCGTGCACGATCTGCCACTGCGCAAACCAGATCGCCTCTTTCGGCGCATTCTGACCCATCCACAGTTGGTCCGACCACCAGAACGCCCTAAGCGGATCCGCGAATTGATCGAACACATCCGAGTTGCGCCGCATCTCCAGCGTCGGCTTGCGCGTCAATACCGTGATCTCCGCCTGCGCGTTGACCCCGATCTCCAGCAGCATGTCGCCGTCGCGCAGCGCCAGCCGCATCCAGTCGTCCAATCGATCGAGCATCTTCACGCGCGTGATCATCGCCGTGGCCGCCTCTACCGCGCGCGCATCCTGGCTCTGCACCTCGAACCCGCCGCGCACCGCGTCACGCGCCAGCGTCCCGATGATGCGTTTCACACGCATATCGCCGCGGTACATCTCGCGACACGCCTCGATAATGGCCGATCGCTCGCGCTCCACCCGGAACAACTCGGCCCCGTCGAACGGCCGCGTCGGCGTCGGATGCTCCTCGATCGTCGTCGGCGCCGCAGCCGGCTGCCGTTGCTTGAACAGGTTCGTGATGCGATCGATCAATCCCATAGCCGTATCATCCCGATCCCTGATCCCTGATCCCTAATCCCGGCTCACGTCTCATTCCACCCTCTCCGCCTGCGCCTGTGTCGCCGCCTGCCGGTTCGGGCTTACTTCGATCACGCGGTACAGCACCCCGCTCGCCGTGAACCGGTCCTCGACCTGAATGTTCAACGCCGGCGCGCCGAACACGATCACATGCGATCGATACTCCTGTGTCGGCCCGGCGTCGACTCGCTGCCCGCGTCCCGCGCCCAGCAACTCCAGGCGCACCGTCTGCGCGGCCAGCGTCGTGCTGCCCCGCCGGATCGTGATCGACACGTCGTTATCGTCGCGGATGATCACTGCATCCGCCTGCATCTGCGTCAAATCGTCGGCGCTCAGCATGTCTCTTTCCTATTTCCCCTTTGCATCTTTGCGGCTCACATGCGGTGTTCTTTCCCGTTGCGTGAGACATCTTTGCATGAGACCATTATCCTGCCGTCACGATATGCCCGCGATGCACGCGGATCGCATCCTCATACTGCCGCTCGTAACTCTCCGCCTGTGCGCGGAACTCCGCCGCCAGTTTCTCTTTGCTCACCCGCTCCTCGCCGATCGTATACTGCCACGCCTCGCGCGCCGCCGCCGTCGCCTGCAGCGTCAGCGCCTTGCTGGATGCCTTCAGCAGCACGATCGTCGCAATCTCCTCTGACATCACCGGGTAAGTCTCGCTCTCGTCAAGCACGTGCCCCGCCCCATAGCGCAGCTGTCGCGCCCCGCTATACGTCGGCGTCGGGACCAGCGTCAGCGTCAACCCCACGATCGTCTGCTGCTCGCTCCAATTCGGCGGCACCGGCACCAGGCCTGCCCCGGTGACGAGCACGCCGGCGCTCGCCAGCGGCATCGCCAGATCGACCCACTTCACGAAATCATCCGGTAACGTGTAATCGGCCTGCCCACCAACCACATTGATCGTCGTGATCTTAATCGTCGAGGCGCGCCGGTTGAAATCGTGCACCCCGTCCTTCACGCATTGCTCATATTGCCCGCTCGACGGCACGCTGTTCCGCGCCGGCACATCGGCGGTGAGACGACTGACGAGATCTGAAAGGTCCATAATCTTCGCTATCTAATGGCGGTTAGCTGTGCTACTCCCCTCCCCTTGTAGGGGAGGGGTTGGGGGTGAGGTTACTCCTCGTCCGATCCGGCATCCATCACCGATGCCGGGCGTGTCCCGCTCCGCCCGCGTCCCCGCGCCGGCTTGGGTGGATCCTCGCTCACGGCGCCGCTATCGCTCAGGATCGGCGGACTCGATTCCGGCCTGAGTGGCGGCGCGTTGATAGGCGCATCTTCCGTAGACGACAGCACCTTAAAGTATCCCGGATGCGCTTTCTCGGCTCGCTCCAGCGCTAGGGCCGTCACGGTGCGATGCTCGCCCGGATAGATGAACTGCCTGTTCAATGGCACGCCCCTCACGCCGATGTTTTTCACTGTGACCATGTGCCCTCCTAGTAGTCTTTGTACACCAGCTTGATGGTCGCGGTCACATCCTCATTCGTGCCCAGGCCCACCACGTTGATCGAATAACGCAGATACAGCCCGGCCAGCGGTATCTGTTGATATTTCGTGCCGTCCGCGGTGAACACCAGGGCATAGCTGCCCGTATTGATAGTGTCCGATACCCACGTAAACGAGGCGTCCGCCCAGTTCGTTCTGTCTGTGCTGAACTGTGGAGTGAGCGTGATGGCGGCTGTCCCCGACAGGTCGGTTGTCACAAACACGTCCGCCGTCGCATAGCCGCCCGTCTGGCTCACGTCCAGTCCGCTGATGGTTCGCGGACTCGCGCTGTAACTCACCGCATCGGTCGTGATCACCGTCGATGGATAGAGCGTGATCGACGTCGACCAGCGCGATACCCCGCTGGCATTCTCCGGCGTGCCCGGCCCGGTGCCCGACGCCAACACGCCGCCCACCAGGGTGGCGGCCATGAGAAGCGTCACCAATACGACTGCCAACACGCGCCCATTGATTCTGAAGTTCATGGTAATCCTCCAATTGGATGGACGGGGTGCGCACAGGCACCCCGTGACTAGAGATGACTTGACGACGCGCCGCATTAGCTAATGCGCACGTAGCTGCCCTTCTCGGGTACTGGCGCAACCGTCGCATTGTGCTCTTCCTCGTACCACTGCTCCGCCGCCAACAACTTCAACGTCGAAGTATCGAACGAGGGGAATGGCCCCTTCAGCACCATCGGGCTGAAGACGCGATAGGCGACCAGCTCCCGGTTCGCCACCAGGATGAAGTCGTCCGTGAACTCCGTCGTCTCAAACACCGGTAGGCCCTTCAGTCGTCCCACGTATCCCTCGGCGTTGATGTCTTGGTCGGGCCGCGCGCCGCTGGCCGTGAAATTCTCCCAGTTCGCGGCCGTGTCGCTCATGGTCGTGCTCATCACGATGCCCGTCGGCTTGTAGTACCGGTTCGTCACCTTCACCCGCGCCACACCCACTTTGGCAACCAGGTCGGCGTAGTCCAGCGGACTCGCGCCGCTGTTCCACGTGCCGCCGCTGTTGTTCGCCACGCTCAACGCTGCGGACAGGCCCATATATAAAATGCCCTGGTCGATCTTGCGCTTGACCTGATCGATCAGCATGCTCAGCGTGCGCGTCACCGCGTCCCAGCCCACCTGCGAGCGCGCGTACAACACCGCCTCGTTGCTGATCTGCGTCGCCAGCCGGTCGGCCTCGCAGGCCGTGTCGATGTACGCCAGTTGCCCCTTGCCCCGCTCGATTGGCTGCATCTCGCCCTTGCGGATCGCGCTGTAGGTGTAATCCACCAGCACCGTGTCCGCCGCCCCGATCGTGCCCGTGCTCAGCGTCATCAACTTGCCGTTGGCGTAGTCGATGATGAAGTCGTCGTTTTCGTCGTAGGTCGTGCCGGCCGGTGAACTCGTCACCACCACCGTTCCGGGTGTGAGCCGTTTGTAATCCAGCGCCACCCAGGTATCGTGCGCCGTCACCACGCTCTCGTCCGTGACGACCGTCGTCACGCCCGTCTCGTGCGCATACGATTCGTAGAACACCCGCGTGGGGTTCTGGTCCGTCGGCGCGGCGTCGAACACCGAGACCGCAATCAATTGCGGTCCTACGGCCGCGATGATCGTGCGGCTCACGCTGTATGGCAGGTTGAGGTCGCTGGTCTGCTCGGCCTCTTGCAGCAGCCGCGACTCCTGCTTGAGTTTGGCCTCGTGCAGGGCGTCGAACCGCTCCAGCAGCCTGGCCGTCCAGGCTTCGTTCACCGTCTTCGGCGTTCGGAAGTCGCGCCGCTGGGTGTGGCCGGCTTTCACCAGCGCCTCGGTAAATTCGTGCATGCCGCGCGCGAACTCGGGGATGCCCAGTTCGCTCTCCAGCACCGGCGCGACGATCAGGTTGCTGCTGCCGCGCCGTCCCATCGCTGCCAGCCGCGCCTCGGCCGCGATCGCGTCGTATTCCTTGCGCTTCGCTTCCACGATCGCCTTCACGGCCTTCTCGTCCTGCGGATTCGCGCTGCGCACCGCCTCGACGAACGCCTTGTTGATGTTATCGCCATATGGCAGGCCCTTCGTCGCCTCCGTGATCGCCGCCTCGATCGTCGCCTTGTGCTTCTGCTCTTCCAACTGCTTTTTCGCGTCGACCGCTTCCTGCAGCGCCTTGCCCAGATCGGCATTGGCCTCGATGCCCAACATGCCGCGCACGCGCTCTTCCAGCGCCTTCAGCGCGTCGGCGCCCATCTTGTCCAGGTCCTCTTTGATGAGGCCCTTGAACAGATCGGGATTCTCCCCGATCAGTTTCTTCAGCTCTTCGAGAGTCATTTTCTCATCCTCCGTAGTTTGATTTTGAGATTCCACGATCGCGACGGCCGACTCGAAGCCGGGTTCCACCACGCCGTCGAAGCCGGTGATCTCAAGGTACGTCACCTCTTCCACGGACTGCCCGTTCTCTTTGATGATCTTGGAGTCGCCGTATCCCCGCATGCTCAGCGGGATCTGTACGCCGCCTTCCACCAAGGCGAGCACGTCGCGCCCCTTGGCCGTCTCCAGGATGTGGCCCGCGACGGAGACGTGATCGCCGTCGAAGTCCACCTCGTCCCATTTGAAAACGGTCTCAAGCAGCGAGGGTTGTTTGCCCTTATCGGAAGGATGATCGATTTCGCCTAACACCTGAACGCGCAGGCGTCCCTGCCCCGCGCTTTCATGCAAATGAGTTTTGAGGCGCGTCGTCGCCTCGCGCAGCACCGCCGCCGGATAGCGGCGCCGGTTGCCGTTGGTCGTGTTGGCCGTCATCACCCGCCCGGCCTTGATCGTGCGGCCTTCGACGAATTGCAGGCTGCCGGTCAGTTGTTCGCTGATCCGTTTCAAATCTTTGCGATCGCGCGCCTCGCCGACGGGCGCCGGCTCACTCGTGGCCTGCGCGCTCTGCGGCTGATACGTCAACTCGACCACTTCCCATTGATCCTCTGCCGCGAACGTATACGCGCCGGCCGCGTCCCGGCTGTACGTCACCCGGTAGTATTCATCCGGCGCCAGATCGTTCCACTCGCCCCAGGCCCGCACCACGATCGAGTCGGCAAAGGTATCCACGATCGACCACGGACAAAACAGGGTGCCGCTGTAGGGCGAGGGCACTTTGAACGCCGCCTCGAACGCATCGCGCAGTTCGGTCATCGTGTACTCGACCGAGCCCTTCACCAGTTCCTCGAACGGTCGCCCGCGCCCGATCGCCAGCGCGGACTCTTTCAGAGAATCCGGCACCGTCTCCTTCATCTTGCGGTATAGCCCGCGCAGCCGGCGTTTGGCCGTGGTCATCGCCGCATCCGGCATATCCGGCATGTTCCGCCCGCCGGCCATCGCCGCCGCGGCCGCGTGCACCCCGTTGCGGTTGGTCGTGATCGCGCCGCCTGAAAACTCCGCAACCGGAAGTTTGCACAGCGAATGCTTGAACACCGGGTTCCCGTCGGCGTCCTTGTCGAAGGCCTCGTCGGGAACGTACAAATAGACCTGCTTGATCTGTGCCCGCGTGATGTCGCCGCTCGCGAAGGCCTTCCCCACGGCATTCCCCAGTGCCGTCTTATCCACGTCGCCCCACGCCTTGCTGCTGATGCTCTTCGATAGAGTCGCCATCTTGCCCTCCACTTCGCACTTTAGTCACTTCGCACTTCACACTTCACACTTTAGTCACTTCCAACTTCTCACTTCGCACTTTAGTCACTTCGCACTTCACACTTTAGTCACTTCCAACTTCTGCTTACCTAATATGCGTTAGGTGCTGAATAAAAACACCTATAATCCCATCTGCTCCGCCGTCACCACCACCGCCTTCGCCGTCGCCGTTCCTGCCTTCGCCTCAATCGGAATGTGCTGCGCAACCCGGCAATAATTCTCCGCGTGCGCCAGGTGATCGGGCTTTCCTTCCTGTTGGATGTAACGCGCGATCTGCACGCCGTTCGGCCCATTCTCGATCACGCGCACCTGCGCCTTCAGGTGGTCGTAATAATCTTTCACATCCCTGGAATTCGCGGGCAGGGTCGCCGTCTGATCTACGAATTCCGCGAACAGCGCGTCGAGTGTCCGCGTCCGATCGAGATTGACCACGCCATTATCCACGTCCGGCGCGATCGGCTCGATCAGTTTCGATCCGATCTTCGTCTGGCTGTAATAGGCCAGCCATACCACGCCCGGCGGAAATTCCGCCTGCACCTCGCGCGCCTTCGTCGTCTCAGGCAGCGCGTCGATGACGCACACCTGCACGTGGAAGCGCTTGATCAGATTCCCTATCTCCTCGAACGAATCGATCGCGCCCGCCCAGCGCTGCGGCCGCTCGCCCGTCTCCGCGTCGATCGGACCCCGGATAACCACGTGCTTCAACGTCCCCACGTCCACGCCCATCCACGTTTTTTCTTTGGCCCGCGCGCCGTGCGCGTAATCCCGCCGGCAGGCGTCCAGCACCTCGTCGCTCAATTGCCCGCCGCGCGGCGTGTACGGCTCGGCCAGGTCCTGATTGAAGCATTCCTTGCGCTTGGTCTCGTCCACCTCTTGCAGCGTCTGCACCAATTCCAGCAGCTTGATCGCCGGGCTCATGAACTTGGTCACGTGGAATCCGGCGACGTGGCCCGCCTGCGTGGCCACCCAGCGCCCCGTCCCCAGCCGATCGATCTCTTTCTGGCATTTCTGGCAGGCGACAAACGCGCGCCCCTCTGCCTGGCCGTGCCAGTGCACCGGCCGATCCAACTGATCGAACTCCGTCACGATCGAGCGGATCGTCATCACCTGCCATTCGCCGCACGAAGTGCAGCGCACGAACCACTCGCGCTGGTCGCTGTGCAAATACTCCGCGTGAATGCCGCGCCCCGGATACGTCGGCGTGCTCACCTTGCGCACCTCCGCGATCGCGCTGTGCCCCAATCGTTTCTCTGCGATCGTGATCGCGCGCGGGTCCATCTCATCCTCTTCGTCGACGATTAACACGTCGGCGTCCACCGTCTTCAATTGATCGGCCAGGCCGCTCGGATCGACCTGCCCGCCGCGAAAATAAATGAACCGCTTCCGCACGCGCTTCAGCGTCACCCGATCGGCTCCGCGTTTATCGCCGCCCTCCACCACGATGGCCTTCAGGTAATCACTCGCCTCGAGTGCCGGCCCCACCCGCGCCGATGAGAAATCGCTAATCACTCGATCGGTCGGCATCACGTACAGCACCGTCGCTTGGCGTTGGTCTGCCGCGTGGAACGCCGTCGAAATCAGATACTCGCTCGCGCCCATCTGGCTTGCCTTGTCGATTACCACCTGCTGCGCCGTGCAGCCGTAAATGCCGGCCAGGTACGCATGCTGCCTTAAATCGAACGGCCGCTCAGGAATCAGATTTCTCCGGTGCATGATCGTCCACGCCAGTAGGGGCAGTCCCTTGCGGCTGCCCACCTGTTGGGACAGTTCCATGTGACTGCCCTTCTCCGCGCGGCTGTCCCTCTGCCGGCTGGCCTTCTCCATCAGGCTGGCCGCGTAGCGCCGTTTCAAGATTATGGATAAGTCGGTCGAGATCGTCATTGTCCAGCTGCGCCAGTTCGCTCCACGCCACAGTTTCGATCGGCCCGTCGTTGGGCCCGCTCAAATTCAACGCCGCCCGCGGCCGGTAATCTCCCACCATCTCAAAATAGAGTTTCCGATCCTGATGTCCTTCCGGTATCGCCGTCGAGGCCACGTCGATCAGCGCATTGATTACATCCCGCCGGTACAGCAGCAGCGCCTCCGACCGGAACAAAATCACGCGCTCCTCGATCGCCGGGTACAGCTTGCGCCATTTGTAAATGACCTTGTCGGACCGCAGCCCCAGCACGCTCGCCAGTTCCTTCAGCGTGGCCGGCCAGCGCCGCTGCGTCGGACTCGACGCCCAGGCGATGTAGGCCGCGACTCGCCACGTAAACCCCTCATTGCGCAGATGCGCGTAATCGTCCCACCATCCGCACACCTCGTGATGCGCTTCAAATGCGGCGAACGCCTCGCGGCTTTTGGGCTGTCCCGGCGTCTGCTTAGAAGCCGGAAATGCCGTTGCGGCCTTCGTTCGCTTCTGAGTGGTTCGCCGTGTTTTTGGCTCATGTGGATTCGTCTTCTTCGTTCGCTTCGGCATCCTGACCGACTTCCCAAAAGTAGAAAAAGTCAACTTCTACTTTTCAGCCTCTCCCCTGCTCGGCTGATACTGCACTCACTACGCGAACGATCCGCACCACCAGCACAACCGCCAGCGTGATGCCCACGCCGCACACGAAGACCGCCGCAGCCGCCACCGGAATCACATCCCGCGTCGCGCAGCCCACATCCGCATACAGCCCGCCCCGTTCGTCACCGTCACTTGAATTCGACACGTCTCTCTCAACCCGCCCCATTCGACAGCCCCGGCCTGCTCATAACGACAAACGGCGAGCCTCAGCTCGCCGCCTTCAATGCTGCTTTCGCCGCCTTCACATCCGCCGGTTTCGGGATGATCCGATCGACGCCCTGGTTCGCCGTCCACGCCAAAACGATCACGCCGGCCAGTTCCCAGATTCCGCCCGCCGGACAGGAAACAAACGTAAATCCGGTGCCCGGCGTGCAGGCCAGCAAATAAACCGCGACCGCGACGACGGCCGTCGTGATCGCCATCACCGACTGCTTGACCTCCTCGGTCAGCCCGGCGAACCACACCCGGAAACCTGGAATGAGCGTAGCGAGGATCGAAATCAGACCAGCCAGAATCGCAGAGAGAGTTGCCGGTGTCAATTGCTGCATGTTGGTTCCTCCTGAGAAAATAAAAAAGCGCCGTCACCCCCCGCAGGGGCACGGCGCCTTTTAGATCCGCACAGATACCGCTATTCCACTTTAGACACTTCGCACTTTAGTCACTTCACACTTAAAACCCGCTGATCGTCTCCTCTTTCTCAATCACCGCCGTCAAATGCCTGCCCCGGAACGAAAAACGCACCCCCACCGATCCAACCTGGATCAGCTCGGCGCGTTTCACAAGCCAGGCGATCATCTCCGCCAGCCGTCCCGTCAACTCGTGCCTCTCACCACCGATCAGCACCGTCACCATACCACCAGTATAATACGACCCCCGCCAAAGTCAACCACTAACCCACTGGCTGCACCCGATGGGTGCCAGGTTGCACCCCGCCCGGCATGACGTTTGTCGCTGCGCAGCTAATACCTCTTATTCAAACAGCGTTCCATTCGCTCGCAGCCGCTTCCCGTCCCGCACTGCCAACTCCAGCGTGCACAGCCTGCTCATCGCATTATTGATTCCCCCCGTCCCCGGCGCATACCCCGCCCGCTCCGCCAGGGCGTCCCGCTCGATCTCCGCCGGGTAAATCTCGATCAGCACGTCGAACGCCGCCCGCTCGGCCTTGCTCAGTTTACGCCGCCAGTAATCGATCAAATCCTGCCCCGCCGGCAGCGGTTCAACCGGCCCCAGCGCATCCAGTCCATCATCTGTGATTTGCAGGTGCTCCCGGCCGCCGTGGATATACCGTCTGGATCGCAGCGCCCCGATCGCATTGTTGAATCCGCCCGTCCCGATCGCATACCCGCTCAAGATCGCCACCTGGTTCAGCGTCCGGCCATCCGGGTACTGCGTCAGCACCGTCAAGATCGCCCGCTCTGCCCTCGGCAACCTCTCTCCCTCCCCTGTTCGCGCCGTTTGCGAATGGGGGAGGAGCGGGGTGGGGGTGAGGGCCACGCCCTTCTCCCTATTAGGGAGAAGGGTTGGGGATGAGGGTCTAATCACCGGGGCTGAGGGTCTAATCTTCGTCGCCGCCTGAACCGCCTCCGTAATCGCCCGACTCACCCCGATCAACTGGTTCCCCACACCGACCAATTGGTCACTGACCGCCTCCAGCGCCTTGACTTCCCCATCCCGAAATATCGGCACCTCCACCCGCTCGACGATCGTCTCGATCTTCGGCACGGCTTGCGCCGTCTGAACCGGTCGCGTCGGCGCAGACCGCGCCATCATCTCGCGCTTCAAGCGATGAATCTCTTTCTGCATCGCCTCGATGGTTCGCACCTCCTCGTCGGCCTGTTTCGGAAGATCGCCGATCTGCGCCACCACCTCGCGGATCTTCTCCGAAGCGCGCGGCGCTTGTAGCAGGTGTCTCTGCCCGGCCTTGGGATGCGTCGTCTCCACCTCGTCCGATCGGAACCGCACCACCCCGTGCCCGCTCAGCGCCGGGCCGAACGCGAAGAACTCGCCCGGGTCCAGATCGCGCAGCGCCTGGCGATCGGCCTTGTTCATCCCCAGCAGATCGCCCGCCCGCTGTTGATCCACGTCGAGCCAGGTACGCCCAATCACCACATTATTCGACTCCGCCGCGGCATCCTTGTGCAGCTTGCTCAAGCGCTGGGTGGACAGGATTCCCGCAAAGCCCCGCTTCCGGCCCTGGCTCATCATCGTGATGACGGCCTCGGTGGCCACCGACTCGCCGGCCGCTCTCTCCGGCGCGAACACGTGCGCCTCATCGAGCACCACCAGCAGCGGATGCCATAGGTCGCGCCTCACGGTCATCAGCGCTTCCAGGAATCGCTTCACGAACTCGCGACGCTCGTGCAGCTTCAGATCGTACAGATCGACGATCGCGCTGATGCCGACCTCGCATAGTTTCCGCGCCAGCAGCGCCGCCGATCGCAGGTCCGTGGCCAGCTCGCCCCCCTGCCCCACCAGCGCCATATCCACCTTCTCGCGCAGCGTCGCAAATTCCCCCTCCGGATCGAGCACGATCGTCTGCACCTTGCCCGCCGTCCGCTCGCACATCAACCTCAGCAGCCAGCTCTTCCCGCCGCCGCTGTTCGCCTGGATCAGCATCCGCGTATCCACTAGCCGCGCCAGGTCGATTTTGACAGCGCCCTGCTCCGCTTTCCCGATCGTAAATGTCGTCATGGTTACTGCGTATCTAATGAGGGTTAGCTGCACTATATCCCGACATACAAATTCGAGAATACATTTCCCACCGCCGGCCCGACCAGCGCTAGAATCACGAGCACCGTAATCGTCACCAGCGCCAACAGCAGCGCATACTCCACTACCCCCTGCCCTTCCTCCCCTCGCCCATTGGGAGAAGGATTGGGGGTGAGGGGTAATGCATCCGCGTGCACCGTCGCCCACTGCGCCTTCAGATAATACCGGTGTCCATCATGGATCCGCTTCGCCGCCACATTCGGAACCGGCGATGGAAAATCCCGCGTCACTGTGCCCCATTCCCTCGCGCTGGGCCACGTGCTATCGCGCGAAATCTGTAGGTAGGTTTGCCCGTCCTTCACCATCACGTCCACCCGCAGGCCATGCGCCAACGGCTGCCGCTGCGCCTGGCCGGGATGCTCCTCCGCCCGCTTGACCAATTGGTCGAGCGTTCGTGCGAGTCCGTGCTTCTCTTCGCTCATAATATACCTCGCTTCAGTATCGCATCGACCCGCATTCCGAAATCTGCCACCCATGCTTCCCATTCCTCGCGCGTCTCGAAAAATGGTGTGTTGCGCCACTCGACCAATAAATCGCGCAACTCCGGCGCTGACGTCATCAGCAACGCATTTGCCTTCATTTCCTCCAGCTCGATCACCTGGCTATCGCGTCTCCATGTTCCGCAGTCCGCGAGCAAGATTTCCTGCTTCATGTCATGGACATTGATCGGAGCGCTGAAAACTCCGATGCATTCTGGCAACCCGATTCTCCACGGCCCCTTCGTTGTACTGCTCTTGGATTTATTCATCCTTCATCCCTCCGCCTGCGTTCCTTCTTCGCCTTTACCTGCATGTCACTAACCGTCAACCCGCACACCTCCGCGATCGTCGGCGCATCGATGCTGTACGTCCGCACCCCGCCCCACACCTGGTCGAACGCCACCGCGAAATACCGCAGGTCCCGCGTCACCACGAAATCATGCAGCATCGCCAACGCCCACGCCGCCGCTAACCGGTTCACCATCAGCCCCTGCTCCCCCGCCGCCGTCAACTCCGCGCAGCTCTCTCCCCTCTCCTGTGCGCGCTTTTCCGCACGGGAGAGGGGCCGGGGGTGAGGGCCTTTCACCAAATCCGGCCACACTACGCTCGGCCCCGGCAGCCGATCCACCATCCCCAGCGCGATTGCACCGTGCATAGCGCCCTTCTGCGCCACATTCCCGATGCACACCTGCCCGCTGTGGTTTTCATTGCCGCAATCGAGCCACCACAGCGCCCCGTTCGCACTCTTCACCGCCCGCGCCATCACCACCCGCGCCGCCGCATTATCCACCGCCCCAATCACGATATACAGCTCCCTTCTCCCCTCTCCTCTCCCCTCTCCTACAGGAGAGGGGCCGGGGGTGAGGTCCAACACATCCACCCTCCTCACCGCGCTCATAATCCTCATCCCGAACGCCGCGTTCAACCTCCCCGCCAGCGCCTCGGCCTTGTATTCGCCCACGTCGACCAGGCTAAACAACTGCCTCCCCACATTCTTCGGCTCAACCCGATCCGGATCGACGAACAGCATCTCTACCGCCACGCCCTTCTCCTGCAGCGCCTGCGCGATCGCCGCCAGCCCGCTCGCCATATGGCTCCCCGTCCCGCCGCACCCGACCAGCGTCAGATACACCCGCTTGAAATCCACCACGCGCAGCGTCACCGGTGAAGCCGTGGAAGTAAGAAGATTGCTCATGCTTGATTCCATTCCCATGACATTCCTCCTACTCGTGCGCATAAATGACCGCGCAATCGTGCCCGCTGAACCCCTGATACTCCGGCCACGTGCTGTGCGCCTCATCCATCGCCGCTTCCAGCGCGTCCTTCTCGTCCGTCGCCGCGATCATCATCGCCAGAATCTGCGTATCGCCTGTCTTGTCTTTCGCATACAACGCACACCCCCACATCGGCCCCACGATTAGATCGTCGCTCCCCTCTCCTATAGGAGAGGGGTCGGGGGTGAGGTCCTCCATCCGATCCACAAACGGCCCCAGTCCCTCAAACACCATGTCCGCCGGCACCTCCATAAAATGCCCGTACACCCCCACCCTCACCAATATCTCCGGCCTATCCGTGTCGATCCGCCCGATCACCGCGTAGAACCGCAATCCCTGCTCGTCCCGATCGTCCGTCTCGCTGAAGAATGCCGCCATGCTATTGTGGCTGTGCAGATCGATCACGCTGTGACCGCGATCGTCGAAATCGACCGCCGTCGGCGACGCTCTCTGTTTCGGCGCCACGCACCGCCAGGTGCGCATCTCGTCAAACACGAACTGATACATCGCCTCATTCGGCATCCGTTTCTGCGCGCTCGCCAGCACCGACCATAGCCACCGGTCCGACGCCCGCTCGATCTTCATCCTCACGTCTGGCACAACGATCGCCAGCCCGTTCAATTGCGCCGGCGCAATCTCCACCAGCGCCGTCATCCGCGAATCCTCCGCCCGGATGAACAGCCCGTTTCCCGCCACCACGTACTGATACATCACCTCCCCGATCGGCGGCAGACTCCCCTCTCCTACAGGAGAGGGGTCGGGGGTGAGGTCTTCAGCCATGATCACATCACTGATCTTCATAGCATGATCCGCTTCATCGGTCATCGTCCTCTCCATCCTCACCATATGCCAACTCGTAGGGATCAATCCCGTCCGCATACGGTTCGAGATTATCGCCCTCCGTCCACTCCCCATCCTCCGCGATCGCGCCCTGCCCCCGCTTCCCGCGGATGAACTCATTCACCGTCACGCCCGTGGCGACCAATTGGTCAGCCGGAAAAGTGCCCGCCTTCGAGCGCGAGAGTTTCCGCAGAAACGGCAGCAGCTCTCCCGTGCGAATCCTCCCGCCGGATAGATCGTGGTTGAACAGGCTCTCGAAGAACAGCGCCACCGCCTGGCCCATCATCTCCGCGCTGGCCGCCGGGAACTGCACATTGCCCGCGCACACCGCCCCGTTCTCGTGCACGTTCGGCAGCGGCGCTTGATACATCATCTCGCGGCCCGTCGTCGGCCGCTCCGTCAGCGCGAACACGCTGTACTGCGTACCCTGCCCCACCACCATCAGGCCCGGCAGCGGCGCCGTCAGCGTTTCCACCTCCTCCGTCACCTGCAGGCGGATCGTTCGCCGCGCCGGCGATAGCCACACCCCGATGTGCAGCACACCGCCGCGCGACGACCAGAACAGCGTGTCCGGCGGCAGTAGCCCGGTCGATGCGCCGAACTGGTTGAACGCATTGCACACCTCGCCGATCGCCGCCGGATATGTCAGCGCCGGCGCGCCCGTTCGATCGTGCCGCGTAATCCAGCACGCCTCGTCCGTCAGCGTCACCGTCACGCGCGGGATTCTGTCATATTCCTCGTCAGGCATTTGTTTCTGCGCTTTGCATCTCACTTCGCACTTCCCATTTCCCATTTCCCACTTCCCACTTCGCACTTCCCACTTCGCACTTTAGACACTTCGCACTTTAGACACTTCGCACTTCTTTCTCACCAGCATGCTCGCCTTCGCTTCCGCATCCCCGCTCAAAATCCACAGCAGCAGCGGCACGCGCGGCCGCGGATCGATGTCGATGTAATCAGCCAGCGCCTCGATGCGCTGCCACACCGGTTTCGCGCGTTCCCACTCCCTGGCCAGCGCCCGTATCTCCCCGATCGACCACGGCGGATAGCTTCCTCCGCTCTCCATCACGTCCAGGTGCGAATTGTCCAGCCAGAATAGACCCGTATCCATCTGGCAATATCTCACCAGATCGGGCAGCCCGTTCCACGGCGGCCGCCACACCTGGCCGCGCACCGGCGCAATCGAGGCCGGCTCATAATGCTGCGTATCGAACTCGCGCACCTGGTGCGCGATCTTTTTCAGCGCCGGGTAGCATTCGAGTTCCGCGCTGTACGCAGGATTTTCGCGCAGCCGATCCTCGCTCACAAACCACTCCACCGCCGCAAACGCCGCGTGCCGATCATCACGATCCCGCTCGTCATAGTCGCGGCCGTATAAATTGACCGGAATCCCAAACTCGCCCGCTTCGTACATCGCATCCCAGCCGGGCGCGTCGTCAGGATCCTCGAACCACGGCTCGAACACCGGGAACAGCGTGCTAAGATAATTCAGCAATCCATAATAGGCCGCCATCCGCCCGCGCGCGTGCTCCACCGGCCACGCCGGATCGAGCCGCGCCAGCAGCCGCGCAAAGCGATTGCAGCGCATATCCGCCTGGCGCAGCAGCCACGAACAGCGCACCGCCGTTTTGGGTAATGCAATCGTCGCAAACTTCATAGCATGACCCGCTTTATCGGTCATAGCATGACCCGCTTTATCGGTCATAGCACCGTTCCCCGTTGTGTCAGCGCCGGCACATCCGCCAGCTGCTCCCGGATATTCTTCACCTGCACGATGCTCTTCTGCATCGAGAGCATGTCGTGCTCCAATGCCGCCAACCGCTTCCCGCGCAGCGTCCCCATCGCCGCATCTTCCACGCTGCGCGGCGCCAACCTCCCCCGCTTCACAGCCAGCAGTCGAATAATCACACTCCCTCTCCCTTTGGGAGAGGGTTGGGGTGAGGTTTTACCCCTTTCGGCCCGCCTTCTTCGTGAACGTGTACGTGACGTCGCCATTCTTCGCTTCCTTCTTATCCACCTGCGGATCCGCCAGCTCCGGGAAGTGCCGCGCCATCAACTGCTTCGCCTGCTCCAGCGTCAACTCCCCCATGTCCAACTCGCGATCGCCATACTTGATTTTGTTAGCCATCGTCCACCTCGTCGCCGTCATCATCTCGCTTGTGCGGCAGACTGGCATCCATCTCTCTCGCCGCCTCAAGACTCAGATCGAACGCATCGTCAATCCGTTTATCCGCTGCCTCGTCCGTTGCCGCAATCTCAGGCAAGCTAATGTCACTTATCTCCGCAGCGACATCGTCCCCCTCGATCGCCGGCAGCTCCTCCCCCTCTCCCTTAAAGGGTTCATCCTTATCCGGCTCTCGATTACCAGGCTCTTCCTCGTCTGCGTCGGCCGTGATGCTCTTCGAATTGCCGGTCATCATATCTTTCACCGTCACCACCTGCGGATCGCGCCGGAGCACCGCCGCATACGCCCGATCCATCAGCGCATGCCGATCGGAAAATGCCCCCGTCAGCACCACCGGCATCTCGCCTTCCGGCGCCGCACTGATCACCAGCCGCCGCACCCCCTTCTTCGGCGGCAGAATCGTCGTGATGATCGTCAGCGCCTTCTCGTCTGGCTTCTGACTGCTGGCGACTGACTTCTTCTTACTCATTCCGCCACCTCCAGGATGCATCCGCACATCTCGCAGAACTCCGCGTCCGCGCTCAAAATCGCCGCCCCGCACTCCGGGCACGCCCGCACGTCCACTGCGATCACCCCCACCATCACCAGCGCGTTGCAGTCCTCAGCCCCGCAGTGCCACCCGTCTGGAAGATGCAGATACGTGTCAGGCGTTCGCTTGCACTTCGGACACATATCACTCAATGTCGGCATCTTCGGCTTCGGCGGCTCTTTCGTCTGCTCAAACATCTGCTTCGTCTGCGGCTTCACCTTGTCGACCACTTCCTGAATCTTCTCTGCCGTCGCCGTGGCCACCGACTGTCCGGCCTTCTTCAGACGCTCGTTCACCCGCTCGATCAACTTCGGATCGTGCGCCACCTCGCGCAGCACCCGCGCCGCCGCCTCGTTCCGCGGCCGCTCGCCGACGGCCTTCTCTACCTTCTTCGCCGTCTCTGCCGCCGCGATCATCCGGTACCCGTTCCGCTCGCTGAACCCAAACGTCTTCGCGCAATACTCGTCGAACGTCTTGCACTCGCGCAGCCGGAACCCGTTCCGGGCCTTGATCTCCGCGAGCGCGTTGCCCACCGCGACGAAACTGTCCAGGCCCCGCCGCACCTGGCCTTCCAGTTCCGTCAATCGCTTCTCAGTCATCGTAATCGCCGTTTCATCACTCATCGCAGTTCCCCTTTCCGAGATTTCGTTTGCCAGCTCACTTCCCACTTCCCACTTTAGTCACTTCCATATCCTCCATCAACAGCGCCATCTTGAACAACAACTCCAGCGCCCCGTTCGTCGAAATCCGCACCGTCGGACACAGCCATTTCAACCCGTTCGCCAGGTGATCCGCCTCTTCGATCAGCATCTTCCGCTCCTCCGGCGTAAACACCTCCAGAACATCCCCCCACTTCGAATTCACCTCGGATCGAATCGTCATTTGCAAATTCCTGTTATGTCGATTACAGAAGTTACAGAAGTTACAGGTAATATCTAGAGGTCGATCACTTCTGAAATGCAGAAAAACGCATAAGTCAATCAAAACACGTTACAATAAACTCATCGAACTATCTGTAACGACCTGTAACGGGTGTAACTTCTGGAACTTCTGTAACTTCTGTAACCGACATAAAAGAATCATTCCATCAGCTCATACCACACATTGCCGCCCTCTCTTGCCTCTCTCACCAACCCGCTCGCAACCAGATCGCTCAATCTCTCGTGCGTGTGGCTTTTTGGCTGCCGGACGTAGTCCGCGATCGTCTGCAGCATCGCCCGTTTCAATTTCTCGACAGCCTCGAGCACTTCCTGCCGGCGCTGGGTCATCCGCAGCCCGGCCCCGTCGCCCTCGTAATTCCACAACCCAAATTCCTTATCAAAGTTCAGCAGCAGCGTCGCCTCGTCGATGTCGCGCCCGGTGATGTTCAGCGTCGCCCCCATCTTTCCCCTCTCTCGAAACAACCCCCACATCACATCGGAGACCGCTGCCTTCGCCACCGATCCATATACATCCCCGATCGCGTCGCCGCTCTCCTGGTTTGTCGCCTTGCTCTGGTGATCGATGAACATCACGCACGCATTCTGCGTTTGAGCCAGGCTTTGCAGCGCCGCCAGTGCTTTCGTGATCGCCCCGGCGTCATTGCTCTCACTGCTCCGCATGTGCATCCCGATCGCCTTGCTGAACGTGTCCACCACCACCAGCGCATACCCGTGCGCCTCAATCAGATATGCAATCCGTTCGGCCCCGCCTTCCAGTAGGCTGCCGAACTCCCGTATAAACGCCTCGAACAACACAAAATCGATCGGCGTATCATGCGGCCACATCTGCCGATTGGCCCGGCTCTTCAACCGGCGTGGATGATCCTCCAGCGCGAAATATAACACCCGTCCCGGATCGATCTTCTTGTCGAACACGCGCCCGCCCGTCGCTTTCGCGCACGCCACCTGCATCATCAGCCAACTCTTGCCGCTCTTCGGCTTCCCGTGCAGAAACCCCATCCCCGACGGCAGCATCTCCGGCACAATCCACACCGGCTCGGCCCACTCCGTGCGCAGCACGTCCCTGGCCGGCATGATGCTCGACTCGCTGCTCAATCGCGCGATCGCCGCGTACCGCAGCGCCGTCAACCGGTTGCTGATCTCGCTCAGGCTCACGATCTCGTCGTCCGCCTCCGCATAAGCCAGCTGCGCCGCATCGCTCAGAATCGCCAGCAGCCCCCGCCGCACGCTCAATCGCTTCACGGCCTTGGCGTAGCCATCCGCGTTGATGGCCGTCGGCGTCGCATTAAGCAAGCCCGAGATGTAGGCCGGGCCGCCCGCCTCGTCAATCTGTCCGCGTGCCGTCAATTCCCGGACCAGCGTCACAAAATCAATCGGCTCCTGCCGGTCGCGCATTGCCAGGCATGCCTCAAATACCCATCCGTTCTTCTCGATGAAAAAATCCGGTGGCGCGCACACCCGCGCCACCCGCTCCAGCGCCTCCGGATCGATCAAAATCGATCCCAACACCGCCTCTTCGGCTTCAACCGAATACGGCGGCATCCGCTCCACCACCTGTGTCCCAAATACCTGCTTCACCAGGCTATCGCCCATCGCTCACGACCTCAAAACAGATTCGCACTTTAGTCACTTCCCACTCCCCACTTCGCACTTTAGTCACTTCGCACTTCCCACTTTCCATTCCCCACTTCGCACTTGCTCGTGTCCGTCTTTTTTCGACGGCGAGCCGCTTGGCGTAGTCACTCCCCACTTCTCAGGTTCACCTTCACGACAAACGGCTTCAACTCTCGCTCGATCGGCGTCCGGTTCACCGGCGCATACCCGCGCCGCCTCAACTCCGCCATCAACATCACAAACGACCCATCGTTCAGGTCCGTCGTCACCACCTGCCCGTGCACCACCTGGTCAGCCCACGCCATAATCTGCTCCGGCTTCACGGCCGGCTGTGGACTCAGTTGTGGCGCGGGCGGGTGCGTAATTGGTTTCTTCATGCGGACGATTGAGGTTCGCACTTTAGTCACTTCACACTTTAGTCACTTCACACTTGCTTCACTAAGGTCTATTAGCTGCGCTATGGCTGATGCCCGAACGGGATCACAATCGCCCCGTTCACGTCGCCGCTAAATGACTGCGTGAATCCTCTCCTCCGCAGCGCAACGGCCACAACGACCGCTATCAGCGCCAGGAGGAACGCCGCGGCGAAAACCAGGGCGATGGCCTTGAACACTGTTACCTGATCTGATAGATTCGCGTTCGCGCGCTTCATCTGTCCGATCTGCGCTTGCTGCGTATAGAACTTCACCGCATAATCGTCCGCCGCTTGCGTCGCCTGCTTCGCGCGCTGGGCATTGTCCTGCGCCGTTTGAGAAGCGGCATCTGCCTGCTGCTGTGCGGCTGTGGCCATCGTCATTGCTTCATTGGCCATGGCGCTCGCCTCGCCGGCCAGCGCGCTCGCCTGTTGGCTTTCCAGCGCTTGCGCCTTCTGCTGTGCGGCTGCTGCCTGCTGTTGTGCTTCAGCCGCGCGCCGTTGCGCCGCGGCCGCGTTGGCTGCCGCTTGCTGTGCCGCATACGCGGCCGCGTTGGCATTGGCCTGGGCCTGCTGCGCGCTCGCATTCAAGGCCGCCGCCTGCTGTTGCGCCAGCGTGACCGGATCGATCGTCGGCTGAGGGGGAGGAGGTGGCGTCACCGGCCCCTGCGCGTGAGCCGGCGAGGCCAGCAGGCAGAACAGGACCAACACCAAAAGGAAAATGAAGAGGTAGCGCGTCATGGAATCAACTCCTGAATGATCTGGCGGAGCTCGTCCGCCGCATGCTGATAGCCCCGCCCGCCGGTCGCGCCCCACAACTCGTCGATAATCGCGCGCTGGCTCTTCCCCGCCTTCACCATCTCGCGCACGCGATCGCGCTTTTCCCCCGCTTCCACCCGCTCGGAATCCATGATTTCCGCCGTGTTTTCCGCTTCCCTGGAAACCATAAAGGGCGAAACGGGAAGCGGCCCGGAAGCGGCCCCGGAAGTGGCTATGGAAGCGGCGCCGGAAGTGGGCAATAACATCTCCAAATCGCGCTGCGTCACATTCGGGAACGTCACGATCTGCGCCGGCGTCGGGCCTTCCATCAGCGCATGTCCAACGGTCAGGTTGTAGACCTTGCGCGCCTCTTCCGGCTCGAACCCGATCATGCGCGCCTGCCGATCGGACGTCTGGAATGCAAACCGCGCGCTGAACGAATCGCGCGCCCAACTGCCCTTGAACATCGTCGCCGGCGCGCCCTTCGCCGTCGCAAACTCAAACATGCGATATTTCCGGCCCTCGGCCACGATCCGCCGGATCGGCTCGATCACCTCGGGCACCGCGTCGGCCAGTGCGTTTAATTCGTCGATGAGCACCATCACGGGACGCGCCTTATCGTGTTTCAGCCCGATCCGCTGCCGGTAATTCATCATCTCGATCACGCCCGTAGCCGATCCCTGGATTTCATCGCGCGTCGTCATCGTCCGCACGCCGGGCAGGTCGTCGGAAATATCGCCGTGCAGATCCCAGGCAATCACCTGCACACCCGTCATCACGCACTGGGCATAGATGAGCCGGAGCAGCGTCGTCTTGCCCTGCCCCTGCCGGCCGATTACCAGGGCGCTCAACAGCCGATCGAGGCTCCCATAGATCGGCCGGCCCATCTCATCAAATCCAAAGAGCATCTCGTTCAGGCTGGGCCGCCATGATCGCATGATCTCGGAGAAGGACGGCAGCCGCACCCGATCGGCAATGGCCGCCTGTTCGACTGCCTGTCGATCACTCAACGGCAGCGTCTGCACGGCGCTTGACAGCAGCGCCGGCGCGCCGACGTTCTGCTGCACCACCGCGCTCGCCGCCTGGCTGGCCAATCGCGCCAGTTCGGGATGATCTGATCTCATCGCGCCGTTGATCAGCGCAAACGCCTGTTGCCGCGCCGTCACGGCCGCCTGCCCGTCACCCATCGGCAGAATCACCTGCCCATCGTTTCGGATGAATATCGCCGGCCCGGCCACGCGCCCCAACAGCATTGCTCCATTCCGGGTAATCAGGATCGGACCGGTATCGGGATGAACGATCAACTTCGCCCGCGTACTGATAAACGCCACTGCCCCCAGCGCCGCGCCCGTCAACAGGATCAACGCCCCCAGCGCGATCGCCACATACACGCCCGTATCGCGCCAGGCGCCCGCCACGCTGCGCTGCGCCTCGGCCGCCATCTGTGCCACATTCATTTCACTGCTCGCCTGAATGTTGGAAACCGCCGCGATGTGCTTCTCGTCCATCTCGTTCAGCCGCAGCGTATTGCTGATCGTCATCGCCGCCATCTCGCCCTGGTGGCGCAGCGCCTGCGCGTGCGCCTCTTCGTCGATCTGCTGCTGGGTCCGGGCCGTGATGCTCGCGGCGTCTGCCGCCGCCTTGGCCGGCGCGACCGTCGCCACGTAGATCGCGCGTTCCTGGTTAGCCAGCGCCGCCGCCGTCGCCGTCGGCTCGGCCAGCATCACGTCGATGCGCGCCGCGGCTTCCTCCCGCGCGCAGGAAGTAAGCAGCAGTAGGATCATCGGCAGCAGCAGCCAGGCGATACGAAAGCGTAGGATATTCATATGCTCTTTTTCATTTTGCACTTTCCACTTCGCACTTCGCACTTTAGTCACTTCACACTTTCCACTTCGCACTTCGCACTTTAGTCACTTCGCACTTCGCACTTCACACTTCACCATCTTCTGATGGGATAACGGTCATTAGCTATCCAGCGATGACCAATTGGTCAGCCGTCTTCATCGCCTCATCCGGATCGACCTCGAACGCCTTCGTCTCCGCGTTCCACTTCAGCACATTGAACCACCCGTCCAGGAATTGATAGTCATCTGGCGTCGCGATCACCGCCTCGCGTAGCGTGAACCCCATCACGCCGATCAGCCAATCCCGCACGATGTGCCAGGCTTGATCCTGTCGCTGTAATATCTCTGACTTGCGCCCGTCCAGATCGTCGTTGTTGGGAAGTGTCTGCAGTCGCCCGATCGGGATGATGCAGAAATGCACGTCGCCCCAGACATCCGGTTGCGACACGACGATCTCGTAGCGATCGACGCGCAGTCCGTACTGGCCCGGCTTGCCGGGCCGCGTGATCGGGCTGGCAAACACCGGCTTCTCCACCAGCATGGCTCTCGCCAAATCTTCCAGCGCAGCGTATCCGATGAAATTCGCCATCTCAGCCTCCTCGAATGAACTCTCCGACAAATTGGTCGAACCGCGCCGCATCCCGATAGTCCAGCACCAGCACCGACCAGCCCAGTCGGTGCAGCCGCGCGACCTTGTCCGCATCGTTCGCCGCCCGCGTGCCGGGCCGCCGCGCGTCGTCGAACATCGGATCGTAATGCACGGCGCCGTTCACCTCGATCGCCATTTTCAGCAGCGGAATCCCAATGTCGACGCTCAGGAAATCCTCGACTTCAAACTCTCGCTCGTAATCCCGCGCCGGCTCAAATCCCAGCGTGCACAGCACATCCATCACCTGCTGCTCGTGGCAGCTCGGATGCGCCAATCGCCAGTCCCGGCAGATCCGGTAGAGTTTTCCGTAGCCGTATTTGGCGATGAACGCCTGCGCGCCTTTGTGCCCTATCGCTGCCATATCCCCCAGCGCTGCTCGCGCCTGGCCCGCTTTCCGCTGATGCTCCGCAAAATCCGCCATCTGCGCTCGCTTCAAACCGCCCCTCCGCCGCTGTTCGGTGGTGAGTGCCATCACTTCACCTCCCACCCGTTCCCGTTCTTATGCACGCGCCCGGCCTGCTCCAACTCGCCCAGGTACGTGTACACCGTCGACCGACTCGTCCCTATCGTCCGGCCTAACTCTGTAGGTCCGATGTCCCCATACTGTCTGAGAGTGTCCACTAATGCCTGTAGTTGGGCGTCGTGCTTCTGTCGTCTACTCATCAGCATCCGTGTCGTCCAACTGTCCAATTTCGAGTCGCCGGACGGTTCGCCGGACAGTTTCTGTACACTCTGTTGGCGTCTTGATTCGCGCTCTGTGCGCTCCGCTTTACGCTCGGCTTTACGTGCGGCTTCATCGGCCTGGCGCTCCAGATGCTCGTTGGAAATTCGCGCCAGCCGGTGCTTGTGCTGTGCCCTCAGAGCGATATTCACCGTCCCCACCACCGCCAGGATCGGAAAGATCGCCGGCGCAATCCTCACCAACTCTGTGTCCATCGCCAGCACCACCGTCAGCCCGATCGTGCTGATCAGATACACCGCCACCAGCAGCCCGGCCAGCCAGAACGGCGCCGCCGGCTCACCCTCCGGCTTCCGCTGATTCCACTCCCACAGCGTCAGCGCCGTGCTCGTCGACGTCAGCCCCAGCCCCTCGATGATCAATCCGGCGACGATCGCCACCGGCTCGCCCCAGCCCAGATACCGCATCGTCGCGTTGGCCACCAGCACCGCGCTCGGAATCGGCGCGATCCACGGCACCAGACCCGCGATGAAATCGGTCAGCCGCGCCTCGATCGACCCGCGCCTTTCTGACGACTGTCTACTGCCTGCTTCTGACGACTGTCTACTGTCTACTGCAGACTGATTCGTTGACATACGGTTCCCCTTCTGCTACACTATAGCTGCGACGCGGTTCCCCAACCTCTCGCACCCGGCGGCCAGGTCATTTGACCTGGCCTCTCCCGTCTCCCACTTCCCACTTCCCACTTTAGTCACTTCCCACTTCCCACTTCCCACTTTCCACTTCCCACTTTCCACTTCACACTTCACACTTCCCACACACGCACACCGGCGCCTCGCCCGCATCGATCGCCGCCAGCACGTCCCGCGCCTTCCTGTCCAGCTTGTCCGCCACCTCCACCACCGGCTTCACCTGCGCCACGTACAACTCGTTCGTGTCGCGCGCCACGTACACCACCAGCGCGCGCTCATAATGCCCGTGCCGCAGGTAACACTGCACCTGCTCGAAATTCCTCATCGGAATGCGCTGCGTCGCCCGGATCGTATCGATCCTCGCCTGCGTCACGCTCTTGATCTCCAGCAGCGACCCGTCCAGCAGTTCCCCATCGATATGGCCGCGGAAACGCTCGTCGAACTCTGCCACCACCTCACGCTCGCTGAATTCGGCATATAGTCCAATGCCCTTCAGCCGCTCTTTGATGTCGCGCTCAAACAGGTATCCCAGGTAGCACATCATGTGGTGCGACACATCCCACTCGCGCCGGCCGTTGATGAAATCGGTATAGAGCACGCGCGGGCATTCATGGATCCGGCTCATCCCCAGATACGACCGATCCTCATACCCTGAGTGCGCGACCGACCAATCCACCAACCCCTGTTTCACCTGGCTCGCACTGAATCGCTTGTCTCTGATCAGCATGAAACTCCTCGCACAATACACACATCTCTGGAAACTTCCTCGACCGCCCGATGCCCATCTTCGGCACCGCCTCGAAGATCAACCCGCACAGTGCGCATTTCCCCTCTCCTTCCCGTGTCCCCGTAGGGGCGGGACGGCTGGCCGCTAGGAGAGGGGCAGGGGTGAGGTTAATCCCCGCCGTTCTGAAAAGCGCCGATTTCGATCTCCCCGCCTCCATGCGCCTTGGCCTGGTGAGTGTGCAGGCCGTGCTCGTTTTTGAACCCGCGCTTGCATTGCTTGCACAGAAACGTCACACCCGCGGACACTGATTTCTTGCCTCGCCTCTTCCCCGTCTTCCGCGTCCCGTTCTTCCGCTCCGCCGCCGGCGTCACAACACCGGCCTGGCTGTTCCCGCTGCGGATCAACTCCATCGCCAGCTCGTTCGGATGCGCGATGAAGTGCTCCACCTCGTCGTCCGTCAACCTCAACACCGTCACCTGCTGCGTCACCGTTTGAATGTCCATGAGATGCCTCCTGCATCTGACTACTGATTACTAACATCCTCAACCACAACAATCGCCCGCTGGCCGCGCGCCGGATGCCGCAGGTATCCCGCCGTGACCAGGTAATCGACGTACAACTTCACGCTGTTCAGCGATCGCAATCCCACCCCCTCTCCAATCTCGCGGTATGTCGGCGGATACTTCTGCGCCGCGCTGAAACTCCGCACAAACTCCAACACCTGTCTCTGCCTAGCGTTCATCACCGGCCTCACTTCCCACTTCGCACTTCGCACTCCCCACTTCGCACTTTCCACTTCGCACTCCCCACTTCGCACTCCCCACTTCGCACTTCGCACTTCCCACTTCGTACTTCCCCCTTCACCATGTCACGTTATCCTTTCCGGCCCGCCAGGCCAGCACCGCCAGGATGACGATCCCGACCACGACCAGGCCAATGAGTGCGGCATTAGTTGTCATTCAATTTCTCCTGCTTGTACTCGCCCTTGCGCGCATCCCTCAACATCCGCTCCACATCATTCAGGTCTTCGCTCAGATGCGCCAGTGCCAGAATCAACACCGGATCCATGTTTCGATCCTCCAATCGATCGAGCGCCGTGCGCAGCGACCGCCGCATTCTCGCGCAGCCGCCCAGCGCGTCCTCAATCGACCAGATCGTCTTATTCGCCAGCTTTGTCGGAGTGCTCACGCCGCATCCGCATCATCGTCTGCATATCCCGCAACTCGTTGATCAACGATCGCCCGACAATCGCCACCGACGACGCCCCGATGATGGCCGCCAGCGGCAGCCAGTAGCACATCGGCACCACCAGCAGTGCAATCAGCAAATCCACCCCCACGCCCACCACCACCGTCAGCCATGTAAACCGCGCCGCCAGGAACCTGCCAGGATATGTCTGCAGACACAGCGCCCAGACAATCCCCCAAATGGCTCCCAAAACTACCGCCAACACCGTCATCTCCGTCATCTCGTGCTATCCTGTCATCAAGTCATTCCCGCATGTTGTTGGCGGGAATCCAGTATCCGTTGATTCGCTGTCTATCCGTTGACACTGCTCAGCGAACCTAAACCGCATTAGCTGCGCAGGATTACATTGTTCATTGATCATTGATCATTGCTAAAGCGCCTTCCGATGATTCTTCAAAATCCGATGCGCCCCAATCTTGTCGCTCACCCGGTTCACCGCATCGCTCATCCCCTCTACCTTCTTCGACGTGTAGATCAGCGTCGTCGCCAGGTTCCTGTGCCCCAGCTGCCGCTGCACCTCGTCGATGCGCGCCCCTTCTTCCAGCATCTGCTCTGCCAGCCCGTGCCGCAGGCTGTGAATACAATACTTCCCCTTGATCTTCGCCTTGTGCAGATACATCTGGAAGATCCGATTGACCTCGCTGATCGACAGCGGGCTCGTGCCCGGCGCCCAGTCCTCATGGCCCAGCCGCTTCGCCCGATCGGACGTGGCCGTGAAGATATATTCGTCGTCGCCCATCGTTTCCAGCCGTCCCGCCGCGGCCAGGTAATCGGTGATCGCCTCCCACACATCCGGCGCCACCTCGTCCTTCTTCCCCTCCACGTGATGCTTGCCGCGCCACGTCTGCCACACCCGCCCGTCCACGTCAACCTTGAAATCCCCGAACTTCGCCGTGCGCACCTCGCTGTTCCGCCGGCCCGTCAACGCATACGTCATCAACAGCGCCAGGTGCATCGCGCCCTGCGCCGTATCCGTCGGGATCGCGCTCAGCAGCCGGTTCGTCTCGTCCGGCGTCATCCCCTCCCGCTCGAACAAAATCTCGAACTTCGGCCGCGACACCGCCGCAAATGGATTGACCCGATCGAACAGCATCGCCTCGACGCCGCCCTGATAGATCGGGTAGGTGGCCGCCTTGGCGTAATACGACGACAGCACCGCGATCGCATTCGCGATCGACTTCGGGCTGAGCGCCTTGTCCGTTTTGGTGTTGGCCTGCAGCATCTTGCCCCGCTTCCCGATGCGCTGCTTTTTCCCCACTGCGTGCGTCCGGTTCTCCAATCGCACCTTGTACGCATTCGCCGCGCGCGCGTCCACATTCCACGGCTTCACCGGCGACGCATCGATCACATTCGCGATCCGCCGCGCCCGCTCGATGTCCGTCTCGAACGGCATCGCCTCGAACCGCCCGGCGGGGTCGTATCCGAAGAAGTCCAGCCACACATCGAAGTATCGTTCCTGGCTGCGCACACTCTGCAGCCGATCGTTGTGCCACAGCCACATCACCGTGAACTCGGCCCAATACTGGACCTGCTCCACGTAAGTGCGCTGCTGCGTCTGCCCGTTCGACCCGGCAACCTGCACCCCGTCGCCAAACAACGTGACGGAATAGTCTTCACCTTGCTCGACAATGAGTTTCAACTGCTCTTCCATTCTTTTTTCCTTTGCGGCTTTGCGACTTTGCGTGAGAAAGTTCTTCCTTCGCCTCGATCGGCCAGCCAACCCAAACCGGCCGACCGAGGCTACCCAAGGAGGAAAACACATCGGCCCACCGGCGCTGCTCCGGCATCAACATCGCCCGCGCCGGTAGGCCGACTTCCCTACATCATCTCGACAATCACAGCCCGATCGGATACGTCGTTATAATCCAGCCGGTTCAAGTACACCAGCACGTCCGTCCCCAGCGCCACCGCCCGCTCGCCAATGGCCAATCCAAGAAAATCGGCCAGGTCGGACAACAGAAACGCCACTGTCGGATCGCCGTCCGTCAGTGGCCCGCCATTCTCAATCTCAAGCACGCCGCGAAACTCGCTCAGCAGCGTCGCCAGAAACGGAGTCTGATACTTGTCAACTAAAACGCTCTTCATCGCGGTTCCCCTTTTCCCGCCCTGGTCCTCCCCCTGTCGTGTGCCAGTGTCAGCGCAGCGGCTGGCCGCTTGGCGCTCCGACAGGGGGAGTTAGAGGGGGTTGCCAACACTTCCAGACGCCGATCGCGGCGTCATCCAGCGGTACTCATGCCCGCGTGCTCACGCCCGCGTGCTCACGCCCGCGTGTACTCACGCGCCTTCACTCACCAACGTGCCCAGCTGCTCGATCTGCTCGCCCAACTCCGCGTTCTGCTGCTCCAGGTTCGCCAGCCACAACTGCCGCGCAAAAGTGCGCGCCCAATCCGGCAGGCGCGCATTCGTCGCCCACTCCCGGATGCGCTCCATCGGGATCGGATCGCCGGCCTCGAACTGGCTCCACCGCGCCCGCGTCAGCCCGAAAATCTCGGCCATCTGTTCGCCCGTCAGGTCGCGCTCTTTGCGGACCTGCTTCAAGATTTGGTTTGGAGTCATTCGCTCTCCTTTGCTCTTACAATCTGCTACGCTCTTTTATACTGCAAAGCAGTGAAATTGTCAAGAGGCAATTTACACGGCGAAAGAGTAGGGTTACAATGAATCACGTGACTGAGTTCAAAACGTGGTTAGAACAGAAATACTTGGAGTGGCTTTCCAAGCGCGGACGAAAGGGGACAGTTCGCGAATTCAGTGATCTTATTGGGGTAGATCAGCGGCTCATGGCAAATTGGATGAATGGAGATCGCAAGCCTGGAACAGACTACGCTGATAAGATTTCCATTTTCTTAAACTACGACATGACCGTGTACGACTTGCTCGGTCTACCCCGACCAGCCAAAGAGCTGCTTCAACTCAAATCGCTCTGGCCGGCCATGACCGAGCGCGAGCGCGCCGAAGTGGGTAAGCTCCTGGAGAAAATCGAGCAGCGCAATGCAACGGACCACAAACGACAACCGTTACCGGAGGCTTGAATCCCACATCCGGCTTGGCACGACGCTGCAGCCGGCCGAATCGCTCAAGGCCAGGCTCATTGCCGTGATGGTCAATTTGCGCCGGCGCAACACCGCGCGCCAGTGGCACACCGTCGAAGACTATCCTGTGTTATACGTGTTGGGGTAGGGGAATGTCTTTTACCGCTGCGCTGGTTCTGGGAGGATCGATCATATATGCCTTTGTGCCAGGCAACGCCGGCGCGCTCATGATCGCCGCTGGCATCGCGCTGGAAGTGGTGCGCCTGTTGTACAGATATACAGCGTGGTGGTCTGCTGGAACGAAAGGAAAGAGCGCATGAAACGCATCGTGCTATTCATCGGATTAACAATCGCTTTGGCAGCCTGCGTATCTGCCTCTCAGCCGGCCACTACGGTTCCTACATCCGTTGTTCTTCCGCAGCATACCGTCGCCAAAGACACGGCCATCACCAACGGCCGCCGGATTGAAATACACGTCAGCGATCCAAGTCTCACGAAAGACGAATGCTTGGCCTTGATCGTTGCCTACCGCGATAAGGCGAAACCACAAGGTCAAATCTCCGTTCGCAAGCCTGACAAAACAGGCGAACTGGTTCCCTGGTGTGTCGATAATATGGATGGAAGTCCTGTCATTTTCAATGATTCGTTTTTCAAATAGATCACAATGAAACGCCTCATCCTGATTGGTCTCATCTCCCTGGTCGGCTGCAGCGTGCCCGCCTCGGCGCCCTCGCCGACGTGGACACCGGAAGCTACACACCGCCCGACGATCGCCATCACGATCGAAATCGCGCCGACAGATACTGCCACGTTCACGCCCATTCCAAAAACGCCTACGCCCACGTCGACCCGTACCATCGCGCCGACACGCACATCGACCCGAACGGCAACAGCCACCGCAACCGCCACGGCTACCCGCAAACCGACTGCTAGACCGACAGCCGCGCCTACCAGAACCGCGTTGCCGCCCACGGCGCCGCCGCCGCCGCCCAGTGACACGCCGACAGTAACGCAGGAGCCGGTTCAAAACTGTGACCCGGCCTATCCAGATTTCTGCATACCGCCGCCGCCGCCTGATCTTGACTGTAAAGACATTCCTTACGGGAATTTCACAGTTCTTCCTCCTGACCCACATGGCCTGGATGGAAAAGACAATGATGGGAGAGGATGCGAATCGAATTGAATCGCTCATCACCTAATTATTATTAGCTACGCTAACTAAAAATTTAAGGCAAAATTAAGCATTATGCAAAGCATTTGCTCGTCATTCTGTGATATACTAATCATGGTATTCGCCCCGGCATTGCCTCTCCACTCCGCCGATGCCGGTGTGGTATTTGCACCGGCATCGCCTCTACACTCAGCCGATGCCGGTTTGGTTTTGAATTACCTCCCCGGTCTTGCCCGTCTCCAAGGCCGGGTAAATCACCACCCACGGATTGCCCGTCAATCCGTGGTTTTCTTTTGCACCGGAGAGCCGTCATGAGCGACGAACGTGTCGTCGTCTTCATCGACGGCTCCAACTTCTATCACGCCCTCAAGTCTGATTTTGGAGACGCCAAGATCGACTTTGAAAAACTCGTCGGCAAACTCGTCGGCGCGCGCCGCCTCGTCCGCATCTATTACTACAATGCGCCGGTCAATCAGACCCGCGAGCCTGATCGGGCCAAGGCTCAGCAGCGTTTTTTCGACCAGATTCAGCGCGTGCCCTATCTCACCCTCAAACTGGGCCGCCTGGAGCCTCGTGGCGCCGTTCAAATCGAAAAAGGCGTCGATATTGTCATCGCCGTCGATCTCATAAAATATGCTCACAGCGACACCTATGACACGGCCATCCTGATCAGCGGCGACAGTGACTTCGTGCCCGCCGTCATCGCCGTCCAGGACCTGGGCAAGCACGTCGAAATGGCTTGCGCCCATTCTGGCCTGTCGGATCTGCTGCGCAAGACCTGCGATCGTATCGTCGAATTGACGCCGGATCTGCTATCGGATTGTTGGCGTGACGGTCTCCGCCATGACTATCTCAATCCGAATCAGCACAAACATCGGAGACACTGAGAGAATCACTGGGAATTACACAACCGCCATACATCCGGCATCAAAACCGCCCGTTTTTCTGGGCACTTTATTAGCTGCCCAACCGTGCACGGGCAGCCGGCCAACGAAAAACATTAGCTTTCCTGTCCAACAGGGGAACCGCAGCACACTCGTCTATTGCACCGCACCGCCAATCGGGACGCGAAAACGGCAGCCAATGGTCTGCCGGTAGAGGCCTTTCGGAGAACATCTGTTAACCGATGGGTTCCTGGTTCGAGTCCAGGCTGCGGAGCTTTCATACGAGAATCTGCCGCCGCTTGCCCGGCGCCGGCAACCGATCGCCCATCGGTCGTTTTTTCGGGGTTCTCCGGTTGGGTACATACGGTGTCCTTTCCCGTATAAAAAAAACGCTTGTTCCGCTGGATAGCTAATGATGCTTAGCGAAGCAAGCAACCGGAGGCCCATAATGTCCAACATCGCGTTACAACACGCACTCACCCTCTCGCAAGCCATCGAAGGCGCCGTCATCGCCGCCCAGGCCCGCCGCCTCAGCGACAACACCATCCGCGAATACACCCATTATTACCGTAAGCTACAGACCTTCTACGCCCCGATCGATCCGCCCTTCATCTCGATCGATCGCGCGCAGCTGCAGCAGTTCATCAACAGCCTGACCGGGCTGTCGAACAAATCGATCAGCAACGTCCGCGTCTCGCTCCTCTCCATGTGGCGTTGGGCCGTCTCGTTCGGCCTCACGGACATCAATGCCGCCCGGCAGATCGAACCCATCAAGTCCGAGGTTCGCGCCGTTCATCCCTTCACCAAGACCGACGTGCAGGCCATGCTCTACGCCGTCGAAAAATCCAGGCCCTACACGCGCCCCGGCAAAGGAACCTGCTCGCACACTGCGCACCAATATCTGCGCAACAAGGCCATCATCTACCTGCTGCTCGATACCGGCCTGCGCAGTTCCGAACTGTGCGATCTGCAGATCAAACACGCCGACAAAAAAAACCTTCGCCTGAAAGTCTTCGGCAAGGGCGCGAAAGAACGGATCGTCCCATTCTCCTCTTCCACCGCTCTACATCTCTGGCGCTACCTCGCCACTCGGCCCGATGCCTCCCCCGACGATTACCTCTTCGCCACCTCCGGCGATCGCCGTCTCGACAACCACAACCTCTACCACGCCCTCAAACTCATCGGCGAGCGCGCCGGCGTTGCCGACGTGCACCCGCACAGGTTTCGTCACACTTTTGCAATCAACTTTCTGCGCAACGGCGGAAACGTCTACACCCTCAAGGAAATCCTCGGCCACGCCTCGCTCAAAATGTGCCTGCGCTACCTTGAAATTGCCCAGGCCGACGTCGAAGCCAACTACCGCCTGGCCAGCCCCGTCAAAAACTGGGGCCTCTAACTCCCCTCTCCCCGTGGGAGAGGGGCAGGGGGTGAGGTTGACCATACACGCTAACGGGTATACAATAAGAGTGGCACAGGAGGTACCCCATGCCACTCTCGGACACCCGGCCCGCGCGGAGCGATAATGCCGATGATAAGGTTCGCTCCCTGCGGGCCGGCCGTTTCATCCTTTCGCCCTCTCCCTAATCGGATCATGCACCGGATAACACGGCTGGATTCCCACTTCCAGCAGCTGCAGCCGCAGCGCCCCGATCGCCTGCACCAGTTCCAGCATGTACCCCCAAACCGGCTGCTCGTTGGGTCGCGACAGCACCGCATCCAACCGCTTAATGTCGTCCGCCCGGGTGCGCATCTCCGCCCACAACTCGGAAATCTGCGCCTGCATCAGATCGTCCCGCTGTTTCGACGCAGACGTCACCCCCTGCAGACCGATCATCCACAACTTGACCACATCGTCCGGCAGCGATCCCAGCGCATCAATTTCGTCATAGGCGCTCATCGTTTGTTATGCTTCCAACAACCATGCCAGCGCCTCACCCTCGTCGTTGAATGCCCGCATGTCGTCGTATCCCATTCCGCGCAGTGCGCCATTGAGGAAGCGTACTCGCTCTTCTGGAAAATTTCCGTTGACGTAGGCCACCCGCGTTCCCTTAAATGCCTTAACCGCGAGCTTCGCATGATCGGATAATTCTGAAATGGCATGATGATCGCGCGACGTCCGTTTGAGCACGACCAAGAAGTGTGTGACATTGACTTGTTCCCCTAACAACCTGAACATGAGCATGTAATCATAGACCTGATCGATCGCCAAAAAATGGTTCTTGTTTTTCTCGCGGCGAAATTCGCACCGGATGTATTCGATCTGGGTCTCATGGTCGATCAGCCGTTCATAGGTCATCCAGACGTTCGCGCTCATGGCTTGCCGGACACCAGTGCACTGAGCAGCAGCGTGAGGACGGACGTGACTGCCGAAATAATCCCCACGGCAACCACCTGCGATCGCGTGATGCGTGCTGCCTGGATCGTCGAATCCTCGCGATGAATCGTGTCGAGTTTTCTCTCGAATCTCAGGAAGCGCTCGTCGATGCTATCGTTCAACCGCTCGATGCTCGTTTGAAACACCGCGCTCACCTCTCGAAACTGTGCGGTAATGCGCTCGTAGTCGGATGTGACCATCGTCGTGCGCAAGTCGAAGAGTTCCTTGGCGCGTTCGATCGTCTCATTGCTGTTTCTGCCGTGCACGGCCAGCAGCGTCTTGAGTTGCTCGATCTCGGCCGTGTGCAGTGTCAACTGTCGCTGACTCTCGATCTGCGCGTCCTGCAGCGACTCGAAAAATTGCGCCAGATAAGCGGGGGTCTTGAATTCGCCCGATCCGGGCTTCGGGCCGCTGGGAGAGGGTTGCGTGTCGGTCATGGCTCATTGCGGTAATTTGATCCACAACAGCGGATCGACCGCGCCTTTCAGCGCTAATCCGCAGCCGCGCGGGACGGTCGACACTGCACTGTCCAGCACGGTAATATGCAGGTGAGGCGCGGTGCTGTTGCCGCTCTTCAATTTGTCTTTTTTATCTCCGCCCGATGCGCCGATGACCTGACCCTGTTTCACGATCTGCCCGCTGCTAACATCTGCCCGGCTAAGATGAGCATAGCACGTCTTAATTGTTCTCCCTTGGAATTCGTGTCTGATCCAGATACGCAGACCGTAATCCTTGCCGATGCGCGCATCTTCCACGATGCCATCATACATACAATGCACGGTGCGTCCTACCGTCGCGGAAAAATCGATCCCTTCGTGATCGAACGTTGGCCTCTGCTCGCCAAATCGAGACGTGATCCTGAGTGGATAATCTGCCAGTGGGTAAATGAAAGGCAGCGCTATAACGGGCGGCTGTGCTGGAATTCCCGCCCGGGCCTGCGCATAAGCATCCAGCATCTCGTCAATTTGCGTATTCGCCATCCGCTTGAACTCCAGCAGCAGATTGCCCAGCCGGACGAACTCCCCTTCATCGCCCATCGATCCCTGTCTACTTGTTTCCTTGTTTGCTTCATTCATCGCAAGCCTCACTTTTCTATCAACTGATTCAACTTCACCCACCCCACCATCGGATCGATCACCTGCCCCCACCCGACGTATCTCTCGTCCACCTCCACCCGGATCGGCGCCAGATACCCGATCTGCCCGACGACCGGCTCATTCTCGTCCGGCGCCTGATACACCTTCAACGTCGGCTTCATCGCCGCCAGGTATGTTTTCGCCTCGCGTGTCGGCGGGGGTGGCGGCGTCACCGGCGGGGGTGGCGGAGGGGGCGGCGTCACCGGAGGAGGGGGTGGCGGCGCCGGAGGGGGCTGAGGCAGCGTTTCGGACATCATCACGGCCACCTGCGCAAAATCGCACTCGATGATCACGTGATTTCGGTCCTTCACCCTCGACGATAAATGCACCAAATGAATCGTCGCCCCGTCTGGATTCCCGATCGTCACCGTTTTCATTGTGCTCCTAAGCCTAATTAGCTATGCAGCCTCTCCCCTCTCCTCGTAGGAGAGGGGCCGGGGGTGAGGTGTCGTTCCCGCGTAGAGGTGAAGGTCATTTTTACCCCCGCCACCACTCCGCACATCCCCATCATCCACCACTGCCCCAACCAGGCCTCCGCCAGCCAGGCCAGCCACGATACTGGAATCATCCATGCCGTCATCCCCGCCAGCAGCGTATAGTCATACGATCGGATAGCCGGGTTGAATGAGGTTACTGCCGTCACCCAATGCCAGCGCCGCGTCAGCGTCAGCGCCGCCACCACGCCAAACACCGCCACCGGCGCCACCGTCAACACTGCATTTGTCGCGCTGATAATCCGATCATCTGCCAGCACATTCCGCGCCCACAGCCCGATCCACTGCGGATACACGATCGTCGGCACGCCATAGATCAGCAGCACCAGCGCCGCCGTTTTTTTAAGCAGCGTGCGGTCGCTCAGCAATTGCGGTATCGCCAAAATGAACAATTGCGGCTTGAGCGATAGCAGTGCCAGGCTCCAAAATGTCCCCATCCGCCAACACGCCAGCAGCACAATATCGATCTGGCCCAGCGCCAGCGTCTGCAGGATTGGCACATACCATATCCACCCCAGCGCCCGCCGCTTGAACATGATTACCAGCAGCACCGCCGATCCAACCAGCAGCGCAATCAACCCGACTTCTGGCGGAAATACGGCCAGCACCGCGAAGAACATCACCATCGGCAGCGGATACAGCGCCAGCGCCGAATAATGCCCCTGCCAAAACTCTTGCCCGATCCGGTAAAATATCGCGTAATCCGAGAACATGAAACAATCCCCATCTCCTGGTGGGATCACCCCGTCATCTGCGCCGGCGGCCCCTGCACCCGCCCGCTCGGCAGCGGCTGATACTCCACCATCACCCCGATCGCCGTCACGCGCATGTAGGGAATGCGATGGTACTCCACCATCGCCCCGATCGCCGTCGCGCGCTGCACCGTCGATCCGCCATACTCCACCATTCCATCCAGCGACGTCGCGCGCTGCACCGTCGATCCGCCGTATTCGACTTCGGCCTGTACCGCGGTAACTCGTTTGATGCTCATGGCATCTTCACGCCGACTTGCAGCGCGTCCAACTCGCCCTGTGTCCAGGCCACGCTGGTGTTAGGGTTCGTGCGGTATTCATCCCCGACATAGCGCCCATACGAAGTCAGTTGTTGCTGACTGGCCGACCAATACGCGACGCTGTTCGTCTTCACCCCGAACTGCAACACGTCGCCCGCCGCGGTTTCCTCGCGCGTGCGCGCCTCGGCGTACACCCGTTTGATGACGTGGTTGGCCGGAATCGTGAAGGTCGTCGTGTTGTACAGGTCGACATAGCCTGAAACATTCGCCGAATTGTAATCGGTGTCGGCGGTCGGGGGCACCTCATCAACGTTCTGCCAATTGCTCCCCGCGCTGGGTGTCCACTGGGTCGTGTCGCCCGCCGCCGACGGCGGCAGCATTACGACCTTTCCATCGCCGCACCACGAATTATCCACCCCGCCCGTCGTGTCGTTAAATGCCAGATCATCAAGATACAATGTTCCGGTCGTGTATCCAATCAGTGCGTCAAACGTCGTATCCCCTCCGGGCTGCGTGTCCCCGGCGAACGAAACAAAGTCGACGCCGTCGATGCGCACGTCGATCGCGCCGACGGCGTCGCTGATCTTGATGTGCGTCTCCAGCAGGTAATGCGTAGTGGCCAGCAGCGAGTTCGCGCTGGTCGCGACCAGCGTTCCCGTTCCCGTGTAGATCTCCAATTTCGCCGTGGTAGAGTTCATGCGCACGCTGCCAAGAATTGTTCCGGCCTTGGTCCAGCGGATCAATTGATGCGCGACCGCAATCGAGGTCATGTAGATTCCGCGCCGATCGTAACCCTCCGCCACGGCCGTGATATTTCTCGTCCCTGTCGCATTCGCGATGCTATAATGCCGATTTCCGCTGCGCGGCGCCGTCGCGACGTTCGTCACGTTCCCACTGATGACGCTCCAAAATAATACATCCCCGATCTCTGCTCCGTCCGTGAATTGCCGCATTTTATTCTCCTAGCTGTACACCACCGTGACCACCAGATCGCTCCCCGCCGTCCCGCTCCCCACCTGGTCGCGGTCCATCGTCAAATACGTATCGTTCGCCCACGACGGCGCTTCGATCGTCGTGCTGTTCCCCGCGTTCGCCCCGTCGGCAATCTGCGGCCGGTTGCTCTGCGTCGTGAAGATCGTCGTCCCGTTTTTGTGAATGTCGACAATGATCGCCGCGCCGACCGGCGCCGTGTTTACCTCGCAATGCACCTCGCTGATCGTCAGCGTCCGACCCGTCCGGTTCCGGATCCGGATCGTCCCGCTGCCCACTGTCAGCGATCCCTCGATCGTAAAAATCGCCTGGCTCTTCTCCGTGATCGGCCGATAGCTTGCTGCAACCTCGCTGTCTCTCGCGATCGACGCCGGAATATCCCCGTCCGCGATCGCCCCAAGCGCCCCCGGAATCGTATCGATCAAATCCTCGAACTGCGCCTGCGTCGGCGTGTCGCCCGTCTCAAAATAGGATTTCAGAACCGTCTTCGTCTGTGCCGTCATATCTGCCTTCTGCCTACTGACTTCTGCCTACTGACCTCAGCTAATCGCATCGATCCCGCCCACGTCGCTGGCCCCCACCGTCCACACGCCCAGCGCATGCACGTAGGTGCCCGTCCGGTATGCCAGCCCGAACAAATCGAGGGTATCGTCCTCCGTGTATGCCATGCCCTTCATCGCCCCGCTGAAAAACTGCCCGTCCTGAAACTCGCCCCGCAGCCCGGCTACCAGCTTGCACAACCCCGCCGCGAAACTCATCACCACGTCGCCGCCGGCGGCATCCAGCGAGCGCACCTGCAGCCCGAAGTTCGGCAGCCGTTCCGCCGCGCGTCCCCTCAGACTCGTTGCCTCACTCGGCGTCGATCCGCTCGTCGTGATCGTCCGCCCCGTCAGCGCCGCATATGCCGCCAGCGGCATCCCGCCCCCCTCGATCTCAAACTCGATCGATTCCGGCGCAGTCTCCACCAGCAGGTTGCCTTCCACCTCCACGATCGCCGTCGTCACCACCTCTTTGAATTTGAACGCGCGCGGCGTCGGCAGCGGCCAATGTCCTCCCGCCTCGTCCAAAATCAAAACCTCATGCAACCCAAACGGCGCCGTCACCCTTCACCCTCCGATCCCTTCCCACTTCGCACTTTAGTCACTTTCCACTTTAGTCACTTACCTCACCTTCCGATCGTCCAACAGCGCCCTTCTCGCCAGGTACACCGCCAAATGATCCGGCACCCCCAGTGTCAGTCTCACCGTCTCATTGCTCGGATCATACGACGTGCCCGTGATCAGCGATGTCAACCCCGCGCCCGAGACCCCCACCACGTCGCCCAAAAAATTCTCGATGCGCACGCGCTGCCCGGCCAGCACCCGGCACACCGGAATCTCAGGCCCGGATGCGGTGCGGATCGTCCCCTTCACCACGATCGGCGCCGTAACCCTGTACTTCGCGTCCTTGTTCGCGGCCAGCACGCGCCGCGCGTAATTCAGCGCCGTCGCCTGGCTCGCCGTCCCGGCATCCAGCACCAGATGCTGCTCGCCGTACAACGCGATCGACGCCGCGTCTTTCAAATTCGCGTCGTCGTCCGGCGTCAGGATGATGTTGCGGTTATTCGCGTCGTCGCGGTATTTCACGACGATCCAGTTGAACACGCTGCCGATGACCGCGCGCTTGATCTCGAAACTGCCGCTCACATTCGGCTCGTCCAGTCTCAGCGCATAATCGGTATTAGCTAATGACGGATAAGCCTGAAAGCACAGCACCGGTTTGCCGTCCGGCGTGGCCGCGCGATCGCTGCTCACGAAATACACCGCCCACGGGTTGAACGAATCATCCCCGAACGCCGCCGCCCGGACCAGGAGGCTGTTGATCGCCTCTGGCCCATCGGTCAGGAACGACTCCAGCACGAATGCATTCGTGGCGATCTTGGACTCGTCGGCGTTGATCTCGCTCAGATGTGCCCGCACATCCTGGACCACGCTTGTCGGCGTGATGCCGCCCGTCTCGCTGTACACCGTCATCCCGCTGATCCGGCCGTACACCGCCGCCGCCGGAGTCTGGCTCGCATTGCTCATAAACTGGAACTGCAGCGCCTGGCGCGGTGTGCCCAGCGTCACATCGTGCGCGCTCGGCGTGCCGTCGCTCGTGTTGTTGAACACGTTGCTCGCGCCCACCGTATCGCGCATCCGCGTCTCCCAACTCTGCCCGCTCGTCCGGTTTTTGCTGTTCGCCACGATCCGTTTGATCGTCTCGCCCGTCGGCATCGTGTACGCAAACGCCGCCACGATGTCCCCGTTCCCCCACGTCCGCGTCTGCGGCCCCACGCTGATCCGGTTCTCCCGATCGATGTTGACCAATTGGTCGTAGTCGTCGTTCTGCGGCTGCCGCACCCACACATCCTCGCTTAGGCGGATGTCCGCCCAGACCTTGTTCCACGTGCGCGCTAACAGCGCCCCCCACTGGCCCACACCCTCCAGCACCATGCCCTGCTCGCGCTCTTCCACGCGCAGCGCAATCTCGCCGATCACGCCCTCCCACACGATCACCAGCCCGTTGAAGATGGCCATGCGCTGCATCTCGCGCACCAGCCAGGCCCGCGTCACCTCGCGCGGCGCGAAGACCCGCGCCGGTCCGTACAACCCGCCCGGATAGAACGTGCTGAAGGACTCGATGACAGCATTCTCGATCGAGCCGTCCACGTCCAGCACCGGCGTCGTGCCGCTGCTGTAAATGACCACGCGCAAATCGTTGCCTGAAATCTGCGGCGTCATAGCAGCTCGTACCTCGGCGTGATCGTCACGCGCGTATAGTTCATCGTCTTCGTCAGCGAGAAAGCCTCGCCGATCTCACCCCGCGCCGTCAGCCAGAGATTGATGCGGTCCGGTTCTGCTTCGATTAGTGCACCTGTTGAACTCAAAAATTCTGTCAGCGTAAATCCAAAATCTGTCTCCCCGCGCGTGACGGCCCGCATCCCTTCCAGCACGATCGTTCCTCCGATTCCGCCCGACGGGGATTCGATCTTGAGCGACGGCACGCCGCCGATCAATAGGTAGTCTACCGTCACGTTCGC